>Ga0326726_10000343_pt1 | contig 44063 bp, 42 predicted proteins | sample MHFenrmetagenome_2_FD_207603 | JGI IMG/M metagenome (GOLD analysis project Ga0326726, IMG submission 207603) | Lab enriched peat soil microbial communities from Michigan Hollow, Ithaca, NY, United States - MHF15MN | ecosystem: Environmental > Terrestrial > Soil > Wetlands > Peat | place: USA... | reverse complement strand
TTCCCAGAATGAATCGCTTACTTCCCATGATTTCGTCTTGTACTTTGCCATAGATACTCCTCGCTAATCGATTTCCTGTTGGAGTAAATATACCAAACCAAACTATTATTTACGAATAAGATCTTAGGCTACCGTTCAAAACATCGTTCATCAGAGAAAAAAACATCTCGAAGTCCTTGAAAAACGATGAGATGCAAACTTTACGACAAAAATACAAAAATATTTTTTATTTCAAAATTACACCAAATCGCGATCACATTACTCGTCTTTATTACATCGCATAATAAAACCATTTCATGAATGGACAACGCAGGTTGACGAAGATCGATACCGAATCGGCATCACCACTTCCTTACCCTGTTTCTTTATATCAGAGCGGTTATTCCAGGCTTGCACTGACAGAAAAAAGCGGATGAACGGATCAAAATCCTTTCGAAAGAAGGCGGATCAAAGTGATGAATTCTTTTTTTATTTGCAGACCTTTTACTAACTTAATTGAAATAATGGTTTACACCACCTCGAGGTGCCCAGTCAGCCAATCAAACCGAGCAGAACCATGCAGCCTCAGCTAAGCCGTCCTCAAACCGCAGACAACCAGGTACGCAAATCTGTTTCCGGCCCATGGTCAGGAAATGCGGTACACAAAGCAGAGAAGTATTTCATCACATCAGCGAAAAGAGACCAGTACGACAGGCTCCAAGTCGAGCTCATGCCTGCGTCGGGTCGCCGGAAGCTGTCGCCGACCAAAGAGATGATCCGCAGGCTCATCGACGGCGAAATCGAAATCTATATCCTCACCACCCAGCCGGATATCGCCATCAATATTGGCAAGCAGGTGATCGATATGGAAAACCGCTATGTCATCGATTTCGACAAGCGCGGCGTCAAATGGACAATGAGGGATATTCCTGTATTCTACCGCGAAGGCAAGGGCCTGTGTGTAGAGCTTGACAACAAGATTTACACCCTCGACCAGTTCTTCAAATAAAACAGGCTTGTTTCAGCACCTCTCTCAAAAGCAAATCTGTTCAGAAAGAGCCCTGCGCAAGCGAGGCTCTTTTTTTTGTGCATAAAAAAAGCCTGGTGACAACCCAGGCTTTCAAGAATGACGATTATTTCTTGTCGAGATTCTTTTGGGCGAGCTTCGCTTCCGGTGATTTCGGATAGAGATTCACCACATCCTTATAACACGTTCTGGCATTCGCCTTGTCCCCCAACTTCTCGAAAGAAAGTCCCTGCTTGTAACGTGCTGCGGGGCGCTTTGCGTTTTTCGTATATCTTCTGAATACTTCATCGTAGATGATAATCGCCTTCTCGTACCACTTCTCGTTGAAATAGCTCTCGGCCATATAGAACTGGGCGTCGGCCACTTTCGGCGATTTGGGATTGGCATTCATGAAAGCCTTGAAACTCTCGCGAGCACCTGTGAAATCCTGTTTCTTCATCCTGACCAGCCCTTCGTTGAGCAATGCCTCATCGGTTGCCGATGCAAACTGAGGAACCGGAGCTTTGACCGGAGACTGACCTTTGAGCTGACCAGTCAATACATCCGTACCGGTACCCGGAGCTGCACTGCCCGGTGCTGACGGAACGAGCTTTGGCGTCTGGGAATCGCCGCCACCAGAAGCGTCAACAGCGAGAGACTGCTCGATTCTCGCGATCCGGCTTTCGAGAGTGTCGGTTTTCTTGACGAGCAGGGAATCCTCCATATCGGTCCGCCTCATCGATATCTCATAATTATGCCGTAACTCGTCGATCTTTCCTCGAAGCGCGGCGATCTCTTCACGGTACTGGGTTATCTCTGAATAGGAGCCGGCAGACTGCTCCTTTATGACTCGCGACTCCTGCTTGAGCTCTGAAACCTGTCCCTGAACGTAGTTCAGATCGTTTTTCGATGCACATGCCGAAAGCAGAAACGCGGGAATCAGCAAAAGGCGTCCGGATTTCATCGTGGAATCTGATAATTGTTTCTTTAACGTCTTTAACGGCAAATACCGGAGGCCGGTCGTAATCCGGACTCCGGCATGATGCCAGCTGGATCGAAAGATTTATTTCGTAACGAAGTGATCTCTTCTGTTCTTTGCCCAGGCCTCTTCGTTGTGGCCAGGGTCGAACGGCTTCTCTTCGCCGAAACTGACCGTGGTAAGACGATTGCCTCCGACGCCGAGGGTCACCAGATAATTACGGGCCGCTTCGGCGCGGCGCTCTCCAAGCGCGATGTTGTACTCGTCGGTTCCCCGCTCGTCACAATGCCCTTCGACCGTCACGGCGGAAAGCCGATGGCCCTGCATCCACGCAGCGTTTTGTTTCAGCTGTTCCTGCGCTTCATCGCTCAGCGAGGAACTGTCGAAATCGAAGAAAATATCACCGATGAGCGTACCGGTAGAAAGCTTCTGGTCAACGTTTTGCGCCTCGACCGCAACTCCGGCACCTTGAGCAGTGCTCGTACCAACTCCCGTTCCTGTTCCAGTTCCAGCTCCTGTTCCCGATGTACCACTTGTCGATACTGCGCTTTTTGATGAACAGCCAGCCAGAATAATCATGGCAGCAGCGATAACTCCTGTTAAAGTATGTCTCATGGGATTCCTCTCGTTACGTTGGTGTAATCAAAACAGCACGGAGGGCCAGAAGGCCCTCCGAATCATCGTGTCAAATTTATTTCGCTATGAAGTGATCTCTTCTGTTCTTTGCCCAAGCCTCTTCGTTATGACCGGAATCGAACGGTTTTTCCTCGCCGAAACTGACCGTGCTCATGCGGGCCGGGTCTACGCCGAGACTCTTCATGCCACTCTTGGCAGACTCGGCTCTGCGCTCGCCGAGAGCCATGTTGTATTCAGCCGTGCCTCTTTCGTCGCAATGACCTTCAATGGTAATGCTTCTGGTCTTGTTAACGGCCATCCAGTCGGCATTCTTCTTGAGCTGAGCCTCGCTTTCAGATGTAAGATTGGCGCGATCGAATTCAAAGAAAATATCACCCAGGTTCACTGCATTGATTGCCGATGACGATGCGGCAGCCTCTGAAGCAGAAGCTGCTGTGGCTTGCTGTGATGATGGCTTTGCCGGTTGCGGCGAAACCCTCGCAATCGGCTTCGAGGAGCAGCATGCACCAAGCAACAGCAACGCCGGAACAAACAGCGCTCTCCTGGTGACCTTAGTAGCGTTTGACATATATCCCCCGTAAAGTTTTAAGTTGACAAAAAACAAGTTATTTGCTGACTGACCATGATGGCTGCTGCTGCTCCCCTTCCATACGAAGTAACGGCCTCTGATTCGTACCATCCGCATTCATGACATACAACTTTCTTCTGCCATCCCTGTTTGATGAAAACACGATCATGCTACCATCCGGCGACCATGAGGGGTACTCGTTGTTCTTCGCCCCACTGGTCAGTTGAAGCAGACCAGAACCATCTATACTTATCGTGAATATATTGATTTCGCCACTCTTTTGCATCGAAGAATACAAGATTTTATCACCTCCTGGTGACCATGAGGGCTGAGTATTGTAGCTACCACTGTAAGTGAGGCGTCGAGCCTGTCCGCCGCTCAAATCCTGAATGAAAATCTGAGGGCCCCCTTGCCGGGTCGATACAAAAGCCATTTTCGATCCATCGGGGGAAAAGGTTGGCGAAACATTGATTTCGCCGCCACTGGTCAACCGGCGCTCAACCGAGCCGTCAGCCCTGATGAGATAGATGTTCTGTCCTCCCTCGAATGAGAGCGTCGTCGCGCAGGTGTTCGTGCCTGGCCGCCATGCCGGACTGATGCTCACCCCCTGTTTGCCGACCGAAGCTTTCAGGCCAGTGGCAAGATTTCTGATATGGAGATCGGGCTTTCCACTCGTGTAATCCGTCCATGCAAGGTACGTGCCGTCGTGAGAAATGGAGGGGGTGAGAGAGATCGACTTCGAACTGGTAAGCTGGACGACATTATTTCCATCGAAGTCGCACATATATACTTCTTTATATCCGGTTCGATTGGAGACGAACACGATTTTGGAGCCGAAAACAGAGCGCTTGCCGGTGAGCAGTTCGACAAGATCGGCGCAAAAACGCAAACCCATATCCCGGAGCTGCGTTTCCTCGCCGCTATAGGTGCGGTCGAGCAGGGGCTTGCCGGAAACATCGCTGACATGCATTTCAAGCATGGGCTTGCCCATTTTCTTCGTCACCGAGCCTCCCGCATAAATATCGCCGCCAACGGAGGCGATCGAGGCCAGGTTGAGCGTCCCGTCCTGCGCATTCCTGATGTTGAGGGGAGCTGGCATCAGGTTAAACAGACCGGTGAAATCGAGACCTCCCTTGATCGTTGCGTTGAGACTTCTGGCCCACTCTGCCTGCATTGCCTCCGAGGCGGCCAGGTTGTCGAGGACAATGGCGATCCTGCTGGCCCCCTCTTTGCGGATAGCGATATATTCACCGGTCTCCTCGGCTTTGAGCGTCAGCGGCATAACGAGCATGACGAGCAGCATGATACAAAGCGTAGTGAATGAAATTCTGGTGCTTCTCATATCGGGCGGTAATGATTTTTAAATTTTCGAAACAGGAAACCTTTTTCGACTGAAAGACGATCTCTACATCGATATTCCCGGCCGCTGTCATTCATACAGACAAAAACAGCGCCTCTGGCGCTATGAAAGGGACAATCATCTCAATTATACAACTACTTTGCAAAACAAACCACCAGGAAAACGAAATCAAGGTCGTCAGCGTCCGATTCCTTCCGGAGTGAAAACAAACCCCACCCAGATGCCTCTTGAACCAAACTCCCTCGGCAGAGATGGAAACGGCAGCGATTTCGAGAGCGCGTTCCTGACCGAAGTGTTCAGGTATTCGCTTGATGATTTTCGGTCGTACCGTATCTGACTCACCGACCCGTCGGGCATGATCAGGAGGGAGACGTAGACCTCCATGCCTGTGCCGCTCCGAACCATCCGGCTCGAGAACTCCCAGTTTCCCTGGATTATGCCGGCGATTTTCGCCTTGTAGGGGTCGAACGCTTTGCCGCCAGCGCCATAAAGGCCACCGCCCGCCCCGGAGCCGGTACCGGAGTATGCTGTACCCGCGCCTTGGGTGACCACCTTTTTCTGGAAATTGGCGGGCGTAGTGCTGAGATTTGACGGCCCTTTAGCGGTATTGGCTGGCGGTTGCTGCGCCGCTGTCTTTTTGCGAAACTGGTCAAGCGTGGCCTGCAGATGCTTCTGCTCATCCGCCGCGCTCTCCTTTTTCGGAGCTGGCTCGGGAATCTTCTTCTTCCTGAGCTGCTCCATTGCGGCCTGAAGACGCTTCTGCTCATCTGCCGCACTCTCTTTTTTCGGAGCTGGCTCGGGTGGCTTGACTGGACTCTTTTCAGGAATTTTCTTGACCGCCGTCGGATCGGGAATCTTCTTTTCGGGCTGAGGCGCTGGCTCGGCTTTCTCCGGCGGCATTTCCTTGGCGGGCGCCGCTTCGATGTTTTTCGGGCCACCTGCCGGTCCCGGCAAGCCGGGCATCTCAACCAGCGAGACGTTGACGATCTTCAGCGGCGGATGCATCCGAACGTAGAGTAGCTGCAATGCGACAACCGCCGCAATGAGCGCCACATGCGCCGCCGCGGCAAGCCCAAGCCAAGTGTAGAAGCGCCTCAGCTCCCGCTTCAGTTCATCCCTGCCCTGCATAGCGTGTCCACCCCGGCTCAACGTTTCTGGCTCTCCGGCGCTGCCGGTTCCGTTACCATGCCGATCTTTTCCACCCCGGCCTCCCGGATGGAAGCCATGACCGACATGACGAAACCGTACGGCAGCGTCCTGTCAGCCTTGAGGTAGACCTCGTCGGCCTTCATCGATTCGAGAATCTTCGGCAACCGCTTGGCCAGTTCCGAGGCGTCGAGCTGGTAGTCGTTGATCATCACTTTTCTCGATGCATCGACGCTCACCACGACTCCCTTGGGTTCGATATCCATCCGCCCGTGCGTCGTCTGCGGCACATCGACCTTCATGCCGCTGGTCATCATGGGAGCGGTAACCATGAAAATCACGAGCAGCACCAGCATGACATCCACGAAGGGCGTCACGTTGATTTCGCTCATGAGCCTGGTTTTCTGTCCGGTCATCATCGTCGCGCTCCTCGCTTACTGGTTGAGCAATGAATCGACGAAGTCGGGCGCGAAATCCTCCATGTCACGCTCGATCTGACCGATCTGATGGGTGAGGTAGTTGTAGCCCATGACGGCGGGAATCGCCGCGACGAGACCGGTCGCCGTCGCCACGAGCGCTTCGGAGATACCAGGCGCGACCGCCGCGAGCGAGGCCGATTTCATGAGGCCGATATTCTGGAAAGAGGACATAATGCCCCAGACCGTGCCGAACAGGCCGATGAAGGGGGCGGTGTTACCAACCGTGGCCAGAAACGGCACCATGCGGGAGAGGCGCTTGCTCTCGGCGTTGACCTCACGCTTGATGACGAGCCTGATGCGCTCCTTCAGGCTCGATGACGAGGCGCGGTCGCGGCCCGCGCTGTACTCGATATAGCCGGCGCGAAACACCCTCGGCAGCGAACCGTTCCGGTAGTTTTCGCTTGCCGCGAAGAGCTTGTCGGCCGTCGGAAGATCGAAAAACGAGTCCAGAAAATCCTGCGACTCCTTCATCGACTTTCTGACAAAACCAAATTTCCAGGCGATGATCGCCCAGGAGATGATCGAAAAGAGAATCAACACCGTCAGCACCATCAACACAACCGGCCCCGCTCCAGCAATCATCGTAACAATACCAACACCACCTTGTTCGGACATACTCGCTTCTCTCGTATAGTTTCACGTTACAGGACAATCAGTTGGCGGACAACCACGTAGGCAACCGCTGAACCCGATATAGCACACAATGTATTGACCAGATCGTTGTTTACAAAATGGTATCCCTTGAGCAGTTCGTTGGCCACCAAGCTGCCGTCGGGGGCGACGCTGTGCGTGCGCTCCGTTACCTTCTGCCGGATGGGATCGTAGTACTGCGCCTGCACGGTCGCCCCGAAGAAACTGTCCACGAGGCTGGCGATGAGACCCGAAATACCGATGACCATCAGCGACTGAACTATACCAAGCTCATGAACCCACGAAACGTTCATCAGGACGGCGCTCGAACAGATGAAAAGCGAACCGATGAACGACGCCGAGGTGCCGGGAATGGAGACGCCTCCGGAGGTTCCGACAGGCACGTCCTTGAAGGTGGTGATGAGCCGGGCTTTCGCGTTGGGCCACATGGTGCCGATTTCGGTCGCCCAGGTATCAGCCTGCACTGCGGCGAGCGTGCCGAGATAGGCGAAGAAAATATAGGGATCGTCGGTCAGCGAAAAGAGCACCATCATGATCCAGGCCACGCCGCCGTTGGCGTAGACCTGACCGGCATCGCGCTGGGACCCCTTCTCGAAGACCAGATCGAACTTCGCCTTGCGTTTGTGACCGAGCTTGGAGAGAATGGATGAAAGGAGATAGAAAGTCAATAGTGGCACGGTCCAGTCAAGACCGCCGACGCCAAAAATGGTCGTGCCGAGCAGGAAGGTCGCCGTCGCTCCGCTGTTGTTGAGGAACTTGACCTTGATCGAAAAGAGCGCCAGAAGCAGCGCGAAGAGTCCGCCAAGCAGAAAGCCGTCAATATTGACCATATCGTTGACGTCTATTATGTACAGCACGTAAGCGATCGAAAGCGGAATGAACAGGTTATCGAGTCCCCAGGAGAGCAGCGCCTCGACAGCCGTGGCGAGCAGCGCCAGGAGCAGCGCCAGCGCGAGCAGCATCCAGACTGGCTGCCCGGCAAGTCCTCCGGTAAAAACGGGACGGAAAACAAAGAGAGAGACTGAAATAATGATCAATGCGGAGAAAAACATGGCCATCGATCCCTCGACGCTCTTGCGGCTTTTGGTGAGATTTTCGATATGGCGTCCACCAGCCGCCGTGCCCACCAGCGCGGCCAGCGCGTCGCCGATGCCCTGCACCAGCATGGAAGTTTGAAGAATCCAGACATGCGTCCCCCACAGAAACAGCGCCTGCACGAAAAAGACCAGCGGAAAAAGCACCGGGCCATAACTGATGACCCTCTCGCCCTCCCGCGTTACAACCGGCTCGCCATGCAGCGACTTGAGAAACCCCGCCTTGAGACTCAACAGCCCGATGCCCGCGAACAGAAGCGACACGATCAGCGGATAAAAATTCGAGGTAAAGTACGATGGAATGAAGAACATCACCACCCCCATGCTGAGGTGAATCACCTTCCTGACGACAAGCGGATTGACGCTGAATTTTCTGGCAAGAAGCTCGCCAAGCACCAGAAAAAAGCCGATGAGAGTCAAAAGCAGAAAAAACGAAGGCATATCCTGCGGAGAGGGAGACTGGATATTCACCATGGTACTGATTTTTTGTTTGATAGGTGGAACATAAACAGAACCCTTTCCTCAAAGATACAATTATTATTTTTTTACACCATTCCGAACAGGTGAAATATTTATCGTTTTTTTCTCTGTCCCGGTATGAGCGCACTTGACTTAATATCAGGGAAAATGTAACTTGTGTGCAGTTTTTCTCATGAACAGGCTCGATAACCGAACCATTGCAATGCCGTTTACGACCAAACATCGTTCCATGGCCGCAACCTCAGGGCGCAAAAAGGCCTCTCGGCCCGAAGCCCCCGCGGCAAACAGCTTTACCGCACGCCACACCGCTCCCCTCTCCGGCATTCTTCTTACCGTATCGGTACCGCTCGTACACGTACGAATTATCGTAGCCTGACCCGCCGTCAGCCCGTTCCCAGGTCCATCGTATTTTCCTCGACAATACATCAGACTTCAAGGCTTCGGGAAAGGCAGGCCCGGACTTTCTGTTTTTCAATTACTAACTATCGTCACAACCATGAGATCCGATACCATAAAAAAAGGATTTGAAAAGGCCCCGCACCGCAGCCTGCTCAAGGCTACCGGATGCGTTTCGTCAAGGGATGATTTCTCAAAGCCGTTCATCGGCATCTGCAACTCTTTCAACGAGTTGATTCCCGGCCATGCGCACCTTCAGAAGCTGGGCCGGATCGCCAAGGAGGCCGTGCGCGAGGCGGGCGGCGTGCCATTTGAATTCAACACCATTGGCGTCTGCGACGGCATCGCCATGGGCCATGTCGGCATGCGTTACTCGCTGGCCAGCCGCGAACTGATCGCCGACTCCGTGGAGACGATGGTCGAAGCGCACCGGCTCGACGGCCTGGTTTGTATTCCGAACTGCGACAAGATCACCCCCGGCATGATGATGGGCGCGCTCCGCACCAACGTGCCGGTCATCTTCGTCTCGGGCGGGCCGATGCAGGCTGGCCACATGCCGTCGGGTAAAAAGGTCGATCTGATCTCGGTTTTCGAGGCGGTCGGCAAGTGCAGTACGGGCGAAATCAGCGAGGATGAGCTTCAGACCATCGAGGAGTGCGGTTGCCCCGGATGCGGCTCCTGCTCCGGCATGTTCACGGCAAACTCGATGAACTGCCTCTGCGAAGCGCTCGGCTTCGCCCTGCCCGGCAACGGCACCATCCTCGCCGTCGATCCCCGGCGCAACGAGCTGGTCAAAGCCGCCGCCGGACGCATCGTCGATCTCGTTCGCGATGATGTCCGCCCGCGCCAGATTCTGACGCGCCAAGCGATGCTCAACGCCTTCGCGCTCGACCTCGCCATGGGCGGCAGCACCAACACGATCCTGCACACGCTCGCCATCGCCAGCGAAGCGGAGCTCGATTTCGACTTCTCGGAGCTGAACGATCTGTCGGCAAAGACGCCCTACATCTGCAAGGTCAGCCCGGCAACCACTGAGGTACACATCGAGGATGTGGATCGCGCGGGCGGCATCTCGGCCATCCTGAAGGAGCTGTCGAAGGTTGAGGGGCTGCTCGACCTCTCCGCGCCGACCGTCACCGGCAAGACGCTCGGCGAGAACATCGCCAGCGCCGAGGTGCTCGACAGCAAGGTGATCCGCCCGACGAGCGACCCGTACTCGGCCACAGGCGGTCTGGCGGTGCTCTACGGGAATCTTGCGCCAAACGGCGCTGTTGTCAAGACCGGCGCGGTCAGCCCGTCGATGATGAAGCACACCGGCCCAGCAAAGGTGTACGACTGCCAGGACGACGCCATCGCGGGCATCATGAAGGGCGACATCCAGCCGGGTGACGTGGTGGTGATCCGCTACGAAGGGCCGCGCGGCGGTCCGGGTATGCCCGAAATGCTCTCGCCGACCAGCGCCATCATGGGCCGCGGCCTCGGTGACTCGGTCGCGCTCATCACGGACGGACGCTTCTCCGGCGGATCTCGCGGCGCGTGCATCGGCCACGTATCGCCCGAAGCCGCCGACCGCGGCCCGATCGCGGCGTTGCAGACGGGCGACATGATCACCATCGACATTCCGCAGCGTTCGATGACGGTGGCGCTCGACGACGAAACCATGCGCCAGCGCATCGAAGCGTTGCCGGAATTCGAGCCGAAAATCAAAAAAGGATACCTCGCCAGGTATGCAAGAATGGTCACATCGGCCAATACCGGCGCGGTTCTGAAAACCAATTTTTAATAGCGCGGGCCGGTTTCTACCGGTCTGAATATCAACTTGTTCGAACCATGCATACCAACGGAGAGAAACTGAACGGATCCGAAATATTTTTCGAGTGTCTGAGGCGTGAAAACGTCGAGTACATTTTCGGCTACCCCGGCGGGGCTTTGCTGAAGGTTTACGAAACCCTGCACGATGTCGAGGACATCAAGCATATTCTGGTTCGCCACGAACAGGGAGCAACCCATATGGCCGAAGGCTACGCCCGCGCCACCGGCAGGCCCGGCGTGGTGCTGGTCACCTCCGGCCCCGGCGCGACCAACACCGTCACCGGCATCACCAACGCCTACATGGACTCCACGCCGCTGGTGGTCTTCACGGGCCAGGTGCCGAGTTCGCTGATCGGCAACGACGCCTTCCAGGAGGCGGACATCGTGGGCATCACGAGGCCAATCACCAAGCACAACTTCCTCGTCAAGGATGTGAAGGAACTTGCCGCGACCATCAGCAAGGCGTTCTACCTCGCCACCAACGGTCGTCCCGGCCCGGTGCTGGTCGATATGCCCAAGGATGTGCTCAACGCCGAATGCATCTTCGAGTGGCCGGAGAGCGTCGAAATCCGGGGCTTCAAGCCGACCATCAAGTGCCATGCCAACCAGGTGCAGAAAGCGGCGAAAATGATCTCGAAAGCCAAGCGTCCGCTCCTGTACGTCGGCGGCGGCGTCATCAGCGCCGAGGCTTCGGAAGAGCTGCGCAAGCTCGCCATCGACCAGCAGATTCCGGTCACCATGACCCTGCAGGGGCTTGGCGCGTTCCCCGGCGACAATCCGCTCTCGATGGGGATGCTCGGCATGCACGGCACCTACTGGGCCAACCAGGCGGTGAGCAACTGCGACCTTCTGATCGCCGTCGGCGCGCGTTTCGACGACCGCGTCACCGGCAAGGTGGACACCTTCGCCACGCAGGCCTACAAGATCCACAACGACATCGATCCGACCAACGTGGACAAGAATATCAAGGTCGATCTGCCGGTGGTCGGCGACTCGAAGGACTTCCTCGCCTCGCTCATCGAAGCGATGCCGAAAACGAAGGAGGATCGCAGCGCGTGGCTCGCCGAGATCGAGGCTTGGCGCAAGCAGTGCCCGCTCGACTACGCCGTCGAACCTGATTCGCTCAAAACCGAGTTCGTTATCGACGAAGTCTCGAAGCAGACCAAGGGTCATGCAGTTGTTACAACCGATGTCGGCCAACACCAGATGTGGACGTCGCAGTACTACAAGTTCACCGAACCGCGCTCGATCATCAGCAGCGGCGGCCTCGGCACGATGGGCTTCGGCCTGCCGGCGGCCATCGGCGCGGCCTTCGGCGTGACCGACCGTCCTGTGGTACTCTTCACCGGCGACGGCGGGCTGATGATGAACATCCAGGAGCTGGTCACGGCGGTCTATAACAAGCTGCCGGTCAAAATATTCCTGATCAACAACAGCTATCTCGGCATGGTGCGCCAGTGGCAAGAGCTGTTCCACAAGGAGAAGTACTCCTTCACCGACCTGGAGGCAAGCAACCCCGATTTCGTGAAGGTCGCCGAAGCCTTCGGCTGCAAGGCGATGAGCGCGAGTAATCCCGAATCGGCCCGGAACGCCATCTCGGAAGCGCTCGCGTACAACGACGGGCCGGTGCTGGTCGAGTTCAAGGTTATCCGCAAGGATATGGTTTTTCCGATGGTGCCCGCCGGCGGGTCGATTTCCGACATGCTGCTGGCCCGGCTAAATCCCAAAACAATGGTTTAAGCAACTTCTATGAAACATCTTATATCCGTTCTGGTCGAGAACAAGTTCGGCACGTTGAACCGGGTTGCCGCCATGTTCAGCGCCCGCGGCTTCAATCTCGAAAGCATCTCCATCGGCGAGACCGAAGACCCTGAAATTTCACGCATGACCATCGTGACCAGGGGCGAAGACCGCATCATCAGCCAGGTGCTCAAGCAACTGAACCGCCTGGTCGATACGATCAAGGTGACCGACCTGACCCATCAGCCACATGTTGAGCGCGAATTGCTGCTGTTGAGCCTGAAACTGTCGAAATCCACGCAGCACGAGATTTTCGAGCTGGCGAACGTTTTTAAGGGAAAAGTCGTGGATATAAAGCAAAAATCCATTACTATTGAGTTCGTGGGTTCTCCCGACAAAATCAATACGGCGATCGACCTTTTCAGGCCTTTCGGCATCCGGGAACTCGCCCGATCCGGCGCGGTAGCCATCCATCGCGGCGAAAGCTGATTTTTTTACGTACGTCTAAACCAGTCAACACGAAATATGTCAATGAACGTCTATTACGAGCAGGATGCCGATCTCGCGGTACTGCAGAACAAGAATATCGCAATTCTCGGCTACGGCAGCCAGGGCCACGCCCATGCGCTGAACCTGAAGGACAGCGGCATGAACGTCTGCGTTGGTCTCAAGACCGACAGCGCTTCGTGCGCCAAGGCTCGCGAAGCCGGCCTGAAGGTTGACACGGTCGCCGAAGCAGTCAAGTGGGCCGATATCGTCATGGTGCTCCTGCCGGATCAGACCCAGAAAAGCGTTTGGGACAACGAAATCGCGCCGAACCTGAAATCGGGCGCGACGCTCGCTTTCGGTCACGGCTTCAATATTCACTACAAGCAGATCGTGCCTCCGGCTGACGTGAACGTCATCATGATCGCTCCGAAAAGCCCCGGCCACCTCGTTCGCCGCACTTACACCGAAGGCAACGGCGTGCCCTGCCTGATCGCGGTGCACCAGGACGCCACCGGCGACGCCAAGGCGCTCGCGCTCGCATGGGCCAGAGGCATCGGCGGCACCAAAGCTGGCGTCATCGAGACCAACTTCAAGGACGAGACCGAAACCGACCTCTTCGGCGAGCAGGCCGTCTTGTGCGGCGGTTCAGCGGAACTCATCAAGATCGGATTTGAGACCCTCACCGAAGCGGGCTATCCGCCGGAACTGGCTTACTTCGAGTGTATGCACGAGCTGAAGCTCATCGTTGATCTGTACTACGAAGGTGGCCTGTCGCGCATGAACTACTCGGTCAGCGACACCGCCGAGTACGGTGGCATGACCCGCGGCCCGCGCGTTATCGCGGCTAACGCCAAAGCCGAGATGAAGAAGATTCTCGAAGAGGTGCAGGATGGCCGCTTCGCCAAAGAGTTCATCGACGAGTGCAACTCCGGCTACAAGAAGCTGAACGAGCTGCGCGAGAGCAACCGCAACCACCCCATCGAAGTTGTCGGCGCGAAGCTGCGCGGCATGATGAGCTGGCTGAAAAAGAAATGAGCGGGAGGAAGATGTTGAAAATTGTCTCCATCCCCGGCGACGGCATCGGCCCCGAAGTGGTGAAGGGGGCCCTTGAAGTACTGAATGCCGTTTCGAAAACGCACGGTTTCGAGGTCGAAGTCGAGGAGCACCTTTTCGGAGGCGCTTCGTACGACGTGCATGGCTCCATGCTGACCGACGAGACGCTCGAAGCGTGCAGGAATTGCGACGCCGTGCTGCTCGGCGCGGTTGGCGGCCCCAAGTGGGAGAACCTGCCGCACGACAAAAAGCCGGAAGCTGCCCTGCTGAAAATCCGCAAGGAGCTTGGCCTGTTCGCAAATCTGCGCCCGGCCAAGGTCTATGACGCTCTCGTGGCATCCTCCTCGCTCCGACCTGAAGTGGTGCGCGGCACCGATTTCATGGTCTTCCGCGAGCTGACCGGCGGCATCTATTTCGGCCAGCCGAGAGGCTACGACGAGAATCGCGGCTGGAACACGATGGTCTACGAGCGTTACGAAGTCGAGCGCATCGCCCGGCTCGCGTTCGAATTTGCGCAGAAGCGCGGCAACGCCAAGGTGACCTCCATCGACAAGGCCAACGTGCTCGAAGTGTCGCAGTTCTGGCGCAACATCGTGCATGAAGTGCATAAGGATTTCCAGGAGATCGAGCTGGTGGATATGTACGTGGACAACGCCGCCATGCAGGTGGTGCGCAATCCGAAGCAGTTCGAGGTGATCGTGACAAGCAACCTCTTCGGCGACATCCTGAGCGACATCTCCGGCATGATCACCGGCAGCCTCGGCATGTTGCCGTCGGCCAGCATCGGCTCGGAGCACGCGCTTTACGAACCGATTCACGGCAGCGCTCCCGACATCGCCGGTCAGAACAAGGCCAACCCCATCGCAACCATCGCGTCGGTGGCCATGATGTTCGAGAACAGCTTCAACATGCCCGAAGTGGCAGGCGAAATCTATGCCGCCATCGAAGGCACGCTGGCTGATGGCGTCCGCACGGGCGACATAGCCGCGCCGGGCGAGGCTATCTCGTCGACGACCGAAATGACGGCGGCCATCCTTGCCCGAATTTGACGGCAAGAGGCCAAAAGAACACAACAGAGCAGATGCGGCGGTGAGCCGCGACGAGAAAAGCCGGAGCTCTGCAAGCGTCCGGCTTTTCACTTTTTGGCGGGGTCATTCGCCCCACATCAGTGAAATAAAGAGAGAATTTTACCGATAACGGAATCATTCACATCATGGCACAAACGATAACCCAGAAAATTTTCGCCAGGGCCGCGAACCGCAAGTTCGTCGATCCCGGCCAGAGCGTGTGGCTCAATGTCGATGTTCTGCTGACGCACGACGTCTGCGGGCCGCCGACCTTCGATATCTTCAAGCAGGAGTTCGGCCCGAACGCCAAAGTGTGGGACCCGTCGAAAGTGGTGGTGCTTCCTGACCACTACATCTTCACGGCAAACGAACACGCGCACCGAAACATCGACCTCTTGCGGCAGTTTGCCGCCGAGCAGGGTCTGCCGAACTACTATGACGTAGGCACCGACCGCTATCGCGGCGTCTGCCATGTCGCGCTGGCCGAAGAGGGGTTCAACCTCCCCGGCACGGTCTTGTTCGGCACCGACTCGCACACCTGCACATCGGGCGCGTTCGGCATGTTCGGCTCTGGCATCGGCAACACCGATGCAGCCTTCATTCTCGGCACCGGCAAGCTCTGGGAGAAGGTGCCCGAGTCGATGAAGTTCACCTTCGAAGGGCAGATGCCAGAGTATTTGACGGCCAAAGACCTGATTTTGCAGATCCTCGGCGACATCACCACCGACGGCGCAACCTACCGTGCGATGGAGTTCGACGGCGAAGCGGTCTATTCGCTGCCTATCGACGAGCGCATGACGCTCTGCAACATGGCTATCGAGGCGGGTGGCATGAACGGCATCATCGCAGCCGACGCGGTCACCGAGGCTTTCGTGAAGGCGCGGACAAGCAAACCGTACGAGATTTTCCACAGCGACGCCGACGCGCAATACCACAGCATGTACCGTTACAACGTCGAGCAGATGGAGCCTGTCGTGGCGCAGCCGCACAGCCCGGACAACCGCGCGACCGTGCGTAGCGTGGCCGGAACGCCGATCACCAAGTCATACATCGGCTCCTGCACCGGCGGCAAGCTGACCGACTTCAGACTCGCGGCAAAGATTCTCAAGGGCAAGAAGGTGGCCGTGACGACCAACATCGTGCCTGCGACGGTGCTCGTCGCCTCGCAGCTCTCGACCGAGACCTACGACGGTCAATCGCTGAAGCAGATTTTCGAGGATGCCGGTTGCACCATCGCCCTGCCGTCATGCGCAGCATGTCTCGGCGGCCCTTCGGATACGGTCGGACGTTCGGTGGACAACGACGTCGTCGTTTCAACCACCAACCGCAACTTCCCCGGACGCATGGGCAGCAAGTTCGCGGGCGTCTATCTGGCCTCCCCGCTGACCGCGGCGGCCTCCGCCGTAACGGGCAAACTCACCGATCCGAGAGACTTCCTCTGATCGAACGAAGCAACTGACAAGGAAAAAAACAGCATCATGGACACCATCATACAGGGTAAAGCCTACGTTCTCGGCAAGAATATCGACACCGACCAGATCATTCCCGCCGAGCACCTGGTCTACAGCCTCTCCGATCCCGAAGAGGTGAAGATGTACGGTAAATATGCGCTCTCCGGCGTTCCGATAGACCAGGCGGGACTTCCGGAAGGCAAGATTCCGTTCGTCGAGGAGGGTTACTTCAGTTCGCCCTACACGATCATCATCGCCGGGCCAAACTTCGGTTGCGGCTCGTCGAGGGAGCACGCGCCTTTCGCGCTGAAGGTCGCCGGAGCCAAAGCGATTATCGCTGAATCCTACGCAAGGATTTTTTACCGCAACTGCGTGGACGGCGGCTTTGTTATTCCCTTCGAGACGGCTCAACCGCTCAACAAATCGATCATGACAGGCGACGAAGTGGCGCTCGACATGGCAAACAACACGCTGACCAACCTCACGCAGAACGTCACCTACCAGCTCAGGCCTCTGGGCGACGTCGTCAATATCGTGCAGGCGGGCGGCATCTTTGAATACGCAAGGAAAAACGACCTCATGGTTTCCAGTGAGGCATAAGCAACAGCATGGTAATTGAACTGTATGACACCACCCTGCGTGATGGTACGCAGGGTGAGCACATCAATCTTTCGGTACAGGACAAGCTTCTGATCGCCGAGCGGCTCGACGAGTTCGGCGTGGACTTCATCGAAGGCGGCTGGCCAAGCAGCAATCCGAAGGACGAAGAGTTCTTCCTCAAGGCAAGAAAGCTCAACCTGAAGCACGCCCGGCTCACCGCGTTCGGCTCGACGGCGCGTTCGGTGGAGAACATCGCGGGCGACCCTAACCTGCTCGGCCTTGTCAGATGCGAAGCGCCGGTGCTCACCATTTTCGGAAAAACCTGGAAAGCCCACTCCGTCAAGAGCCTCGGCATCTCGGATGACGAGAACGCCGAGCTGATCCGTCGTTCAGTGCGCTTCCTCGTCGAATCGGACCGCGAGGTCTTTTTCGACGCCGAGCACTTTTTCGACGGCTGGAAGGACAACGCCGAGTTCGCCGAACGGATGATCGCTGCGGCGGTCGATGGCGGCGCGAGCCGCGTCGTGCTGTGCGACACCAACGGCGGCACGCTGCCGCACGAGGTCGCGGAGATCGTCAAGCGGGTGCGCGAAATCGTAACGGTGCCGGTTGGCATCCACGCGCACAACGACGGTGATCTGGCCGTGGCCAACTCCATCGAGGCAGTCAGGGCCGGAGCCACGCAGGTACAGGGCACGATCAACGGCATCGGCGAGCGGTGCGGCAACGCCAATCTGGTCAGCATCATCCCGAATCTCATGATCAAGCTGGGCACGGAGTTCAGCCACGTGCGCGACCTGAAATCGCTCACCTCGATGTCCAAATATGTCTTTGAAATTCTGAACCTCCCGCCGGATACGAAAGCGCCGTTTGTCGGCAAATCGGCCTTTGCGCACAAGGGCGGCATTCACGTCAGCGCGGTGATGAAAGAGAGTTCGCTCTACGAGCACATCGATCCGGCGCTCGTGGGCAACCGCCAGCGCGTGCTGGTCTCGGAACTTGCCGGCCAAAGCAACATTCGCTACAAGGCGAAGGAGCTTGGCATTGCGCTGCCGGATGATAACGCCGACCTGTTCAGAAATCTGGTCAACCAGGTTAAGAAGCTCGAACACCGGGGCTACCAGTTCGACGGAGCCGAAGCCTCCTTCGAACTGATTCTGCGCCGTGAACTCGGCCAGTTCAAGCCATTCTTCGAAGTCATCGAGTCGAAGGTGGTCATCATGAACGGACAAGAGATCAAATCGGTCGATCAGGCGGTGATGAAAGTACTTGTCGGCGACGTAACCGAGCAGACGGTCGCGGATGGCGATGGCCCGGTGAACGCGCTCGACAATGCGCTGCGCAAGGCGCTGCTTCACTTCTATCCGGAAATCCGCGCCATCCGGCTGATCGACTACAAGGTGCGCGTCCTCGAAGAGAAGCGCGGCACGAGCGCCAAGGTGAGAGTGCTCATCGAGAGCAGCAACGGCCAAAACAGCTGGGGGACGGTCGGCGTCTCGACCAACATCATCGAAGCAAGCCTTCAGGCCCTCAGCGACAGCCTGAATTATCATCTTCTCTCGATCAACGCGGCGGTTCCTTCTTCCGTAATATCCTGAATCCGGGATACGCAAATCATCAAATCTGTGGCTTTAACGGCTACAGATTTGATGATCCTGTGGATTATTTCGGAACGCTCTCCGTCGGCAAAGCGCACTCCGAAAACGAAACAAGCTCTGCCTTTTCCGCCGGTTCCGCAGGCTCCACCGGTTCCGCGGTACTGGAGTAAAAACGCCACTCCTTGTTGACGATTCGCGCCCCGTGACCGAAGGTGAAATATGACCAGCCCCATTGCATGAGCACAAAAATCCGGTGCATCATACCGCTGAGATAATACACATGCACGCCAAGCCAGATAATCCAGGCGGGAAGTCCTGAAAGCTTCATATTCCCCCGCTCTGCGACAGCGGTATTTTTCCCGATGGTGGCCATCTGCCCCTTGTCCCGATATTTGAACGGCTTTCTTTCTTTTCCCTCGACATCGCACAGGATATTTTCACCGATCGCCTGCCCCTCCTGCAGTGCTACCGAGGCAGTTCCCTGATGAGTGGAACCATCGGGAAGGTCAAAATGAGCCTGGTCTCCACCAACAAAAATTTCAGGGTAACCAGGCACGCTGAGGTCTTCTCCGACAATGATTCGGCCTGTCTTGTCGGTTTCAAATCCGATAGTTTTTCCGATACTTGTGGCTCTCACTCCGGCAGCCCACAGCACCGTCCCTGCCTCGATCCGCTCACTGCCAACCTGTATGCCATCGGCATCTATCCGGTTGACTACGGAGCAGGTCCAAACCTGAACGCCAAGTTTTTCAAGTGCGCGGGTAGCCTTGCTCGACAGTTCGGGTGAAAAGGTCTGGAGAATGCGGGGCGAGGCGTGGACAATGAAAATACGGGCGAGTTTCGGATCGATGTTTTTATAATATTTTGAAAGATAGTAACGGCTCATCTCTCCAATGGAACCGGCAAGCTCGACGCCGGTAGGCCCTCCACCGACAATCACGAACGTCAGCAGCTTGCGTCTTTCGGCAACATCTTGCGTTCTTTCCGCATTTTCATACGCCTCCATGACCCGTTTGCGGATTTCGGCGGCCTGACCGATAGTCTTCAGGCCAGGCGCGAATTCTTCCCATTCGTTATGACCGAAGTAGTGATGCTTGGCGCCGCAAGCCAAAACGAGGTAATCATACTGAAGTTCTCCAAAATCTGTATAGACCGTCCTCTTCTCACGATCGACATTCTTGACGACGCCCCTGAAAACGGTCACGTTGCGGTAACGTGACAAGATCATGCGCAACGGGTAAGCGATATCGCCCGCATTGAGCGCGGCCATCGCCACCTGATAGAGAAGCGGCTGAAACAGATGGAAATTGTTTTTGTCAATAAGCGTTACCGTTACTCCCTTTTTGTTGCCAAGCTTTTTCGCGACATTCAGGCCAGCAAAGCCGCCACCTACGACAATAACATGTTTCATGAAACAGAAGTTGGATATCAGGAGGACGTTGTACGAATCAGGCGTTGATGATTTCTCGATGAACGGAATAAACAGAGCTGTCTTTTCTTAAAAATAAACAATTGTTAAGTAAGCATCAAAGTTCAACTCTTTTTATTAGCCAAACAGTCGGCAAAAGCTTCGATGTTAAAGATCAGCGCGATGGCTGCCGCAAAGTGTCGGCGTTTACCGTAGTTGACACGCCATAATGGAAACACGCACTGCGTGAAAACAGAATTTCGAGAGCTGCCCAAAGCACGGTCGAGACGCACGAAAATACGTTAATAAATACATAAAAGCTACTAATTATATAATATTTATCACCTTGATCCAGGTGCAGATACCATGTGCGAGGCTCTTTTTCGTTTTCAATACTATTGGGCCGCACCTCCTGCCGCTTGCATTTATCACCTAGACAGACTTATCTTTAGCGTATTCATCCACTCCTGACCCCTGCAGGAACCATCATGCGCATTCACGATATTGATCCCGATAACCGTCCGAGGGAGCGATTTCTCCGTTCGGGCAAAGAGTCCCTCAGCCCGGCGGAGCTGCTGGCGCTCATCCTCCGCTCCGGCACGGCGGGGCTGAACATCATCGACACCTGCAACAAGCTCATCTCGACGCACGGCCTCGAACGGCTCGCCGACCTGTCGATTCAGGAGTTGCAGAAAACGCCCGGCATCGGCGAGGCCAAGGCGATGCAGATCGCGGCGATCTTCGAGCTTCAGCGGCGAATGCACTTTTCGCGCAACATAAACCGCAAGGTGCAGGGGGCGCGTGACGTGTTCGAGTACATGAGAGGGCGCATTCCCGATGAAAGCAAGGAGCATCTGTACGTGCTCTTCATGAGCACGAAAAACCAGATTCTGCGGCACGAAACCGTCACCATCGGCACGCTCACCGCTTCGCTCATCCATCCGAGAGAGATATTCAAGGCGGCGATCCGCGAAAGCGCGCACTCGATCATTCTGGTGCACAACCATCCGTCAGGCGACGTGCAGCCGAGCAACGCCGACAAGCAGGTCACCTCAATCCTGAAAAAGGCTGGCGACCTTCTCCAGATCGACCTGCTCGATCACGTGATTGTAGGAGGCGATGACTGGTTCAGCTTTCGGGATCACTCCCTGTTATGAACCAGTTTGCACGCGCCACGCCATTGAGAAGGGAATGATCTCAAGAGGGGAAATCCGGCGACCCACCAGACAGGTCAGATAGAGACGATGTTGAATACTCCGAAGGGAACCTCCTGAAGCTGGCCTCAATGATTAACGGGATTGAACTCGTTTTGGGCCGCAACACCTGCCATCGCCTCAATGGCGCCCGCAGAAACGGCAAACTCACGAACATTCTTGGCCTGAAGACCCTTCTGCGTTTTGTCGAGATCATACTCGACTTCGGAATCCTGATTGAGCACCTTGAAACTCTGATCAGAGACGATAGCTGAAAAATGAACGAAGATGTCTTCCCCGCCCTCAGGGTTCAGAATAAAACCGTACCCTTTTTTGCCATCGAACCATTTTACCTTGCTTTTAGCCATGATGACACCTGGAGGTTTGTGTTATCAAAATGAAAATTCAACTTTATTTTTTAGTTTAATATAAAATATTTCGTCAAATGGCGCAATAGCCAAAAACATTTTCGATTTAAATACACCCACATAAAACCTGAACATTTTTTCAGTTGCATTTATGAAACATATCATTCTCGTCACCGGTGCTGGCAAAGGCATTGGCAGAGCGATAGCTCTCGAATTCGCCCGAGCCATCAGGCATCATCCTGATTTCGAGCCGGTTCTCGTACTGTCGTCACGCACAGCCGCAGACCTGGAGTCCATTTCTCTTGAGTGCCGCGCCGAGGGCGCTCTGACCGACACGATCACCGCTGACCTCTCAAACATGGCAGATGTCCAGCGGCTTACAACTCACATTGCCGAACGCTATGGCCGCGTCGATTGTCTGGTAAACAACGCTGGCGTAGGCCGTTTCGGTTCCCTTTCCGACATGACCGAAGAGGATTTCGACTATACCATGAGCACGAACCTGAAGGGAACCTTTTTCCTGACGCAGGCGCTGTTCGCCATCATGGAGCGCCAGCGCTCGGGGCACATCTTCTTCATCACCTCGGTGGCCGCGACCAAAGCGTTCAAACACTCGTCGATCTACTGCATGTCCAAATTCGGTCAGCGCGGCCTGGTAGAGACGATGCGCCTGTACGCGAGAAAGTGCAACGTGAGAGTCACCGACGTTCAGCCGGGAGCGGTGCACACCCCGATGTGGGGCGACGTGAGCGACCAGATGCAGGCGCTCATGATGATGCCGGAGGACATCGCCGCTCCGGTGGTGCAGGCCTACCTGCAACCAGCGAGAACGGCGGTGGAGGAGATCGTGCTGAGGCCGACCGGCGGGGATTTGCAGGAGGAGTGACAATGGATAATTGATAATGAATAATGGATAATTATCAGAACAGGAGCTGCGTTTCGGGCTTCTTATTCATTATCCATTGTCAATTATCAATTATCCATTATTCCTCTTATCTTCCGGTTCTTGAAAAATTACCAACGAACCGCACCATTGTACTGCCATGAGTCTCAAGGAAAGAATCGATCAGGAGCTGAAAGAGGCGCTGAAAAGCGGCGACAAGATTCGTCTCAATGCCATTCGCTCCATCCGGGCCGCGCTGCTTGAAAAGGAGGTTTCGATTCGGGTTGGCGGTAAGGCCGTGCTGAGCGAGGAGCAGGAGCTGGAGGTGCTCATGGGGCTGGCCAAGCGGCGGCGCGACGCCATCGAGCAGTTCACGGCGGGTAACCGTGCCGACCTGGCCGAAAACGAGGCCGCCGAGCTGAAGGTGCTCGAAGAGTACCTGCCGCAGCAGCTCCCCGACGAAGAGGTGGAGGCGGCCATCCGCGAGATCATCGCGCAAACCGGCGCGACCTCCATGAAAGAGATGGGCAAGGTGATGGGCCTCGCCATGAAAGCCCTCAAGGGCAAAGCCGACGGCGGCAAAGTCCAGAACCTCGTGAAATCGCTCCTCTCAGCCTAACCATTCGCCAAGATTATGCTTGACATTAATTATATACGCCAGAACCCGGACGACGTAAAAGAGATGCTGCGCCGCCGCCAGCAGAGCGAGGACGCGCCAAAGGTTGACCGCCTGCTCGAACGCGATGCCGAACGCAAGGCGATGGTGCAAGAGACCGACGACCTCAAGGCGCTACGCAACCGGGTCTCGAAGGAGATCGCCAACATTAAACGCACCGGCCAGGGTTCGGGCGACGAACTGATCGCCCAGATGAAGACGGTCTCCGACCAGATCGCCGATCTCGATCTGGCGCTCTCTGCGCTGGAAACCGAGATGGAGGAGCTGCTCTTGACGCTGCCGAACAGGCTGCATGAGAGCGTTCCGGAAGGGCGTACCGCTGACGACAACATACTTTACAAAGGGCCGGTCCCGTTCGAGCACGATCTCGGCTTCCCGGTTAAAAACCACCTCGAACTCGGCAAGAGCCTCGGCATTCTCGATTTCGAGCGCGGGGCGAAGATCAGTGGTGCGGGCTTTCCGGTTTATACCGGCAAGGGAGCGCGGCTGGAGCGGGCGCTCATCAACTTCATGCTCGACACGCACAGCGCGAACCACGGCTACACCGAGGTGTTCCCTCCCTTCATGGTAAACCAGGACTCCCTGCGCGGCACCGGTCAGTGGCCCAAGTTCGCCGACCAGCTCTATCACATGCCCGAAGACGGGCTGTACGCCATCCCGACTGCCGAGGTGCCGGTGACGAACCTGCATCGCGGCGAAATGCTCGACGCGGCAAGCCTGCCCATCGCCTATGCCGCCTATTCGGCCTGCTTCCGGCGCGAGGCTGGCAGCTACGGTAAGGACACGCGCGGCTTCCTGCGGGTGCACCAGTTCAACAAGGTGGAGATGGTGCGCTTCACGCGACCCGAGAAATCTTACGACGCGCTTGAAGAGATTCTCGGTCACGCCGAGGCGATCCTCCGCGCCCTGAAAATTCCCTACCGCGTCATCACGCTCTGCAGCGGCGACATCAGCGCCAATGCCGCCAAATGCTATGACATCGAGGTGTGGTCGCCCGCAGAGAACAAATATCTGGAGGCATCGAGCGTCTCGAACTTCGAGGATTACCAGGCCCGCCGCTCGAACATCCGCTTCAAACCCGATGGCAAATCGAAGCCGGAGTTCGTGCATACTCTGAACGGCTCGGGTCTGGCCACCTCGCGCCTGATGGTTTCGCTGCTCGAACACTACCAGACCGCCGACGGCAAGGTAATGGTGCCCGAAGTGCTGCGGCCCTACACGGGATTCGAGGTGATCGGATAAAAGTCAGGCCATGCATACAACGGATAAGAGGCTGTTTCGAAAGCAAAATCGAGACCGCCTCTGTGCTTGAAATGGCAAGGAAAAAGTTGACACGGCAAGAAACCAATGGTTGATAATGATAGTGTTGCACGATATCCTCTGGCGTCAGATAGCCCGGCGATGAGTGCATACGTTACCGGTTGTAAAAAAACACGATGTATTCAAACACGCTGTGCCGAAGTGCTTGCTGATCAACGTAACTCGTGCCGTAAATCAATTCGGTTTTCAGGGTGTTGAAAAAGGTCGATCATTGTGTTGTCGTAACCGTTGCCACTGCCGCTCATGCTTTGGCTCATCCGGTATTTTTTCAGCCGTTTCCTGAAACTTATGTTGGCGTATCGAATACGTCGATCCAAATGCAACATTACGCCTCATGTCGGGCGAGGATACATCAACGCCATTTCAGATTCGGCGCAATCGGCTCATGATGATTCGAATCGGTCATCACCTTGAATTTTCGCGCCTGTTTTGGCACGAATGTCCATGAGCCACATTCGACGCGCGCCCGCGGGCGACTGAACGGCAAGCCTTTTTTCTACAATATGATAGCAACTCGATGGCTGCCATAGGTTTGGTGAATCTCCCGGATTTCGTCCATCAAGTTTCAGGTTCTCATCTTTTCGACGACCTGCCTTTCGCTGTGTACATGCACAGTAACCGTTGATCGACAGGTCGAGTACCCGACACATCGTTCTGACGACATGCTAAGGGCTGTGCTCCATGACTTTTCGACCCGCCATGAAAAGATAGCAGGTTCAACAAGGATGCTTACCTTGTAAGCAGGCATGGAAAGCAGTTGTAATCGTCACGCGAAATAATTTCCTATCTTTCAATGAAGTAACCAATTTACCGTTATCTGGAGCTACAAGAGATCATGAAGTACTCGGAAGCAAAGCAGGGCAGGGTTTTCGTCATCAGGCTTGAAGATGGCGACATTTTTCATGAAGAGATCGAGCGGTTCGCGAAGGAAAAAGGGATCGCGCGGGCGTACCTGAATGTAGTCGGCGGGGCGGACAAGGAGAGCTTGCTCGTCGTCGGGCCGGAGGAGAGCCGCGCGTATCCGGTCAATCCGATGGTGCACGAGCTGTATGACGCGCACGAGGTTGTCGGCACGGGAACCCTGTTCCCCGACGACGCTGGCAACCCCATCGTCCACCTGCACATGGCCTGTGGCCGCGAAGAAAACACCGTCACCGGCTGCGTGCGCAACGGCGTGAAAGTCTGGCACGTCATGGAGGTTATTCTGGTAGAACTGCTCGACTCGACAGCTCAGAGGCTCCTCGACAAAGCCACAGGCTTCAAGCTGCTGGTGCCGTGAAGAGCAGGAAAAAGGACTTCAGGGACAACAGGGACAAATAAGACAATTCTCCCTTTTCAGTCCCTGAAGTCCTTTATGTCCTTTAAGTCCCTTTCTTCTTCCCCGCCCTCAAGCAAACGGATTCTTTCCGCACTCCATGCCAAGCGAGCGGGCTACCGCTTCTTGCACGATTGCGCCATTGTAGACGTTCAGGCCGCCCGAGAGGCCGGGCATCACCGCCATCGCGCGTTCCAAGCCAAGGTCGGCGAGATGACGGACGTATGGTAGCGTCACGCCCGTCAGCGCTTCGGTCGAGGTGGCGGGATAGGCGGCGGGCATGTTGGTTACGCAGTAGTGCACGACACCGGCGTCGATGAAAACCGGATCGAGATGTGAAGTGGGGCGCGAGGTCTCGATGCAGCCGCCCTGGTCGATAGCAATATCGACAATCACCGCGCCCGCCTTCATCGATTGCACCATGCCGTGCGTGACGAGCTTCGGCGCGCTCGCGCCCTTGAGCAGCACCGCGCCGATGAGCAGATCGGTGCCCGGCAGCAGCTCTTCGAGATGCTGTTCGTTCGAATAGATCGTGTGCACCTCCGGCGGAAGCAGCGCCTCAAGCTCGCGCATCCGCTCGTGGTCGGTCTCCATGACCGTCACTTCGGCGCCAAGCCCCGCCGCGACCCGCGCGGCGCTCATCCCGGCGACGCCACCGCCAAGCACGAGCACCCTGCCAGGCAGCACGCCGGGCACGCCGCAGAGCAGCTTCCCCTCGCCGCCATGGTGCTTCGAGAGATAGTATCCGCCCATGAGCACGCTCATCTTACCGGCAACCTCGCTCATCGGAGCGAGCAGCGGCAATCGCCCGCCGACCTCCACGGTCTCGTAGCCAATAGCCGTCACCCCGGCATCGACAAGCGCTTGCGCGAGCCCCGGCACTCCGGCCAGATGCAGATAGGTGAAGATGATCAGATCCTTTCTGAAGTAACCGTACTCCCCATCCAGCGGCTCTTTCACCTTGACGATGAGTTCGCTTTTCCAGACCTCCGCCGCCGATTCGGCAAGCACCGCGCCAGCCAGCCGGTACTTCACATCGCTGAAGCCGCTGGCCACGCCCGCGCCGCACTCGACCACCACGCGATGCCCCGCGCCCACAAGCTGCCGAACGCCCGCAGGCGTGCAGCCAACTCTCGTCTCGCGGGTCTTGATCTCCCTTGGAATTCCTATATTCATGGCAGAAATATGATTATGGTTATCCGCCTACACTACAAATGTAGCGCTTCAGCCTGTTTTCCGGAACAGCCGTGAACCAAGCGGCAGCCCGACTGAACCCTGCATGAAATCCAGAATGATGACTATTCTGCACGAACCGGCATACTGGCTTCTGACGGCGGGATGCCTCTCTGTCGCCTCGATTCCGGCGCTGATGCGCTCGATTGGCAAAATGCGAATCAGCGCCATCGCGGCGCTCTGGCTCGCGCTATGCGCCACCACCTTCTGGCGCTTCGGCGCGATGCCCGCTCTGGCAACGACGCTGATCTCGGGCCTCTGGGGCGTCGTCCTGCTCATCGCATCGCTGATCTTTTCCGGCATCAAGTCGATGCCGAACAAGCGCTTCGAAGAGCGCTGAATCCAGCCTCCGCGATCAACGAGTACTCGAAAACCACGCAGGCACAAAGCGCCACGCATGTCTCATCTCGCGATCGTGCGCAGCATAATCGGGATCATACAGCGCGACCGTCTCCCAGTACCGGGCAGAGTGATTCATGTGCAGCGTATGGCACAGCTCGTGGATCATGATGTAGCGCACCTGCAACGGCGGCAGAAAGATCAGCTTGAGATTGAGATTGATGTTGCCGCGCGTTGAGCAACTCCCCCACCGGCTCCGCTGCTTTCTCACCGAAACCCCCGAAACCTTGAAGCCATTGATTGAGGCAAGCCTCATGAGTTGAGACTCGAACCGCAGCTTCGCCCGCCGTTTCAGCCACTGTTCGAGCGACGCAAAGCACAAGGCGTGATCGCTGATTGCGCCCGAAAGCTCCAGCTCGCCCGCGCCCAGCTCGGTGATCGTGATGTTCTCTCGATGCTCCTCTCGATAGCCAACCCGCCACGTCTCGCCGATACCGAATAGCTCGATCACCTCGGGCAGCGACGTTTCGGCTTGCCCTGTCTGGGATGGACGCTGTTTTGCAAAGTTGCTCTGCACTTTCAGAATCCACGCCATCTTGCTTTCGACCACGAATGGCACACGCTGCAGATCGTATCCAGCTGGCACGACCACGGTGAGCCCCTCCTCGGGCGACATCTTCAGGCGGGTATGCCGCGCCCTGCGACTAACCTTAACGGTATAGTGAATGCCGGATGAGTTGCCTCTGAAGGATTGAGTAGACATACGAACCGGGATGCGATGAAAAATGCTGGAATAGTTGAGAAGTATAGTCAGCCGGAAGTGATAAAAAAAGCGGATACCCCCAGCTTCCCGGCGCTCCTGCCGCAGCTGTCCGACAGCAAAAGACCGGGAGACCTGCATTGCACAGGGATGGGCTGAACGGGGATATCCGGGAAACGATGGTTTATGAAAGCGCTTGCTTCAGATCGGCGACAAGATCGTCCGGGTCTTCGATGCCGACCGACAGACGGATCACCGAGTCGGTGATGCCCGCCGCCAGCCGGTGTTCACTGTCCATCGAAGCGTGGCTCATGGTCGCCGGATGCTCGATGAGCGACTCGACGCCACCGAGACTTTCGGCCAGCGCGAAAATCCGCGTGCCGCGAAGAACCTGCTCGACCTCCGCCTGCCCGCCGTCAAGCTCGAACGACACCATGCCGCCAAAGCCGCGCTGCTGGCGCTTGGCAAGCTCGTGCTGCGGATGGCTTTCGAGGCCGGGATAGAAGACGCGCTTCACCTTCGGATGGCCGTCGAGGAATTCGGCTACGATCCGCGCGTTGCGCTCATGCTCTTTCATCCTCGGCACGAGAGTCTTGATGCCGCGCAGCACCAGCCAGCAATCGAAGGGCTGGGCGCAGGTGCCGAGCGCGTTGACCAGGAACTTGACCTTCTGGTCGAGATCGGGAGTGTTGGAGAGAATCGCGCCGCCAACCACATCGGAGTGACCGTTGAGATACTTGGTGGTCGAATGAATGACAATATCCGCCCCGAGCTTGAACGGCTGCTGGAGATAGGGTGACAAAAAGGTGTTGTCCACGATCGAGAGCAATCCCCGCTCTTTTGCGAAAGCGGTCACGGCGGCTATATCGACAAGGTTCAGAAGCGGATTGGAGGGCGTTTCGATCCAGACCGCTCTGGTCTTTTCATTGACATACGCTTCGATGCCGTCAAGGTTCCGCAGATTGATGAAATGAACGCGGATGTTGAAATGCTCGGCGAAGGTACTGAGTAGCCTCGCCGTGCCGCCGTAACAATCATCGGTGCAGATAATCTCGTCGCCGCTCTTGAACAGATTCATCGTGGTAGCCACGGCGGCCATGCCAGTCGTGACGGCAACCGCGCTGGAGCACCCTTCGAGAGCCGCGAGGCTGTCTTCGAGCGCTTTTCTGGTCGGATTGCCGCTCCGGGTATAATCGAAACCGCGATGCTTGCCGATATCTTCGAAAACAAAGGTCGAACTCTGGTAGATCGGCGTCATGATGGCGCCATACGCTTTATCCGGAGCCACTCCGGCATGGATGGTGTCGGTCTGAAAACTCATGAAGGCAGTTTTTTTCTGATTATTTATCGATGATGATCCAAATGCCGCTCCGAACAAAAACTGGATTGATGATCATGCTCATGTCGTTCAGCTCATATGAAAACGGCGAGTATTTGGAAATGTAATTAACGATTGTTAATTTTGAAAAAAGAAAATCGTCCATTTTGACAGGCTGCGTATACACACGCACTACTTCGTGAATCCTAACTTTTGATACCCATGTCAGCCCATCCCGCCAGTAACGGAATCCCGATGCCCATCGTCAGCCTCAACAGAAGCGTGCTCCTTAGCGGCATCGTACTCGGCATCATCCTCCAGCAGCCGCTTTTGACGACCGCGCTCTTCCTCGTCGTGCTGCCAGCGGTGCTCTGGGGCCAGAAGGCGAGCCTCATTTATATGATCGGATCACGCCTGTTCAGGAAACAGAACCAGACGGCCAATACTGAAAGCCCGATTCTGATGCGGTTCAACAACTCGATTGCCGTCATCATGCTCGGCATGGCGCAGATCGCCTTCCTCTTCAACGCAACAACGGCTGGCTGGGTGCTCTCCGGCATCGTCGCCGTAGCCGCCTTCGTGGCCCTCTGCGGCTTCTGCTTCGGCTGCTTCCTCTATTTCCAGTTCAACTTGCAGCGCTACAGGCTGTTCGGCAGCAAGAACAATTCCGGCGCGAATACCTTGCAGATCGAGCATTGAGCGAAGGTAAAGTCCATCTTGAAAGGATGGCGATCCCGGCGGCCAGTCGGAATCGCCATCCGCTAACCCCTCCCTCTCACAATCACGCCATCATGACGCTGTATTTGCGACAGCTGCGCCGCTGTCACCACAGACAAATACACCGCTAAAGCCATTTGACGAAAACGCGACAAACCATCCTGAAATCAAACCATGCAACGCCTTTCCGCTGAACCATCGCCGAGACAAACTTCTGAAGCGAATGACAAAACGATTCTCATAGCGGACAGCCAGTACCTCACGACCACCGCGCTGAATTCGCTGCTTCTCGAAAAAGGCTACACGGTGCAGACGGCAGCGTCGCGGCATGAGCTGATCGGCAAACTGAAAAGTGGTGACGTATCCCTGCTCGTCACCGATTACATCCTGTTCGATTACCGTTCGATCAACGATCTCAGGGAGATCGCCGCGAGCCAGCCGGAGGTTCCGGTGCTGGTACTCTGCAACTCGATCAATCCGATGCAGATTCGCGAGCTGAACCTCGCCGGGATTCGAAACATCGCGCTCAAAACCGATGAACGGACGGAGCTGCTGCACGCAATCACAACAGCATTGAAAAAGAAAAAAGCCTATACCGGCAGCGTGCTCGACATCCTGCTCCATCAGGATGGCCCCGCGCAGGAGGCCAATCTCCTGACCAGCTCCGAAATCGAGATCGTCCGGCTGATCTCGTCCGGCCTCTCCACCAAGGAGATTGCCGCCAAAAAGCACATCAGCTTCCATACCGTCATGACCCATCGCAAGAACATCTTCCGCAAGCTCGGCGTGTCGAGCAGTCAGGAGATGATGCTGCTCGCAATCAAGGCCGGCCTGATCGACAACATCGAATACCACATTTGACCTCTACCCTTTTAACGGTATGAAAAATACCGCTTCGGCGGGATTTCCCGACTGGCCTGTCATAACGATCTTGAATACGATCAACTATCTCACACAAAATCACTTGCACCCATGGCACGAATCGCGAAAAAACTCACCGACCTGATCGGCAACACTCCGCTTCTTGAGCTGGAGAACTTTGGCCGGGCAAACAACGCCCACGGCACCATCATCGCCAAGCTCGAATACTTCAATCCGGGCGGCAGCGTCAAGGATCGCATCGGCTACTCCATGATCGAGGCGGCGGAGAAAGCCGGACTGATCAATGCCGATACGGTCATCATCGAGCCGACCAGCGGCAACACCGGCATCGCGCTCGCCTTCATCGCCGCCGCCAAGGGCTACCGGCTGATCCTGACCATGCCCGAAACGATGAGCATCGAGCGCCGGAACCTGCTCAAGGCGCTCGGCGCGGAACTGGTGCTGACCCCCGGCCCGGAAGGCATGGGCGGCGCGATCCGCAAGGCTGACGAATTGAAGGAAACGCTGCCGAACTCGTTCGTGCCGCAGCAGTTCAAAAACCCGGCCAACCCGGAGATTCACCGCCGAACAACCGCCGAGGAGATTTGGAACGATACCGACGGCCAGGTGGACATCTTCGTCAGCGGCATCGGCACCGGCGGTACGATCACCGGCGTGGGCGAGGTGCTGAAAGAACGGAATCCGGAGGTCAGGATCGTGGCGGTCGAGCCGACCGATTCTCCGGTCATCTCGGGCGGCAAGCCCGGCCCACACAAAATTCAGGGCATCGGCGCGGGATTCATCCCCGACATCCTGAACACGGGAGTGATCGACGAAATCATCACGGTCAGGAACGAAGATGCCTTCCGCACCGGCCAGAAGCTGGCCAAAACCGAGGGCCTGGTGATCGGCATCTCCTCCGGCGCGGCGGCCTGGGCTGCCCTGCAACTTGCGCAACGCCCGGAAAACGCGGGAAAGCGCATCGTGGTGATCCTTCCCGACACCGGCGAACGCTACCTCTCCACGCTGCTCTATCAGTTCGAGAACGAAGCGGTGGCCATCTGAAGAACACCAACATCGAGACTCATGGATACCAGAGCAAACGGACTTGACCTCATCCAGCAGGCGATCACGCTTCTTGCAAGCGACCGGAGCGCCGAATGCGATTATGCGCCGCATCCCGAGCAACTGCTGCCATCGATCGACAAGCTCCGTGAGTTTGTCGATCTGGTGCGGGCGATTGTCTTTCCCGGATATTTCGGAGCGCCGATTCTTCACCGCGAATCGCTGCCGCATTTCATCGGAGTCAGGATCGAAAAGCTTTACGATCTGCTGACCGGCCAGATTCAGAGCGTGCGGCAGTTCGAAACCGGCAATACCCTGCAAGCGATCACGGCTGACGAAGCCTCCGCGGCGGCGCGGGCCTTCATCGGCAGGCTTCCGGAGATACGGCGGGTGCTCTGCACCGACGTGAAGGCGATCTACGATGGCGATCCGGCGGCAAAAAGTCACGGAGAGATCATTTTCTGCTACCCGTCTATTCGCGCAATGATCAATCACCGTACCGCGCACGCGCTGCTTCACCTTGGCGTTCCGCTCATCCCGCGCATCATCTCCGAGATGGCGCACTCCGAAACCGGCATCGACATTCATCCCGGCGCTCGAATTGGCGAGTACTTCTGCATCGATCACGGCACGGGGGTGGTGATTGGCGAGACCTGCGAGATCGGCAACAACGTAAGGATATACCAGGGGGTGACGCTCGGAGCGAAGCGCTTCGAACTCGACAAGGAGGGCAATCCGGTCAAGAACCTGCCCCGGCATCCGATCATCGAGGACAATGTGGTGATCTACTCGAACGCCAACATCCTTGGCCGGATCACCATAGGGCGCAACTCGGTGATTGGCGGAAGCGTCTGGGTCACCCGGAGCGTGCCGCCCGATTCGCGTCTTCAGCAGCAGAAGGCCGTCGAAAGCACCTTCATCAACGGCCTGGGCATCTGATATCAATCAATAACCAAACCATTACCAATGTCAAATACACTACCTGAATCCGGCAGCCTGTTGCAGCGAAGCGTTACGACAACCGTCGCGAGAAATCTGGCCAACACGACCAAGACCGTGCCCCAGATGATGTCCATCACCCCGAGATGGCTGCTCAAACTCCTGCCCTGGGTTCACGTCGCTTCAGGCACCTACCGGGTCAACCGCACCAAGATCGAGCTTCAGAAACCGGAGAGGATCGGCATCGATTTTCATCACGGCATTCCTTCGTTCAAACCCGAATCGCTCAAAAGCATTCCGCTCTTTTCAGCGCTCGGCGACGAGATCATCTCGGGTCTGGCCCGCAAGTTCGTGCTCGAAGAGGCCGAACTCGGCAAAACCCTGATTCTCGAGGGCGAAGACCGGCACAAGCTCTACATCGTCGCGCACGGTCAGCTCGAAATCCTGAGCAAGGGATTGCATGGCGAAGATTTGCGTATTGCGCTCCTGTCGCATGGCGAATATTTCGGCGAGGAGGAGCTGGTATCAGGCAAACCTTCGACGGTCACGATCCGCACCATCACGCCGGGGCTGATCTTCTCGGTCTCAAGCCAGGAGGTAGAGCAGCTTTTCCGTGAAAAACCGGCCCTCAGGGACTCCTTCCAAACGACGGTCGATGAATACCTGAAAGTCCGTTCGACGGTCAACAAGCATGGCGAAAAACACATCGACCTGGTGTCGGGCTTCGCCGAGGATGTCGAAATTCCCGAAACGTACGTCGATTACTCCAACAAGCCGCGCGAATACTCCCTGCACGCCATACAGACCGTGGTCAGGGTGCATACCCGCGTCTCCGATCTGTACAACGATCCCTATAACCAGATCGAGCAGCAGATGCGGCTCACCATCGAGGGCATCCGCGAGCGACAGGAGTGGGAGTTCATCAACAACCGCGAGTTCGGCCTCTTGCACTCCGCCGATCCGGTGCAGCGCATCAGCACCCGCTACGGCACGCCAACGCCGGACGATCTCGACGATCTGTTGACGCTGGTGTGGAAAAAGCCGGCCTTCTTCCTTGCCCATCCGAAGGCGATTGCCGCGTTCGAGCGTGAGTGCACCTGGCGCGGCGTACCGCCGGTGACGATCAGCCTTTTCGGCGCTCCGGTCATCACCTGGCGCGGCGTGCCCATCGTGCCATGCGACAAGCTCGAAATCAACAAGAACAACAAATCGGGTCTCGGCACGACCAACATTCTGCTCGTCCGGGTGGGTGAAGCCGAGCAGGGCATCGTCGGCCTGCACCAGGCGGGCATACCGGGCGAGATCAGCCCAAGCCTGTCGGCAAGACTGATGGGCCTCGACAAACTTGGCGTGGCCTCGTACCTCCTGACCCAGTATTCATCACTCGCCGTACTGACCGATGACGCTCTGGCCGTGCTTGAAAACGTGGAAGTCGGCTACTACCACGATTACGAGCATCGGAAAACAGCCATTAAAACAAAGTAATCCGAGCACCGCTAACAGGACGGGAAGAGTATCCCTCCTGTTAGCATCATCCAACATCCATGCCAGTGACCAGCAAAGAAATCTATCCGCAAGGAAGCATCCCGGAACTGCTGAACCCGACCTTCATAGCGCAGGTGGCGAGTCGGCTGTTCAATGAAGTTCCGGGCGGAGCCGATGCGCCCCGGAGCGAAACGGAGGTGCAGGCGATCCCGGAATCCTCCGCCTCGAGCGCCCATGAGCACGCAACCCATGCCGCGATTCCCGGCGATCCTGCATGGCAAACCGGGTTGCCGTGGTTTCCGCCAGAATCCCGGGAAGCAGGCAGCGGCGACTCATTGTATTTCGTCAGGAACTCCGGCGGGCAAGGCGACGAGAAGCTTGAACCACATGCCGAACGGCTGACCGAGCAGCAAAGCTACTCAGCGAACAGGAATGGATCCTACGGACTGGAAGAGCAACTGAACCGCCCGCAGGATCCGCAATCGCTGCTCGCGGGAATACCCAATCTCACTCCTGACGCCCCGAATCCCGGCGACGAAATCTCTTTCGCGTTCCTGCGCAATCTCTTCGCGCCGTTCGGCAATGCCGCCGGCCTCGACAATTCCACCTGCATTGCCGAGGAGCTGCTCAAACGCGCGGCCTCCGGCTCCTCGGTCAATCCATCAGCCGTCGAAACGCCACAACCCGAATTATCGCCGTTCTACTTTCTTGATGCTCCACGAGTGTCATCGCCGAAGCTGGCCAACGCTGACATTTTCGACGTTGCCAGCGTCCGGCGCGATTTCCCGGCGCTGCACCAGAAGGTGCATGGCAAACCACTGGTGTGGCTCGACAACGCCGCCACCACGCAGAAGCCGCTGAGCGTCATCGAGGCATTGTCAAATTTCTACGCTTCCGACAACTCGAACATCCATCGTGGCGCGCACACACTGGCGGCGCGTGCGACCGACGCCTACGAAGGGGCGAGAGAGAAGATCCGCCGCTTCATCGGCGCAGGCTCTTCGTCCGAGATCATCTTCGTCCGGGGCACGACCGAAGCCATCAATCTCGTCGCACAGACATGGGGACGAAAGTTCATCCAGCCGGGTGACGAAATCCTGCTCTCGATCCTTGAACACCACGCCAACATCGTGCCGTGGCAGATGCTGGCGCAGGAAAAAGGGGCGGTCATCAGGGTGGCTCCGGTGGACGACCATGGCGAAATCATCCTCGAAGAGTACGCGAGGCTGCTCGGCCCGAAAACGAAGCTGGTCTCGCTGACGCAGGCCTCGAACGGTCTCGGCACGATCCTTCCGGTGCGCGAGATGATCCGGCTCGCCAAACGCCATGACGCCAAAGTGCTGGTGGACGGTGCGCAGTCGGTGGCGCACATTCCTGTCGATGTACAGGATCTCGACGCGGATTTCTTCGTCTTTTCGGGCCACAAGATTTTCGGCCCGGCAGGCATCGGCGCGCTCTACGGCAAAAAAGAGCTGCTCGACGTCATGCCTCCGTGGCAGGGGGGCGGAAACATGATCAAGGATGTCCGCTTCGAGCATACGATCTATAACGACGCTCCGGCAAAGTTCGAGGCGGGTACGCCCTCTATCGGCGACGCCATCGGCCTCGGCGCGGCGCTCGATTACGTCAGCAAGCTCGGACTGGAAAATATCGCCCGGTATGAGCACGAACTGACGCAGTACGGCACGGCGCGGCTGCTTGAAATCCCGGGGCTTCGGCTGATCGGCACGGCAAGGGAGAAGGTCGGCGTGCTCTCGTTCGTGCTCGACGGCGTTCCGAACGAAGAGGTGGGGCGCTTTCTCGACCGCGAGGGCATCGCCGTGCGAACCGGCCACCACTGCACCCAGCCATCGCTGAGACGATTCGGCGTCGAGGGCACCGTTCGCCCTTCGCTCTCCCTCTACAACACCAAATCCGAGATCGACCGCCTTGCCGATGCGATTCGTTCGATCCAGAGACGATAAATACTGCGCCCCTGCTCGCCTTCGACAGCCCGAACATCTTTTCTGGCTGCCGAAGGCGAGCAGAATAATTGCTCATTACAGATACCCCTGTATCTGACAAACCAGTCACTGAAATTCCTGATCCCCACCTGCGAACATGACGTCCTGATCGTAATGAAAAGGAAATAACTCTTCAATAAAATACTGCCCCTTGTCGGCTGCAACGAAAAGAAGCAGAAAACCCGATTCGACGCCACGTTAGAGCGCTTCAAGCCGACATGGTATGCCTCTCCCATGAAAGCGGTGCTGAGTCGATGGCGGCATGTTCCCTCCTTTTGAATATCATCATGATCCTCAGAAAAAAGAAAACGGTGACCTGGAAGGACGAAGCGTCGGCATGAGACTCTTCGGCTGAACTTGCCAAAGCCCGCCATCAACAAGGCCCCGGAATCGACGCCGGGGCTTTCGCCATAGAGCTCATGACAGTGAGATCATGAAGATCGACACATCGAAGAATATTTTTTTCATATCAAAAGCATATCAACACGGTTCTCGTTTCCCACGATTATGGTATTTCTGTGGTATTTCTATGGTATTTACTTTGATCTCATGAAAGAAATGTTTTTTATTGACCATTGTTCTTTCACGCATCATAAAAAAATCAATATAAAATCTACCACCATGGGTTATTCTGATATTGCTTCAACACAAGGGAAAAAGCTGTCATTTTGCTACTGTTTTGAGCAGGTAAATCTCTGTTGTCGTATTGCATGATTTTCCATTTAGCCAATTCCTGACGATAAACGCAGGTGCTCATTTCAGCATCCCTGTTTATTGCATAAAAAATTATCAATGAGAAAAAGATAAGCATCATGAAAAAAATCATATCACTTGCCGTGCTTTTAACGGCAATATCCTATGCCTCCCCGGCTTCGGCCACGACCTTCAGCCTCGGCGGCGACATCGGCACACGGGTCAGGGCGCAGACTTTCGACCAGGCAAGCCAGAAAAAGAATGACCTCTACTGGCAGTACCGTGTACGCCTGAACGGCTCGGCCGATTTCGGCGACGGCTTCTTCGCCAAAGTCCAGGTCACCAACGAAGCCCCGAACAAAACGAGTGCCGGTACTGTAGCTATTGGCGGCGGCGGCGGATGGCAGACAATCGGCTACGGCAACACCGAACTCTACACCATCGGCTTCTCGCAGGCCTACTTCGGCAGAGTCTATGGCGACAGCCACTACTCCCTCGGCCGCCTGCCGCTCAACGCCACAAACAATCCGATCCTCGACATCTCACTCTACCCGAAGAACCCTCTCGACACTCCGACGACGACCTTCCAGAACGACCGTCTGTTCGGGGCAAACTACGGCACGAAAATCGGATCCGGCGAGTTGAACCTGGTCGTAGGCGTCTTCGACAACCTGAACACCTATCACTCCTCAATCCAGGGAAGCGACGGAGGGCTCCTCAACGACGGCTACGCCTTTATCACCAGCTACAAGACCAAGATCGCCGGCGTAACGATCGAGCCTGAACTGCTCACTGCCATCACACGGTTCGATTCGGTCACTCAGGAGACCTTCTCAACGACAAGCAGCAGCTACGCAACCCCCTGGCACCAGGGGGTGCGCCCCTGGACCTTCGGCGCCAACCTGAGTGGCAACGTCGGAGACCTGAAGCTCGGTGCCAGCGGCTTCTACAACGTTGCCAACGGCACGACGCCGGATGCCGCCAGGTACGGCACCAACAGGAATGCAAACGTCGATTACAACGCCTACCTGCTGAGAATCAAGGCCGAGTACGGACCATTCCTCACCTGGTACGACCACAGCGTCGCGACCGACAAATCGACAGCCGTAAAGCAGACCTACACCAATAACTTTGTCTGGGCGCAGTACCAGTTCAAAGCCTATGATTCCAAAGGGGCAAAGCTGGTCATCCAGCCAACGCTGCGCTACCTGACCACAAAGGACGAGGTGACGCCTGCGAACAGCTATCACAGACTGCGTTCCGAGCTCTACGCGACGCTTTCATTCTGACAACAATTGTTCTTTCTTCTCCGTTGATCCGGGAAGCGTCTACCTTGCCAGGCGCTTCCCGGATTTATATTATTTAAGAGAAGGTGCCGGATATTGCTTTATCGCATTTAACGATCAAGATAGATCACCGGAGTACCCTGTACGGTTTACCATCTCTACGGTATTTCCTGTTCAGTTTTTTATCTTCTTTTCGGTTATCCATACTCCCGCATCCCGTGCTCTCTCACATCGCGTCTTATGGGTGCTTATCGACTCCTGGTTTTCATCTCTTTTTCTGATATGAACCGCCTCAACAGCTTTGATTTTGTCCATCATTGATCACCTGAGAAACGTATCCTAACCTCGACCTCTACCGATGTTTCGTTTTTTCAGTCATGGAACCAGAAATATGCAATCCTACATACCTCAATCATAGCATTTTTATGGTATGGAACATGGGAAATCCAGAACTCCATGATGTATTGCAAGCATCCCGACAACAACATGAAGTTACCTGAACGCTCACCTGGAGATTGTTCCATCATCATCTGGTTTACTGTAAAAGGTGGACTGATGTTCTGACTGGCATCATTTCCCCTTATCGAAGTCGGCGAGGGCATACCGTGTTCATAGTATTTTTACGGTACCAATCATTGAAAAGAGGCCCATCCTGCTTTTATTGCAGCGATTAAGTCATCAAAAACGATATAGCCATGCAAAACAGCGCCAGTAAAAACCAGTCATGTTGTGCCAGATGCATGGTGAGCGGTGACCCGATGCCGTTGCTGATACCGTCCTGCGGGAACCGATGAAACACTGACGGAGCGTTTCATCGGGAGCCGGATCATGACAGCAGTGGTCCGGCTCTTTTTTTTCCAGTTACTTCAATCTCCATAGAGATCATCAACCAAAAGAGTGATAACCCATGACTACGCAAATTTCCGAGGTTTCCCCGGCGGGCATACCCCTGCCGATCGTAAAGTTCAACCGATGGATACTGTTGACCGGAATAGTTGCGGCACTGCTTCTCCAGCAGCCGCTCATCACGACAATACTGTTTCTCCTGCTGCTTCCTGCCGTCATTTTCGGCAGGAAAGGGAGCCTGATATTTTTTGCCGGATCAAAACTTTTTAGTAAACAGAACAAGGGCGCATCGACCGAGGACGCCGGCCTTATGCGCTTCAATAACTCGATAGCCTTGATCCTGCTTGGCATTGCGCAGGTAGCCTTCATCGCGGGCCAGGCTGTTGCTGGCTGGATATTTTCGGGTATTGTCGCGCTTGCCGCAGCCATCGCATTGTCGGGCTTCTGTTTCGGATGTTTTCTGTACTTCCAGTTCAACCTGCAGCGCTACAAGCTGTTCGGACAGGCAGGCCAGAAGTGCGATGTGCCAACAGAGTCTTAAGTATTGAATTTTAATAGACGTTAAAAAAAACCAAAAAGGAGAGCATCATCATGTCAAATGAACCAAAAGAGGGTATCAGAAACCTGATCGACCGGATTTTCAAGAAGGAGGAGCCTGAGACTGCACCCGCAGGCCCTCGGCAGTACCGTCCCGAAACCCTCGCCCTTCATGCAGGCCAGCAGATCGACCCGACCTTTTCGCGCGGCGTGCCGGTCTACCGCACCAGCTCGTACCTCTTCAAAAACACCGAACATGCGGCAAACCTCTTCGCCCTGAAAGAGCTGGGCAACATCTATACGCGCCTGATGAACCCGACCACCGACGTGCTCGAACAGCGCATCACGCAGCTCGAAGGTGGCGCGGCCTCGGTGGCGCTCGCTTCCGGCACATCGGCGATTTTCTACGCTATCATCACGCTTGCCGAGGCGGGCGATAACATCGTCTCGGCCAACAACCTCTACGGCGGCACCTACACGCAGTTCGACGCCATTCTGCCCAAGCTCGGCATCACGGTAAAATTCGTCGATCCGAAAGACCCGGCGAACTTCGAGAAGGCCATCGACGAGAAAACGCGGGCGGTCTTTATCGAAACCATCGGCAATCCGGTGCTCGACTACACCGACGTCCGCGCCGTGGCCGACGTGGCGCATCGCAACGGCCTGCCGCTCATCGTGGACGCCACCTTCACCACCCCCTATCTGCTCCGCACCATCGATCTTGGCGCGGATATCGTCGTCAACTCGCTGACCAAGTGGATCGGCGGCCACGGCGCGGGTATCGGCGGCATCATCACCGATGCCGGGCGATTTGACTGGAAGGCCGGACGCCACCCGCTCTTCACCGAGCCGGACGCCAACTACCACGGCCTGCGCTGGGCGCTCGACCTGCCGGAGCCGCTCGCGCCCATCGCCTTCGCGCTCCGCGTGCGCACCGTGCCGCTCAGGAACCTCGGCGCGGCGATCTCGCCCGACAACTCGTGGATCTTCATCCAGGGAGTCGAGACGCTGCCGGTGCGTATCGTGCGCCACTCGGAAAACGCGCTGAAGGTAGCCGAGCACCTGAAAAACCACCCGAAAGTCGCCTGGGTGCGCTACCCCGGCCTGAAGGACGACCCGTCGCACGCGCTCGCCTCGCGCGACCTGAAGCACGGCTTCGGCGGCATGGTGGTGTTCGGTGTGAAAGGAGGATATGACGCGGCGGTGAAGATCATCGACACCATCGACCTCTTCTCGCACCTTGCCAACGTCGGCGACGCCAAAAGCCTGATCCTGCACCCAGCCAGCACTTCGCACAGCCAGCTCACCGAGGAGCAGCGCATCGCGAGCGGCCTGTCGTCCGACCTCATCCGCCTTTCGGTAGGACTGGAGCACCCGGACGACCTCATCGCAGCGCTCGACGACGCGCTGGCGGGAGTGTGAGAAAAGGATAGTTGGAAAACATCATCTTTCGAAAACCCGGCGTACTCTTGACAGAGATCGCCGGGTATCGGAAATCCCATCGTAGCGGAAGCAAAGAGACAATGAGGGCTGATCGATTGTCACAGATCGAACTTTTCGGAGCGCAGTGCCCGATGCCCTTCAAAAACAGTGAGAATGACAACCTGCGTCGGGTTAACTCTGTACACTATCCGGTAATTCCCGACAATTATCTCCCGGATGTCAAACCGTGAAAACTCGGGAACCACTCTTCCCATTTCAGGAAACGATGCAATCGAATCGCCTTTGTCCAGAAGCAACTCAATAAAAGCGAAAGCCCGCTCAGGATTGTCCTGCGCGATAAAGCGCTCGATTTCATCCTGCTTTCCGAGAGCCTCAGATGACCAGACTACCTTCATGGCTTTCTGGAAGCTCTTTTTTCCGCAAGCTTCGTTCGAACCTCCTCAGTACTATACACCTCCCCGGCCTCTTCCGCCTTCAGTCCTTGCTCTACGGATTCTGTAAATTGTTTGCTGTAAACAAGATTGTCATACTCCTCGGGCGACAGCAAGACGCCAGCAGGTCTGCCGTTCTGGGTAATAATCAGCGGATGCCCCGTTGCCTGAACTTTTTTCAGACAGGTAGAAATGCCCGTCTTGAACTCACCCAACGGGATAATATCGCTTGAAATCCGAATGTTTTTCATGACACGCCGATATTTAATTCAGACCTGAATTCAGGCCATTATTCACGCCTTAATATAGCCATCGATTCAGGAGCGCCAAACAATTCCCGGCTTCATAGCTGACAAGATTGCCGGTTGAACTTCCATGTACGCGAGACAAACACTGCCTGTGGCCAAAGACAATACGCTCAGACGGCACGTTCACCCAGCCTTGTGCATCCTGTCGATGCGGCGCTGATTGAACCGCTACAGTAAAATCCTGCAAGCAATTACCCGTTTTTTCATCTTGTATGAAAACCGTGAATCCGTTAGTTTGCGTCCATGATTATATAGTTTGGAAATCGCGCAACATCTGATTTGTACCATGGTATTGCGAGTAGCCGCGCCCGGAGAATACCGGTCCAAATCAAAGAGATGGCACTTTACAAGCTCGATGTGCTCAACGCAGCGGAGTCACTGGAAGACTTGAAATCTCCGCCTGGCAATCGGCTTGAGGCATTGAAAGGCGACTTTGCCGGTTTCCATAGTATTCGTATCAACGATCAATGGCGCATTGTGTTCAGGTGGCAAGACTCGGGCGCGCATGATGTTCAAATCATTGATTACCATTAGCTTATCAGGAGACAACAACATGATTCCATCCAACAGAGTGGCGACCCATCCCGGCGTGATATTACTGAAAGAATTTATCGAGCCTCTCGGTTTGTCACAAAAAGCGGTTGCAGCACATATCGGCATTCCCGTTCAGCGGATCAACGAGATAATCAGGGGAAAAAGAGGAGTGTCGCCAGATACGGCTTGGCTGCTGTCCGAGGCATTCAACACATCACCGGAATTCTGGCTCAACCTGCAAGCCACTCATGACCTGTCTCTGCATAAACCAAAACGCCATGTCCAGCCAATGCTGAAAGCCAGCGCATGAGCGCGAGATAAGCGTCCATCGATTTAGTGAGCATGTGGTTTTTCTGCAACCTGTCGGGATATACCATCGGCTATATTTTCTTCCGATGATTTCATCAAGCACAGCTTGGTTGATCTGGCAGTAAACCGAGATCATAGTTGAGCTGATATTATTGGAAGTTCATACAGATATATCTGCCAATGATGATTTTTTTACGATGACTTTCAGCAGCCATTTATCTCAATTCTTTACATAAACCAATATTTATGCACAAGAATTTATTCTTCAAAAAGCCCCGGCTTGCGACCTCGCTGTATATTATCTATTCGCCTGTTTTGACTATCCAAAACTCTTTTTTGCTGTTCCAGTGTTTTTTGCTGCTCGGATAGCTTTCTTAAAGAGTCTGACTCGTACCTTCTCTGATCTTTGGCATGTTCATTGATGCGATCAGTCTGCTCCAAAATATTATCACTTACGATTTTTGAATTCTCATTGGTCGCACTAACAAGCTCATCTAATGATGAGTTAAGATTGTAAGATAATTCGTTAATGGATTCTGTTATGCGATTACCAAGTGAATAAATAGCATTACCTAAATTACGGAATCCATGATAAAGTAATGTATTTGTTTTTCGTTGCTCATAAATTATTGAAAAATCGATATCTCTTTGCGACCTCCTCATTAATTTTGAAAGTGAATCAACCAAGCTTTGAATGTCAGGTAATTTACCTGGCAAAACACAGGCACTGACCTTTTCAGTATATTCATCACCTATTTTTTTTAGAATATCCCAATACTGATCAATACAATAATTTATTTTCTGTAAATAATTATTGTAGGCAACAAGCTCGTTGGTCGCAATTTCTATCTGATCCCAGAAAGGAGCAAAATAACCACCGTTAAACTCCTCTTCTGCTTTTTTCAGAGCATCGCTAGCACAAGGAATTGTATCCAATATTTTATAATAATACTCATTCACCAACTTGGCTTTCTCATTCAATGTTCCTACCAAATTTATCATTTTTTGATGATAAGCCTTTTGATGTCGCTCAAAATCTTGCATCCGTTGCTCTTCCTCTTTCCTTTTTTCTTCTTCTTCTTTCCTTTTTCCTTCTATCTTTTGTTTTAAAATATCCGTTTTGGATTCAATGTTATGTGTAAGTACTTTTAATAGCTTAATTAATAACTTAATAATAAGCCTTATCAGGATAATTATTAGAATAAAATA
>Ga0326726_10000342_pt1 | contig 44103 bp, 30 predicted proteins | sample MHFenrmetagenome_2_FD_207603 | JGI IMG/M metagenome (GOLD analysis project Ga0326726, IMG submission 207603) | Lab enriched peat soil microbial communities from Michigan Hollow, Ithaca, NY, United States - MHF15MN | ecosystem: Environmental > Terrestrial > Soil > Wetlands > Peat | place: USA... | reverse complement strand
GGCCGCGTTCGACCTGTTGTACCTGAACGGATACGACCTGCGCGAGGTGGCGTTGGGCGAACGACAGAAATTGCTGCACAGCGTGGTTCGCGCCGGACCGCATGTGCGGATCTCGGAATCTTTCTCCGGCAGCGGTGAACGAGTATTGCAGGCGGCCCGGGAGCACGGTCTTGAAGGCGTGGTGGCGAAACGCCTCGACAGTAAGTACGAGTCCGGCCGCAGCCGCTCCTGGGTGAAGGTGAAGTTTGCCACGCAAGAGGAGTTTGTGATCTGCGGCTACACCCGCGGGCGCCGAATGCCATTTTCGTCCTTGGTGCTGGGCTGCTATGACAACGGCAGCCTGCGCTGGGCGGGCAATGTGGGAACGGGGTTCACCGACAAGCTGCTCGCCGATATCTACGCGCAACTGGAGAAGTTGACGAGCAAGAAAAGCCTGTTCGCGTTGCCACCGGAGGTCGCTGATGTTACCTGGATAGCGCCGAAGCTGGTGTGCTCGGTTCGCTACAGCGGCTGGGGCGCGGACAACCACTTGCGCGCCCCGGTTTTTGTCGGGATGCGTCCCGACCTGGACGCGCGCGACTGCGTTCGCGAGTCCACGGCCGTGCCGGCTGCCGCCGTGGTGGACGCCAAGCTGTTGCCGGCGGACAAGGCGGAGGTCACGATCGAGATTGGGGGACGAAGGTTGAAGTTCACGAATCTGAAAAAGGTGTTCTATCCCACGGACGGGTACACCAAGCGTGACGTGATCAATTACTACCACGACGTAGCGCCATTGCTGGTTCCGCACCTGGCCGGACGGCCGCTGTCGCTCAAGCGATATCCCAACGGCATTGAAGGCGAGTACTTTTTTCAGAAGGATGCGCCCGCATCATTCGCATCGTGGCTGCGCACCGAAGAAATCGCCGCCGAGGAGAATGCTCCGGCCAAGCGCTTTGTCATTTGTGACGATGAGGCCAGCTTGCTGTACTTGGCTAATCTCGGCTGTATCGACCAGAACCCCTGGTTCAGCCGCGTAGGATCGCTGGATTGCCCGGACTTCATGGTGCTGGACCTTGATCCCTACCACTGCGGATTCGATCGGATCGTGGAGGCGGCGCAACTGGTTCGCCGCAAGCTGGGGGAATTGGAGCTGGAAGGCTATCCGAAAACCACGGGCGGCGATGGCATGCACGTTTACGTCCCGATTGCCGCCGCCTATAGCTATGAGCAGGTGCGTACCTTTGCCGAGATCGTTGCCCGGCTGGTGATCGCGGAGCGTCCGGAACTGTTTACCACGCCGCGCTCGGTGACACAGCGCGAAAAGGGGAAGGTCTACTTCGATTATCTGCAGATTTCCTGGGGCAAGACGATTTCAGCGCCGTACGTGCTGCGCGCGCACAGCAAAGCGCCAGTGGCCACTCCACTGCGCTGGAGCGAGGTGCGGCCGGGACTCTCGCCGCTGGACTTTACGCTGGCCAATGTCCGCGCAAGGTTCCAACACCTGGGCGATATCTTTGCCCCGGTGCTTTCCCCCTCGCAGCGGCTGGAGGGGGCCATGGAACGGCTGGAAAAACTGTTCCAGCCGCGGAAATAGGCTTGACGCGCCGGCGCCCAGGTTCGAGCAGCGGCGCGCCAACTCCCATTCCGTCAGGCCGGGACCATGGATTCCAGCGCCATGCGGTTATGAATGATGAAGGTGGCGCCGTTCTGTTCCACGAAACGCTGCTTTTTGAATGCGGCGAGGGTGCGCGTGACCGTCTCCCGCGAGGATCCGATCATCTGCGCCATCTCCTCGTGAGTAAGACCGAGCTTCATGCGGCCGGGCTGTTTGGGACTGCCGTTCTTGTCGAGACTCTCCACCAGGAAGCGTGCCAGCTTTCCGCTGGCGGACTCGGCCAGCATCAGGTTGCGCACCTCGCGGCAGGTGAAGCTGTATTCGTGGCTCAAGCTCTCCGCCAGCCACAGGGCCAATTCGTTGTGCTCATGCATGAGGCGCAGTATGTCGGCGCGCTTCAGGAAGCTGATCTCAGCCCCTTCCAGGGTTTCCGCCGTCGCCTCATACGCGCTGGAAGAAACCGAGGCGCTGATGCCCAGCACCTCGCCCGGCTCGGCAATGCGCAGGATAAGTGTCTTGCCATCGCGTGAGCAGACGGAAAGCTTTACCCGCCCGCGCAGCACCATGAACACGCCGCGAGGAGCCTGCCCTTCAACGAACAGGACGGCCTCGGGCGGATAGTTGGTGGTGAACTCCAGGCTTTCCAACTCTTTGATCAAGGCCGGAGGCATGTCGTGGAAGATATCTCGAAAGGTCGACGTCTGGTTTACGCTTGCAGTAGCCATGTCCTCATCCCTCTCGCAGAGGGTAAGTGCAACTGCAAGGCCAACCGCGGCGGTCCAGCGTGTATTTGTAGGAGAAACGCAAGAGCCAATGAAAGCAAAGAAGTTCTACCTGATGCCGGCTCCATGCGACCAGGGTTGTTGGGGATTATGGCGGCCACCGAATCACATCGAGGTGGGTTATTACGCACAGCCCTGTGTGATCTTCAGCACCAAGCGCCTCTATTTCGGGTCCAGCAGGGACCTCATCTGCGCGCCGAGGGATTCGGCGGTGAAGGGTTTGGCCAGCAGCCCGGTTCCGGCGCCGATGTCGCCATATTGGGAGATCACGTCTCCGGAGTAACCCGACATCAGCAGGGTCCTGATCCGGGGGCGCATGCCCACGATCTTGTCCCTTAGCGTCAGCCCGTTCATGTCGGGCATGACCACGTCGCTCACCAGCAGATCGATCTCGCGATTGCGCGCGATTTCCAGGGCGGCTTCCGGACCGTCGGCCACCAGCACGGTGTAGCCCATGCCTTGGATCATCTCGGTGGTGACCCGGCGCAGCAACGCGTGGTCCTCGACCAGCAGAACGGTTTCGGAGCCGTGAAAAGTGGCCGGCGCGCGTCGAGCTGCGGCGGCTTCGGCGCGATCGTAGACCCGCGGGAAGTAGATCTTGAAGGTGGTGCCGATTCCCGGCTCGCTGTACAGCCAGATATGGCCGCCACTCTGGTGAACGATGCCGTAAACGCTGGCCAGTCCAAGGCCGGTCCCCTTGTCGGGAGACTTGGTGGTAAAGAACGGTTCGAAGACGCGCGCCTGGGTATGTTGGTCCATGCCTTTGCCGGTATCCACCACCTCGAGCACCACGTACTCCCCCGGGTGCACGCCAGCATGAGCCTTGCTGTAGATCTCATCCAGGTGGGCATTGGCGGTCTTGACGCGTATCTCGCCGCCGGCAGGCATGGCATCGCGCGCGTTGATGACAAGGTTTAACAGCACTTGCTCGATCTGCGTGCGATCCAGCTTGACGCGGCCCAACTGCGGCTCCAGTTCACTGCGCAGGCGGATGTCTTCGCCAATGGCGCGCAACAGGATCTTCTCGGTTTCTTTCACGACCGCGTTCAAGTCCATGACGGTCGGTTGCAGGACCTGGCTGCGGCTGACCGCCAACAGGTCGCGCGTAAGCGACGCCGCACTGCCGGCTGCCTGAAGGATGCCATCGACCCTCTCCCGACCCGGGCTCGAGGGAACATCACTGAGCAGCATGAAAGCGTAGCCGGTGATCACGCCGAGCAGGTTATTGAAGTCGTGGGCCACGCCGCCTGCCAGTCGGGCGACGGCTTCGAGTCGCTGCGCTTTCTGGAACTGCTCTTCAAGCTTGCGCCGCTGGGTGATGTCTTCCGCCACCACATCCAGGTACTCCGGGCCGGATTCCTCTCTGCCGCGCCGCCCTGACAGCCGGACGAACAGCGAAGTGCCGTCCTTGCGCTTCCACTCGACTTCCACACCCTGGAAGTGGCGTTGCTGGCCAGTCATTTCCAGGTGGGCGAGGCGGTCGGCGGGATCGCGATAGACGTCGTCGCCAATGCTCAGGCGCAACAGTTCGTGTTCATGCTCATAGCCCAGCATATGCATCAGCGCCGGATTCACCGCCAGGAAGTGATCGTCGTCCACCTCGGCCCGGTAGATCCCGTAAGGCGCGTGTTCCACCAGCGAGCGGTAGGCCTTTTCCGCCTCCAGCCGGCGGTTCAGTTTCCACAGCGCTTCCTCGCGCTCTTTGCGCTCGCTGACGTCGCGAATCGCCGCGATCACCATGGAAGCGGTGCGCGTCTTGAGCGGACTCAGGCTGATCTCGACCGGGAACTCGCTGCGGTCCTTCCGCAGCCCATACAACTCAAGTCCGGTGCCCATGGGCCTGGCCCGCGGACTTTGCTCGAACGACTTGCGGTGATGAGGATGGTTCTGGCGGAAGCGCTCGGGAATCAGGATCTCGATCGGCTGGCCCGTCAACTCGGTCGCGCCGTAGCCGAACAGCTGCTCGGTTTGGGCATTGACCAGAACGATCCGCCCGCGCTCGTCAACGATGGCGACGGCGTCCGGTATGGCGTCAACGAAGGCCCCGAAATCGGCCTCAACCATCAGGGACAGTGGGTTCATAAGCCCTCACGATTGCCGCAGCCAGCGGGTTACAGGGGTAAGACTGGGGAATTATGGACCTGGCGGTCAAGAATAACACCGCCGTCAACCCCGTGGCGGCGCGATGAGTTCCTCGACCTCGGCGGAACGGAAATCCGCGAACCGGTTTGAAGAGTGGCGGAGGGAGAGGGATTCGAACCCCCGGAGCCCTTTCGGGCTCAGCGGTTTTCAAGACCGCCCGTTTCGACCGCTCACGCATCCCTCCGGGTAGTCCTGTTGAAAGTGTAGCAGCATTGAAATCGCGGTCACGGTTGAATATCTTGCTCGCGCTGATCACGATGCCGACAAATTTCTCGCCCGTATGATAACGGTTGGCGAGGGTCGCGCAGCACCATCTGAGATGGCGGCGCTTTCGAATCGCGTGGACAAGACGATGGCGGCGGTGATGCTCGCCGGCATGTGCACATTCCTGAACGTGTATCCCACGCAGCCGCTGCTGCCGTATCTGCGCCGGATATTTCACGCCTCGGAACTCGCCGTGAGCTTGACGGTGAGCGCCACCATCTTTGCCGTGGCGCTGACGGCGCCGTTGGTCGGCGTGCTCGCCGAGCGCAAGGGGCGGAAGAAGGTGATCGTCCCCTCGCTGCTGTTGCTTACCCTTCCCACGGCACTGGCGGCCACCTCGACCAGCCTGCACGCCCTCATCTTCTGGCGGTTTGCGCAGGGCATTTTCGTGCCCGGCGTGATCACCGTCATCCTGGCCTACATCACGGAAGAGTGGGAAGGACGCGGCGTTGGCCGCGCCATGGCCGCTTACGTGAGCGGCACCGTGCTCGGCGGCTTCCTGGGCCGGTTCCTCTCGGGTGTCATTGCAACCCATTGGGATTGGCGCGCCACGTTCGTCGTGCTGGCCGCCATCAACCTTGCCGGCGCGCTGCTGGTGCGCGCCTGGCTGCCCAAAGCAAAGAGATTCGTCAAAGCGGAACACATCGCGCACGCCCTGGCAGACGCCAAAGCTCACCTTCTCAATTCACGCCTGCGGGCGAATTTCGGGACTGGCGCGGCCATTCTGTTTACCCTGGTCGGCTGCTTTACCTACGCGAATTTTTATCTCGCCGCGCCGCCGTTTCACCTGAACTCGGCGCAACTGGGCAGCATCTTTTTCGTCTACCTGCTGGGCGTGGTGATCACCCCGATCTCGGGGAAATTCCTGGACTATTACGGCTTCCGGCACACGGCGTATCTCTACTGCGCCATGATGGTGGCCGGCCTGCTGCTCACCTTGATTCAGTCGCTGATGGCGGTGATCACCGGGCTGGCAATTTTCTCCTCGGGGGTGTTTATCGCACAGGCAGCCGCTACCGTCCAAAATGGCGCGATCGCCGGACGCGCACGCTCCTCCGCGGCCGGGCTGTACGTGACCTTCTACTATCTGGGAGGCGGCTTGGGCGCCATCGTCGCCGACCGCTTCTGGCACTGGGCGGGGTGGCATGGCTGTGTCGCCTTGTTCGGAGCGGTTGCGCTGGTCAGCCTCGGACTGGCGCTGGTAAGCAGCCGTCCGACCGATCTGCTCCACTCGGAGGAAGCGGAGGTCGTCGCCGACTGAGCCAGTAAAAGCGGTTTCCACAAATGTTCCGCGCGGAACATCTCTGCGAAGCGTGCTACGCGGAGCCGCTCCGGGCCGACCGCAGATCGATGCCGAGTTGCTGGCACTTCTTGTACAGGTGGCTGCGCTCCAGTCCGAGCGCACGAGCCGTGTTGGTGATGTGGTGCCCGTGGCGCTTGAGTTCCGCCAGGATAGTCTCGCGCTCAAAAGCGGCAGTGCGCTCCGCCAGCGGGCCCGCGGCAGGTGATCCGCCGGCGAGCGGCGCCGACATCGGCGGCAGCGCCAGCGCAACCGTGGCGGCGTCGACTTCCCCGTTCACCGCCAGCAGCATGAGTCGCTCCACGACATTTCTCAGCTCGCGAATGTTTCCGGGCCACGCGTAACGCTGCAGCGCTGCCACGGCGTCGGCTGAAAACTGCATGGGCTTCCAGCCATTCTGCGCGCATACCTGGCGGGAAAAATGTTCGACCAGCGCGGGGACATCGTCGCTCCGCTCGCGCAGCGGCGGAAGCAGCAGCGGAAAGACGTACACGCGATGAAACAGGTCCTGGCGGAACTTGCCCTCGCGCACCAGTTCTTCCAGGTTGCGATGGGTTGCGACCACCACGCGCACGTCCACCGCGATGGGCCGGTCGCCGCCGATGCGCTCCACCTCGCCTTCCTCCAGCACGCGCAGCAGCTTGGCCTGCATGGTCAGCGGCATGTCGCCGATCTCGTCGAGCAACAGCGTGCCCTGGTTGGCCTGCTCGAATTTGCCGATGTGGCGTGAGGCGGCTCCCGTGAACGATCCCTTTTCGTGACCGAAGAGTTCCGACTCGATCAGCTCCGCGGGCACGGCAGCGCAGTTGAGAGTAACGAATGGTCCGTTGCGCCGCGGGCTTTGCTCGTGCAGTGTGCGCGCAGCCAATTCCTTGCCGGTGCCGGTTTCGCCGCAGATGCAGACGCGGGTTTCGCTGGCGGCCACGCGCTCAATCTGCGCCATCACGCGGCGCATGGCTTCGCCCTGCCAGACGATTTCGTGCTTGCCCAACTGCGCCTTGAGTTGCTGGTTTTCGCGCTCCAGGCGTTTGAGCTTGAGCGCGTTCTCCACGGTGAGCAGAAGTTTTTCGGTGGAGAGCGGCTTCTCCAGAAAATCGAGCGCACCCAGACGGGTGGCGCGCACCGCCATTTCGATGTGCGCCTGGCCGGACATCATCACCACCGGCGCGCTGACGCCGTTTGCTTTCAAATCTTCGAGCAGCGCGAGGCCGTCGCGTCCGGGCATGACCACGTCGGAGAGGATCAGGTCGTACTCGCGCGACTTCGCCAGCTCCAGCGCCTTCGCCGCGTTGTCGCAGACCGTGGCTTCGTGCCCGGCAAGGCGGAAGGCGCGCGACAGCGACGCCAGCGTGTTCGCCTCGTCGTCGACAATCAGCAATTGCGCTTTCGTGGGCACGGTTCCTCGCGTAGATTGACGAATTGGAGAATTGAAGAATTTACGAATTACAGTGCGGCAGTCGAGAATTCGTCAATTCTTAAATTCTGCAATTCGTAAATTCACGTAATCATCGCCGACTTGAACATCTCGTTCGTCGCGGCCGGCGCTGAACTTCGGCGTGGCAGGTCAATGCGAAACGTTGTCCCCTTGCCCGGCGTGCTGTCCACGCTGATCGAGCCGTGATGATCGCTCACCACCGACTGCACGATCGCCAGGCCGAGCCCGGTACCGTGACGCTTGGTGGTGTAATACGGCGTGAACAGGCGCTGGCATTCTTCGCGCGTCAAGCCGCTGCCGGTATCGGAGACTTCAATGCGCACGTGCTCCGCGGTCGCGCTGGTGCGCACGGTGATGGCGCCGCCGTCGGGCATGGCGTCGAGCGCATTCAGCACCAAGTTGGACAGGGCGCGGTGCAGCAGGTCGGGATCGGCGTCGACCGGAGCGAGCGAATCATCCAGTTGCAAATTCGCGTTGATCGCGGACCGTCCGTCAGCGTGGAACTGGGCATCATGCAAGCTGACCACCTGGCGCACAATTTCATTGACGTTCACCGGCTGAAGCTGCGGCTGCGGCATTTTGGAGAAATCGCTAAAACGCCCGATGATCGCCTTCAGATTTCCGAGTTCGGCCAGCAGCGTCGCCGTGCTCTCGCGGAACACTTCGTCAAATTCGGCGGAATTGCGCGATCGCAGCAGGTTTTCCACCGTAATTTGCAACGGAAACAGCGGGTTCTTGAGCTCATGCGCCAGGCGGCGAGCGAGCTCGCGCCATGCCGCCACGCGCTCCGCCTGCATGGCGCGATCGCGCTGCTCCAGCAACTGGCGGGTCATGGAATTGAATGATGCGGCGAGCTGGCCGATCTCGTCACGCGACGCCACCTCGACCTGAGTTTCCCAATTCCCCGCCGCGACCTCACGCGCCGCTTCCGCCAGGCGCTCGATGGGATGCGTGACGCGAGCCGCGACCCATCCGCTGAGCAAAATGGCGAGCAGGATGCCGGCACCGCCCACGATCAGCGCAAACACTCCGATGTGGCGTTGCAACTCGATCAGGCCGCGTCGCGAGCTGCCCACCAGCAACACACCGAGCAGGGCATCGTTTTCGCCCTTCAGCGGAATGGCGTGAAAGGCTTCGCTATCGGCGGTATCGGCGGACCACTGCACCACCTGGTCGGCGTCGGTGCCCTGCTGCTGCACGCGCGTGATCACCGGCGCCAGGCGCTCGGCGTTGGCACCCTCCATCGCGCCGGATGGACCGGTGAGCGCCTGCGGTGAAAATCCGGCTTGAAGATTGCGATACAGCAGCGCACGCATGCCTGCCGGCAGGGAGAGCGACGAAATGAACTCGCGGTCCAGGCGCTGGCCGCCGAGTACGAGCAGCGGCTTGTCACCAATGTTGACAGCCCGCGCCGCCATCAGGCCCAGGGTTGCGCCGTCCGGCAGCGGGACCAGGCGCAGCTTTGCGCCCTTGGCAGGCAGTCCGGACGCGACATCTTCCTTGTATCCGAAGCGCGCCGGCCAGTGCGCCGAGGAGATGATGGTGCCATCGGCGGCAACCAACTCCAGCAGGTCGAGCTGATGGCTGTCCGCCACCGCCTTGGCTTCGGTGACATAAGCCGAGCTGTCGGTTCCATGGCTGAGATCGAGAGCCATGCGCGAGACGGTGTCGCCGGCGGCAATGGCCTCCACCCGGCGGACCACATCGTCGCCGCGGCGGGTGAACTCACGGCGGAACTGCGCCACGAGCGCTTCGGTGCGTTCGCGGTCGGCGCGTTCAAACGCGCCGCGGGTCCGCAAGGAAACAACCGTCGAAACGGAACCGACCGTGATCAGAACGATCAGCGCCAGCGTGATCAGCAATCGACGGCGAAAGCTCATGGACGACTCTCCGCAGCCAGCCAGACGTCGCTCAGACTCCAGCTTCCGTCGCGGGCGCGCGTCCAGTTGCGCACGCGCGGGCTGAGGGCGTATGCGGCGGGCAGATACGCGATGGGAACCGCCCAGAAATCGTGCAAGCTGGCGAGTGTGGCGCGATAAACGTCGGATATCCCCACCCTGTCCGCTCCAACACCGGCAGCGGATAAGGGTGAGCCATCCGAGTCGAGTGCGGACAAAGCGAGGCGATCGGTGCGTGCTAATTCCGCCAACGCGACACCGGGATCGCTGGACGCGAGTCGCACGCGGACCAACTCGATATCGGGCACGGTGACGTTCAGCGTGCTGGGCAGCGTCTTCAAGGTAATCCCCGCATCGGCGGCATTGAGCGCGATCCGCTCCGCCACCAGGCGCGACAGCGGATCGCCTGCGTCGTAAACCAGCGTAAGCGCCGCCGCGAGCCTGGCTTCGGTGCGCAGTTGTCGCGCGCGCGCCACCTGTGGCGTGGTCGGGAAAAGGAAAGAATAACCTGTCATCCAGTTCGGCAACAGACCGGCAGCGGGTTCTCCGTGGCGCTGCAGCAGCACGTTGAAGATGGATTCGCGATCGATGGCCAGCGCCAGCGCCTGGCGAACGCGCGCGTCGCGCACGTTGGAGTGGCTGAAGCGCAGCGCCAGCAGTTCGACCGGATCGCTGGTGACAACCCGGCGCCCGGCTTGCACCACGCGCGCGGGCTGGTCGGGCGCGACTTCCACCAGGTCAGCGCGTCCGAGCTCAAGGTCTACCATCTGCTCCCGCGTGCCGCGGCCGAGTTGGATATCCACGCTGTCCACGAATGGCCGTTCGTGCCAGCCGTCCTCCTGCGCCGCCAGCGTGACGCGGCGCCCCGGCTGAAAATCGGCTGCGCGAAACGGCCCGGTGCCGAGCGGCTTTCCCTCGCTACGCAGCACGATGGAATTTCGCGACAACGCCAATACCGCGGGCAAATTCGGCAGCGGCTGCTCCGATTCAATCACCACCGCATCGCCGACCGCGCGCAGGTTCCAATCCGGATTGGTCTCGTGCAACGACTGCGCCACCACCGCGCTGGCGAGTCCGGTTCCATCAGAGAAGCGCACACCCGGGCGCAGCGTCACTCGCCAGCGGTGCTCGCTTTCCTGTTGCCATGACGTTGCCAGCGCCGGCACGGGCCGTCCGCTCGTGTCCAAACGCACGAGGGTGTCGAACAACAGCGGGGCGACCTGCGCGAATGCCGCGTCCTGTTCCGCGGCGGCGGGATCGAGCGACTGCGGCGCCACGCGCAGTTGGACGCGCAACGTGCCGCCATAACGCGGGCGAGTCTCCGCGGAAGCGGATGAGATGAGGAGCAGAGCGGCAAGCAGGAGAAGCCCGACACCGTCGCCGCAAACCCATCCGCGACAATGGCGGGGCAACCACTCCTGGTGCTTCCACCAGGGGCTAAAGCCCCTTCTTTCTCGCACTGCTACGGCACGACTGAAGTCGTGCCCTGACACTTTCGATTGTCGATTGTCGATTGCAAGGCCGCACACGCGTGGGCGCGTGTGCCACACCAACATGTCGGCGGGGCGACAGCTACTGGCCGCAAGTAATCGCAAGCTCGAACGCATCGAATCTGCCCGTCTTCAGATTTTTCACCACCGCGATCGCCGCGCGACCTTCCGCCGATGGCCACAGCGCGGTGACCGGTCCGCTGAACTCCACCGACGGGCTGACCTCCATTGGCTCGCGGTCAGCGATTTCGAAGGCGCGCACCGCATCCGCCGCCTCGCCATCGCCCGCGCCACTGACCAGCAACTGCGTGCCCGCGCCGCAGGAGCTTTTCACCGCCACCAGGTCGCTGCCCCAATCGCGTGCCGCGCGGACGGGAACGTCATTCACGCCGTCCATCAGGTGCACCGAGCCGTCGGTGCGCGCGAAAATCCATAGCGTGTAGTTGGCGCGCGCCAGCCCCGCTGCCGAATAAAACGCCGGCACGCTGGTCTGCTTGCCGATGCCGGGCGTCACCACGCCGGTAAAGAAGTTGCGCGAGGCGCCGAAGATCGCCGTCTGCCCGCCGGCAATCGGCCACGGATCGTCACCCGTGCCGCAGTTCATGCTCAGGGGCGGCGCCGGCGTGCTCGCGCAAACCATGCCGGGGAGATAGGCGTCGAAGAAGTGACCGCGCGCCGCCACCAGGCGTCCGCGAACATCTCGCGGCCCGGTACGCGTGCGCGGGATGGGCACCTGCTGCTCCGGGGTCCAACGGCCGCCCGTCATTTTGTAGAGCGACACGTTGGCCGCGTCGAGCACGATCATGTGCGGCTCACTGCCGGCGCTGATGATGGCAACGTCGAGGATGGGCACATCCTGCGTCCACAACGGCGTTCTGCGGACGGTCATCGAGGGCCCATTCTGCACCGGCGTGACCGATTGCGAGCGCGGCGCGCTAACCATGGCGACCTTCCGCTCCGCGCCCTGCTGCACCTCGGCGACCCACACGTAGCCCTGCGCGTTTTCCGACAGCGTGACCTTCACCTCGCCGCCGGTGCTGCCGGCATTCACCACGCGCACGCCCGCGCTGGACATCTGGGTTTGCAGGTCGCGCCGGATGGCAGGGACGTTGTCGGCGGGCAGCGAAGAGATGTTGCGGATGCTGAGGGAAACCGTGCCTGGCCCGGTGATGGCTGCGATCTCGCGCGCCAGGTGGGCAATGGGCTCGGTCCATTGCGCCCAGGCGGGCAGACAGAATGCGAGCAAGAGCGCCAGCAGGGCGCGGAGCCGGACTGCTTTGCGGGTCATGAAATTGCGCGAATTATAACTCGCGATGGTCATCGTCGTTGGCGGTCAGCCGATGGTCGATAGCCTCTCACCACAGCCATCGACCAACGACCATCGACCGATTCACTGCTGTCCTGGCTTCGACGGCGGTGGATCGTCTTCTCCGGCCGACTGCGCCGGCGCGCTCAGGCTGCGCAGCACGTCGTTGGCGAAGAAGAATTTTCCGTCCGAAGGCACCATCATCACCTGGATCTTGTCCGACAAGCGCTCGGCCACGATCTTGTTGATGAGCAGCGGATTCTGTTTCAGCACCAAGGCCTCGCCCTTCATACGCTCGGCGTCGGCCGCGGCAGTGACGCGGATGCGATTGGCCTCGGCGGAAGCCAGCAGGTTGCGCCGCTCCGTCTCCGCCTTGCTGTCAATCACCTTGGCTTGCGCCGCCGCTTCGGCGTTCTTGATGGTGGCTTCCTTGCGCGCTTCCGCTTCCAGGCGCGATTGCTCGATCTGCTTCTGCTTGAGCGGCAGCATGTACTGCATGGCGTCGGATTCGCCCTTGGCCTGCAATACACGCACCTGCGCCTGGCCTTCAGCGCCCTTCACCTCGCGCACCTTCTGCGCTTCGGCCTGGAGTTCGGAGATCCGCACCTGCTTTTGCTGGATCTCGGTCTCCACGCCCATGCGATCGTTCTCCTGTTCCCTTACTAACAGGGTTTCGAGTCCCTTGGCGTATTCCGGAGGCAGTTGGATGTCGCGCAGCATGACCTCTTTGACGCGGATGCCGTCGGCGCCCAGCTTTTGCACGATGATCTTCTCCGCACGGGCGCGCACCTCCTCGCGCTTGGCGGAAAAGACGTCGCGGACGGTGTAGTTGGGCACGAGTTCGCGCCAGGCGCTGGCCACGACCGGCGGCACCAGTTCGGTGTCCACCGGCTGCGGCAGGCGGCTGTGGATGTAGTCGAGCCGGTTGGGATCGAGGCTGTAGCGCACGGTGACCGCCAAGCCGAGCGTCAGGCCTTCTTTGGCCTGAACATTCATCGGCTCAACCTTTTTCTTGTCTTTCGTTTTGTCGACTTCGCTGGCGACTCCGGTGGTGTACAGGTGGTCGCGCGTGTCAAACATCTCCACGCGGTCGATAAACGGCTTGACCAGGTGCACGCCGGGGTACAGGGTTCCGGGACGCGTCCCGACAACCTGGCTGACGCGCACGCCGGCCTGCCCGCTAGGGATGACCACGATACTTAGAGCGATCAGCAACGGCGCCCACGCCAGGCAGACCAGCGCCACCGCGGTGCGCCAGCGCAGCAGTTCGGGTTCAGCTCTGACGACACCGGCAGCGGAGCGGCGGCGATATTGCATCTCGACGTACAGGTCGTACGCCACGACGGCGAGCGCGGCGATGAACATCCCAATCGCGCCGGCCAGCAGCAAATACTTCAATGCGAGCATACTTTCCTCCCCTTTACTTCTCCGATGTACCGAAAAGATCGTCTTGTGGCCTAGGGCGCGGAATCTGTCTCCGCAGCGGCCGCAACAGGCGGAACAACCCGCCGAACAGGAATTCCTCCAGCAGCAGCGCGCACATGAGCGAGAAGAAGAGCGCGGCGATGGCGATTGTGGCTGTCAGTGCTTCCTGCATTTGCGTTCTCCTCTCCTACTGTCCGGCTGCGCCGGTGGATACCGTCTGCGCCTGCGCCATAACTGTCTCGGCGGCACCGAATATCTGCGCCGTCTGCTCGTCGGCTTCGGCGCGAATCACCACCGTGTCGCCCACGCGCAGCATGTCGAAAACCTGTTCCAGGTCGCGCTTCGCCATCCGAATACAGCCATGCGACGCTGCTTTCCCGATGGAACGCGGTGCATTCGTGCCGTGAATACCGAATCCCTTGAGGTTCAAACCCATCCAGCGAGTACCCAGCGGGTTCTCCGGACCAGGGCCGATCACCGTGCCCTTGTGGTAGTAGGTGGGATTGGAGAGGCGGTTGATGATCTGGAACTCGCCCGCGGGGCTGGGGCTGTCAGCGGCGCCGACCGCGACTGGGAATACCTTCAGAACCTGGCCGTCTTCCATGACCGCGAGCTTGCGGTCGGGGATGCTGACCAGCACTTGGCGCGCGGCCTGCTGCCTGGTCTGTCCCAGCGCTTCCACGGTCGCCATCAGCAGGACTGCAAACAGCCAGGTTGCCTTCGCCATCCGCTTCGAGTTGCTGTTCATCCGCCGCATCGTCTTTGCCTCTCGCCACGACGTAAGGCAATGCGGCAACCTAATCTCAAGCTACTGATTGGAAGGGGCTTATGATATGAGAAAGGCCAAAAGACGTGTTCGGCTGGACACGAATGTGTCAGGGCTGACACGGTCGCGAGTGAGACAGGAATTCACATTTGCCAGCAGCAGGGAGATGTGGGGTACCAGACTGACAAAAAAAGTCAATTGAGGACCCCAACCCCCAGTGCTATGTGGAATCAACAACTTAGACCTAGGATACCTGCAGGTAACCTGGGGTTACCTGCAGGGGTTGCGCTTTGATTTTGGAGCGCCTCGGGCATGGAGCGGGAATCCACACATCCAGGCGAGTCTCACGGTGGCAACTCGGGTTTATGCTGCATGATCGCCGATCGGAGCGGCGTAGCGCGCTTGAATTGAACCCGGCCGACGCAGATAATGCCCAGCAGCTTCGTAGCTGGACAGCGACAATCATTCAACCGTAACCAGGAGTCATAAATGAAGCGGGTCATTACCGGTGTGGTGGTGTGTGCAGTTTTAGCAGTTTTGACGGCTTGCGGCGGCAGCAACAGCTCTTCTTCGACCACAACGGGAGTAACCGTCACCCTTTCCCCGACTTCGGCGTCGGTGGTCACGAGCGCGACCCAGCAATTCACGGCCACGGTAGCGAACACCACGAACACCGCCGTCACCTGGCAGGTGAATGCGGTCACAGGAGGGACCTCCACCGTCGGCTTCATCTCCACGACTGGCTTGTACACGGCGCCCAACACCGTGCCAATTCCAGCCACGGTTGCAGTGACGGCCATTTCGCAGGCGGATACCACCATTGGCGCATCCGCATCGGTCACCGTCACTGCTCCGGCGACGCCGGCCGCAGTCATGGTAGTGACCCCATCGTCCGTAACCCTAGCCGCCGGGGGACAGCAGACATTCGCGGCGACGGTCAGCGGTAATCCCATCGCGGTCAACTGGACGATCAACTGCGCTTCCACCGTGCCGGACGCCTGCGGAACGATTTCTGCCGCGGGCCTGTACACGGCCCCGCCTTCACCGCCGCCGGGCGGCAGTGTAAGCATCACCGCGACAGCGAAAGACAACAGCGTGGCGCCGTCGGGAGCATTTGTCACTGTGCAGTTCAGCAACGCCTCGCTGAACGGGCAATACGCATTCACCTTCACGGGTCAAAATGCGGGCGCGCAGTACCTGGCAGCCGGCAGCATTACTTTTGACGGCAACGGCAACATCACCGGCGGGACGGAAGACATCAACAGCGGCGTCGTCTCCACGGTGACCATCAATGCCGGAGGCACATACCACATCGGCACGGACGGCCGCGGCAATGCCATGCTGCAGACTTCCGCCGGCACTGCAAACTGGCAGTTCACGGTGATCAACCACGCGCACGCCTTTGTGATCCGCTTCGACTCTGGCGCCGCGGGCGCCAGTGGGACCATGGACCTTCAGGACGCTTCCCAGTTCACCTCCGCGGGGTTCACCGGCAACTACGCTTTCAACCTATCGGGTTCGAATGCCGGCGGTCGTCCCGGATCGCTGGCGGCGGCAGGTGCGCTGACATCCAATGGCGCGGGCGTGATCAGTTCCGGCGCGCTCGAGGTCAACAGTGCGGGGGTTCCGCCACCCGGGCTGAGCCTCAACCCAGGCACCTACACCGCACCATCGTCGGCGGGCCGCGGTACGCTCGCCATTTCCAGTGCGTTCGGCGCGCAGACCTTTGCCTATTACATCGTGGACGCAAACCACGTGAAGGTGGTCGAAACGGATGCGACCAATCACCTCGCGGGCGATCTGTTCAAGCAACCCGCCGGTCAGTTCACCAGCGCGGCGATCAGAGGCGGCTTCGCTTTTGCCTTCCTTGGCTCGACGGCCAACGGACCGCTGGGCGAAGGAGGAGTTCTTACCTTCAACGGCGCCGGCAACGTGACCAGCGGGACCATGGACATCAACTCCAATGGGACTGTGGTGCAAAATGGATCGGCGGTTACCGGCACTTACACGGTGACTGACGCCGTAACCGGGCGCACCACCGTGTCGCTGACCGTCGGGGGTTCCACGCTGCAATACGCTTTGTATCCGCAGATCAACGGGGCGATGAGCGTGGTCGAGATTGACACCACCAACACCGTGGCCGGCAGGGCGCTGCCGCAATCCGGCTCCTTCTCCGGTGGCACGTTGTCCGGCAACTACGCTTTGAACCTGACGGGGACGGAGTTCATCCCCAACAACGGCGAGGAAGACGTCGTCGGGCAAGTGGTACCCAACGGGGGAAGCGCGATTGCTGGCGCTGTGGCGATTAACGATAGCGGTGGGACGGTGTCCGCCGCCGCTCTCTCCGGCTCGTATCAGGTAAGCTCTTCCGGGCGTGGCTTGGCGACGCTGAACACGTCATCCAGCGCTTTCCCGACCGGCGCGTTCACCTTCTACATTGCCGATTCGAGTGACGTCTTCTTCCTCGAATTGGACGGCAACCGAGTGCTCGCCGGCATCATACAGAAGCAGTTCTGATTCGTTCTTCGGGTGTGAATTTGCAGGGCTGCGGTGTAACGGCAGCTCTTTTTTGCGACTCTTAGTATTATTACGGGTTTGTATTCCGTAAGTGCATGAGGATGTGGGGATGAATTTTCGGCTAAAAATTGCGGCAGCAACGTTTGCGCTGCTCTGGCTCTCGGCGACCGCGTGCTTCGCGGCGGACAACCAGCCGGCGAACTTGCTGGACGACGGCTACCGCGACATGTACAACCTGCAGTTCGGCAATGCTCACCTGGCATTCCAGCAATGGCAGCGGGAGCATCCCGAGGATCCACTCGCACCGGTTTCCGATGCCGCTGCCTACCTGTTCTCCGAATTCGACCGCCTGCACGTACTCGAGTCCGAGTTGTTCGTCAGCGATCAGAAGTTCGAGAGCCGTTCGCGACCCGCGCCCAACCCACAGGTGAAGCAGGCATTCATGGCGCAGCTCGCCAGGTCCCGGCAACTGGTGCAAGCGGCGCTGGCGCGCAATCCTGACGATGTGAATGCTTTGCTGTCGAACGTGTTGGCGCTTGGCCTGGAGGGTGATTACCTGGCGCTGATTGAGAAGCGCGACATGCAAGCCTTGAAGTACCTCAAGGACGGACGCGCCGCCGCTGAGCGGCTGCTGGCGGCTAATCCCAGCTGTAATGACGCGTATTTAGCGGTCGGAGTGGAGAATTACCTGCTCAGCCTGAAGCCTGCGCCGGTGCGCTGGTTTCTGCGCATCGGCGGCGCTCAGACCGACAAGGCCGCCGGTCTGGAAAAGCTCCGGATCACCGCGGAAAAGGGCCACTATCTGCTGCCTTACGCGCGCCTGCTTTTGGCGGTGGCTGCCCTGCGTGACAATGACCGCAAGCGTGCCCGGTTCCTGCTGCAAGACCTGGTAACGAATTTTCCTCAGAATCATCTGTATCGTAGTGAGCTGGCGAAGCTGAATTGAAGCTGAGCCCGGGTGAATGATGAGAATTGCCGGCGCAGGCAGCGCGTTTCCCCAACATGTTTACGACCAGCAGGCGATTGTCGCCGCGCTCAAGGACTACTGGGGTGAGCGCCTGGAGCGTCCCGAACTGCTATCCCGGCTGCATTCGCGCTCCGGAGTCGAGCAGCGCCACCTCGTCCTTCCCACCGAGGCTTATGCCGGACTCGATACCTGGGGCAAAGCGAACTCGACGTGGATCGAGAAAGGACTGGAACTGGGCAGCGCCGCCATTTGCCGCGCCATCACGCCACTGGGCATTGAGCCGGCTGAGATTCATGCGCTCTACGTGGCCTCGGTAACCGGCATCGCCAGCCCGTCACTGGACGCCAAGCTGATCAACCACATGGGGCTGTCGGCGAACATCAAGCGGGTGCCGATCTTCGGTCTCGGTTGCGTGGCGGGCGCCGCCGGAATCGCGCGTGCCGCCGATTACGTGCGCGCCTTCCCAAGGCAGATCGCGGTCATATTGTGCGTGGAGTTGTGCTCGCTCACCTGGCGCCGCGACGACGTTTCGGCTGCCAACCTGGTGGCCACCGGATTGTTCGGCGACGGCGCCGCTGCTGCCGTAATCGCCGGCGCCGAAACCGGACTGCCGGGTCCGGAGATCCTGGACACGCGTTCGGTCTTCTATCCCGGCTCCGAAGAGGTGATGGGCTGGGACATTTCCGAGCGCGGGTTCCGCATTGTTCTCTCTCCCGACGTTCCTTTGATGGTGCAGCAACATCTGCGCTCCGACGTGGATTCGTTCCTTGCCGACCACGGACTTACTCGCAGCGACATCTCCAGTTGGATCATCCATACCGGCGGCCCCAAGGTTCTGGAAGCGGTAGCGGAAGCGCTGGAGCTTTCCGATGGGGCGCTCGATGCCTCGTGGGAATGCCTGCGCCAGGTGGGCAATCTGTCGTCGGCATCGGTGTTGTGTGTTTTGCAGGACTTCCTAACGAACCGGCGCGGCGTTCCTGGCTCCTACAGCGTGCTCTCCGCCATGGGACCTGGCTTCTGCTCGGAGTTGCTGCTGCTGCGGTGGTGACGCAGCGTCTCTCGCGTCAAAATTCTCAGGGGCTGAAGCCCTCTCATAAATGTGAAGCGAAGCGGCACGGCTGAAGCCGCGCCCTGACACATGCTCATAAGAACGGGAATGTACGCCGAGACCTTTGGTCGTCCGCTGTATATTGGCTGGGCAAAATTCGTCATCGTCTCCAGCCTCACTCATGCCTAACTTCGTGACCGGTTTGAAGTGCGTCTTCTGCGGCCAGACATACCCCACGCGCGTCGGGCTGACGTGTCCTGCCTGCGGTGTCACCGGCATCCTGGACGTGCAATACGATTACGGCGCAATGTCCCGCGTGTTCACGCGCCGCAAGCTGGCCTCACGCCCGGATCACAGCCATTGGCGTTATCGCGAACTGCTGCCGATCGCCGACCGCACGCCGCTTCCTGCACTCGCCGTTGGCTGGACGCCAATTATCCCGTCAGAAAAACTGGCGCGCCATGTGGGAGTGCGGGAACTGCTGATCAAGGATGACGGGCGCAATCCCACCGGATCGCTGAAAGACCGCGCCAGTTCGCTGGGCGTGGTGAAAGCGGTGGAGAAGCGGCGCAAGATTATCGCCTGTGCCAGCACCGGGAACGCGGCATCGTCGCTTGCCGGCATGGCCGCGAGCATGGGATTGCGTAGCGCCATCTTCGTGCCGCAACGCGCGCCCGAACCGAAGGTCACGCAACTGCTGATCTTTGGCGCCACCGTGCTGCGCGTCGGCGGCAGCTACGAGCAGGCTTACGAGTTGTGCCAGCAATCGTGCGAGCGCTGGGGCTGGTACAACCGCAATTGCGCGATTAATCCGTACCTGGTTGAAGGCAAGAAAACGGTCGGCTTGGAGATCGCCGAACAACTGGAGTGGAAGCCGCCGGACTGGATCGCCATGTCGGTGGGCGACGGCTGCACCATCGCCGGCGCATGGAAGGCATTTCGCGAATTGAAGACACTCGGCTTGATCGCGCGCACCCCGCACATGCTGGGTGTGCAGGCCGCCGGCGCGGCGCCGGTCACGGAGGCGTTCCGCACACGAGGCCCGATGAAGCCGGTGGCGCCCAATACGATTGCGGACAGCATCGCCGTCGGCGTGCCGCGAAACTGGAAAAAGGCGGTCAACGCGATCGAGGAATCCGGCGGCGCCATGATCAACGTCGCCGACGAGGAAATCCTCGATGCCATGAGTTACACCGGCCGTCTTACCGGGGTATTCGCCGAGCCCGCCGCCGCCACCGCTATCGCGGGCTTGCAACGCGCGCTGCGCGAAGGCCTGGTGCCGCGAACCTGCCGCGCGCTGGCCGTGGTCACCGGCAGCGGGCTGAAAGATATTCGTGCCGCGCGGCAGGCAGTCGCTGCGCCATTTGAAGTTCCGCCCGACGGCAGCGGCCTGGAAGAAATCCTCGCGCGCCAGGGCCTGGTCCCGTCAGCAAAATCCGCCACTCCATGAGCCCGAAGCCGACGCCCAATTCGCTGCTCGTCCGCGACATTCACACGCTGGTCACGATGGAGGGAAACGCACTGCTGCACGGCGCGTTTATCTACGCCGAGAATGGCGAGATCAAGAAGATTGGGACGCGTGTTCCGCCCGGTCTGCGCGCTGCAAGAATCATCCGCGCGCGCTACGCGATCGCTGTTCCCGGACTGATTAACACTCATCATCACCTTGTGCAAACGCTCACGCGCGCCTGCACCGAGGCCGCCAACGCCGAACTGTTCGATTGGCTGACCACGCTTTATCCCCGCTGGGCGCGCATCGACGAAGAAGCGGTTCAAATCGCGGCGCTGGTCGGCATGGCCGAACTTATGCTTAGCGGCTGCACCACCACCAGCGATCATCACTACCTGTTTCCGCGCGGCCAGAAAAAACTGATTGATGCCGAAATCGCCGCCGCCCGCCGGCTCGGAATGCGTTTTCATCCCACGCGTGGCAGCATGAATGTGGGCGTCAGCCGCGGCGGGTTGCCGCCGGATTCGGTGGTGCAGACGACCGATGAAATTCTAGAAGACTCGGAGCGCGTTATCCGCAAGTACCACGACCCACGCCCCGGGTCCATGCTGCGCATCGCGCTGGCGCCGTGCTCTCCCTTTACGGTGGATGCCGAACTGATGCGCCAGACCGCTGAACTCGCCCGCCAGCACGGTGTCCGCCTGCACACGCATCTGGCCGAGACGCGCGACGAGGAAGAGCACTGCCGGAAGCGCTTTCGCCAGCGCCCGCTCGACTTCTTCCGCGACTGCGGTTGGCTGAATGAAGGTACCTGGGTCGCGCACGGCATTTATTTCCATTCCGCGGAATGCACGCGGCTGGGGCGCGCGCGGGTCGGCGTGGCGCACTGCGCGACGTCAAACATGCGGCTGGCCTCCGGTATCTGCCCGGTAGGCAAGTTGCAGCGCGCCGGATCGCCGGTCGGCCTGGGCGTGGACGGCAGCGCCTCCAACGACAGTTCCAACATGCTGGCCGAAGTCCGGCAGGCATTACTGCTCAACCGCCTGGCGCGCGGCGCTTCCGCGGTCACCGTGCAGGACGCGTTGCGCATGGCGACGATTGCGGGCGCGCGCTGTCTCGGACGCGACGATATCGGCAGCATCGCCGTGGGCAAGCGCGCCGACATCGCGCTGTTCGACCTTCGCGACGTCGGCTACAGCGGCGCCGGGGACGCGCTCTCCGCCTTGTTGCTGTGCGCGCCGACTCGCGTAAGCACCTTAATCATCGAGGGACGCGTGGTAGTGGAAGGCGGTTCGCTGCAAGGGATTTCGCTTGAGCCGATCTTGAAACGCCACCGCCGCATCGCCGCAAGAATCGTTGGCCACCCTCCACTGCTTTGATATATTTGGATTTTGCTCTAGCTTGCCAATTTTTGCAGTTCTCGCCCGTGCTCCCCCTCACGCGGAGACTGGAGAACGCAGTGTTTGACCACATCCAAGCCTTCCATCAGCCGACGAGCGTCCGCGAAGCGGTGCGCTTGCTGCACCGCGGCGGCGGCCGCGTGGTCGCTGGCGGGACGGATCTCGCCGTGCTGCGCGACCGTTCCATCCGGTTTCTGTTGGACATCACGCGCCTCGGACTCGATCACATTCGCCACGACGCCAGCGGGGTCACCATCGGCGCGGGTTCGACGATGGCGGCCCTGGAGCGGTCCGCGGCCGTGCGCCGGCTGGCCGGCGGCATTCTCTCGCGCGCTGCGGCAACCTGCGGCTCCATCCAGATTCGCAACATGGCCACTATCGGCGGAAATCTCGCCCATGGTTCGCCCGCCGCGGATACCGCCACCCCCCTGCTCGCCATGGATGCCATGGTCGTCCTGCAAACCGAACGCGGACGCCAGCGGATTACGTTGCGCGAATTTTTCGCCCTGCCGCAGAAGCGCCGCATCAACGGCGGCCTGCTGGTGGAAATCTGCATACCGAAAACGAAAGGACGCGCCGGCTGGTCGTTCCAGAAGTTCGGACGCACCGAGACCGACATCGCGGTCGTGAACGCCGCCGCCGGAGTGGGCATCGCGAAGGACGGCAGTTGCGCATGGGCGCGCATCGCGCTCGGCGCCGTGGCTCCCACTCCCATGCGCGCGGAGAGAGCCGAGGCGCTACTCGTCGGCCAGCCGATCACCGCCGACGCGATTGAGCAAGCCGCCGAATCGGTTGCGCGCGAAGTTCAGCCGATCACCGACCAGCGCGCCTCGGCCGAATATCGCCGCGAGCTCAGCCAGGTGCTGGCGCGCCGGGCGCTGCGCGAATGTGCCGTCGAAGCGGGGTGCCCGCTATGAGCGGCCGCAACGGACACGGCAGGAATGCGATGGAAATCAAGCTCCGCGTGAACCGCGAACCGCGCCAGTGGACCATCGCTCCCGGCGATTTGCTGCTCGATGTGCTCCGCCGCGAAGGCTACTTCGGCGTCAAGCGCGGCTGCGAAACCGGCGAGTGCGGTTGTTGCACGGTGCTGCTGAATGACAAAGCGGTGAACTCCTGCGTCATGTTTGCGGCGCAGGCGAATGGATGCGACATCGCAACCGTCGAGGGCGTCGCTCACGGCGACACGCTCGATCCCGTGCAGCAGGCCTTCCTCGACCACGGCGCTGCCCAGTGCGGCTTCTGCACGCCGGGCATGATCCTGAACACCAAGGCGCTGCTGCGCGAACATCCGCACGCGACGGAAGAAGAAGTCCGCGACATGCTCGCCGGGAATTTCTGCCGCTGCACCGGATTCAAGAAGCCGGTGGAAGCTGTGCTCGCCGTGTCGCAGAACGGTCCCAGGCATTGCGAAGAAACTCCCGCCGCCGGCCGTCACCTAGTCGTCGGCCACTCGCTGCCAAAAACCGACGGCGTCAAACTGGTCACCGGCCGCCCCTGCTTCACCGACGACATCCACATGCCGGGCATGCTGATCGGCAAGATTTTGCCCAGCCCGCACGCGCACGCGCGCATCAAGCGCATTGACGTCAGCAAGGCCGGCGCGCTCCCCGGCGTGCACGCTGTGCTCACCTACAAAGATGTCCCGCGCGTGCCGCACACCACCGCCGGCCAGAGCTGGCCGGAACCATCGCCTTACGATACATATCTGCTCGACTCCAAGATGCGCCTGGTCGGCGACCGCGTGGCCGCCGTGGCCGCCGAGTCGCGCGAAATCGCCGAGGAGGCGCTCCGCCTGATCAAGGTGGATTACGAGGTGCTGCCCGCCATTCTCGACATGGAACAGGCGACCAAGCCCGGCGCTCCCGTCATCCACGATGAGGCGGATTCCACCGGCATTCACGACGCCAAGCACAACGTCGCCGCTTACATCCAGAAGGAGCTTGGCAATGTTGAAGCGGGCTTCCGCGAGGCAGACGTGGTGGTGGAGCGCGAGTTCCGCACTCATCGCCAGCAGCACGCCATGATGGAGCCGCACGTATCGATTGCGTGGCTCGACGAAGACGGACGGCTCACCATCCGCAGCAGCACGCAGGTGCCGTTCCACTCGCGCCGGCAGGTGGCGGCCATCCTGCAACTGCCGGTGCAGAAAGTGCGGCTGATCAAGCCGCGCATTGGCGGCGGCTTCGGCGGCAAGCAGGAGATGCTGCTGGAGGACATCACCGGCGCGCTCGCGCTGGCCACGCGCTGTCCGGTAAAGATCGAGTACACGCGCGAGGAAGAGTTCTACATGGCACGCAGCCGCCATCCGCAGATTCTGCGTGTCAAGATCGGCGCCAAGCGCGACGGCACCATCGTTGCCAACCAGATGTCGGTACTCGCCACTACCGGCGCCTACGGCAGCCACTCCGCCACCGTGCAGGGCAATACCGGCAGCAAGGTGCTGCCGCTTTATCGCGCGCCCAACATGAAGTTCGATTGCACCGTGGTGTACACGAATTGCCCGGTGGCGGGCGCCTTCCGCGGCTACGGCTGCCCGCAGGGCTTTTTCGCACAGGAGAGCGTGATTGACGAGATCGCACACGAGCTCGGCATGGATCCCATCGAGCTCCGCCGCAAGAACTTGATTCGCGCCGGCGACATTGACGAGCTCTCCGCTCAACTGGGCGAAGGGCGCAAAGGCCTGCCGCGCCACATCCGCACCTGCGGCATGCCCGGATGCCTGGAACGCGGCGCCAGTGCCATTGACTGGGATCGCAAGCGCAAATCGCTTCCGGATGAATCCTCGCACCTGCGCCGCGGGGTCGGCGTGGCTTGCTCCATTCAGGGCAGCGGCATTGCCGGTGTGGACTGGGCCGCGGCGCTGATGAAGATCAATGAAGACGGCTCGTTCAATCTGCAAGTCGGCGCCGCCGACCTGGGCACCGGCGCCGACACGGTACTGGCGCAGATTGCCGCTGAAACTCTCGGCGTCACGCTCGACAAGATGATCGTCTGCTCCGGCGACACCGACTTCACCCCTTTCGACGTCGGCGCCTACGCCTCCAGCACCACTATCATCTCCGGCGGCGCGGTGAAGAAGGCGGCGGAAAAAGTTCGCGCCCAGATTCTCGACGTCGCCGCGCGCATGCTCGAGACCACGCCCGACAAGGTGAGACTCGGCAACAACGAAGCTTTCACCGTGTGCGAGTGCCGCAAGTCGGTGAGCATGGCCGACGTTGCTCGCCATGCCATGTACAAAGACAAAGTCCAGATCATGGACAGCGCCTCGCACTGGAACACCGACAGCCCACCGCCCTTCTGCGCGACGTTTGCGGAAGTCGAGGTGGACACCGAGACCGGCAAAGTGCGCGTGCTTGAGCTGGTCACTGCGGTGGACTGCGGCGTCGCCGTGAATCCCATGCAGGCCGAAGGACAAGCGGAAGGCGCGGTGGCGCAGGGCCTGGGCTACGCGCTCACGGAAGAAATGCTGCTCGATGAAACCGGACGCATGATCAACCCCAACTTCCTCGACTACAAGCTTTTCTCGGCGAAAGACATGCCCAAGCTGACCACGATCCTGGTGGAAACCGAGGAGCCGCTCGGGCCCTACGGCGCCAAGTCCATCGCCGAGGTGCCGATCAACGGTCCGGCGCCGGCGATCGCCAACGCGATTTACCACGCTATCGGCATCCGCTTCCGCCAGTTGCCCATCCGCCCGGAGATGGTGCTGAAGGCGCTGAAAGAGAAAGAATCGGCTGAGCGGCGGACCGTGGTTGCGAAATCCGCGTCGCGCGGCGTGCGCAAGGCCGTAGCTTCGGACTGGACATGAACCCACTCGACACCATTCGCCGTCAGCGCGCTGCCCTCGCCGACGGCGCGAAAAAATACGAGCAGCCGATGGTCCGCTTCCTGCGCGACCTCATCGCCATTCCCGCGGAAAGTTCGCAGGAAGGCCCGGTGATTCAGCGCATCAGGCAGGAAATGGAAAGCGTCGGCTTCGACGAAATTCGCATCGACGGAATGGGCAACATCCTTGGCCGCATTGGTTCAGGAAAGCGCGTCATCATGATGGACTCGCACACCGACACGGTCGGCGTCGGGGACCTGAAGGAATGGAAATGGGACCCGTACCAGGGCAAGGTCGAGGACGGTTTCGTGTACGGACGCGGCGCCTGCGATCAGCGTTGCGGCATAGCCAGCATGGTGTACGGCGCCAAGCTGATTAAGGATCTCGCGTTCGCGGGCGACTATACCCTGTGGTGCGTCGGCAGCGTGCAGGAAGAGGATTGCGACGGCCTAGCGTGGATCTACATCCTGCGCGAGGACGGCATCAAGCCCGATTGCGTGCTCATCACCGAGCCTACCAACCTGCAGGTTCATCGTGGCCAGCGCGGGCGCATGGAGATTGAAGTCCACATCCGCGGACGCTCCTGCCACGCCAGCGCGCCCGAGCGCGGCGACAACCCGATCTACAAGATGACCACGCTGCTGCGCGAAGTCGAGCAACTGAACACCCGGCTGCGCCATGACCAGTTTCTCGGCAAGGGCACGATCACGGTAACCCAGATCCGCTCGCTCTCGTCCTCGCTGTGCGCTGTGCCGGGATCGTGCTCCATCCATCTTGATCGCCGCCTCACCACCGGCGACACCAAAGAGAACGCCGTCGCCGAGGTTCGCGCATTGTCCGGCGCGCGCGACGCCGAAATCGAAATCCTGAGTTACGACGTCCCCAGCTATACCGGCCTGGTATATCCGATGGAAAAGTACTATCCGACGTGGCTCGTCGAGGAGGATCACCCGCTGGCGCAATCGGCGGTGGAGACCTACCGGTCGCTCAACGGGCGCGCGCCGGTCGTTGACAAGTGGGTTTTCAGCACCAACGGCGTGGGCTCGATGGGCGTGTGCGGCGTGCCCACCGTCGGCTTCGGTCCGGGCAACGAAGTGGACGCGCACGCAGTCACGGAGCGCGTCGCCATCGACCACCTGGTGCAGGCGGCGCAGTTCTACGCCGCGTTTCCGCTGGTGTTTGTGCACACCATGGAGCACGTGCAATCAGCAAAAGCGGGCGCGCGGTAGGAATGTTGTAATTTCGTAAGTTGGTAATTTGGTAATTTGTCGCGCTTCTGCGCGCGTTTCGAGAACTACCAAATTACGAAATTACCCAATTACCAAATGTCTGAATTGATTCCCATCCCGCTTCCGCTCCTGCTCACGCGCGCATTCTTGGAATACGAGGGCGAGGGAAAAATCTTCGACCTGCCCAAGTCAAAGTTCTTCCACGGGCTCGCGGACGTGGACACATCAGTCATGTTTCATGGCCAGCGCGCCGCCAACCCGGTTGGCCCCGCTGCCGGCCCGCACGATCAGCTGATGCAGAACATCGTCCTCTCCTGGCTCGCCGGGTCACGCATCATCGAGTTGAAAACGGTCCAGATTCTCGACGAACTCAAAATCCCGCGCCCCTGCATTGACGCCACCAACGTCGGCTACAACGTCGAGTGGTCGCAGGAGTTGAAGCTGGAGCAATCGTTGCGCGAGTACGTCGGCGCGATGATGTTCATCGAGATTCTCAAGGCCTCGCGCCTGCTGGGTGAGGAATTTGCCGGGCCGTTCACCGACACCATCTACGACATGAGCGTCGGCTATAGCCTGGAAGGCATCCGCTCACCGCGCGTGCGCCAGTGGATCGAGAGCATGAAGGACGCGCGCGCCATCATTGACGAGCTGCGCGTCACGCTCACCGGCCCGTGGGCACAATATCGCGATCTCCCATTTCCCACGCGTGTCAGCGACACCATCACGCTCTCCACCTTCCACGGCTGCCCGGCGCACGAGATCGAAGGCATCGTAACGTTCCTGCTCACCGAGATGGACGTGCACGTCTGCGTCAAGCTCAACCCAACGCTGCTCGGCTTCGAGCAGGTGCGCCATTTGCTACACGACGTGCTCGGCTATCGCGATATCCAGGTCGCCGCCGACGCCTTCGAACACGACCTGCAATTTTCCGACGCGCTCACCATGCTGCCGCGCCTGGCCGAGGTCGCGCGCGCGCGCGGCAAGCGCCTGGCGGTGAAGTTCAGCAATACGCTGGTAGTGAAGAATCACCGCCGCATGTTCAGCGATGACGTGATGTACATGTCGGGCGCGCCGCTGCATGTCGTAACCCTCAACCTGGTGAAGAAATTCCGCGAGCACATGGGCGCGGCGTTTCCCACATCGTTTTCCGCCGGGCTGGACCAGCACAACGTCTGCAACGCCGTGGCGATGAATTTTGTGCCGGTCACCACCTGCACCGACCTGCTGCGCACAGGCGGCTATGCGCGCCTGCCGAAGTACCTGGACAACCTGGCCGCGAAGATGCGCGAACTGGGCGCGCCACGCATTTCCGATTTCGTCCTGCGCTACGCCGGCCAGGGCGAGGCAGCCATCGACTCTGTCGTCTCCGCCATCACTCGCCGCTACTTCAGCGCCGCACCGGCTATCTATGATCTTGTAACCTCGCGCCTTAAAACCTGGCTGGCAACTCCCGGGGTATCCCTGACCGAGGTGTGCTCCGGCATCCAGCGCGACTTCTCTCCCGGCCTGGTGCCGCAGCTTCCGCACGCGCTGGTGAGCGCCCTGGGCGGCGAACTCGCCTTGCTCGAGCAGTCGCTGGTGGAAACCGCCGGTCTGTTCAACACTCCGGTGATCGTCGATCGCACGACGGCCGATCCGCGCTATTTGTGGGAGAAGAACAAGGCGGTTCCTCGCAAGATTGGCTCCAGGCTCTGGCTCTACGACTGCATCAGTTGCGACAAGTGCGTTCCGGTCTGCCCCAACGATGCCAACTTCGTTTATGAATCCGACGCCGCTGAATTTGCTTACAGCAATTACGAACTGCTGGCCGCCGGCGATTCGCGCGCCATTCCCGGCGGCGTATTCAAAATCAGCAAAGCGCACCAGTTCGCCAATTACGCCGACGCCTGCAACGACTGCGGCAACTGCGACGTCTTCTGCCCCGAAGATGGCGGCCCGCAGATCGAGAAGCCCCGGTTCTTCGGCAGCCTGGAATCTTACGAGAAGTATGCCGGGCGCAACGGCTTCTTCCTCGCATTCGACGGCGCCGGCAAGACGCTCCACGGCACCATCGCGGGTAAGCGATTCAGATTAGTCTGGAACACGGAACAGCAGCGAGCGCGCTTCGAAAACGGCAACGCCGAACTACAAATCCGTACCACCGACGACACGGTGCTGTCCTCGTCTCTGAAACCGGGCGTCACGCCACCGCATACGGTTGACATGCTGCCCTACCACCAGCTTCGTTTCCTGATGCATGCAGTTTCCAATCCCCACCGCGTTCACTACGTCAACGTGGTGGGACTCTCGGGAGAACACGTTGCCCAAAAAGGCGCTGTTCAAGGGTAAGGACTACATCACCACGGAGGAATGGTCGGACGAGCAGATCGAGACGCTGCTCACGGTTTCGGCCGATCTCAAGCACAAGTTCAGGCATCGCGTTGCGCACCGCTATCTGCCGGACCAGACCATCTTCCTGATGTTTTTCGACAAATCCACGCGCACGCGCAACTCGTTTGAAGCCGGCATCACGCAGCTCGGCGGCCACGCGCACTTCCTCACCGACGACGTCATGCAGGTGTCGCACGGTGAAAGTCCGAAGGACACCGGCATCATCCTTTCGCGCTACGGACACGGCATCGCCATCCGACACGACCTCATTCCCGGCGAGGGCAACGCCTATATGCGCGAGGTCGCGCGCTGGGCCGACGTGCCGGTCATCAACATGCAGTGCGACGTGGACCACCCCTGCCAGACGCTGGCCGACCTCATGACCATGCGCGAAAAACGCGGCCGCAACCTGCGCGGGCTGAAGGTGGCCGTCTCCTGGGCATACGCCCCTAGCTACGCCAAGCCGCTCTCGGTGCCGCAAGGATTGATCATGCTGCTGCCGCGCTTCGGCATTGACGTAACACTCGCGCATCCCCAGGAATATTTCCTCATGCCGGAGACGATGAGAGCTGCGCGCCACAACGCTCAGCGCTGCGGAACCAAGTTCGAAGTCGCGAACAACATGGACGACGCCTTCCGCAACGCCGACGTCGTCATTCCAAAAAGCTGGGGATGTCTCGACACCATGGGCCAGAACCCGCAGGAGTCGCTGCGCATCGCCACCCAGTACAAGCACTGGATCTGCGACGCCGCCAAGATGAAGCTCACCAAGCCCGATTCGCTCTACATGCATCCGCTGCCCGCCGATCGCGGCAACGAGGTCACCGACGAGGTCATTGACGGCCCGCGCTCGGTGGTTTACGACGAAGCCGAAAACCGCCTGCACACCTGCAAAGCGATCATGGCCACCACCATGGCCGATCAGGAGATCGAGTACGAGGAGGAGTCGGCCTCGACCGCGCGCGCATGACCGAAACCCTGCTGATCGCGCTCGGCGGCAACGCCATCACGCGTCCCGGTGAACGGGGCACCATCCCGCAACAGTTCGCGCATACCAAGGAAACGCTGGAGCACCTCATACCGCTTTTTCGCAGCGACCGCCGCATCGTCATCACTCACGGCAACGGCCCACAGATCGGCAACATTCTCATCCGCTCCGAAGAAGGCGAGCGCCGCGTCCCGCCGCTGCCGCTCGACACCTGCGTGTCCGACTCGCAGGGCGGCATGGGTTACATGATCCAGCGCGTCGCCGACGAAATGTTCCGCCGCGAAGGCATTCGCCGGGAATGCGCAACGGTCATCACCCAGGTCGTGGTTGACCGCAACGATCCCGACTTCACGCATCCCTCCAAGCCGGTGGGATCGTTTTATTCCCCAGGCGACCTTGAGAAGTTGGAGCAAGAGAAACCGCACTGGATCATGAAGGAAATAGAGCCGGGCCGGTGGCGCCGCGTCGTGCCCTCGCCGCACCCGCTCGATATCCTGGAAAAAGAATCGATCGCCGCCATGCTCGCAGCCGGGGTCATCGTCGTCGCTTGCGGCGGCGGGGGAATTGCGGTCGCGTGGGATGGGCCGAAGCTCGTCGGCGTCGAGGGCGTCATTGACAAGGACCTCGCCTCCTGCCTGCTCGCCAAGCAGGTGCGCGCGCACAGGCTGATCATCGTCACCTCGGTGGACCAGGCCGCCGTCTCCTACGGCAAGCCGGAACAGAAGTGGATCAGCAGCCTTGGCCTTGGCGATGCGCGGCGCTTGCTTGCCGCCGGCGAGTTTCCGCCCGGTTCCATGGGTCCGAAAATCGAGGCCGCCATCGATTTCATCGAGAACGGCGGCGAGGAGTGCATTATCACCTCGACGGAGAAGGTTGCCGAAGCTGTGGAAGGCAACGCCGGCACACACATCATTGCAGCTTGGGGAAACCGTTCGCTGGCATTCAACGCGCCATGATCATCGAAAACGCCCGCATCCTGACCTTCGACGCCAGCAATCGCGTGCTCGACTCCGGCTCGATCGAAGTCCGCGATGATGGCAGCATCGGCGAAGTGTGTGGCACACAGCCTGCCCTGAGCTTGTCGAAGGGCGCCCTCGCGCGTGCAGATTCAGCAGAAAAGTTCGACGCTCGCGGGCGCCTGCTCATGCCCGCGCTCATCAACTGCCACACGCATCTTTACAGCACGCTGGCGCGCGGGATCTCGTTACCGGGAACACCGCCGAAGAATTTTCCCGAGATTCTCAAGAAGCTCTGGTGGCGCCTCGACCGCGCTCTCAATGAAGACGACATTTATTACAGCGCGCTCATCGGCGTGATGGATTCCGCACGCTGCGGCGTCGGCACGCTGGTGGACCACCATTCCAGTCCGTCCACCGTCGGCGGCAGCCTCGACGTGATTGAGCGCGCCTTCCGCGAAATCGGGCTGCGCGGCGTGCTCTGCTACGAAACCACCGACCGCAATGGTCCGCGGAACGCGCAGCAAGGTCTCGACGAAAACATTCGCTTCATCGAGCGCACGCGCCGCGGCGATGGCCAGGTCAACGCCAGCTTCGGGTTGCACGCGTCATTCACGCTTAGCGACCGCACCCTGCGCCGCGCCGTCGAAGCCAACAAAACGTTGAAGTCCGGCTTCCACGTGCACGTTTCCGAAGACCGCAGCGACAACCAGGATGCCCGCAAGAAGCACGGCGAATCCCCGGTTCGCCGCCTACACGAAATTGGCGTGCTCGACGATCACGCCCTCGCCGCGCACTGCATTCACGTCAGCGCCACTGATATCGCAACTCTTGCGCGGCACAAGATCAACGCGGTTCACAATCCGCAATCCAACTGCAATAACGCCGTCGGCGCGGCGCGCGTGCTGGAGATGGTCAAGGCCGGCGTGCTTGTCGGACTCGGCTCCGACGGCTACAGCCCGCGCATGTGGGACGAATTCAAGACCGCGTTCCACGTTCAGAAGCTGCGCGCCGGAGACCCGCGGGTCGGCTATGCCGAAGCCTACGCGCTGGCGCTGCTCAACAATCGCACCATCGCCAAGAAAGTTTGGGGACTTGAAATTGGCCGCATCGAAGAGGGCGCGCGCGCCGACCTGGTCCTCTACGACTACTTTCCGCCCACGCCGCTCACCAGCGACAATATCTTCGGCCACGCGCTGTTTGGCATTGCACACGCGCCGGTGGAATCTCTCATCGTCAACGGCCGCTTCGTCATTCGCAGTCGCGAGTTCGTCAACGTGGACGAACGCGCCGTGGCCGAGAGAGCCACGGCGTGCGCGCGTGATCTCTGGAGAAGATTCTGATGCCTGCTCCCCGCCTGAAATCGGAAGTCGCTGTCTTCGGTCCGACATACAACGAAATGCTCCATCCGGAAACGCTACCGTCGGCAATCCGGCAGAAGGCGCTGGCGGCGCGCGCCCATGAGCTCGACCCCATCAACCTCTACAACATCACCTGGCGCGAACCCGACAATCAAATCCGCCACATCGTGCTGCCCAAGGAGCTCACCGGCGTGGAGGCGAACATTGTCGTGCTCGTGGGCCGTGAATTTCCCTCCGGCAGCCACAAGGTCGGTCCCGCGTACGCGACCCTGATGGAAGGCGAGCTCGGCGGCGAAATCCACCAGGACGAAAACACCATCATCGGCCCGTCCACCGGCAACTTCGGCATCGGCGTGGCTTACATCTCCAAGCTCAAGGGTTATCCCGCGGTGGTCATCATGCCCGAGCAGATGAGCGCCGAGCGCTACCAGCGCATCCGGCAATACGGTGGCAAGCTCGACCTTACGCCGGGCTCGGAAAGTGACGTCATCCTCGTGCTGGAGCGCACCGAGGAATACAAGAAAGACGCACGCAACAAGGTCCTGGCACAATTCGAACTGCTGCCCAACTACCGTTTCCATCGCCACGTCACCGGCGGCAGCGCACTGGAAGCGGCGCGCGGCCACGGCAATGGACGCGTCGCCGCCTTTGTCGCCGCGCCCGGCTCGGCGGGGACCCTCGCCGCGGGCGACGAAATCAAAGCGCACTTTCCCGACGCGCTCATCTGCGCTCTCGAGCCGCGCGAGTGCTCCACGCTGTTCAACAACGGCCGCGGCACGCATCGCATCGAAGGGATCGGCGACAAGATGGTCACGCTCATTCACAACGTGCTGACCACCGACTACGTGATGCTGATCCACGATGACGACTGCGTCGTCGGCCTCGAACTGCTCCAGCAGAGGCAATCGTTCATCGAATGCCTGCTGCATCTCCCAGAAGGCTCTCTACGTAAATACGACGGCCTGTTCGGCATTTCCGGCTTGTGCAACATCTTGGGCGCGATCCGTCTGGCGCGCTATCTCCATCTCGGGCCCAAGGACAACGTCGTAACCATCGCGACAGACGGGTTTGACCGTTATCCTTCCGTCCTCGCTGATCTGGCAAAACGCAAGCCACTCGCCTCCGACGCATCGCAGCGCGATTCTTTCGAACGAATCTTTCGCGGAGGTTCAGCGGCAGACGTTCTCGACGTTCGTTCTCGCCAGGAAAAACAACGCCTCTTCGGGTACAAGAAGGAAACGTGGAGCCGCTTCGGTTATTCCGACAGCTATCTGGAGAGCATGAAGTCGCAGTCGTTCTGGGACGCAGAGGCCGCCAAGGTCAGCGAGTACGATTCCGCTTTGTTGAGCGCACGTAACCGCTAATCGCCGCTCCGCCTCGACCTTTTTTCATTGGCTGGTGGAACTGCCGCCCGCGGTGGCAGCGCGCGACGTGCCCGACTCGCGGCAGTCGCCGACGCCGCGCTCGATCGCCGTTCCTTCCTCGTAATCGTTCCACGTCACCACCAGCAGGAACGGCAACGGATCGGAGTTGGGATAGAAACGCCGGAAGACCCGCAATGATTCTTCAAATGTCTTACCGCAGCGCGGGTCCATGTAGCGATTCAGGCTCCAGGAAGCTTTGTGGTCGTTGAAGCCGGGCCAGGCAGCGCCGACGGCAATCTTGTCCGGATACTTCTCCTTCATCTTCTTATAGAAGGATTCCAGGTACTCGCGCCCCCAATTGCTGCCGTCGGGAGTCCATCCGCGTTCGCCCGGCTGCACCCAGGCATAAAAGCCGTCGAGCACATCGGCGTAGCGCATGCCACCATCCTCCATGATGAGGATGGGATTGGCCTGCCAGCCCTGGACATGCTCGCGCACCTGCTTCCAGTCGGTGTGCCGGCCGCGCGGCCATAGGAAGATGACCGGGCGTCCGTTGTAGTTGAGGTAGGCGGAGCGATGCGGCGCCTGCGGACCGATGTAATGGTCGTAGGCGTAATCCAGCGCGGAGATTGCCGCGGTGGTGAAGTCGGGCGAATCTTCGGGCTCGTCGTACATGAGCGCGACTTTGAAGTTTTTCTCCGCCGCAGTCTGCTGCAGCAGAGAAAAGGCGGCGTCGAGGAACGGCTTGCGCTTGCCGTACCAGTCCACGACGAAGGCGGAGATGCCAAGATTCTGCGCCTGCTCGATTTGCCGTGCGAGCACCACGCGGTCATGGCTGGAATAGCCGACGTCAATGTGGTCACTGTCGCCGAACCACGGCTCGTACGCGGCCAGCACGACCGGGCCGCCCTGCGCGGGCCGCAGGTTTTCTTTCAACGTTTGGTGAAAATTAGCGCGATGACAACCGAGGGATGCAATCAGCGCCAGAACACCGGCCAGGAGCTGCCCATGAGTTCGAAGGAGCGGCATAACATTCAAGGTGCAGTGACTTGGATGTGCTACGCTCACAGCAGGTTGGCACGTGGAACCGGGTGCGCTCAGGGGTGCCTGATTTCGCAGTCCCTCTAAGGCGTTTCTCTCAGGTACGCATCCCGAGTTTGCCTTAGGCGTCGTCAACATTGCCCTCCCGGCTGTCACATTTATTCACAATAAGGATGGTTCGGTGGTGTTAAGGCCAGGCGCAGCGCGCGAAAGCGACGGTGTAACCGAGGAGGGTCTTCGCACACGGCGACAGTCGGCAACGGCCTTAATTGAGAGGCTGTGCTAAGGCTCGGTTTAACCCGCGCTTAATACCGTCGTCGAGAAAAAAGCGCGCTAGGGGTTTCGTTTGATTGAGGCAAAGTCGATGCACACCTACTCTCCCGGGGCAAGTTCAATACATAACTCCACGATAGCGGCCCGCGGCGGCTCGAGTGGACTGCTCCGTTTCAGGGAGAGTAACTTTGCGTAACAAATTATTCATAGCGGCCATCGTGATGGTGGCCACATCATGCTTCGCGGGCGTGAGCATTTCCGCTCCCGCGAATGGCTCCACCGTTGGTTCCCCCGTTCACTTCGTAGCTTCGGCAAGTGGCGCAACCACCATCGCCTCGATGATCATCTACGTCGACGGCAATCAGAACTACCTCGTGTATGCCAACAGCCTCGATACCGCCATCAGCCTCGGCGCCGGATCGCATTTTGCGGTGATCAAGGCCTGGGACAATTACGGCAACGTCTATTCGGCAAGCGAAACTTTCACGGTCGGATCCGGCGCCGGCAGCACCAGTGGCACGTGGGTCAACGTCTCCAGTCCGAGCAACGGCGCCATGGTCGGCAGTCCGGTGACGATCAATGCCAATGGCGGCAGCCCGAACGGAATTTCCGGATGGGTCATCTACTCCGACGACCAAAACGTCTTTCTGGCGAATAACTACTCCGACGCGCTCTCGGCGTCGGTGAATCTTCCCGGAGGCTCGCATACGCTGTATGTGCGCGCCTGGGACCGCGCGAACGGGCAATTTGGCACCTCCTCCAAATTCACCGTGAATGTGAACGGCAGCGCCGGCGGCGGGGGCACGGTAACGGCGGGCACTCCCATTTACGACATCCAGACGATGGGCGACTGGGGCAACTGCACGGTGTGCGCCGGATGGGGCGGGAACGGTCCGTCAGCCGACTACAGCATGTGGCAGTGGCAAAGCGACCCGTCGCTCGACGGGAAGTCCACTCGGTTCATCATTTGGGGCGGCGCGCCCTACTCCGACGTGCTCTGGTGGAAGTCGCTCTCCAGCATCATCGGCAACACCAGCGCCCAGCACCACTTCATCTACGACACGTACTTTATGGTGGATAACGCCGACAATGTGCAATCGCTGGAGTTCGACGTCAACCAGTTCGTGAACGGGCACTCGTTGATTTTCGGGACGCAGTGCAACGTTCGCGACGGCAATAACTGGGACGTCTGGGACAACCAGAACAGCCGCTGGGTTCATACTGGCGTGTACTGCGGCGCGCCTTCGGCCTGGGTGTGGCACCACGTGACCATTGAAGTGGAGCGCGCCGCCGACGGTGGCGACTGGCTGCACTACGTGTCCATCACCCTCGACGGCAACAAACACTATATTGACCGGTGGTATCCGCCGGCATGGACAAGTTGGAACGGCATCACCGTCAATTTCCAGATGGACAGCGATTACGCTGGCCACGGCTACAGCACGTGGCTGGACAAGCTGACGTTTAGTTACTGGTAGTTGTCGGGTTTCGGTTGTCGGTTTTTGAGAGCTTGGAGCTGGTACGGCGTGGGATTGCTGTACCAGCTCTACTATTCTGCAGTCCGCTGAAGCGGGCTCGCGGTTTTTTCGCTTAAGCAGCGGCGGGCAGCACGTCCTCTGCGGCGACCGAGGGTACGGCTTGGACGCGGTGGACGGCGTTGATCAGCGAGATCGGCCGGCGGCGAACTTCGTCGTAGATGCGGCCGATGTATTCGGCGAGCACGCCGACGCAGAGCAACTGCACTCCGCCCATGAAGAACACGGCGGCCAGGATGGCGGCGGTCCCGCTTAAGTTGCCGCCCAACGCCAGCGCGATGGTGACGAGCAGGGCGAGACAGATGGCTGGAATGCCGAGCGCGAAGCTGAGGCGCAGCGGTTTGTAGCTGAAGCTGGTGATGGCGTCGAGCGCGTACTTAATGCGGCTGAGGAAGCTCAGCTTGCCTTCGCCGCCAACGCGGTCCTTCCGGTCGTAATAAACAATCGCTGTGGGATAGCCGATCCAGGCGCGCAGGCCGGGCAGATAGCGGTTGTACTCCTGCAAGGCATTGAAGGAATCGAGCGCCTGGCGGTCCATGAGTCCGAAAATGCCGGAATTGAGCGGGATGGGAAAATCCGAGAGCGCGCCCAGGATGCGGTAGAACAGCGCAAACAGCGGCAGCAGGTACTTGCGGCGCTCCTCCCGCTTGCGGCGAACCGTGGTAACCACCTTCGCGCCTTCACGCCAGGCCGCGACCATGTCGGGAATGACTTCGGGCGGATCCTGCAGGTCGCCGTCCATCAGGACTACGGCGTCGCCACGCGCTGTCTGCATGCCGGCGCTGAGCGCGCCCATGTGGCCCCAGTTCCGCGACAGGTCGCAAACCACGATGTGCGGGTCCGTGGCCTGGAGTTCCAGCAGCAGCTTGAGCGTGGCGTCCTTGCTGCCGTCGTTAACGTAAACCACTTCCCACGCTTCGCCGAGCCCGTTCATTACCTGGGAGACGCGGCTGTGGAGGATATGGACGATTTCTTCTTCGTTATAAACCGGAATTGCGACCGAGATCATGAGCCCTCAGGACCTAGATATCAAGATGACTGCTTTCACGAGTCGACGACCCGTGCTACACAGACCCGCGCCACGCATCACTGGCCGGGGACTTCCTGCAACAGGCGCACCTTCCATCGGACTTCGGTGGGCGTCATCAGCGCGATGTAATGCCGGGTGACCTGCTCGCTTTGAATCACCTTGTCACCGTCTAGCACCTGGCGTTCCAATTGCGCGGTGTCGCGCAACTCGATGGAAAGGCCCTCCGGGGAATAGAAGAGCACGTCGACCTTGTGGCCGCGATCCACATAACGCGTGCGCAGCCCAGCCTTGGCCTGGCCGGCGACAGCGGCCGCGTACTTCTCCTCCGCGATGCCGGTGAAGTCGTTGCCAATCAGATCGGCGCGGTTCTGCTCCAGCGCCTGGGCCAGCGCACGCCAAGCCTTGGCGTAGTCGCGCGCCAGGGCTTTCTTGGTCAGCTCCTCAACTGGACGTCCGCCGCCGTTGTCGGCATTCAATTGCACGTTCGGTAATTGTGCGTCGTCAGCGTATGCGGGGGATGCACTGAAACCCGCGAGCAGTGCGATGGCAAGCGCAACCACAAGGGTTTTCATCGGCTGCCTCCCCAGCGGATTTCATTGCCCATCACCACGCCCGATGCCACGGAAATGGTGGCCTCCTGCAAGTTGGGCAATTCCGTCTTGGCCACACCTTTCTTGATGCGCGCGTCTACGCTGCTTTTGCCCTTCGGCGAAACGGCGGTGAAGGTCACGATGGTGCCGTCAGGCACGGGATTGCCGGAGCAGTCGCGGATGAGATCGGTTTCGACTTCAACTCCCTGCTTCGAGGGCTGCGCCTTGATGCGCAGGTTGCACGGATCGGCGGCCATTTGCTGAACCACGCGCCGCTCGCTGACCTCGCCCACGGTGGCGACAAACTGTGCCGGCCCCACTTTGCGGCTGGAATCCAGCGAGATCCACGCGACGCCGTTTCTGGTAGTGACCGTGCGCGAGGTCGCCTGCGCCTCGCCGACCGACAGTTTGAAGGTCACCGGCTGGGGCTGCACGATCAGGTTGTGGAACTTGTCGAACGGATAGACCACACCGCTGATGCCGTTGCTGAGGGCTACTGGCAGCCGCGACGGGCGCGCGATGAAGCTCATGCGCGCAGGTTGCGCTGGCATCACCCAGAACGAGGCGCTGCTGGTGCTGTCGCCAGTACGCACCATAACCACGTATTTCCCGGCGTTCTGCACTTCTTCCGGCGCAATTTTGATATCGCCGCCCAGCTTGATCTCGCGCTTGACCGCGCCCGCGGGACCGACAAGGTAAAGCGTCGCCTCGCCATTGCCGCCGGCGGAGATGCTGAGCCCGGCGCCGGCCTCGATGCGTTCCGGCGCCTTCAGTTCGGCACCGTGTGCGGCGTAGGCGGCGAACCAGCAAGTCGCAATCAACAATAATCCCAGGGTGAAATTCTTCATGGCCTAAAGCCCACTTTGCGAGTAGTGATTCACGGTGACGCGATAGCTTTGTACCTGCGGGGCCACGTCATCGGGAATGTCCACCGCGAACGGGATGGGCGTTTGCGGCAACAGCGCCTTGTCCACGTAGCCGTCGGACACCCAGATCACTTGGCCGGTGTTGTTGTAGTAGGTGGCGAGTACGTGCGGAATATTGACCACCTGCCCGCTTTCGTTGAGCAACTCGCCGGCCAGCACGCGGCGCCCGCGCGCGTCAGTTTCCAGACGCTGGTGCAGGACGCCGATCACCGGATCGGCCGAAGCCGGCGTCAACGTTGAATCCGGCTGCATGCGCACGCTCTTCACGTCGGCGAGCTTCACGTTCGGGAAATCAATCCGGAATGGCGACACCTCCTTGGGCAGGAGCAGGTGCGACATTTTGTCGAAGCTGCTCTCCTGGCCGATCGTACGGCCGTCCTTGCCGACCAGCGTCGCGTTCACGGAAACGAATGCCGGCACGGTATCTTCGTTCAGCACTTCGCCAACGATCACCGTGGCATTGCCGTGGCTGGTCGCCTTCATGGAGATCAGGCGCACGTGCGGCGCTTCGACGTTCTGTGAGCCCCACTCGTCGCCGGCGCCGCGGAAGATGACGTCCCAGCGCAGATAGTTCACCGGGATTATTTGCGGCGGAACCTGCGCCGTCTTGACCTCGGGCCACACCACTTTCCACTCGCCGCCGCGGTTCATCACTTTCAGGTCGCGTGTGTCATAGAACGCGCCGACGGCGGTCGCCCATTTGATCGTGGTACGCACCAAAGCTTCATTCCCGCTATTGCGAAGCACGCGGAGATCGGCGTCTTCCAGATTGGAGTAGGTGCGCAGGCTTCCCCAAGTCCCGCGCATGTCGTCGGTGAACTCTTTCTCGTCCACCTGGTTGTTGTTGGCGATGTACGAATAGGCATGCTGGAACTGGCGCTTCTTCACATTGTCGAGCACCGATTGCACCGCGCCCTCGGGAGTCTTGGTGGTGGCCAGCGCACCGGTGCCCTCGCCGGCGATGTACATCACCGTAGAGGCCGCCTGCGGCCACAGCGTTCCCACCGTAATCAGCCCGACCGTAACGATGGTAAGCAAGAGAGGCAGCGTGATCTTCATTACTTCACCCCCTCGCGCACATATACCGTCTCCGGAGCAGGAGAGGGAAATGTGATAGGCTCCCGCAGGCGGCGGCGCTCCGGCAACGCCAGCACCAGGAAGATGGCCAGAATGCTGCTGCCGATGGGCAACGTCCCCCACAGCAGGCCTTCCCATGGCGCCGGCATCACGTTGGCCTCGATCGGCTGCGCCGGTGGAACGGCATCCTTGGTCCAGACCTGGATGGCGCCGCCATCCAGCGAGTCCACCATGCGCCATCCGGCAAAGGCCATCAGCGGACGATAGAAAGGATCGCGCACGAACACCCACTTCAGTCCGTAGCGGTCGGCGTGTCCGAGCATGGCTCGCAGCGAAGACATGCCGTTGGTGCCGTAATATTTCGCGTTGGTGAGCTGCGCCGCGCCGTGCTCGGTCATTTCCGGCAGCATGCGGGCGGAGTTGTACTCGCCATCCACCGTCCCGGCGTCGGTCATGATGGAAAGCTCGGAAAGGTGCGAGCCGAAGCCGAGCGTCAGATACCGGTACTTGTCGTGACCGTCGCGGTTGAGAAACTCCGCGACGGTTTTGACGCGCAATTCCTTGTCGTAATTGATGGGATGGAACGTGGTCCATGCCACCGACATGGCGCAAGTTCCGACCGCGGCCACGGCAAGACCCGCGATGGCGCGCCGGCCGTATCGGTCAATCAGTTCCTCGGCGAGCAAGCCGATGAACGGCAGCGCCATGATCGTCCCCCAGAAAGTGAAGCGCTCGAAGGTTAAGATTTCATACGCGCGGCCGAGCAGCCAGCGCGGAAGCGGCGTCGTTCCGCCGAGTCCGAGCAGGAGCGTAAGCCAAAATCCCAACAGCAGAGGACGCAGCCGACGCGCGGCAGATCCGCGGAAGGCGATGAAAGGCAGCGCCAGGATCAGCGCGCCATAGGGAATGACCCAGTAATTCAATCCCCACTCGGGGTTGAGGATGTAGTTGCTGCGGCTGGCGTGCGGGATCGGTACCTGCGTGATCGGGTTGTTCAGGAAGGCCACGAAATACGGCAACAGCACGCCCGCCGAACCGATTCCGGCCAGCGCCGAAAAAATCAGGGCGCGCGACAGGATAGCCGCCGACGAGCGCTCCTCGCCGTCGTTGTGGCGGTCCATCATGGCCAGCATCAGCACCGGAACGGCGAACAGGACCGCGCCGAACAGCAGCGTCACGTGGTGCGCAGCCGCGCCGGCCAGTGTGAGCACGACCCCCTTCAGCAGTGCGCGGCCTTTTGCCCTCCGGCTCCATTCGTAAAAATAGGGGAGTGCGTGCAGATAGAGCGGAATCGCGGCCGTAGTGGACAACTGCCCGGCCTGATAAACCAGCATGCCGAGCGAACCGAGAAAGATGCTGCCCAGGGCGGCGTAGCTGGCGGCGCGCTCATCCACCCACAGCTTCGCATAGCGGTACACGCCCACCGGCAACAGCAGGATGATGATCATCTGCACCAGCATGTACGCCAGTTGTAACCCGGTGACGTGCGAGATCAGAGCGAGCCACTGTTGCGGTAATGGCGGATACGTGGTCTGGGAAAACCCGCCAAACCATTTCGGGTTCCAGGGATTGAACCAGTGGTGCGCGTAATGCGAAGCAAAGAAGATATGGAAGTTGGCGTCGTAGGAACCGAGCGGCAATTGCATCAGCAACAAGGGTCCATGGACGGCCAAGGCTGCCAGCAGAATGGCCAGCAAAGGGATCGGCCTGCGCAGGGGATGAGTAGGGGACATCGCAGTCAAGATATTCCTCCGCTGTTTCTCGTCAGCAGCAGTTTCGATTCCGAACTGCGGGCGGCGGGTTTCCTTACTGGACGCGGCAAATGCGGGGCCGCGATCGCTTGGAACGATTAGCTACAGGTGGGTACGAAGTGGTGAACAGAGAGCATCGGCGTACCACGATGTGGCACTGGCCTGGCCCGTACAGTTTCGAAATGCCTGATTTCGTGGACAAATCCCGGTGAACAGTTGGAAACCTGCTTGCGAGTGCTCCGTCCAGCGGACACTGTCTCGAGTGGGTGGTCCTGGTGAGAAGAAACGTAGGTGTACTCCTAATCTGTTCCCTGGCAGTGCTGGCCTGTACTCCCTTGGCCGCGCAGACCTTTGAGATCAGTCCCCAAGGAGGCGCGCAAGCTGCGCCCGGCTCACCCCAACAAAAGCAAGCACCGAAACAGGGTCAGCGTTCCTCAGCAAACGGTGGATCGTCGCAGGGCTCTCTGGCATGGGGTTCCAGCATTGAAGTGGCACGCCAGGCGCGTGCGGCCGACAGCGCGCTCAAGCGCAACGATTTCCGTGGCGCCTTGGTTTACGCCGAACGCGCCGCACACGCTGCGCCGCAAGACATCAATCTGTGGCTGATGTACGGCTACGCCGCGCGCGGCGCCGGCAAAATGCAGGTGGCACTCGACGCCTACAATCGCGCTCTGCAATTGAATCCGTCATCGGTGGAAGCGCTCTCGGGAATGGCGCAGACCTATGTGCGCATGGGTCAGACCGACAAAGCCAAGGAGTTACTGCACAAGGTGCTCGCGCTCAATCCGCGCCGCGCCAACGACCTGATGATCGCCGGCGAATTGTTCATCCAGACCGGCGACTATCAGGGCGCCATCCAAATGCTGCAACGCGCCGACGCCATTCAGCCTTCGCCACGTGCCGACCTGCTGCAAGCCCTCGCCTATCAGCATATGCATCGCACCGACCTGGCACGTCAGTTCCTGGACCGCGCCCGCGCCAAGGCCCCTCACAATCCCGAGGTGCTGCGCGCCATCGCCGGCTATTATCGCGAGACCAAGGATTACCCGGCGGCGATCAATGCCTTGCATGCCGTGCCCAACCAATCGGCGGACGTGATCGCCGAGATCGGCTACACCTACGAAGTCTGGGGCAAGAGAAAGGAAGCGGCAACGAATTACAGCCGTGCTGCGACGCTGGCGCCCAGCCAGTTGAACTATCAGCTTTCGGCAGCGGCTTCCGATTTAGGCATCGGCGAAGTGAAGGAAGCGCGCACCTTCCTGGATCGCGCGGCGAAGATTGATCCCAATCATTACCGCGTGCACGCCATCAAGGCCGAAGTCGCCAAGCAGGAAAATCACTACGAAGAGGCGATCAAGGAGTACAACCTCGCGCTCAACAACCTCCCGGAGTCGTCGAACGAAGGGGTGCTCTACCCCATCGAGTTGCGCGTGAGCCTGGGCGAGTTGTACCGCGCCGTGGGTGACGACAACGCCTCGCACCAGCAGTACGTAACCGCCTTCAACCAGATCCGCCAGATGAACATCGAGGGCGGCACGCGAGCGGAATTCCTGCGACTCCGCGGCGGTCTGAAATCGAACCTCAACGACATGAACGGCGCGCTCGCCGACCTGAAGGAGGCCGCCACGCTCGATCCCAACAAGCTCGACATACTGCTGCAGTACGGCAGCGTGCTGTGGCGCGTCGGGCAGAAGAATGAGGCGAAGAAGCAGTACGAGCGCGTTCTGACGCTCGACGCGAAAAACGAGTGGGCTCTCACCGCGCTCGGATACCTGGCGCGTGACATGGGAGATGTGAAAACCGCCGAGCTGTATTTCCACAAGCTCGCCGCTGCCTATCCGAAAAATTATGTGCCTTACCTCGCGCTCGGCGATATGTACACCGCCCTGCGTCGCTTCCCCGACGCCAACGCCGCTTATGAAAGCGGCTGGAAACTTGCACCCACGAATCCGCTGCTGGTTGCGGGTGGCGCCATCGTCGGCATCGAGTGGCACAAGTT
>Ga0326726_10000341_pt1 | contig 44187 bp, 43 predicted proteins | sample MHFenrmetagenome_2_FD_207603 | JGI IMG/M metagenome (GOLD analysis project Ga0326726, IMG submission 207603) | Lab enriched peat soil microbial communities from Michigan Hollow, Ithaca, NY, United States - MHF15MN | ecosystem: Environmental > Terrestrial > Soil > Wetlands > Peat | place: USA... | reverse complement strand
CGGCCAGCGCGGCGGGGTCCTCGTCCGCAACGACACCATCGAGGTCCGCAGGTCCCAGGCCGAGCTGAAGCTTGTCACCTCGCCGCGACGAAGTTACTACAACCTGGTCAAGGAAAAGCTCGGCTGGGCCGAATAGGGTAGGGACTGTCCCCGCGGGGACTGTCCCTCTTATTTCTTAAAGCTCGTTTCAGTCTCTACCGTGAAGAACTTGTAGTCCTTGTAGGTCACCTGGGTCTGGGACCGAACGAATCTCTTGCCCGCCCCGTCGACGTAGGCCTCTTCGGTGTAATCGAGGCTCGGGAACCTCACGCCGTTCTTGGCCAGGCCGAAATCCGTGTACGAAGTGACCTCCGGGGCCTCCTTGTACCTGGCCGCGTTTTGCCGGATGGCCTCGTACCGGCCGAAGGTCGTCGGGTCCCACTCAACCCTCAGGACGCTCGAATCACGCTGGTCGATCCAGAGCCGGCCGCCGAGATACCCCTTGATCGAGAGACGCGGGGACACTTCGAGGACCCAAACCTCGACGCCTTCGAGCGCGTCCTCCCGAAGAAGCCGGTAGTCGTAATACTCCGAGACCCGCTCGTCCACGAGCTTGACGGGCAGGAGCAGGACCTCCGAACAGGAAAAGACGGCCATCTGCGGCGGTTTTTCTTTTGGCTTGGCCTTTTTGCCGTCCTTCTCGAGCAGGACCCGGTTCTCCTTGACGTCTCCCGCCCGTCGCACGAACTGGTAGTCGAAGAGGTACCGGTGGCCTTTATCATCGGCCGCGGCGGGATTGGAGGAGATCGGGCGGCTGGACGCCATGCGGCCGGCGCCCCCGACCCCGCTGATCACCCGAGGGTCCACCCTCACGTCGGCTTCCTGCTTTTCGCGGCTGGCGTCGATCTTCTCAGAAACCTCTTCCAGACAGACGAAATCGAGGGCCGCCCGCTCGAGACGCCGGCAATACTCGCGGACGCCTTTAAGGACGAGCCCCCGTTGAAATGGATCGTCTGAGGATCGCTGGGCGTCCAAAATGCCTTTAGTGGTCAACGCAGCAAAAACCATCAATAAGGCCGTCATTCTCCCCGATGCACGGATCATCCCTAAGGCCTGCGGTGCGACCGAATCTGTCGATTAGTCAAAAGTGCACATCGCATAAACGGGAGACGGAGCGCCGGCCCAATGATAACAGGAGCCTGTGAAATAGCAGTATATGCGACCTTCATATTGCCAGCAATCGCCGTACGAGAGGCTTCCCCAACAGTCAGTTTCGCACCATACCTCAGCCGTAAAGCAAGCAAGGTCGATCGATCTCGCATCCAAATAAATGATGGCGGTTGCTGCCAGAAGAAAAACAATCAGTCCAATCGAACCCAGGTGCTTGATCATCGGTATCCTCCGTCATCCTCCTCGCTAATTCCGTTGTTCGCAACTTGCACATGCCGTGCCATAACGCTTTACGTAATCTTCATAAACCGCGCGAACCACCACAAAAACATAAGAACCGTCCTGATATAGAATAGCGGCGTGGCCGTCTGCTAGACAGATCTTTTCTGCGTTATTGAGCTTCTTGAATACTTCGCTGGCCATCATTCTCCGCTCCAGCATCAACGGATCTTCTATTCGGACGTCAACCTTCCTATATTGGATGATATTGGCCCTAGCGAGCCCATCGGTTTCTTGCTCAAAGTCACGCCCGATTAGGCGTACTACATCCTGTTCCATTAGCAGGGCCGCATCTTCATAATGGCTAAACTGGATCTTAATATTCGGATCGAGATTCTTGACATATCCGTCTAGCTTAGAAGTGATTTTTGTAGCCTTAGTTCTTCCGGAAAGCCAGAAATGGGTAATAAGTAGGGTGCCCAAAGCCAATAGCCACAACAGCCCTATGAGGATTGGGTATTTCGGAGTCTTCATGGATTAGCAGTTTGTTAAAAGGTCCAAAAGTTTTGGCATGGTATCTAGGCGTATGCTCATTCAGACACTTCCATCGGGAAATCGAAAACTGGCATCAATCCCCATCCAAAACTGAGTCTATTGCTATGGTTAGAGTCTGTCAAGAATAAGATTCTGGGAACCATATCCTCCATCCCCAGGTCCCGGCCATCCTCATCACGCCCATCTGCCCGCACACCCTCTCCCTGCGCCCCATGGCCGTGCCTGTAACCTCGGCGATCTCGGTCCGCCTCATGACCGCCGGCGAGGAGGTCCACTTCACCCTGGACGGCCAGCGGGGCGGGGTGCTCGTGCGCAACGACACCATCGAGGTCTGCAAGTCCGCGGTCGAGCTCAAGCTCCTGACCTCGCCGCGACGAAGTTACTACAACCTGGTCAAAGAGAAGCTCGGCTGGGCCGAATAGGGCAGGGATTGTCCTCGCAGAGGATTGTCCCTCTGGGGTTGGGGAAATGTCCCTTTGGCATACGTTTCCTGGTCTTTCTTAAGCGTCCTTTTCCCAGCGTGCTTCAGACCGGACAAAGCCTTCCAAGAGCGCCGGGCCCGGCGGATTTGACAGCCAAGGGTTAGACAGTTATCATGGGAAAGTCGAAATACTACTAAAACACTAAGAATTGGAGTCATGCCCATGTCCGACGCCGTAACCATCGGAACCGATGCCAATTTCGATGCCGAAGTCCTGAAAGCCGAGCTCCCCGTCCTGGTCGATTTTTGGGCCGCTTGGTGCGGGCCCTGCCAGATGATCGGGCCCGTCGTCGAAGAGATCGCCACCGCTCAGCAGGGCAAGCTCAAGGTCGTCAAGATGAATGTCGACGAGAACAATCAGACCCCCCAGACCTACGGGATCATGGCCATCCCGACCCTGATCCTGTTCAAGGGCGGGCAGCTCAAGGAAAAAATGGTCGGAGTCTTGCCAAAGGCCAAACTGCTGGATCTTATCAATAAGCATATCTAATCGACGAAGATATTTCGCAGAACCGGCGCCTCGAGTGCTCGGCTCCGATTCTGCAGGTCCCTTCTTGTCAGGGCGCCGACGGCGGGGACTTTGGCGCCCTGGCCGCCGCCACGGCATCGTACTTTTCGTTGAGCGCCGCCGCGAGCTCGGCCCCCCAGAGCATGATGATCATCGATGACGTGACCCAGAGCACGAAGAACAGGACCGACGTCAGCGTGGTCTGCAGGATCCGGCTCATCACGACGCCGATGGCCGAGAAGTGGACGACGTAAAAGGCGAAGGCCCGCTTGAAGACCTCATAGAACAGGGCCGCGACCGCGGCGGGGATGATCCCGGCCCGGGTGTGGACCTTAACCTCCGGGATGAACTTGTACAGGATGTAGAACATCAGGAAGGTCAGCAGATAGGGGATGATGTATTTCAGGAAGACATTGTTGATGGCCGCGACGGCTTGGGGGTTGAGGGTCGAGCGGACGAGCTCGCTCCGCTGCAGGGACTGGCCGATCGCCGTCCAGACCGTGGTCATGGCCAGCGAGAAGAGCATGAAAACGCCGACGACGATCATCATGGCGAACTCGATCAGCCGGTTGTAGAAGAACGAGCGGTGGTATTTCGTTCGAAAGATCTGGTTGATGGTCATGATCAGGGTCGAGAACAGGAACGAGGCCGAGACGAGCGAGCCGACGATGCCGAACAGCCCGAGCGAGCCGACCGAACGCGAGAGCTCGCCGAAGCTCTTAAAGAAGCTGGGGTCGAGCTTGGCGAAGAACTCGTCGGTGAAAATGTTGAGGGAGCGCAGGGCCATCTCCGTGTTGCCCAGGAAGCGGGCCGCGACGGCGAAGAACAGGGCGATGAGCGGCACCGAACAGAGCAGGCCGAAATAGGAGATGACGATGGCCGAGGTCCAACACTTGTCCTGGTTGAACCGCCTGAAGGACGCGGTGACAAGCGAGAGCGTCGATCGTGCCATCCGCTCCGGTGTCCGGAGGGCCTAAGGCCGCGGGGCGGCTAGACCTTGGGGATGTAATTCCCCCACTGGACCATCAGGATGATGATGGTGATGAGCAGCGCGTAGATGACCAGCGTCTCGATCAGGACCAGGCCGAGCAGGAGCAGGAAGCGGATGTGGGGCGCGGCGGCCGGGTTCCGCGAGATGCCCTCGCACCCGGCGCTGATGGCCTTGGCCTGGCAGAAGGCGCCGGCGATGACGGCCAGGGTGATGATGGCCCCGCCGACGATGAGCGCGATCTTGAACAGATCGGCGTGGCCCCTGGGCTCGGCGTTCCCCTGGGCCAGCGCGGGCAGGGCCATGAGACCGACGGTGAACATCAGCAGGCTCAGGGCTTTGAAGGTCTTGGACATGACGGACTCCTTTGCGTTTTAGTGCTCTTCCTCGTGGGCGACGGCCCCGGAGATATAGACGCAGGCCAGCAGGACGAAGACGAACGCCTGGATGGCCGAGGTGAAAATGGCCACGGCCATGAACGGCAGCGGCAGCAGGAAGGGGATGATCGAGGCCATGATCAGGATCAGCAGCTCCTCGGCGAAGATGTTGCAGAACAGTCGCATCGACAGGGAGACGGGCCGCGAGAAGTGGCTGATGACCTCGATCGGGATCATGAGCGGCGCCAGGGCCGGGATGGGGCCCATGAAGTGCTTGAAGTACTTCAGGCCCTGGGCCTTGACCCCCTGGGCGTGGTAGTAGACGAAGACGACCAAGGCGCAGCCGACGGTGACGTTGAGCTTGCTCGTCGGCGACATGAAGCCGGGGATGAGGCCGATCATGTTGCAGCAGAAGATGAAGATGCCGACCGTGCCGATGACGGGGAGGTACTTGCGGCCCTGTGGGCCGACGATGTCGACGATGACGCCCTCGAACATCTGGATGATCATCTCGGCGACGTTCTGCCGGGCGCGCGGGACAAGGGCCGGCTTGCGCGAGGCCAGGCCGAGGAGGACGACGATCAGGACGGCCACGATGAGGACCATGACCATGAAGTCGGGGATGACGTGGAGGGGATCGGCGACCTTGATGCCGAACAGGCCCAGGAGCAGGGCGACGGGCGGGCCGAAGACCCGGTTGAAGGCCCCGACGATCCAGAGGCTGTGCTCTAGTCCTTCCATGTTCTCATGAGAAGCAGACCCCGGACGCCCTCTAAGAGCGCGACCGGGACGACCGCGGAGAAACCCGCCGCGAAGGCGATGATCTTCCTCGGATAGACGAGGATTATAAGCAAAAAGGTGGCGCAAATCAACGCCAGCCGGAGGGCGTAGAGGCCGATCCCGGAGCGCAGAGCCCCCTTCTTTTCCCTCGAGAGGAACCGGGTCAGGGACTGCCTGAGCCAGATGAAGCCGAGGGCCGCAAAAAGGCCGCCGGCGAAGACGAAGAGCCCGGCCAGGGGGTCGAGCAGGAGGCAGGCCGCCAGGCCGAAGACGGCCGCCAATACCGCGATCTCGACGGGCATGCGCCTGAGGATGCGTTCCTCGAGGGCGTCGGTCGGGACGGGCGTCATTACGCGGCGATTATAGCATGTTCCGGGCGTCTCGGGCCAATGAACGAAATCCTGGCCATCCGTATTATATTCTGTGATTTCGCGGGGACGACGGGCGCCTTGACTTCCCGTTCGCCTTCTTTGAGAATAGGCCCGGAACGTCCCTCGCGACCGGAGGGAAAGGCGATGTCCACCGCATTCCTGGTCAAGCTCTTCGGCCTCTTCTTCGGGGTCCTGGCCCGGACGGTCATGCCCTGGCTGCGCAAGGCCCGGGACGGCCGGGCCCGCGGCTTCCGCCGCCGCTATGTCTACTCGGCCCTGGCGTCTCTCGGCCTCGGCCTCATCCTGACCCTGGTCCTTTTCCCCAAGCTCGAGGCCGGCGCCGAGGGGCAGACGTTCGAGGCCCTGTTCAAGCTGTTCTGCCTGGCCTTCGGCTTCGGCTTTGGCTGGAACGCCCTGATCAACGAGGCGGGAGCATGGGCGGATCCGGCCGGGAGCCTGGGCCCGGTCTCCTCGGAACGGGAGGTCAAGGCGGCGCGATGAGAGACCCCCAGCAGCCCAAGCGGCCCGACTTGAGGCGGTTGGCCGAGCTCAGCTCGATCGCGCTCCTTCTGCCCTCGTCGATCGCCGTCGGGCTTTTTATGGGCTATCTGCTCGACAAATGGCTTGGCACCGGGCCCTGGCTGTTGTTGACATTAACGATCCTGGGCATCGTCTCCGGGCTGCTGAGCTTCTACCGGGCCATCAAGAAGGAACTGAAGGACGAGCCCAAGTCTTAAGGGACCGTCCCCGAACGGGGACTGTCCCTCTTATTCGTATCCCCGCTTGCTCCCGGCTCGCTCGCCTCATGGACTATAGGCCTTCAGAGGGACAGTCCCCTCCGGGGACAGTCCCTTTTCCAGGCAGGTTTGCGTCCGCCCATTCGCTGTGCTACAAATCTGGCGATGGAGTCTCGCCTTTCCCGGCCGGCCCTGCCGCGTCGCTTCGCCGGGCTTTGCCTGGCGCTGACGCTCCTCGCCGGCGTTCTCTATCCCCAGGCCCGGCCGGCCGCCAAGCCCGAGGCCAAGCCGGCCCCCAAGTCCGCGGCCGAGACCGCACCCGCCGCCCCACCCGAGGTCCGGATCCTGGCCAGGAGCCAGGAGCGCGCCGGCGAGCGCGTCTATGCCCTGGGCGACGTCGAGGTCCATTACGGCGACCTCCTCCTCTTCGCCGACAAGGTCGAGTACGACCTCGAGACCAAGGACGTCATGGCCGAGGGCAACGTCGTCGTCCAGTCGAACGGCGAGGTCATCCGGGCCGAGCGCATCCACTACAACCTCGATTCCGGCCGGGCCACGATCGACCGGGCCTCCGGCCTCGTCCAGCCCTCGCTCTTCTTCGAGGCCAAGACCGTCGAACGCAAGCAGACCGACCTCTACGCCATGACCAAGGCCCGCTTCACGGCCTGCGCCCAGCCCAACCCGCGCTGGAGCTTCGACCTCTCGCGGGCCAACCTCAAAAAAGGCGACTACGTCCAGATGTGGGATGCCGTCCTCCGGATCAAGAGCGTCCCCGTGTTCTACCTGCCCTACCTCCGCTATCCGCTCCGCGACCGGGCCACCGGCTTCCTGCTGCCCCAGATCGGCCAGAGCGCCGACAAGGGCTTCCTCCTGGCCGAGAGCTTCTACTGGGCCATGGCCTCGAACATGGATGCCACGCTTGGCCTCGACTATTACCCCTCGAAGGGCACGGGCGCTGGCCTCGAGTACCGCTACCTTTTTCCCGGCGGCACCCAGGGGATCCTCAACCTCTATTACTTCGATTACAAGAGGCAGGCCGACGGGACCGACCTCGGCACATCCTCCATCGTCCGTCTCGACCATACCCAGGCCCTGCCTTTAGGCTTCACCCTGGTCGCCAACGTCGACTACCAGACCTCGTTCTCGTTCCTCCGCGATTTCGACAACAACTTCCAGCGGGCCCTGTCGTTCACCCGCCAGACCCAGGTCTATCTGTCCCGGTCCTGGCGGCGCTTCAACCTGAGCGCCCGGGCCTCCCGCTTCGAGACCTACTTCTCCCAGCTCGACGATTCGAACGTCTCGACCCAGCTGCCCCAGGTCAGCTTCAACGTCTTCAAGACCAAGCTCTTCGCCCCCGTCTATTTCTCGCTGGCCACGACCTTGTCCCGGACACAGTACGGTTGGAAGTCGGATTATACGGCCGGGACGGAGAGGCGCTCGACGCGCTTCGGGATCAGCCCGTCGCTGAGCCTCCCGTTTTCCTCGATCCCCTGGCTCACGGCCACGACGACGGTCACGGCCAACCTCAACTATTACGGCCAGAGCCTGGAGCCGGGGACGAGCACGATCGTCGATAAGCCGCTCTTCACCCGCAACGTCGTGGCCACGGTCGAGATCGTCGGCCCGGTCTTCTATCGCCTGTTCTATGACCGGGAGGGCCAGGCCCGGCTCAAGAACATCATCGAGCCCTTCGTCAACTATTCCTACGACAGCCCGACCAACGCCTCCGACCGGATCGTGACCAACTATGGCTTCTTCCGCTATCATCAGGTGAGCTACGGCCTAACGGACAGGTTCCTGTCCAAAGGGACGGATCACCAGGACGCCGAAGTCCTGTCCCTGGCCCTGGCCCAGACCTACTACTTTTCGCCCGAGCACGGGCCGCTGTCGCTCTTCCCGGTCGACGGCAAGCCGCCCCGTTTCTCCGAGATCGCGGGCACGCTCCGCTTCTACCCGCGGACCCATTTCAGCCTCGACGCCTCGGCCTCCTACAACCCCTACTACAAGAACATGTCCAGCTTCCGCCTGGGCGTCACGGCCGGCGTCAAGCCGGGCGGCGATTTCCTGAGCGTCAACTGGTTTACCAGCCGCAATTCCTGGATCACGGGGGTCGACCCGGCCCTCATCGCCATCTACAACCGCGATCAGATCGGCGCCTTCGGCGGGCTGCGGCTGCCGGGGATCAACGTCGATCTCCAGCTCGAAACCGATTACAACGTCAAGGACCACCGGCTCCTCTACACCGGCGGCCAGCTGACCTATCATTATCAGTGCGTGGACATCCTGTTCGACGTCCGGTCGTACCATTATCGGACCCGGCCCGACACGCAGTTCCGGGTCTCGCTGGCCCTCGGGTCGATCGGGCGGTCGCTCGATTTCCTCGGGGGCCTCGGATTCTGAGGGATGGGAGGATCGATATGAGCACCGAGCGGACCCTCGACGGGCGGACGGTCCTCGTGACGGGCGGGGCGGGCTTCATCGGCAGCCACTTCGTCCGGCTGCTCCTGGGCCGCCACCCGCAGGCCCGGGTCATCAACCTCGACAAGCTGACCTACGCCGGGAACCTCGACAACCTGAAGGACATCCAGGACGATCCCCGCTACGAGTTCATCCTCGGCGACATCCGCGACCGGGACCTGGTCGGCCGGCTTTTCGAGCGCGTCCAGGCCGTCGTCCATTTCGCCGCCGAGACCCACGTCGACCGCTCCATCCACGACGCGGGCGAGTTCGTTCTGACCAACGTCCACGGCACCTATGTCCTGCTCGACGCGCTCCGGGCCCGTCCGTCGATCGAGGTCTTCGTGCACGTCTCCACGGACGAGGTTTACGGCAGCCGGACCGGGCGGGCCGCCCGCGAGACGGATCCCCTGGCCCCGTCCTCGCCCTACGCCGCGAGCAAGGCCGCCGGCGAGCTCCTGGCCCGGGCCTATCACGTGACCTTCGGCTCGCCCACCGTCGTCCTGCGGCCCTCGAACACCTACGGGCCGGCCCAGTTCCCGGAGAAGGTCATCCCGCTCTTCCTGACCAATGCCCTCGACGGCCGAAGCCTGCCCGTCTACGGGGACGGCCTCCACGTGAGGGACTGGCTCTATGTCGAGGACCTCTGCCGGGCCGTTGAGGCGGCCCTGCTCCGGGCCGGCGCCGGCAGCGTCTACAACATCGCGGGCGGGTCGGAGCTCACCAACCTCGACGTCGCCGGCCGCATCCTCGCGGCCCTCGACGCGCCGCGCGACCTCATCCGCTTCGTCCCCGACCGGCCGGGGCACGACCGCCGCTACGCCATGGACGGGAGCCTCATCCGCTCGCTCGGGTGGAAGCCCGAGACCGCCTTCGCCGAGGGGCTGAAGCGGACTGTCAGCTGGTATGCGGGGAACAGGGACTGGTGGTGGAAAGCGAGGACCCGGTCGCTCTGACGGCCGGCGCGCGTCTCAGAGGTTGAGCTCGAGCTGTTGGTCCTGGGCCTGCTTGCGGTCGGCCTCGATGTCCTCGAGCAGCTCCGGGGTGATGTCGCCGGTCGGGTAGATGCCGTCGAAGCAGGCGGCGCAGAAGTTCTTGATCTTGGGGTTCTCCTGCTGGACCGCCTTCTTCAGGGCCGCCAGGGACTGGTAGATGACCTTGTCGGCCCCGATTTTCTTGGCCACCGCGGCCTCGTCGGCGTCCTGGGCCACGAACTCGGTCTTGGTCTGCATGTCGATGCCGTAGACGCAGGGGTGTCGGAGCGGCGGCGAGTACGAGGCGAAGTAGACCTTTTTGGCCCCGGCCTCGCGGAGCATCTCGACGATGGCCCTCGAGGTGTTGCCGCGGACGATGCTGTCGTCGACGAGGAGAACGTTCTTGCCCTTGATCTCCGAGGCGATGGGGTTGAGCTTCTGGCGGACCGAGGTCTTGCGCTTCTGGTCGGCCGGCATGATGAAGGTCCGGCCGATGTAGCGGTTCTTGACCAGGGCCTCGCTGTATTTCAGGTTGAGCTTGCGGGCGATCTCGATGGCCGCGTCGCGGGCCGAATCGGGGACGGGCACGACGACGTCGATCATGAGCTTGCGCCGCCGGATCTCCGTGGCCAGCGACCGGCCCAGGTTGACCCGGCACTTGTAGACATTGACCTTGTCGATGAACGTGTCGGGCCGGGCGAAGTAGACCCACTCGAACAGGCACGGCGAGAGGCAGCCCTTGCGGACGTGCTTGCGATGGAGCGTGCGCGACCTGTCGATGAAGACGACCTCGCCGGCCTCGACGTCCTTGATCTCGCCGAAATTCATGATGTTCAGGCTGACCGTCTCCGACGCGAACGCGTAGGAGGGGAGAAGGCCGTCGCGCCGGACGCCGTAAACGAGCGGCTTGATGCCGTAGGGATCGCGGAAGGCTACCAGGCCCTGGCCGGCGATGTAGGCGACGACCGAGTAACCGCCCCGGACCTTCCCGTAGACCGCTTCAACGGCCCGGAAGATGTGTTCCGGGGCCGCGTCCCGGGTCCGCTCGTGGGCCAAGGACTCGGCGAAGAGGTTGAGGATGATCTCGAGGTCGCAGTCGGAGTTGAGTAGCCGGTGGTGGTCCCGGTAGAGCTCGTCGCGAAGCTCGCGGTAATTGGCCACGTTGCCGTTGTGGGCCATGATGATGCCGAAGGGCGAGTTGATCTGGAAGGGCTGGGCGTCTTCGCCGCCGCCGCCCCCGATCGTCGGGTAGCGGGTGTGGCCGATGCCGATCGGGCCGGTCAAGTGCTCGATCGCCTCGGGCGTGAAGATGTCGTGGACCAGGCCGTTGCCCTTCTTGGCGTGGAAGCGGCCATCGAAGGTGATGACTCCGGCCGAGTCCTGGCCGCGGTGCTGGATGGCCAGGAGGCCTTGGTAGAGGTCCCGTATCACGGGGCCGTTGCCCCAGATGCCGATGACGCCGCACATCGTCAGGCCTTGACGGCCCGGTCGGGCTCGACGACGGCCTCGTCGGCGATCATGACCGGGATCTCGTCCTTGATCGGGTAGACGCGCTGGCAGGAGACGCACTTCAGGCCCTGTTCGTCGGCCGTAAGCCTGATGTCGCCCAGGCAGACCGGGCAGGCTAGGGTGGCGATGAGTGACGGACGGATGGGCATGGACGGTTCCAAGCATCCAGAATAACCGGATGAGGGTCCCCCGTCAAGGCCATTCGACCGAAGCGAACGACGTGAATGGCGGGCAGAAATCCCCCGGGGAGATGCACGGAGGGGGATTTCCGCGAAATATCCTAGAAAAACACTACATCCTTTGCCGCCTCGAGAGGAGGACCCGGGGAGAGCGATGAACCTCTTATTTCAACCCGATCTTCAGGCTCAGGCTCCACTCCGCCGTCGGGGCCGGCTGGTAGGAGTTGCCGTCCGGGTCGGGCTCCGTGAATCCGTAGTAGAGGACGTTGAAGATGTTCCGGCCCGACAGCATGAGCTCGAGCGGCACGCCGCTCCATTCGAACCGGTAGCCGAGCCGGACATGGACTAGGGCGTAGGGATCGGTCTTGCCGTAGCCGTTGGCCAGGATCCGGTTCGAAGAGTCGACGTACCAACCGCTGACGTACTCCAGGGCCGCCCCGGCGATAAGCGCCTTGAGCGGGCGATACTCGACGTCGGCGTAGAGGTCGTGCTGCGGCGAGTTCGGCAGCCAGGTGCCGGTGAAGGCCTCGCCGGTCAGGGTCGCGACCGTGACGTACTTGAAGTGCGAATAGGTGTAGGCCGCGCGCAGGGTCAGGTCCTCGACCGGGACCCAGGCGAGCGACGTCTCGAGACCGTAACGGTGGGTCGAGCCGACGTTGCCGTAGAAGGTCTCCAGCGGCCGGGTCGTGATCCGGTAGCGCCCGAAGTCGTTCTTGGTGTCGAGATAGTACAGGGCGACGTCATAGCTGACGTTCTTGGCGATCGTGCCGCGGGCCCCGATCTCCTCGCCGCTCGAGGTGGCGGCCACGAGCTGGGTGTTGTAGCCGCCGAGAGCGAAGGGATTGTTGACCAGCTCCTCGGTCCCAGGCGGCAGGAAACCCGTGCCCCAGCTGGCGTAGAAGCCCAGGTCCTCCCGGGGGTTCCAGGTGATGCCGACCCGTCCCGTGGCCCGCTTGTAGGCGACCTCGCCGCTGAGGTCGATGCCGCCGGCCAGGAGATGGTCGTCGAGGCTGTTCGTGATCCGGTCGTAGCGGGCGCTGCCGAAGAGGCCCCACTGCGGGCTGAGCTCGAACCGGTCGAGGACGAAGGCGCCGATGCCGGTCTGCTTCAGGGTCTGGTCGGCGACGAGGTCCGGGCCCTCGATGGCGCCGCCGAGGTTGGGGTATTTCGTCTCGTCGATGCCCTGCCAGGCATAGTCGAAACCGGCGGTCAGGTGGTTCGTGAACCGGCCCAAAGCGGACTTGTAGTTGATCTGGGTCATCAGGCCCGGGGTATTGAACTGGCGATGGATGACCGTCGAGGGCACGGCCTCGGTGTATTTGGTGTTCCGGTAATAGGCGGTCACGTTCAGGTCCAGGTCCTTGGCCAGCTCGAAGGAGCCGACCACGCCGCCGGTGGCCCGGCCGGTTTTCTGGAACTCGTTCTTGCTGGCGGAGTCGGGATTGGCCTGGCGGCGCAGCACCTTGGGGTCGGCGCTGAACCAATCCAGGTTGAGGCCTTCGGGATTCTGGTTGGTGAAGTTGGTCCAACCGGCGATGGCCGTGATCTTGACCTTGGGGTTAAGGGTGAAGGCGAACTTGCCCCGGGCATTGTCGCCGTGGTAGGCCGACCAGACGCGGTAGCCGTCCCCGGAGAGCATGGAGCCGGTCAGGCTGTAGTTCATGACGCCCGTCGTGCCGCCGAGCTCGGCATAGCCCTTCTTGAGGCCGAACGCGCCGCGGACGAGATCGACTCCGGCGGCGACCGTCTCCGGTCCGCCGTCCCTCGTCAGGACGTTGAGGATGCCGCCGGACGAGCCGCTGCCGTAGAAAGACGCAGCCGGCCCCCGCAGGACCTCGATGCGCCGCACCGCCGCCCAGTCGATGTCGTAGAAGTCCGAGATATAGCCGGAGGGATCGTTGAGCGGGATGCCGTCGACGAGGGTCTTGATGCCGCGGGTGCCGCGCTCGGTCAGGATGCCTTCGCCGCGGACGTAGAGGTGGACCCGCTCCCCGTCGGCCTGGTTGTCGACGCGCACGCCGGGGACGAGCTTGAGGGCCTCGTCGATGCCGACCGTCCGCGGCATGGCCTGGAGGATGGGGGTCTCGACGACCGTGGTCGCGGCCGGGTTCTTTTTGAGCGGGATCTCGACCCGGGGGGCGGTCACGGTGATCTCGACGTTCGTCTGGGACTGGCCCGAAGCCTGTTCTTTTTCCTGGGCTTGGGTCGTCTTGGTTTTGTCCTGGGCCTTGTCCCGGTCCGCGCCGGCCGCGGCGAACGAGGGTCCGGTCAGGAGCAAAGCGATGAAGATCGCGGGGATGATGACGAGGGAACGGCAGAGGGGTTTGGACATAAAAATACCTCCATATATATAATAGACACGGCCTGGCCGGCGATTCTTCCATCGGCCCGCCGGCGGCCTCCGCCCGGCTTGACAGGGTTCCCGGCCCGGGACTAGAGTGGCCGGGTGCCCCCCGAATTAACTTCCGAGAGAATTCTCACGGGACCCGCGCCCGGGGACAGGGAGACCGCCCTTGTTTTGGCCGCCCGCCGCGGCGATGAGGACGCTTGCCGCGAGATCTACCGGGTCTATCGCCAGCCGATCTGGAACGTCATCGTCTCCCTGGTCGGGGACGTCCCTCAGGCCCAGGACATCCTGCAGAACGTCTTCTTCAAGGCATTCCGCGGCCTGGCCGGCTTCCGCTTCCGGTCGGCCCTCGCCACCTGGCTCTACCGGATCGCCCGCAACGAGTGCCGCAACCATCTGCGCCGGCACGGGCCGGCCACCGTGCCGCTCGACGACATCCTGGGCAGCCGCTACGAGGCCGACCAGGCCGGCTTTCCCGGCCAGCCCCCGGGCCGGCAGGAGACGCTGAAGAACGCGGTCCTGCAGCTGCCGTTCAAGATGCGCGAGGTCATCGTCCTCAAGTATCAGGAGGATCTCTCCTATGAGGAGATGAGCCGGGTCCTCGGCTGTCCGTCCGGCACCGTGGCCTCGCGGCTCAACCGGGCCCTGCTCGAGCTCGAAGCCCATCTGCGGCCGCAGGGAGGGTCCCGATGAGTCTATCGTGCGTTCTTCAGCGCCGCAGGCTGTCCCCTTATCTCCAGGGCGAGCTCGGGTCCCGCGCCGCCGCCGGGCTCGACCGGCACCTGGCCCGATGCCGGCGGTGCTCGGAGCTTCTCTCCCGGCTGAAGGTCGGACACGAAGCCGGCCGGTCGTTCGGGCGTCTCGGCCCCGCCTCGCCCGCCCGTCTATTGTCGTTCGAGGCGATCCAGGCCGGGCGGCGTGCTCGCAGGTCGCCGTCGCCCTTCGTCGTCCTGACGGCCGGTTTGGCCGCGGTGGCCGGACTCGTCGCGATCGTCGTCGTCACCGGCCGGAGCCCGGGCGTTCGGGCCGGACGGGCGTCCAGCGGCTCATTCACAGAAATGTCGATCCGCGATTTCGGATCGCGAGCCCGCAGCCGGGTCGTCACCGAGGGCTATGTCCAGAACGTCTATTATGACGAGCAGGAACAGAGCCTGCACATCAAGCTCGCCGAAAGCCTCCGGTGCCCGGGGCCGTTCGTCATCTGCGAGGTCCGCGACGCCCGCGGCCTGACCATCCCCGCGGCCGGCAGCCGGATCAGGGTCTATGGCACGGCCCGCTACGACGGCCAGCCCGGCCGGGGCTGGAACGAGGTCAACCCGGTCCTGGAGATCGCCGTCCTGAACCGCTGACCCGGTCGCTTTTTTTCGCGTCTTGCTCCGCGGCCCCGCGCGGACTATAATCGGCCCAACAGGGACAACGTTCCAGACCGAAGGAGGCCAGCCGTGCTGTACTTCGCCTTCGCGTCCAATATGCACCAGGACCAGATGAAGCGCTGGTGCCCGGCCAGCCGTTTCCTCAAGGCCGCCGTCCTCGACGGCTACCGGTTCGTCTATGACGGGTTCTCCGTGACCTGGGATGGGGCCGTCGGCAACATCGTCAAATCGGACAACGAGCACGTCTGGGGCGCCCTGTACGAGATCACCGAGAGGGACCGGCTGACCATGGACGCGTTCGAGGGCTACCCGCGGAACTACGAGCATCGCGATGTCGATGTCAAGGACCGGGAGGGGACCTCTTACCGGGCCATGACCTATTACCGGACCGGCCGGCCCTTGAGCAAGCCCCATCCCGACTACGAGCGGATCGTGATCGACGGGGCCAAGCAGTGCGGCCTGCCCGACGAATACATCGATAAGGCCCTCCGCGTCGTGAGGATCTGAACCCGCGGGGGAAAGAGGAGATCGATATGACCATCGAATACTTCCACGCCTCGAAGTACGGCAACGGCGTCAGGGTCGCCGAAGAGTTCCAGAGGCTGATGGCGGCCAGGGGCGTGACGGCGAACGTTCATCACGTCCGGGATGCGAGGCCGAAGGCGATGCCGGCGGCCGACCTGTACGTATTCAGCTCGCCGGGCCGCATGGGCCGGCCGATCGGACGCATGCGCCGTTTCCTGAAGAAGGTCCGGCTCGCGGCCGGAACGAAGTACGCGCTTCTCGTGACCGAGGGCGCGCCGAAGCCGGACAAGAACGGCCGGATGCCCACCCCGGAGGAGATGGCCCGCTGGCAGCGCGTCATCCCGATCATGGACGAGATCCTGCAGAAGAAGGGCCTGGTCAAGATCGCCGAGGGCAAGGTCCAAGTCACGGGTCTCAAGGGGCCCCTCGAGGAAGGGTGGGCGCAGAAGGTCGAGGCCTTCGCTCACCTGGCCTATTCATAAAAACGCCTTTTTTCTCCATTTCTCTTTTATCGGGCGTTCTGACCCTGCAGGCGAACCGATCCGGCCTACCCGGAGCGAACTCTTGGGAGAGGAGGCCCAGAGGCGCAGCGGAGAGACACGAAGCTGCGTCTCTGGTAGATATCTGAAAAAAGGGCTTTTTCGGATATCTCGCAGAATCGGGGTTCCCTCGCATCTGAGGGCCGCTTCGATTCGTAAATGATCCAGGCTCAGAACCTGTAGCGGACGCCGACCCGCACCGACGTGCCCGAGATGTTGATCCGGGCCTGGCGGGCGTCCGCGACCCCTTCCTCGGCCGGGACCGTGGCCCGGACCGCGATGAGCGGGAAGGCTGACTCGCCGGCCGTTCTGTGGAAGAAGAATAAAGGACCGGCCTCGTTCTCAGCCGGGTTCACGGACTGATCGACGGACACCATCCCGGAGCTCCGGTAGCGGCTCTGCCCGGTGAGGCCCGTGAAGCTGGCCATCCGAAGCCCCGCCTCGACGAACAGGACGGTCCTCGGGCCGAGGCCCCACTCACCGCCGAAAGCCGCTTCCGCCCCCAGGCCGGACGTCGAGGCCGTGCCCTGCCATTGCTCCGAGGCCTCGGCGTTCTCGTGCCGGAAGAAATAGCCGGCCTTGACGGCGTAGATCCCGAGACCGCCGCGGAGATAGAAGCCGGCCCCGGGGTAGTAGCGGACCATGAGCTTGACCGGCACGGCCCGGATCGAAGGTTTGGTCGAGACGGTCTCAGGGGCCGCGCCCGTGAGCTCCAGGCTGTCCCTGTTGGAGCCGCGCGTGTAATCGGCGCCGATGCCGAAGGCGAGGCGCGGCGAGAACCGGTACGACAGCTCGAAGCCGATGAGGCCGGCGACATGCAGGAGATTCGCTTCCCGGGGCGCGGTCAGGCCGGTCGAGGCGGCGAACCATCGGACATAGCCTTGGGTCCCCTCGTTGAGGTCGCTCGGGGCCAGCGTGGCCAGCCCGGCCGAGACCGAGAACTCGAGCGGAACGGAGCCGGAACGGAGCTCGGGCCACTTGACGCCGCCCGTCCTGGCCGGCCGCGGGGCCCGCTCGCGCTCCGGCGCCGGAGTCCCCGCGGCGGGCTTGGCGGGTGGAACTCCGGCCGCCGCGCCCGTTTCCAGGACCGTGACCAGGCTCTCGTGGATCCAGCCGCCGATGACCCCGCCGTCCTCCAGGGTATAGCGGACGAAGTACCATTCGCCTTCCTTGCGATCCGCCTCGAGGACGGTGCCCTCCGGGATGGCCTGCATGATGGAGCTGGCGATGTCCGGCTTTTCCCGGAGATTGGCCTGGTCGGCCGTGACCTTGAGCTTGATCGTCAGGGCCTGAGCGCTCCCGGCCGGTCCGGCGAAGGCCGCCCCGGCGAGAAGGGCCAGGATCAAGGATAAGACGAGCGGCTTGATGCGCATGGCAAGTTCACCCTAATGGGATTATATGCGAACTTGCGCGGCCCGGACAAGAGTACGACCAAGGGACGAGGAGACAGCGGCCGAGAAGCGGTCCGAAAGGCGCGGCGCCCGGAGGCCCAGGCGCCGCACCTTGGAGGCGACGACTTCAGCCCTAGAACCTGTACCCGAGCGTGACTCCGGCGAAGCCGATGTCGAACAGGCTGATGCCGGACTCGGTCCAGGTCAGGTAATAAACCGTCAGCTGGATCCCATTCGGAAAGGTGTAGCCGATGTTGATCTTGGGAGCGGGATTGCCCGTGTCGGATGTGCCTTCAAAGAAGGCCCAGGGCAGGACCGCGCCGACGCCGGCAAAGAAGTTCTGGGACCGGTAGTTCAGCATAACGCCCGGATAGAGAAGCGTGCCGCCGCTCCCGTCGAAGAGGGTTCCGTAGCTGAACACGGTCATGACCTCGGGGCTGATCTCGAAGCTGCGGCCCAGGCGGAGGCCCACGCGAGCGTCCACCGTGAAGGCGACATTGTCAAACGAACTCCCGTTGAAGATGTTGGTCTGGACGCCCGCGTTCAGGCTGAACGTGACCTTCTTGTCTTGGGCCCAGGCCGGACCGGCGGCCGCGACCGCCAGGATCCCGACCACCAGAAGCGCCGCGAAGAGCTTTTTCATCGATAACCTCCTTTTGACACGAATTCTCCGGCCTTGCCGGTCACCCATGAATTTAGTCGGGCCGGGCCCCCGATTTGTCAGGATTCTGTCAAGACCGCGTCAAGATTCTATTCGTACTCGGCCCAGTGCTTGATGGCCAGGTCCGCGGGCTTGCGGGCGGCCAGGGCCTGGACAAAAAGGTCGGCGGCCTGGAGATTGGTCAGGATGGGGATCGAATAATCGACGGCCAGCCGTCGCAGCCGGTAGGCCGAGTTGTATTCGACCCGTTTGGCCGGGTTGGGGATGGAGATGACGAGATCGATCTTGCCCCCGGCGAGATAGTCGCGGATGTTCGGGCTGCGGCGCTCGTGGACCTTGAACAGGCGCGTATTGCGCACGCCGTTCTCCTTGAGGAAGGCCGACGTCTTGTCGGTGGCGAAGATGCGGTAGCCGAGCCCGGCCAAGGTCTGGGCGGCGCCGAGGAAGCGGCCTTTGGATTCTTCGCCGCCGACCGAGAGCAGGATGTTCTTTTTCGGCAGGGTGAAGCCGGTGGCCAGGATGGCCTTGAGATAGGCCTCGTGGACGTCCTCGCCGAGGCAGGCCACCTCCCCGGTCGAGGCCATTTCGACGCCCGTGACGGGGTCCGCGCCCTTGAGCCGGGAGAACGAGAACTGGGGCGCCTTGACCCCGACATAGTTCAGGTCAAGCGTCGACTTGCGGTTGAGCCCGCCCCGGCCCATGATCGCCGCCACGGCTAGCTCGACGAAGTTGGTGCGGGCCACCTTGCTGACGAAGGGGAACGAGCGCGAGGCCCGGAGGTTGCACTCGATGACTTTGATGGCGTTGTCCTTGGCGATGAACTGGATGTTGAACGGCCCCGTGATCTCGAGGGCTCGGGCGATCTCGCGGCCGATCTCGCGGATGCGGCGGATCGTCTCGATGTAGAGCTTCTGTGGCGGCAGGACCATGGTCGCGTCGCCGGAGTGGACGCCGGCGTTCTCGACGTGCTCGACGATGGCCGAAGCGATGACCTCGCCGCGGTCGGCCACGGCGTCGAGCTCGATCTCCTTGGCGTTCAGGATGAACTTGGAGATGACCACGGGATACTCGGGCGAGACCCGCGAGGCCTTCTGGAGGTAGCGGTCTAGGTAGTCCTCGTTGAAGACGACGCTCATGGCCGCCCCGCTCAGGACGTAGGACGGGCGGATGAGGACGGGATAGCCAATGGCCCGGGCGAAGCGCTTGGCCTCGCCGACGCTCCGCAGCTCGCGCCACTCCGGCTGGTCGACGCCGATCTCGTCGAGGAGCTTACTGAACTTGTAGCGGTCCTCGGCCCGGTCGATGGCCGGCGGCGGCGTGCCCAGGACGCGCACGCCGGCCTTGTGGCAGCGCAGGGCGATGTTGTTGGGGATCTGGCCGCCCATGGACATCAGGACCCCGAGCGGCTTCTCCTTCTCGTAGATATCGAGGACGCGCTCGAAGCTGAGCTCGTCGAAATAGAGCCGGTCGCAGATGTCGTAGTCGGTCGAGACCGTCTCGGGGTTGTAGTTGACCATGATCGTCGCGTAGCCCAGCTTTTTAAGGGCCTGCGCGGCGTTGACGCAGCACCAATCGAACTCGACCGACGAGCCGATGCTGTAGGAGCCCGAGCCGAGGACCATGACCTTGCCCGGGCTGGCCGCGCCGTTGCGGAAGGCGAGATCGTCCTCGCGGCCGTTGTAGGTCACGTAGAGATAGTTCGTCTGGGCCGGGTACTCCGCGGCCAGGGTGTCGATCTGCTTCACGGCCGGGACGAGGCCGAGCTCCTTGCGCCGGGCCCGGACGCGCAGCTCCGACGAGCCGGTCAAAAGCGAGATCTGCTTGTCCGAGAAGCCCTTGCGCTTGGCCTCGAGCAGGAGGTCCGGGCCGATCGCGCCGAGCCGCCGGCCGCGGAGACGGGCCTCGCACTCGACGACCGACTTGATCTTGTGCAGGAACCAGCGGTCGATCCGGGTCAGCCCGTGGATGCGGTCGACGGTGAAGCCCTTCTTGAGGGCCTCGGCGATGCCGAAGAGCCGCTCGTCGGTCGGCTGGCGCAGCTCGTGCTCGAGGCTGCGGAACGAGTAGTTCTCGTTGGCGACCAGGCCGTAAACGCCGACCTGGAGCATCCGGGCCGCCTTCTGGATGGCCTCCTCGAAAGACCGGCCGACGGCCATGACCTCGCCGACCGATTTCATCTCCGAGCCGATCTTCTTCGAGACCCGGCCGAACTTCTTCAGGTCCCAGCGCGGGATCTTGACCACGAGGTAGTCGAGGGCCGGCTCGAAGCAGGCCGAGGTGACCTTGGTGATCGAGTTGGGCAGCTCCGGCAGGGTGTGGCCGAGGGCCAGCTTGGCCGCGACAAAGGCCAGGGGATAGCCGGTGGCCTTGCTGGCCAGGGCCGAGCTGCGCGACAGCCGGGCGTTGACCTCGATGATGCGGTAGTCGCCGGTGTGGGGGTTCAAGGCGTACTGGATGTTGCACTCGCCGACAATGCCGAGATGGCGGATGGCCCGGATGGCGATGGCCCGGAGGCGATGGTATTCCTCGTTCGTCAGCGTCTGCGACGGGGCGATGACGATGCTCTCCCCGGTGTGGATGCCCATGGGATCGAAGTTCTCCATGTTGCAGACCGTGATGCAGTTGTCGGCCCGGTCGCGGACGACCTCGTACTCGATCTCCTTCCAGCCGTCGAGGTATTCCTCGATCAGGATCTGGGGGGCGGCCGTGAAGGCCCGAGCCAGGGCCTCGCGCAGCTCGCGCGGCGTGTAGGCGATGCCGCTGCCCTTGCCGCCCAGGGCGTAGGCGACGCGGGCCATGACCGGGTAGCCGATCGTCTCGGCCGCCCGCAGCCCGGCTTCGACGGTGCGGACCGCCAGCCCCCGCGGCGTCTGGAGCCCGATCTGGGCCAGGGCCTGGTTGAAGAGCTTGCGGTCCTCGGTCTTCTCGACCGCTTCCATCGGCGTCCCGAGGACCGGCAGGCCGGCCTCGGCCAGGGCCCCGCTCTTCCACAGCTCGATGCCGCAGTTGAGGGCCGTCTGGCCGCCGAACGAGAGCAGCAGGCCGTCCGGCCGTTCCCGCTCGATGACCTTCTTGACGAAGAACGGCGTCACCGGCAGGAAATAGACCCGGTCGGCCATGCCTTCGGAGGTCTGGATCGTGGCGATGTTGGGATTGACCAGGACGACCTCGAGGCCCTCTTCCTTGAGGGCCTTGATGGCCTGGCTGCCGGAGTAGTCGAACTCGCCGGCTTCGCCGATCTTGAGGGCTCCGCTGCCGAGCAGGAGGACCCTCTTCGTCTTCGTCATCGGGCGGCCTCGAGGAACTGGTCGAAGAGGAATTCGGTGTCGGTCGGCCCCGGGCAGGCCTCGGGATGGAACTGGACGCCGAAGACGGGCTTGCGGCTGTGGCGGATGCCCTCGTTCGAACCGTCGTTGGCGTTGCGGAACCAGGGCCGCCAGCCGCGCGGCAGGCTGGCCGTGTCGACGGCGAAGCCGTGGTTCTGGCTGGTGATGTAGCAGCGCTCCGTGCCTTCCTCGAGGCAGGGCTGGTTCTGGCCGCGGTGGCCGAACTTGAGCTTGTAGGTGCGGCCGCCCGCGGCCAGCGCCAGGACCTGGCTGCCGAGGCAGATACCGAAGAGCGGCAAGCCGGCCCCGAGAAGCTTGCGCACGGCGGCGATCGTGGCCCCGGCCCGCTCCGGGTCGCCCGGCCCGTTCGAGATGACGACGCCCCGCGGAGCGAACGACAGGATGCGCTCGGCGGCGGTGTCGGCGGGCACGCGGACGACCGAGACGCCGCGCCGGGCCAGCGCGCGGACGATGTTCATTTTAGCGCCGCAGTCGATGAGGACGATCGTCCGGGCCGCGGCGGGATTGGTGATGCGGATCTCCGGCGTCGTGACTTCGGCCACGAGATCGCGGGCGTTCGGATCGGGGACCTCTTTGGCTTCCCGCCGCAGCCGGGCCGGGTTCAGCGGCCCGTCGCCCGCGGCCAGGAGGCCGGGCATGACGCCGTGGACGCGGAGCTTCTTGGTCAGGGCCCGGGTGTCGACGCCGGCGATCCCCGGAACGCCGTTCTCCCGGAGCCAGTCCTCCAGGGATTTGCGCGACGTGGCGTGGGAGGGATGAGCGCAGAGCTCCGCAACGATGTAGCCGGCGATCTGCGGCCGCTCGGATTCGAAGCGGGCGGGATCGACTCCGTAGTTGCCGATGAGCGGGTAGGTTTGGCAGAGGATCTGGCCCCGGTAGGAGGGGTCGGTGATGGACTCCGGGTAGCCGACGATCCCGGTATTGAAAACGACTTCCCCCCCGGACTTGCCGTCCGCGCCGAACCCTACGCCCTCGAAGACGGTCCCGTCCGCGAGGGCCAGCACTGCTCTGCGAATGAGGTCGGTCTCCCTTCCATTTTCGGCGCAGTATAGCACACCCGCGCGGGGGCCTCAAGGGGCTAGTGCGGGGAGGGGATATCACCCCTTGAACCCTCCCCGGAGAGCATGGTATTTTTGTCTTGGAAGAAGAAGATAGAGCCTGGGTTTGACCTGAGAGGTGAGCCATGTCTCCGGACGGCGGCCCCCGAGTGCCCGCGACGCCGGACCCGTCTGTTCCGGCGGGCCCAGGCCCGCCTCTGCCCGCCGACAAGGACGAGCTCATCCGCCTGATGACCCGGGCCCTGCGCGTGGCCTTCAAGATGGCCTCGATGTACAACGCGGAGCATCCGGCCTTCAAGAGCAGCGTCAACGACCTCCTGGCCAAGGTCGAGGCGCTCTTCGCCTATGTCAATCCCCTGTCCATCGGCTTTTCCCCGCACGCGCTGCTCATCGACGGCCGCTTCTGGGAGGGCGAGCGGACCTACATGGACCTGGCCCAGCTCTTCCACTTCCGCAAGGTCAAGCGTCTCGAGATCCGGCCCGGCCTGCCCCACGCCGAGTTCATGCGCTTCGCCTCCAAGTTCATGCTGCCGGTCAAGATGTTCATCAAGGAAGGCGGGGGCCAAGCCATCATCAAGCGCGAGACGATCATCCACATCGCCGTCGACACGCTCGACTACTCGGTCCTCCTCCAGGGCGAGGGGGAGGAGATCAAGGACATCTGGCCCTACCTGCTCATGGAGGCGGTCGAAGAGAACGACAGCGCCAAGTTCGAGGAGCTGGCCGGCTCCTTCGGCAAGGTCGTCGGCAAGTTCAACACCGAGGACCTCATCCAGAACGAGGAGCTGCACAAGAACTTCGCCAAGTTCTTCCATTACCTCAAGACGACGTCGGAGGAGAAGCACCGGGTCGCCTCCAAGCAGCTGCTCAAGACGATCGTCTCGACCCGCAAGACGCCCACCGAATCGAAGTTCGAGAACCTCAAGCTCCTCATCGCCGACCTCAACGAGGATGACCTGGCCTCGACCCTCTGGGAAGAGATCATCGGCAACGACAAGTTCGATTCGCTGAGCTTCAGCATCTTCTCCCGGATCATCGACAAGGAGCGGCACAAGAAGATCGCCACCTCGCTCCACGCCCTCTTCCATTCCGAGAACCCGCAGAACCGCCGGGCCGAGACCGGATCGAAGCTGCGCATCCTGATGTCCGGCATGTCCTCGTCGCTCCATTCCGAGATCTACCGCCAGACCCTGTCGAACCTCCTGAACGAGATCGCCTTCGACCAGAAGCTGGCTCTCGACCACCAGCTCCTGCAGCGGAACTACCGCTTCCTCCTCCTCGTCCTGCTCTCCCAGGAAGCCCAGCGGGAGCAGGCCCTGGTCCTGATCAAGCGGGTCGGCGAGGAATGGGAGCGGATCATCCAGGAGAACGATTTCGAGTTCCTGCTGGCCTACCACGAGGTCCTGGAGGGCCGGTCCTCCGACCTGGCCGCCGAGGCGCCCGTCGGCGAGGCCCTCCGTTCGATCGCCGAGCACGTCGAGGGCTGCGTCCTCAGGGGCGAGAGCCGGCCCGAGCTGGACACGTTCATCGACCGGCTCGGCCGGAGCCTCCATGACTGGGAGTCCTATGCCGGGACCGTGTTCAAGGACCGCATCGTCTCGCCGTCGCTCCTGCGGGCCTGCTTCCGCTTCTTCTCCGACCAGGCCGAGGCCTTCGATAAGGCGATCAAGAAGAGGTCCTCGGACAGCGAGCTCCTGGGCCGGATCGCCGACGCCCTGCGCGTCATCGACACGCCGCGGTCCCTCGACCTCCTGAAAGAGGTCTTTGAGGCCGGGGACGCCGGGGTCCGGATCAAGGTCCTGCAGGCCATGCAGAACCTCAAGGAATACGACGAGGCCTTCCTCTTTCCCATCCTGGCCAAGAAGAACGAGCTCCTGCAGGCCGAAGCCCTCGTCCTGCTCCTGCGCCACGAGCGGACGAAGCACGTGGCCTTCACCAAGCTCTTCGCCATCGCCTCGCCCTACGGCTTCCGGAACAAGACGCTCATCCGCAACATCGGGATCGTCGACCGCTACGGCCTGCGCGAGGCCGCCCCCTACGTGGCGGCGCTCACCGAGCGCAAGGATTTCTGGAACCGCAAGGTCCGCCAGGCGGCCGAGCGGCTCCTCGAAAAGTGGGGATTGGAGATCTGGCGTGAGGGATAAGATCAAGATCTGCTTCATCTACCTGATGAACGCCATCCAGGCCGGCAAGATCTACGCCGGCGACCACCCCAAGTTCAAGGAGTACCTCAACCGGCTCTACAGCATCGTCCAGGAGATCCTCGAGGACCGCAAGGAGCTCGTCCTCGGCATCATCGGCGGCGAGGCGGCCTGGGAGGACGAGATCTTCTTCCACCTCCGGGGCAAGCTCGGCCTGCTCATCGATTTCCTGGAGAAGAACGGCGTCGAGCGGATCATCCTCCAGCAGGGCCTGCGTTTCGAGGAGCTGCGCGAGTTCATCATCTTCCTGACCCGGGTCAAGCGCCAGGAGAAGATCAGCGAACAGGAATACTTCAACCTCCACGGCATCCAGAACATCCGGGCCGGCAAGCTCCGGACGATGGTCAAGGACGAGACCGTCGCCTCCGAGGCCGAGGAGACGCGGGCCCGCTACGAGGGCTCGGTCCGGACCGTCACCAACGCCCTCAATGTCGTTCTCGACAGCGAGGAGGTCGACTACCTGGACCTGCGCTTCAACATCCTGGGCATGATGGAGGACTTCGTGGGGCGCCACCAGGAGCTCCTCAACCTGGTCTCGGTCAAGCGCCGCGACCTGGTCACCTTCGTCCACCTGCTCAACGTCACGCTCCTGGCGATGTTCTTCGCCTCCAAGCTCCAGTTCAACAAGGACGACGTCCTCGACCTCGGCATCGCCGCCCTGTACCACGACGTCGGCAAGCTCTACATCTCGCTCAAGGTCATCCAGAAGGAATCGAAGCTGTCCGAGGGCGAGTTCCTGCAGGTCCGCAACCATCCCCTGCTCGGCGCCCGCATCCTCGAAGGCTACAAGGACGCCCTGGGCATCCTGCCCATCGTCGTCTGCTACGAGCACCATCTCCGCTACGACATGACCGGCTATCCCAAGTCGCCGTACGCCCGCCGGCCCCACCCGGCCTCTATGATGGTCTCGATCTGCGACGTCTACGACGCCCTGGCCCTCAAGCGGTCTTATAAGAAGGATTACCCGCCCGAGAAGATCCACGAGCTGATGATGCTCGAGAAGGGCAAGACCTTCGATCCCCAGCTCCTGGACAAGTTCTTCGAGTTCATGGGGGTCTGGCCGATCGGAACGCTGGTGGCCCTGAGCGACGAGCGGGTCGGCGTCGTTCGGGCCGTGAACGACCTCGACATCGACCGGCCCGCCGTCCAGATCCTGGCCCCCGAGAACGCCGGCGAGACGGTCGACCTGGCGCTGCGGCCGGACCTGTGCATCCTCCGGTCGCTGAACCCCCAGGGCGATGGGGCGGCCTACCTGCCGCTCACCGGCCTGCCCGAGCCGCCCCGTCCGGGCGGCGACGAGACCCCGCCCGGGGACCGCGGATAGGGAGGAGAAGGCCCTTGTGCGGCATCATCGGTTGCGCCGGTACCCGGGACGTGGTGCCCGGACTGATCGAAGGGCTGCGGCGCCTGGAATATCGCGGCTACGACTCGGCCGGCATCGCCGTCCTGAACGGCGACGGCGTCGGCCGCCGCCGGGTCAAAGGCAAGATCCGGGACCTGGCCGATGAGGTCCGCCGGCACCCGCTCGCCGGGTCCTGCGGCATCGGCCACACCCGCTGGGCCACCCACGGCCGGCCGAGCGAGGACAACGCCCACCCCCACACCGATTGCAGCGGCACCATCGCCCTCGTCCACAACGGCATCGTCGAGAACCACTGGGCGCTCAAGGAGAAGCTCAAGGCCGAGGGCCACACCTTCCGGACCGAGACGGACACCGAGGTCATCGTCCACCTGGTCGAAAAGCATTTCCGGGGCTCGCTCGAGGAGGCCCTCCGGGCCGCCGTGGCCGAGCTCGAGGGCGCTTTCGCCGTGGCCTGCGTCTCGTCGCGCGACCCGGACCGGATCGTGGCCGCCCGCAACGGCCCGCCCGCCGTCGTCGGCTTCGGGGAGGGCGAGACCTTCCTTTCGTCGGACATCACGCCGCTCCTCCATCACACGCGCCGAGTCGCTTACCTCAACGACGGCGAGATGGCCGTCCTGACGCCCGGCGGGATCCGCTTCGCGACATTTACCGGCGCCCCGGTCCAAAAAACGATCGAGACGCTCGACTGGGAGCCGGCCATGATCGAGAAACGCGGCTTCGACCACTTCATGGCCAAGGAGATCTTCGAGCAGGCCGACGTCGTCCGCGACACGCTGAAGAGCCGGGTGTCCCTCGAATCCGGCCGGGTCTTCCTCGACGACACCGGGATCGCCCCGGACGTCTTCCGGGAGGTCTCGCGCGTCGCGCTCGTCGCCTGCGGCACGTCCTACCACGCCGGCCTGGTCGGCAAGTACCTTCTCGAGACGCTCGCCCACGTCCCCGTCGACGTCGAGGTCGCCTCCGAGTTGCGCTCGCGCGACTTCGTCATGGACCGCTCGACGCTCGTCCTGGGCATCTCGCAGTCGGGCGAGACCGCCGACACCCTGGCCGCCCTGCGCCTGGCCCGGGACAGGGCCCGGGCCGTCCTGGCCGTCACCAACGCCCCGAGCTCCTCGCTGGCCCGCGGCGCGGACGGCGTCCTCGACCTCCACGCCGGCCTCGAGATCGGCGTGGCCGCGACCAAGACCTTCGTCGGCCAGATGGCCGCCCTGACCCTCTTCGCCCTGGCCTTCGCCCAGGCCCGCGGCGCGCTCGGCGACGACGAGAGCCGGGCCCTCGTCCAGGAGCTCCAGCGCGTGCCCCACAAGATGGACCAGGTCCTCGGCGGCGCGGCCGCGATCGAGCGGGCCGCCAAACGCTTCATCGCCTGCGAGCACTACCTTTTCCTCGGCCGCTGGATCAACTTCCCCATCGCCCTCGAGGGCGCCCTGAAGCTCAAGGAGATCTCCTACACCCACGCCGAAGGCTACGCCGGGGGCGAGATGAAGCACGGCCCGATCGCCCTGATCGACGAGGGCATGACCACGCTGGCCGTCGTGCCGCGCGACCGGGTCTACGAGAAGATGCTGTCCAACATCGCGGAGGTCCAGGCCCGCAGCGGCCGGATCCTGGCCGTGGCCTTCGAAGGGGATGCCAAGGCCCGGGCCGCGGCCGAGGAGGTCTTCCCCATCCCCGAGACGCACCAGCTCTTCACCCCCTTCCTGACCGTCCTGCCGCTGCAGCTCTTCGCTTACTACGCCGCCTCGGCCAAGGGCTTCGACGTCGATCAGCCGCGCAACCTGGCCAAGAGCGTCACCGTCGAATGACCGTTCATGAAAACGCCGGGTTTCTCTTCGGCCCGTGAACGGCACCAGGGGCTTGATGGGAGTGACGGCGTTGGAGTATTCTTGACATTCGAGGAGATACACCGATGAGTCAGCGAAATTTGTGGCGCGCGGGCGCGGCCATCGCCCTCGCAGCCGTAATTCTGGCCGCCCCGGCCTTGGCCCAGGGGGCCAAGCCCAGGGCGGTGTTCAAAGAAACGACCCACGACTTCGGCCAGGTCAAGCAGGGCGACGTCGTCAGCCATGAGTTCGTCTTCAAGAACGAGGGCAACGCCCCCCTCGTCATCGAGAAGGTCGAGACGACCTGCGGCTGCACGGCCGCCCTGGCCTCCGAGAAGACGATCGGCCCGGGCAAGGAGGGCCGGATCAAGGCCACCTTCGACACGCGCGGCTACTCCGGGCGCCTGGCCCGCTACGTCTATCTCGTTTCGAACGACAGCGAGAGCGTCCGGCGCGAGCTGAGCCTCGTCGCCGAGATCCAGGTGCCGCCCTCGGCCCGCATCGACGTCGACCGCTACAACGTGGACATGGGGCTCGTGCTCGAGGGCGAGACCCCCTCGGCCAAGATCGTCATCAAGAGCGCCGGCGAGCGCGAGCTCAAGGTCGAGCTGACCCACGAGAGCGTCCAATTCTTCTCCGGGGGCAAGGTCCTGACCTCGCCCCTCTACCTGCCGGTGGGCGAGTCGCGCGAGGTCGAGATGCGCTTCCCGGCCCAGGCCAAGACGGGCGTCGCCCGGGATTACGTCCTCCTGAAGTCCAACGACCCCGTCCGCTCGACGCTCTCCGTCTACGTCAGCCGCTACGTCGTCTCCCGCAAGGAGCTCAAGGACCTGTTCGAGCGCTACAAGTCGGTCCTCAAGGACAATTAGGAGGGACGCGCCCGGCGCCGGGGACGCCGGGGGTGGGAACGCATGGCCCGCATCCTGACGGTCAAGGCCCAACCGCGCTCGAAAGCGCCGGGCGTCGAAGAGACCGGGCCGGACGCCTTCCGGGTCCGGGTCCGGGCCGCGCCCGACCGCGGCCGGGCCAACGAGGAGATCATCGAGCGCCTGGCCGGTCATCTGGGCGTTCCCCCATCGCGGCTGAAGATCGTCCGGGGCGCCGCGTCCTCCCACAAGATCTTCCGGCTCGAGGAGTGACATGACGCCCTACAACCTGGTCAGCTTCGCCGGCCTGTTCGTATTGGCGGGCGTGGCCTGGCTCTTCTCGACCGACCGCAAGGTCGTCAACTTCCGCGTCATCTTCTGGGGCATCGGGCTCCAGCTCCTCTTGGCCTGCTTCATCTTCGTCCTCCCTGTGGGGTCCAGGGTCTTCCTGTGGGCCAACGACGCGGTCACGGCCGTTCTTGGGACGGCCACGGCCGGAGTGAAGTTCGTCTTCGGCCGGCTGGCCTTGCCGCCGGGGACCACGAGCGGGTCCGGCGAGACGTCCCTCGGCTATTTCCTGGCTTTCCAGGGCCTGCCGACGATCATCTTCTTCGCCTCCCTGCTCGGGGCCCTGTATTATCTCGGGATCATGCCCTTCTTCGTCCGGCTGTTCGCCCGCATCTTCACGAAGACCATGCGCATCAGCGGGGCCGAGTCGCTGTCGGTCTCGGCCAACATCTTCGTCGGCGTCGAATCGGCCCTGGTCGTCCGGCCCCACCTCCGGGACATGACCGTGTCCGAGCTCGGGACCATCATCACGGCCGGGATGGGCACGATCGCCTCGACCGTCCTGGCCATGTACGTCATGATGCTCCAGAAGCAGATCCCGACGATCGCCGGGCACCTCGTCTCGGCCTCGTTCATCTCCGCCCCGGCCAGCGTCGTCATGGCCAAGCTGATCATGCCCGAGACGGGCAAGCCCCTGACCCTCGGCGTCGATGTCAAGCCCCACTACGAGCGCGAAGACAACCTGATCATGGCCATCATCAACGGGGCGGGCGAGGGGCTGAAGCTCCTCGGCGGCATCGTCACCCTGCTCATCGCCTTCCTCGGCCTGCTGGCCCTGATCAACCTCGGGCTCGGCTGGCTCGGCGGCCTCGCCAACGGGCTATTCGGCTGGCACTTCAAGTGGTCGATCGAAGCCCTGCTCGGCTACCTCTTCTACCCGCTGACGCTGGCCATGGGGGTACGGCCGTCCGACGCCATGCCCGTGGCCCAGCTCCTCGGCGACCGGACCATCCTGACCGAGGTCTTCTCGTTCGGCCGGCTGTCCGAGCTCATGGCCGGCGGGACCCTGCACGATCCCCGCTCGGCCATCATCGCCGCCTACGCTCTCTGCGGCTTTGCCCACGTCGCCTCCTTGGCCATCTTCGTCGGCGGGACGGGCGCGCTCGCTCCGACGCGGGTCAAGGACCTGTCGCGGATCGGCTTCCGGGCGCTGCTCGCGGCCACCCTGGCCTGCCTGATGACCGGGGCCGTGGCCGGAACCTTTTATACCGGCTCCTCCGTCCTGTTTGGGCGCTGAAGGGGTCTCCCGATCCCGTTCGTCCTTTTCGGCTTTGCTCGGTTATCGCCCCTCGCACCCCCGCACCCCGGAAACCTTGTAGCTGGTTTCCCCCGCCTCCGGCGGGCCCCCCTTCCTTAACGGGGACTTCGGGGCGACCAACCTCGCCGCCTCATAGCGGACTCCCGGATCGGGAGACCAGATTGCTCGCGCGGAATGGGACGGGACGGCGTCGCCGGTCGACCCACAAGTCGGAGGATAAGAGGGGACCAGGTCCTCGCAAAACAGAAACCCAGCCGGTTTGCGAAGACCTGGTCCCTTCCGCGGTTCGTTCGTTATGCCCGATGGGATTATCGGGGTCCGGAATTCGTCCTTTTTAACGGAGCGCCCCCGTGACTGATGCCGATCTCTGCTGGCTGGCCTTGCACCTTCAGTTCTACGGGCCGAGCGCCGCCACCCGGCGCATCCTGGCTCGCTTCGCCGCGGTCACGGACGTTTTCCGGGCCAAAGCGTCCGATCTCGAGGGCCTCAGGATCGAACCGGCCGCCGCTGAAGCCCTCCTCTCGGGCCGGGCCCTGGACCGGGCCAGGGGGGAATTGGAAAAAATCGAACGGAAAGCGTATACTCTCTTGACCTTAGCGAACCCGGGGTATCCCGGCTACCTGAGAGAGATCTTCGATCCTCCGCTCGTCCTCTATTGCGAGGGCGATCCGGAGGCTCTGCGAAATCCCGCGCTGGCCATTGTCGGAGCCCGGCGGCCCACCCCTTACGGGCGGGCCGTGGCGGAAAAGCTCGCGGGCGACCTGGCCGGCCGCGGCTGCGTCGTCGCCAGCGGCCTGGCCGCGGGCATCGACGCCTGCGCCCATCGGGGGGCTCTCCAGAAAGGAAGGACGGTCGCTGTGTTGGGTTCGGGCTTGGACATGCCGTATCCGTGGGAGAACCGCGGCCTGCACCGCGAGATCGCGGCACACGGCGCCGTGGTGACGGAATACGCCCTCGGGACGGCGCCGCTCGCGGAGCACTTCCCCGTCCGCAACCGCATCATCAGCGGCCTTTCGGTCGGCCTGGTCGTCGTCGAGGCGGCCCGCAAGAGCGGCTCGCTCATCACGGCCAAGCTGGCCCTGTCCCAGGATCGCGAGGTCATGGCCGTCCCCGGCAACGTGACCTCTCCGCTCAGCGAAGGACCGAACGGCCTCATCAAGGACGGGGCCCGGCCGGTCGCGTCGTGGCAGGACGTGGCCGAGGGCCTGCCGTCCCCGTGGCGCGAGGAACTCCTTGCGCAGGCCGACGCAAAAGAGGAGAATAGCGGCGCTTCTCTGAGCCCGGACGAGCGCCGCCTGTTGGATGAGCTGCCCGTCGACGCGGCCCTGCCCATCGACGAGCTGGCCGAACGGACCGGCTGTTCCGTTTCCAGCCTGCTGGCCCTGCTGCTCGGACTCGAGCTGAAGGGGTCCGTCATCCAGCGTCCAGGAAAAGAGTTTCAGAGGAGAATGTAAGTGGCGAAGTCACTCGTCATCGTCGAATCGCCGGCCAAGGCCAAGACGGTCAACCACTATCTCGGCCAGGACTACCTCGTCAAGGCGTCGATGGGCCACGTCCGCGACCTGCCCAAAAAAAAGATGGGCATCGACGTCGCGGCCGGCTTCGTGCCCACCTACGAGGTCATCCCGGAGAAGAAGAAGACCGTGGCGGAGCTCAAGAAGGCGGCCAAGGAGAGCGACCGGGTCATCCTGGCCGCCGACCCGGACCGCGAGGGCGAGGCCATCTCCTGGCACCTGAGCCAGCTCCTTCAGGATGTCAACCCCCACATCTTCCGGGCCGCCTTCAACGAGATCACCGAGGAGGGCGTGCGCCTGGCCTTCGAGCACCTGGGCCAGATCGACCTCAACCTTCTCGAGGCCCAGCAGACCCGCCGCATCCTCGACCGCCTGGTCGGCTACCAGATCAGTCCGCTCCTGTGGAAAAAGATCGCCCGGGGCCTTTCGGCCGGCCGGGTCCAGTCCGTCGCGCTGCGGCTCATTGTCGACCGGGAGAAGGAGATCAAGGCCTTCCAGCCCGAGGAATACTGGCCGGTCGCCGCCCGGCTCGAGTCCGTCAACCCGCCGGCCTTCAAGGCCGCTCTGGCCAAGGTCGAGGGCAAGAAGGCCAAGGTCGCGAACGAGGAGCAGGCCAGGATCGTCCGCGAAGAGTGCGAGCGCACGCCCTTCATCCTCGACAAGGTCACGGTCAAGCCCAAGCTCAAGCACCCCGGCCCGCCCTACATCACGAGCACCCTGCAGCAGGACGGCTTCCGGCTGCTGCGCTTCCCGGTCAAGAAGACCATGTTCGTGGCCCAGAAGCTCTACGAAGGCATGCCCATCGGCGAGCTCGGCCAGACCGGGCTCATCACCTATATGCGCACCGACTCCTTCCGTGTTTCGGACACGGCCCAGGCCGCGGCCCGGGCCTTCCTCGAGCAGCACTATCCCGGCGTCGACGCCTCGGCCGGAACGACGGAAGCCCCGGACCATCCCGCGGCCCAAGGGGGGCACAAGTCTCCGTACGTTCCGGCCAAGCCGAACGTCTACGTGAGCAAGAAAAAGACCCAGGACGCCCACGAGGCCATCCGGCCGGCCCACATCGAGCTGACCCCCGAGAAGGTCAAGCCTTACCTGAAGAAAGAGGAATACGACCTCTACAAGCTCGTCTGGAGGAAGTTCATGGCCTCGCAGATGGCGCCGGCCAGGATCGAGGAGACGGCTTTCGACATCACCTGCGGCCGCTACCTCTTCCAGGCCAAGGGCGAGGTCATCAAGTTCGACGGCTTCCTGGCCGTCTGGCCGAACGGCGGGGGGGATAAAGAGGTCATGCCCAAGGCCGCCGAAGGCGAGACCCTCAAACTCCTCGAGCTCGAGATGAAGCGGAAGTTCACCGAACCGCCGCCCCGCTACACGGAAGGGACGCTGGTCAAGGAGCTCGAGGCCCGCGGCATCGGGCGGCCCTCCACCTACGCCCCGACGATCACCACCATCCAGAGCCGGACCTACGTCGTCAAGGAGGACGGCAAGTTCAGGCCGACCGAGCTCGGCACGTACGTGACCGACTTCCTGATCAAGCACTTCGCCAAGCTCATGGAATACAAGTTCACCGCCCACATGGAGGAGGAGCTCGACCAGATCTCCGAGGGCGCCCGGACGAGCGCCGAGAGCCTCAAGGAGTTCTACGCCCTGCTCGAGAAATACCTCAAGGAGGGCGGAGCGAGCGAGGGCGTCAAGCAGACCGGCATCCCGACCGAAGAGAAGTGCCCGAAATGCGGCGCGCCGCTCGTCATCAAGGGCGGCCGCTTCGGCCAGTTCAAGGCCTGCTCGGCCTATCCCGCCTGCAAGTTCCGCGAGAGCCTGGACAAGAAGGAATCGAAGCCGCTCGAGGAGAAGTGCCCGCAGTGCGGCGCCCAGCTGGCCCAGAAATACGGCCGGTTCGGGCCGTTCATCGCCTGCTCCGACTACCCCACGTGCAAATATATCAAGAAGGAACAGCCCTTCGACACGGGCCTGGCTTGCCCGACCGGCTGCGGCGGCAAGGTCCTGAAGCGCAAGACCCGGCGCGGCAAGTTCTTCTTCGGCTGCAGCCGCTACCCCAAGTGCCACTTTGCGTCCTGGGACGAGCTCATCGACCGGATCTGCCCCCTGTGCGGGGCGAAGCCCCTTTACCGGAAGAACCTCATCAAGGGCGAGCCCTATATCTATTGCAAGGCCGAGAAGTGCACGTTCAAGGAGGCGGCGCCCCGGGAGAAGATCTGGGAGCAGGGCCAAACACCGGCGCCGGAGGCGCCAGGGGAGGGCCCGAAGCCCGGCGGCACCGATGAACAAGGCGATCGCTGAGTTCCTGGCCTTTCTGCAGCACGAAAAGAACGCTTCCCCCCATACCATCGCCGCCTACGAGCGCGACCTCAAGCAGGTCGCGGCCTACCTCAAGGAAAGGGAGATCCGCTGGGACAAGGCCGGCAACGTCACGCTCCGCGGCTTCCTGGCCGAGCTCCACGAGAAAAAGCGCCAGAAGACGACGATCGGGCGCAAGCTGGCCGCCCTGCGCTCGTTCTATGACTTCTGCCTGCGCAAGAAGTACGTCGCCGAGAACCCGGCCAAGATCCTGTCGCGGCCGCGCCTGGAGAAGCGGGTCCCGTCCTTCCTCTCGGAGGACGAGACCAGCCAGCTCCTCGACCTGCCGCGCGGCGGCGAGCCGCTCGACCTCCGCGACCGGGCCATCCTCGAGCTCTTCTACGCGACCGGCATCCGGGTCAGCGAGCTGGTCGGGATCGAGACGGGGGACCTCCATTTCGGCGAGCGCCTCGTCCGGGTCCGGGGCAAGGGCAAAAAGGAACGCATCGTGCCCTTCGGCGGCAAGGCCCTGGAGGCCCTCCAGGACTACCGGCGGGCCCGGGCCGTCCTGGCCGCCGGCGGGGACGGGGGCGAGGCGTTCTTCCTCAATTACCGCGGCGGCCGGCTGACGACCAGGTCCGTCCAAAGGATGGTCCATAAGTACATCCGCCAGACCGCCGTGGCCCGGAAGATCAGCCCGCATTCGCTCCGGCATTCGTTCGCTTCGCACCTCCTCGGCCGCGGCGCGGACCTGCGGGTCATCCAGGAGCTCCTGGGCCACGCCAGCCTGGCCACGACCCAGAAGTACACCCACGTCGATCTGAAGCAGCTGCTCGGCGTCTACAAGAAGAGCCACCCCCGCGCTTAGTTCATCCGGAAGCTATGGATGGTCCGTTGGAAATCCGTGTTTCCTCATTCCGTCCTTAATGACAACCTCTCTTGACCAAAGCGGCCTGGGCTCTTCTGTAAACGCAACAAAAGAAATGTGAAAGGGGAGCGGGGGGGGTGGCACGGACGTTGCATTAAAGACCGCCGAAAGGAGGTCTCATCCATGACCGTTTTAAAGAACAAGGTTCTCGCGCTCGGACTGGCCGCCCTCGTCGTCGCCCTCTCGTTCGCTCCGGCCTACGCCCAGACGGCACCGCCGAAGGCCAAGATCAACATCAACACGGCCTCGCCCGCGGAGCTCGAATCCCTGCCCCGGATCGGGCCCGCCGTCGCTCAGCGGATCGTCGACTACCGGACCAAGAACGGGAGCTTCAAGAAGGTCGAAGAGATCATGAAGGTCCAGGGGATCGGCGAGAAGATCTACGAGCAGATCAAGGACATGATCACCGTGGGCTCCGAGACCGCACCGAAGTGACCGCCCGGGCCCTGTCCGGATGACCTTCGGACAGGGCTCCCTTTTTTCTTTCCAGGTAACGGCGCAGTCGGGCCACGGCCCGGCCGCGGTGACTGACCGCGTTCTTGACCGCCGCCGGGAGCTCGGCGAAGGTCTTGCAGAACGGCCGATAAAAGAAGATCGGGTCGTAGCCGAAGCCGTCATGACCGTGGGGCTCGAGGCCGATCCGGCCGCGGACCTGGCCTCGGAATTCTGCGACCACCCGGCCTCGTTCGGACAAGACCATGACGCAGACGAAGCGGGCCTTGCGGGCCGGCGCGGGGACCGACCCGAGGAGGCGAAGGACCTTGCGGATGTTCTTGGCATCCGAGGGGCGAGGGGCCGAGAAGCGGGCCGAGCGGACCCCGGGCGCGCCGCCGAGGGCCTCGACCTCGAGCCCGGAATCTTCGGCCACGGTCAGGCCGGGCCAGCGCCGGCTGTAGAAGAGGCTCTTGGCCCGGGCGTTCTCTTCGAACGTCCGGCCTCGCTCAGCGTGCTTCAGCCCGGGGAGGACGTCCCGGAGCCCGGCGATCCCCAGGCGCCGCCCGTCGACCTTGATACCCTTCAAAGCGCGGCGGATCTCGCGGACCTTGCCTGGGTTGCCGGTCGCCAGGAGGAGGCGCCGCTCAATCAATCTTCAGCTCTTCAATGTCGGCCAGCTCGAGCAGGCCCTGGTTGAACTCCTGCTCCTTCTCCTCGGAGGCCGAAAAGGAGAAGGCCAGCTGGTAGGAGGACCCTTCCTGCTTCATGGTCAGGCGCTCGAGCCGGACGCCGTGGTGGAGCGCCAGTTTACGCAGGCTGGAGAGGATGTAGGGGCGGGCCTTGGCCTTGAGGTGATAGTGGAACTGGGACCTGTGCAGATAGGACGCTTCGATCCGGCCGAACAGGATCAGGGTGACAATGGTCAGGACGGTGAAGATCAGCGCCGGCACGTAGTACCCCGCGCCGATGACCAGCCCGAGCCCGGCCACGAGCCACAGCGTCGAGGCGGTCGTCAGCCCGGCGATCGTGCCCCGGGCCTGCAGGATCGTGCCCGCCCCCAGGAACCCGATCCCCGTGATGACGCCGGCCGCCATGCGGACGAGTGTGTCCGGGTTGCCCCCTTTGCCTTCGACGAGGAGCGTGGCCAGGGTCATCATCATCGCCGAGGCGACGCAGACGAGGATATTGGTCCGGAAACCCGCCGGTTTCTGGCTGGCTTCGCGCTCGAGACCGATGACGCCGCCGAGCGCGATGGCCAGGATGAGCTTGAGCAGGACTTGGATGATGGACATGACGGCCGCCTTTGCCTTCCTCTTTTAACATCGGCGCCGGAGGTTGTCAATCGGCGGCTTCCTCTGATAGAATGGCCCGGCGATATCATCAGGAGGAACTCCATGTCCGCTCTCATCAAGAAGGTCCATGCCCGCGAGATCCTCGACTCCCGCGGCAATCCGACCGTCGAGGTCGAAATCACCCTGGCCGACGGCGCCTGGGGCCGGGCCGGTGTGCCTTCGGGCGCCTCGACGGGCGTCTATGAGGCGCTCGAGCTCCGCGACGGCGACAAGTCCCGCTACCTCGGCAAGGGCGTGCTGAAGGCCGTCGGCCACGTCAACAAGGAGATCGCCGGCTGCGTCACCGGCCTCGACGCCCTGGATCAGACCGCCGTCGACAAGGCCATGCTGGCCCTCGACGGGACCGACAACAAGTCCAACTTCGGGGCCAACGCCATCCTCGGCGTCAGCATGGCCGCGGCCCGGGCCGCGGCGGCCTCATCCAAGATGCCGCTTTACCGCCACCTCGGCGGCGCCTCGGCCAACCGGCTGCCCGTGCCGATGTTCAACATCCTCAACGGCGGCGTCCATGCCAACTGGCAGAGCACCGACCTCCAGGAGTTCATGATCGCTCCCGTCGGCGCCCCCAATTTCCGCGAGGCCCTGCGCTGGGGCGCCGAAACCTATCACGCCCTCAAGAGCGTCCTCAAGAGCGGCGGCTACTCGACCGGCGTCGGGGACGAGGGCGGCTTCGCCCCGGCCTTCAAGAAGAACGCCGACGCGGTGGAGAACATCCTCAAGGCCATCGACAAGGCCGGCTACAAGCCCGGCCGGGACATCGGCATCGTCCTCGACTGCGCCGCGAGCAGCATTTACGAGGAGGGCGTCTACAACCTCCGGACCGAGGGCCGGAAGGTCGGCGCCGAGGAAATGGTCCGCATGTATCAGGATTGGGTCGGCCGCTATCCCATCATCTCCATCGAGGACGGCCTGGCCGAGGACGATTGGGAGGGCTGGGCCATGCTGACCAGGACGATCGGCGACCGCATCCAGCTCGTCGGCGACGACCTCTTCGTCACCAACGTCAAGCGGCTGGCCCGCGGCATCGCGGAGAAGTCGGCCAACTCCGTCCTGATCAAGCTCAACCAGATCGGGACCCTGACCGAGACGGTCGCGGCCATCGCCATGGCCCGCAAGGCCGGCTGGACGGCCATGATCTCCCACCGCAGCGGCGAGACCGTCGACAGCTTCATCTCCGACTTGAGCGTGGCCATGGGCACCGGCCAGATCAAGACCGGGGCGCCGTGCCGCGGCGAGCGCGTGGAGAAGTACAACCAGCTCATGCGCATCGAAGAAGAATTGGGGTCGAACGCCGTCTTCTCGGGCCGGTCGACGTTGAGGAGATAGGCCCCAGATCAAGAGGCTCCGCGAGAGCTGCCTCCTCTTCTCGGCGCCACCCCCACTCGTCCTCGCCGCTCCAAAGCGCTCTTAGGCATCAGCGGCTCCGGGCGCGTGGGGGGGCCCCCACGCCTCGCGTCGTCATCTCTCGCTTCGCTAGGACGCGGGCCCCGGTTCAGACTCGTCTGGCCGGGGGAGAAGGCGGATTCGACCAGAGGGGGCGCAAAAGAAGGCACATGGCTAGCGCTTCACCGTCTCCTCTCGCGTTTCGCTGAGAGAACTCCCCTCGATATCCGCGATGGGCGTGGCTTGACCAGAGCGTTTAAGGCCCTGCGATAAGCAAAAAAAGTGCTTGACAAGGCCTTATCCGGCATGTTAAATGACTTACTCGATTGAATTAGTCAATTAAGCCTGAGGAGCGGCGAGATGAGGCTCTCGACGAAGGGCGAATACGCCAGCCGGGCCATGCTGGAGCTCTCCCGAAGGTACCAGAAAGGCCCGGTCCACAGCCGCCAGATCTCCGAGGCCCAGGAGATCCCACCGCGGTTCCTCGAGCAGATCCTGCTCCTCCTGAAACGGGCCGGTTATCTCAAGAGCCGCAAGGGCCAGAAGGGCGGCTACGTCCTGGCCAAGCCGCCGGACGCGATCAACGTCGCCGAGGTCATCCGGGTCATGGACGGTCCCCTCGCCCCGATCGATTGCGTCAGCGTCATGGCCCATGAAACCTGTCCCATGGAGACCACGTGCGGCCTGCGGTGGCTGTGGAAGGACGTCCGGGACGCCGTGGCCGGGATCCTTGAACAGACCACCTTCGCCGACCTGGTCGCCAAGACCCATCCCGCCGTTCTCCACGAAGCGGGCTTGCCGCCGGGGACCCCCCCCCGTGCCGCGGCCAAGCGCCCTCAGCGCAAGAAAGGATGATCGCCATGACCGAACGTTCCTTGAGCAAGATGAGCCGCTTCCTGGTTGTCACCGTTCTGGGTTTGCTTTTTCTGGGCGGATCGGCGCTCGCCCAGGAGAAAAAGGAGTCTCCGGTCACCACGTTCCTCCAAAGCCTGAGGCTCGGCGGCTACATCCAGGCGTACGGGGCCGTTTGGGACAAGGATACCGACACGTTCTCGCTTCGCCGGGCCCGGGTCACCCTGGCGGGGGAGATCGTCAAGAACCTCAGGTTCAAGATGACGATCGACGTGGCCAAGTCCCAGCCGCTGCTCGACGCGGAGATCGAGTTCGCGCCGTCCAAGTTCGCCGGCCTGCGGGTCGGACAGTTCCGCGTCCCCTTCAGCCTCGAGAGCTACACGTCCACCGCCGACCTCGACCTGATCAACCGGGCCGCGGTCGTCGACACGCTGGCGCCCGGCCGCGACAACGGGTCCTCGGGACGCGACGTCGGGGCCGTCGCTTTCGGTGGCACCTCCTGGGTCGAATACGCCGCCGGCCTCGTCAACGGCGCGGGCATCAACAAGGCCGACGCGAACAGCCACAAGGACTTCAGCGGCCGCGTCGTCCTCAAGCCCTTCAAGTTCCTGGCCGTCGGCGGGTCCCTGTACCGCGGCCGCCAGACGGTCACGGCCGACGCGCCGCTGGTGGCGCGCAACAAGGAGGGCCTGGAGGCGGTCCTGAGCGTCAGCCGGTTCTCGGCGAAAGGCGAGTACATCCACGCCGAGGACGATCTCGTCTCGAAGTCCGGCTGGTACGCCCAAGCCGGCTGCTTCGCCCTGCCCGGCAAGCTCCAGGCCGTGGTCCGGTACGAAACGCTCGATCTCGACCGGGCCATCCCCGACAACGGCACGAACGTGATCACCCTGGGGCTGAACTGGTTCATCCACGGACGGACAAAACTCCAGCTGAACTACGAGATCCACGGCCTCGAGGCCGGCGGCCGGGCCAAGTCCGGCCTCCTGGCACAGCTGCAGGCCGCGTTCTGACCTAACGTGGAGGAGGACGCCATGAGAAAAATCCGCCTCGTTCCGGTGATCATCCTGATCGCCGCGGCCGCCGCTTCGGCCGCTTCGATCAACGCCCATCCCCGGGCTCCCTCCCGGACGGGACGGGCCAGCCTGTCGCTCTCCGGCGCCTGGGCCCTCTACCCGCTGGCCGTGCGCTGGCAGGAGGAGTTCCAGAAAAGCCATCCGGGCGTCTCCGTCGACGTCCAGGCCGGGGGTGCGGGCAAGGGCATCGCCGACGCCCTGGCCGGGGTCGTCGATATCGGCATGGTCTCGCGGGAGATCAATCCGGCCGAAACGGCCAAAGGGGCGGTCGCCCTGGCCGTGGCCAAAGACGCCGTCGTGGCCACGATCTGCCGCAAGAACCCGTTCTTGGCCGAGCTCCTGAAGCGCGGCCTCAGGAAAGAGGACCTGGCCGGGATCTGGATGCGCAAGAACATCACGACCTGGGAGGCCCTTCTTGGCCGGACCGGCCGGACACCCATCCACGTCTTCACCCGCTCCGATGCCTGCGGCGCCGCCGAGACCTGGGCCGCCTACCTCGGCGGTCACCAGGAGGACCTGGCCGGGATCGGCGTCTACGGCGACCCGGGCCTGGCCGAGGCCGTGCGCCGCGACCCGCTCGCGATCGGCTACAACAATGTCAATTTCGCCTTCGACGGCAAGACCTTGAAGCCCGTGGCCGGCCTCGAGATCGGCCCCCTCGACCTCGACGCGAACGGCCGCCTCGACCCGGCCGAGCAGGTCTATGGCAGCCGCGACGACCTGACCAAGGCCATCGCCGCGCACGTCTACCCCTCGCCTCCGGCCCGCGACCTCTACTTTGTCATCAAGGGCCAGCCCGGCCGTCCTCTTCTGGCCGAGTTCCTGGCCTGGGTCCTGACCGAGGGCCAGAAGTACGTCGCGGAGATGGGCTACATCGCCGTGTCGCCGGCCCAGATCGCCGCGGGCCTGGCCACCGTCCAGGGAGGGGCCGTCAAGCGATGAGATTGGTCAAGGACGCGATCGGCCGCCGGGTCATGGGCGTCGTCGCCGCGCTGCCCGGCCTTCTCGTCCTCGTGATCGTTGTCGGTCTGTTCCTCAAGTCGCGGGCCATCCTCGGTGTCGAGCCGCTGTCACGTCTTCTCTTCTCGTCGGCCTGGCACCCGGTCAAAGGCCAATTCGGAATGCTGGCCTTCATCACGGGGACGGTCTGGGTGACCGTGACGGCGCTGGTGATCGCCGTGCCGGTCTCGATCCTGACCGCCATCTATCTCTCGGAATACGCCCCGCCCTGGATCCGCGAGGCGTCCAAGCCCATCGTCGATCTCCTGGCCGGCCTGCCGTCGGTCGTCTACGGCGTTTGGGGTGTCCTCATCGTCGTTCCCTTCGTCAGCGATGTCCTGGCGCCCCTCGCCGGGGTTTACTCTTCGGGCTACTCGATCCTGGCCGGGGGCATCGTCCTAGCCATCATGACCTTCCCGACGATCATCCACGTGACGCTCGAGGTCTTCTCGACCGTGCCCCGGTCCCTCCGCGACGCGTCGCTGTCGCTCGGGGCGACGAAGTGGGAGACGACCCGCCACGTCGTCCTGCGGAAGGGGGCCCAGGGCATCCTGGCCGCCTCCGTCCTCGGCTTCTCCCGGGCCTTCGGCGAGACCATGGCCGTGCTCATGGTCGTGGGCAACGTCCCGGCCGTGCCCCGCTCCCTCTTCGATCCCGGCTATCCGCTGCCCGCGCTCATCGCCAACAACTACGGCGAGATGATGTCGGTGCCGCGCTACGACGCCGCGCTGATGATGGCCGCGCTCGTCCTCATGGCCATCGTGCTCTTCTTCAACGTCCTGGCCCGGACGATCCTGGCCCGGGTCGAGCGGAGGGTCCTGTGAACGGCCCGGCCAACGGCCGCCTGCGGGGCCGTAAGCGGACCGATCTTGTCTTCCGCGTCCTGACGACGGCCTCGGCCGCCGTCGTCCTGCTCTCGCTCCTCCTCATCCTGGGCACGATCCTCTGGAAATCGGTCCCGGCCCTGAGCCTGTCGATGCTCACCCGGACCCCCCGCGGCGGCTTCTATCTGGGCAAGGAGGGCGGCATCCTCAACGCCATCGTCGGGTCGCTCGATCTAGCCTTCGGCGCGACCGTGCTGGCCTTCCTGCTCAGCCTGCCCCTGGCCCTCTATCTCAACAGCTATAAGGGCCGGACCTCGAAGACCGCGCTCTGGACCCGCTTCTTCCTCGACGTCCTGTGGGGCGTGCCCTCGATCGTTTACGGCGCCTTCGGCTTTGTCGTCATGCTGGCCCTGGGCCTGCGGGCCTCGCTCCTGGCCGGCATCCTGACCGTGGCCCTGCTCGAATTCCCGATCATGAGCCGGGCCATCGACGAAGTCATGCGCCTGGTCCCCCGCGAGCTCAAAGAGGCATCGGCCTCGCTTGGGGCCACCCGGTTCGAAACGGCGCTCAAGGTCACCGTCCGCCAGGCCGCCCCCGGCATCCTGACCGGCGTGCTGCTGGCCTTCGGCCGTGGCATCGGCGACGCCGCTTCGGTGCTCTTCACCGCCGGGTTCACGGACCGGGTGCCCGCATCGCTCGGCGACCCGGCCGCGACGCTGCCCCTGGCCATATTCTTCCAGCTCGGCACCCCTTTCCCGGAGGTCCAGCAGCGGGCCTACGCTTCGGCCGCGGTCCTGACCCTGATCATCCTGGCCATCAGCCTGGCCGGCCGGGCCATGAGCCGCAAGGCGACCCGCCATGTCGTCAAGTAAAGGACGGACCATGCCATGAACGGCGAGACCCCCATCAGCATCCGCAACCTGAACGTCTACTATGGGGATCTCCAGGTCCTCAAGGACATCAGCCTTGACATCCCGGCCCGCCAGATCACGGTCATCATCGGACCGTCCGGCTGCGGCAAGTCGACGCTGCTCAAGTCCCTGAACCGGCTCCTCGACACCGCCGACGGCGCCCGGGTCCGCGGCCAGGTGCTCCTCGACGGCGAGGACATCTACGCGCCGCGGACCGAGGTCACCCGCGTCCGCCAGAAGATGGGGCTGCTGTCGCAGAAGCCGCAGGTCCTGCCCATGTCGATCTACGACAACGTCGCCTACGGGCCCCGGATCCACGGGCTCAGGTCGCGGCGGGAGCTCGACCTCCGGGTCGAGCACTACCTTCGGGTCGCCGGGCTTTGGGACGAGGTCAAGGACCGGCTGCGCGAGCCGGCCTCGATGCTGTCCGTCGGCCAGCAGCAGCGGCTTTGCCTGGCCCGGGGCCTGGCCGTCGAGCCGGAGTTCATCCTCGGCGACGAGCCCACCTCGGCCCTCGATCCGCGGTCGAGCCAGAACGTCGAGCGGCGCCTGCTCGAGCTCAAGCGGGACTACACGGTCGTCGTCGTCACCCACATCCTCCGCCAGGCCCGGCGCATCGCCGACTACCTGGCCTTCCTCTACCTGGGCGAGCTCGTCGAGCACGGTCCCGCCGCGGACGTTTTCGCCAACCCCAGGGACCCCCGCACGCGAGCCTATCTCACCGGCGAGATCTCCTGACCTACCCGGAGCGAACTCTTGGGAGAGGAGGCCCAGAGGCGCAGCGGAGAGACACGAAGCTGTGCATCTGGTAAATGTCTTCAAAGAGGGTTTTTTCGGATATCCCCCAAAATCGGGCCTCGCATCCAGGGCCGCCTCGATTCGCGAATAAGTCAGGACACTCCGGCCGTATCCGATTCTGCCGTCTCCCCCCCAGGCACGACATCTTTCCTAATAATATTAAATAATTTGGCAATTTATAAGCGAATCCACTTGACATTGAGCTTTTGGGCCGCATATTATTCCTAATAAAATGAAGTACGACGAATATGATAAGGGGATTCTGAAGATCCTGTATGAGGACATCAAGATCTCGAACTCCACCCTGGCTCAGAAGATCAATCTCTCGCCGCCGGCGACCCTCGAACGGGTCCGGAAGCTTCGGACGAAAGGTATCATCCAGGGACAGAGGGCGATCCTCGACAAGAAAAAGCTCGGCCGGGGCCTGACCTGC
>Ga0326726_10000340_pt1 | contig 44284 bp, 40 predicted proteins | sample MHFenrmetagenome_2_FD_207603 | JGI IMG/M metagenome (GOLD analysis project Ga0326726, IMG submission 207603) | Lab enriched peat soil microbial communities from Michigan Hollow, Ithaca, NY, United States - MHF15MN | ecosystem: Environmental > Terrestrial > Soil > Wetlands > Peat | place: USA... | reverse complement strand
GCGCTGTTCGTGCCCGTCGATTTGGCGCTCACCGTCGACACATTCGTCGTCAGGTGGCGGTTCGAAACACCGATCGCATCATCCGCTTCGATGCGCAGGTTCGTCGCCGTCACGTTCTTCTCGCTGCCCGCCGCATTGATGATCGCACCCTCATCCGAGACCAGGCTCACGTTCGTCGCCGTCACGTTGCCTACCGTCAGGTCGCCTTTCGAATTCAGGCGCGCGCTGCTGTCCGTCGCCGTCACGTGGGCGCTTCCATCCATCGTCAGCGCTCCGCCCTCGGCATCCAGGCTCACCGTGCCTGCCGTCGCCGTCGTCACGTCTACGTTGCTTCCCAGCGTGATCGCATCCGCCGCCGTCAGCGTGATGTGGCCCGTGCCGCTCACGATGTCCGCATTCGCTCCGGCAATGATATTGCCTGTGCCAGTCGTGTGGTTTGCATCCAAAAGCACGTTGCCGCTTCCGTTCGCACTCACTGCATAACCATCGGTATTATCCTCATCCGGGCTGCCCGCGACATCCGTGCCGTCGTTCAGCGTGATGCTACCGTTCGTCGTCGCAAGTACGATGTTTCCGTTGTGGCCCGTCGCCAGATCCGACTGCGAATCATCCGTCACCGTCGTCGTCGTCGCGTCTCCGTTGAACTGCGTCACCGAGACTTTGACGGTATTGACTTCGACCGCGCTGTCTTCCGTTATATAGATACCCGCGCTGTTCGTGCCCGTCGATTTTGCGCTCACCGTCGACACATTCGTCGTCAGGTGGCGGTTCGAAACACCGATCGCATCATCCGCTTCGATGCGCAGGTTCGTCGCCGTCACGTTCTTCTCGCTGCTCGCCGCATTGATGATCGCACCCTCATCCGAGACCAAGCTCACGTTCGTCGCCGTCACGTTGCCTACCGTCAGGTCGCCTTTCGAATTCAGGCGCGCGCTGCTACCCGTCGCCGTCACTTTCGCGCTGCCGTCCATCTTCAGCGCTCCGCCTTCGGCATCCAGGCTCACTGTACCTGCCGTCGCCGTCGTCACGTCTACGTTGCTTCCCAGCGTGATCGCATCCGCCGCCGTCAGCGTGATGTGGCCCGTGCCGCTCACGATGTCCGCATTCTCGCCGGCAACGATATCGCTGCCGTTGCCGTTCGCATCAAGCAGGATGCTGCCACTGCCGTTCGTGCTCACCGCAACGCCGTTGCCGTTGCCGTCGTTCAGCGTGATGCTGCCGTTGGTCGTCTGCAGCACGAGGTTTCCGTTCGTGCCCGTCGCCAGGTCGGCCTGCGACACGTCCGTTGCTGTCGTTGTATTATTCGAGTTGACTCGTTTGACCGAAACGCCCAGTGCGTCGACCGTCACGCCGTTCGCTTCGGTGATGTAGGTGGAGCCGCTGGACGAGGAGGAGCTCAACCTCGCAACTGTCGTCTCGATGTGGTTGTCGGCTGCGCCGATCGCTGTCCCGGCCTTCAGGATGAGGTCATCGGAAGAAATGTCGTTGTTTTCCGGCGATGTTTCGTCGTTGTCGATGATACTTCCGTTGTCGGTGAGGACAGCAACATCACCGGACGTGGAGATAAGCTGGCCGAGATTGATGTCGGTAGCGGCGTGCAGCCTGATGTTGCCGTTGCCGGCCTTGACGTTGCTCGTCGGGCTCAGGTTGATGCTGCCCGTGCCGTCGGAGCCGGCAGCGTCAATGTCGATCGTTCCGGTGGCGCCGGTCGTGATGTCCGCGCCGGCATTGAGGACCACGTTATCACTGGAAAGCACGCTGATGTTGCCGCTGTCGCTCGTCACGTCGACATCAGTATCGGCCGTGATGTAATTGCCGTTCCCTGTTGTCTTGAGCAGGATGTTCCCACCGCCGGTCGCGGATACGGGCTGCTTGATCGTCAGGATGCCAGCCGCCTGGATCGCCGAGGTGGCGCCGGTCGCCGTCACGCCGGTGAACGTCGTGGTGTCGTCCGCGTTATAGGTCTCCGCTGCTCCGTACTCGATGCCGTAACGGTTGGTGTAGCGGACGGGGTAATCATTTCCGAGGTTTGTGGGGGCGTAAATCCTGCTTTCGTAATCGTATGCGGAGTAGTCGACGATCCGGGTGACATTCAGCGACTTGTCGTTGCTGATGGAAACACCTCCCGTCCCGCCGGTGGCAGAGAAATTGTCGACATGCGTGCTGATCACGCCGGTGTTCGACCCACTGACCATGTTATAGCCGATGCCATCGGTCGCACTGGCGATGAAGTTCGGCGAGTTGATGAGACCACTGCCATCCTGGTAGATCTTGCCTGACTCCGTGCTGATCCTGATGATGTCATTTTCGAAATTACCGGTCTGGAGTTCACCTACGATGGCGATGTCGCCCGTGCCGTTCACCACGATCGCCGATGGGCCGATCACGCGGTTGTTGCCCACCGAAATATCTCCGAGCGCCGTCCGGGTGAGGCCCTCGGTCTTGACATAGACGTTGCTGTTCGTCGCAACGATGTCCAGGCCGTTCTTGACGTTCACGCCGAGGGGCGCGCCCGGGTTGCCGATGGCGTTCGGCGAGTAATATCCGAGGGTCTCACCGTCAACCGTTACGTACTTGTTGGCGGTCAGTGCCTGGGCTTTGAGCATGTTGGCCGCAGCGCTTGCCACCAGGGAGTTCTGCATGATCTTGGTGTCGACCGAGAGCTTCTCTGCAGCTTCGTTGCTCAGGAACTTCGCCTGATCGAGAAGATCGTTCTTGTTGTCGAGCACGTTCTGGGCATAGACCATGTCGGCCTCCTTTTCATCGGCGATCGACCGGAGCGCACCTGCGGTCTCGCCGGCTATGAGCGCGCCGAGGTTAGCCGCATTCGCCACCCATTTGACCACAGTAAAGGCCACCGATGCACCGCCGTCACCGACGAGCGGGATGATCTGGGCGCTTGCAGAAACGAGTTCAGCCGTGTCGGCAACGATGCCGAGTGCCGATGCGATGTCGCTCAGTATCTGGGCCGCGAGCTCTGCCTGGCTTGCCGTATTATCGGCTGAATTGAACGAGCTCTCCTTGCTGTTGAAGTCCGACTCAGCATTATCTGCTGCATCCTGGCGGGATGCTTCCTGGTCGCTCCTGCTTTCGGCGATGACTTTCGACGAAGAGTAGGTGTTTGTCGCGATCGCGCCCTGCACAAAGGCTGCCGAAGCATCGGCGGTCGCCTGCGTCAGGTTGGTCTGCGCCTCGTTCGCCGTCGGGGTAGTGGCAATGAGTTCAGCCGACCCGGCGACGATATTCACCTCATCCCCGTTGCCGTCGATGATCATACCGTTCCTGGCGTGGACGGTCACCTTGCCCCCCGTCACACCGGTATCGAGCCTGCCGATCGAGATGTGGCTGTCGGCTGACACCGTTATGGCGCCTCCTGAGGTCGTCAGGTTTCCGATAATCGCCACCGCGCCGCTGTTCCCGTCCTGGGCACCGGCATTGATCGTGATGCTCCCTGTGGCATTGATCTCGTCCCTGGTGTCGAGGAAGATGATGTTGCCGGTCGTGGTGTTCAGGGTCAGGGAACCGGAGACGTTGGCGGTATCCTTCTGGTTGTTGACGTCGGCGATATGCACAGGGTCATCGCTGATATTACCGAAGTCGAGGATGGTGATCGTCGGCGCGGTAAAGGTGCCGCCGCCAGCGATGGTTGCCGCGGTGACGGCCAGAGGCTCCGAGTTGGTCACCTCGAGGGGGGTCCCGCCTTCGTTGGGGGCGTCGAGTTGCGAGACGGCGTATTCGAGCGTGCCGATCGTCCCTGTCGCGGTCATCTTGAGGGTCTTGGCCGTGACGTTCATCCCTTTGCCCGACGGAGTATCGTTACCGTCGATGATGTCTCCGGTGACGTCGAGCGTGACGGTGTCGCCATCAGCCCTGACCGCCATAAGGGTCAGGTTGCCGGTGTTGGCGAAGTCGATGTCTGCTCCGTTGCCGTTAGCCGTAGCGGTAAGGGTAGTCTCGCCGGTATTCGAGATATAGATGTCGCTCGAGGTGGTCGAAAGGTTCAGGGTCGAGACCTTGGTCTCAAGCCTGTCGTTCGAATCCCCGATGCCAGAGGCGGTCAGGGTTGCGGAGTTGGCTTCGATATTGGTCGAGGATCCGTTACCGTCGGTGATGGCCGCCGTCGAAGTCAGTGTCGCATGGTTCGCCTTGATCGACCACAGTTCGAGGGTGCCGGTGTTGTCGATGGCCAGGTCCCCGTCGCTGTTCAGGGCATGGCTCGCTTCAAGCGCCAGGCTGCCGGTGTTCTTGATGTAGCTGCCTCCGGTTTCGGTCAGCGTCATCGAGGGCCCTGCGTTTGTCGACAGGTTGGTGTTGATCGACGTTTCGATGCTGTCGCCGCTCGTACCGATGGTGGAGCCTGCGCTCAGCGTTGCCGAGGCAGCGGTAATGTTCACCGAGCTGCCGTTGCCGTCGATGATTGCGCCACTCGGGCCAGTGGCGGAAATATCCGCCGTGCCCGTCGCGTTGACAGTCTTGAGCGTCAAGGCGCCTGCGTTGGTGACCTTGACATCCTTCGCCGAACCTGCGGCCGATGCGGTAAGAGTCAAACTCCCGGTGTTCGCGACGTAAACGCCGCCGGCAGTCGCCGACAGATTCATAGTGCCGGCGTCGGAGGTCTCGATCGAATCTCCCGAGGCGCCAATGGAACTGCCGGTGAGGGTCACCTTCGGCGACGTGATGTTCATGGTGTCAACATTGGCGTCGGTGATCGCACCCGATGCGGTGAGAGACAGCTCGCCGGTAGTGAACGACCCCAGGGCGATCCCCGCCCCGCTGTTCGCGAAGGAGATGAGCGTCGCGGCGTCTGCGGCAAGCGCATTGCTGCTGTCGACGAAGGTCAGACCGGAAGTACCTGCGCCGTGGATCGCCACTTCGCCATCGTTGGTCAACGTCGTAACCGAACCAATGGTGCCGGAGCTGTTCACGAGGGTGACAGCATCGGCCGTCGTCACTTCAGTCACCAGCGAGGTCGCCTCCGTGGCGATCGGGATCGCGGTCCCCAGGACGGATAACCCGATGCCGTCACGCGCCACAAGCCTTACGTGAGGAGCCTTGACCGTACCGCCTCCGGACAGCAATATGCCGTTGTTGACTGCGATGGTGATATCCCCTCCGCCGGCCGTGATGTTTCCTGCGCCGATCATGAGGCTGCCGCCCGAGCTGCTGATGCCCACGTCACCGGTAGCGGCAGTGACCGTTCCCAGCGTCGATTTGCTCCCGAAGGCGAGGTAGACGTCACCCGACGTGCCGGATACGGCACTGGTCAGCGACTGCGACATGATTTCGATGGCGTCGGCAGGCGTCTGCGGGGTAGACTCCGTTCCGTTGCCTACGATCGGCTGCGTACCGATGCCGGTCGTGGCGGCGATCTTGACGCTTGACGCGATCATGTTGATGTTTCCGCTGTTGCCGTCGATGACCTTGCCCGTAACAGTGAGCTCAGCTTTTCCCGAGGCACCCATGCTGCCCAGCGTGGTGTCTCCGCCGGCCGTGACAATGGCGTCGTAGCTGCCCGTTGAACCGGTAACCGTAACCGCCGTGACGTCTCCGCTACCGTTGAGCATCGCCTTAACGCCCTTGTATTTCGAGAGAATGGTGCCGATGGTCACTGCATCAGTCTCGTTGATATAGACTGAACCGTTCTCCGCGGTTGCAGAAAGGGTGTTGGCAGAGGTGTTGATCTTGGCAAGCGAAGTGCCGATGTTGCTGTCGACGGTGTAGAGGTCGACGTGCGCTGATTTTGAGGTATCAAGCGGGCTCCTGGTCGTGAGGGTGACCGTGTCACCGGTAATCAGCGACGAGCCGACAGTCCCGATCTCCTTGACCGAGGTCAGTGTGACATTGCCGGTGCTAGTCAGGTTTGCCACCTTGATGCCGCCGCCCTTGCCGTAAGGGTCTGAAGGGGAATCTGACGTGAAGGTGGAGGGGATGTCCACCGTCAGGGTGATGTCTTTCGAGCCGGCGTTGATCGTCGTTCCGTCATCCATCGTGATGTCGCCGTCACCCGAGCTCCTTTTGGCGGCAGTTGCGCCCTGGTCGTTGGCCTTGATCGTCACCGCACCGTTAGTGGTCGTAATGTTGGCTTTGATGTTCACATCCCGGCCGGCCCTCAGGGTGAGGCCTGCGCCCGACGTGCCAAGAGTGACATTGTTCGAAACCGTGATGTCGTTGCTGGCCTGCAGGGTCACGTCCGCGTGGATGCCATCGAGACTGGACGGGGTGAACGACGCATCCTCCGGCGCATTGTCACTGAAAGAAACGGAGCCCGACGACAGGCTTGCCCCTGAAGTCGAGATCGTTATGTTTGTTGGGTCGATCAGCATCGTGCCCATACGGCCGTTCGGGGAAATTGCATCAACCGTGCCAAGGATGTCGACCTGGCCAAGGCTTGAAACGTCCACGAATCCTCCATTACCTCCGATGTCACCGCCCCGGGCGATTACCTGGCCGTTGAAGGTCGTGTGGTTGTCGGAACGGAGGAGTACCGATCCGGCGGACGAGTTGTCCTGTCCGCTGACGTCGATTTTGCTGTCGCTTCCGAGCAGTGTGTGGGTCGAGGAGTTGAGCTCGACGAGGCCCCCGTTGGAGTCTGTCGCCCCCTTGGCCGTGATGGTGCCGAAGTTGCCGGCATATTGGCCTTCGATGGCGACATGCCCGGCCTTTGCACCGGCCTCGGCTGCCGAGACGTCGATGGAGCCTGTGTTCCGGGCAATACCTGCTTCACCTCCCGAAAGCGTGACGGTTCCGCCCTTCACGCTCAGCGAGGTCGCCTCGACAATGCCGCTGTTGTTGACGACGGATGAGAAGACGTCCTTGCCGGCATTGCCGACCATGACGATGTCACCGCCTTTTGCCGACACCTTGCCTGTGTTCTCGACGGCAACACCCATCGGCTTCCCATCGGGGCCGATGACGTTGTCAAGCACTTTGCCGGAGAGCGTGTAGGTCATCAGGCCGTCGCCGTTGAAGTCAAGCGTGAGTGAATTGCCGGAGGCCATGACCACCTTGCCGAGCTGCGCGAGGATCGTGCCCTCGTTCCTGACGCCGGGGGCGACAAGGAAGCAGAATCCGTTGTCGGCGATCCTGATGTCACCCTGGTTGACGATGTAGGAGTTCGCCTTCGAGAGGTCCTGCGTAAAAAGGTTCTTTCCGTTCATGAAGTCGTCGGCGTTGACCGTGAGGGTGCTGGCAACAAGGCCTGCGACGTCGATCTTCGCACCCTGTCCGAACAGGATGCCGTTGGGGTTGACGAGAAACACCCGCCCGTTGGCCGAAAGCTGGCCGAGGATTGCCGTCGGGTTACCGCCGGTAATACGGTTCAGCGCGACCGAACTCTGGCTGAGCTGGTTGAACCGGACCATTTCGTTGGCATTGATATTGAAGCTTCGCCAGTCAATGACCGCTCGCGCACTCCCCTGGTCGATGATGGTCGACGCCCCGCTCTGGGTGATGTTCGCCTGTCCCTTGACCACCAGGCCATCGGTCGGGGCGGAAAATGCGTACATCGGGTAGAAAAAGAGCATTGCGCCTGCAGAGACGATGCTGATCAGCGGTTTCCTCATCCAGCGGAGGATGCGGGCGGAATGGAATGAATGCCTCATAATTCGATGACTCGGTAAGAGTTCGGAAAAAGTGATTTCGTGGCGATAGCCTCAACGCGAGGCGGTACTGTTTCTTAAAACCTGAAAGCTGTTTCGAGATAAACGATCGGGCTCTCCTTCAGATAGTTCTCCGAAGGTTTTAGCGGAAAGCCGACATCCAATCGCAGATCGGTCTTCGCAAAGCTCTCCACGTGCGTCGAGACTCCGAAGCCGACACCGGCCAGGTCGTTCTTTTTGCTCGAGCCTATCTGGACGAACCTTTTGTAGGCGTATCCGTAATCGAGGTAGGCTGCAAGTTGCAGGAGCTCTTTCTTTTCTAGGGGCATGGCCCGCAGGGAGAGGCTCGCCGAATAGCCCTTGTCGCCGGATGCCTCCCCTGCCGTATATCCGTGCACGGAATTCACGCCTCCGATAAGCCACTCCTCACCGGCAAGAAGGTTGTCAGTTGTCCACTGGACCGAAACCCTGACCAGGGTTGAAAAAACATCGTTGAAAGGCTGGAGCCTGAGAAAACCGGCATTGATGCGATAGAAATCGTTGCTGGCGTTCTGACGGCTGACCGGAGTCTCTTCGTCTGTGCCCGATCCCCCCATTGCGGTGCCAAGCCCCTTCGACAAAGTCAGGTCGAACAGGCTCCTTCCAGCCAGGAATGTCTGGTCAGCCTGGATCTGTGCGTAAACAACGCGGGTATTGTCCTTTTTTGAGATTTCATCCAGCAGGTAGAACTTCGCATCGGCAGCCCTGAACCCCAGCTTGCCAGTCAGACTCGAGAGGCGGCGTTTGAGTAGCGGATGGCTGATGTAGAGCTCTTCGCTGTTCTCCTTGTTATGTATGCCGAGTTCGGCAAAATCCTTTCCGACTTCAAAGTTGCCGCTGTAGCCGGTGATACCGAACATGGTACCATCCGAGTTGACGGGAATCTCGTAACTGCCACTGAACACTTTCATGTTTTTGGGTTGTTCCCCAAGCGTAGCGCCTACCACCATGTGAGCGCCGGGGCTCAAGGCATTGACCCAATCTGCCTGTGCACTGTACCTCATGCGGCTCACATACTTTGATCCGTAATTGTTGCCCGAAAGGGTGAGATGCAGCGGAGTCTTGTCTTCAACCTTGATGTGCACATCACTCGTACCAGGCTCCCTGCCGGGTACGATGTTTGCGATGACCTTGAGATCCGTGAAATTCGAATTGAGCAACAGCAAGCCTTTTTCGAGGCTCTCGACAGTCGGGGACTCGTCTGTTTTTCCGGCCGTAAGGAACCTTCTGATGAAACTGGCCGAATAGTTCTTGTTGCCTTCGATCATTATCTGGCCGATCCTGCCCTCAACAACCGCGATGGTGACGATCCCGCCTTCGATCTGCTGTGGAGGTATATATGCCGTGGCAAGCGTCATGCCTCGACGATGATACTCTGCCGTCACCCGGTCTGCAGCCTGCCGGAGCTTTTCAAGACCACAAGCCTGGCCGACATATCCGGCGAGCAGGGGTTGAAGTTCGAGGGTGCCGATTGCCGTGTTGCCGGTAAATGAGAATCCGTTGACCGTCACAAGTTCGGCCGAAACCTGCGCCTCCTGCTGGATCTCGGCCGGACGCCGGACCGCGTTGGCCGCAAGCTGATCTGCCGCACGGGACTGGCCCCACGACAGCATCACAATTAAACAGGCAAGTGACAACGGTTTGGCCAGGTTGCCGCAAAAACGGGATATTGTGTGCATGACAAAGCAATATTGTATTGAATAAATAACCTTTCATATATCCCCGCGACTCCGAAAGGAGGATACGATACACTTTTTATATAACGCAAAAAAAACAGAGCCACATATAAACACGCCAAAACTCAACATCCCGGAAACTGCGACACCGGGAATAACGGAGTGATCCGCACATCGGAACAAGTCGGTATATAAAATATTTTAAATATCAAATTAAAACCAAAGACGCAACATATAACCACTGAAATGGAAATGACGCACAATCGGAAAGATATAGCCGCAAAAACAACACGGTCAGAATGTAATTATATATAACCTTATACAACAATCATTTAAACACAAATAAACAGAATTGCGATATAAGAGAAGTATAGAAAAAAATAATTATAGATAATTGGCCTTGTATTTCAAAAACAAATTATACGCCCTCCGACCCCAAAGCAAAGCGATAAACATATCGCATATTCATCCGACACATGATACATACATAAAGAACACAATCCCGGCGAACAGAAACACCCCGAGAAGCACAAATCACATATATCCCACGAAAGATATTGCGACAAACAAATACAGAATAAGATATACGGAAAACATGCTCGACCGGGCAATAACGGCCAAAAGGGTCTCCGTGCACGGTTATCAGTGCGGAAGCAATAACCCCATGCCAAACGCCTCGCAGAGGTCAGGCGGACGCATGGGGCGGCGGGATGTTTTTGGAGGATGAGAACGGAGCCGGCAGGGCTTTCAGGGAAGCGTCCAGATCCCCCTGACCCTGAAAGGAAGTGAGGATCTGGGGGCGCGGTCGAAGAATCAGTTCATCCTACCCGTTCGAGCACCTCGGCGATGCGCTTTGCCGAAGCGCCGTCCCATTTTTCAGGAATGAGGGTCTTGTGCGCGGGCTTGCCGGAAAGGATGACCGAGACGCACTCCAGGATCTCCTGCTCATCGAAACCGACGAGCACGTTGGTGCCGAGCTCAATGGTCGAGGGTCGGCAGGTGCTCGGGCGCAGGGTGAGGCAAGGCACGTTCATGACGGTGAGTTCAGACTCGTATTCAGCGGTATCGGTCAGCACGAAGGCCGACTCCTTGAGCACGCGAAGCAGGTCGACCGGATCTGGCGTACTGATGACCCTGATGCCGGGGATGCTGCCGAAAGTTTCGTGCAGATCGCCTTCGGGTTCCGAACCGCAGGGCAGGAGCAAGGTGGTCGTGGCTGCGATGGATTCGAGCACCTTGCAGAGCAGGTCACGGTTTGCGGCCGTTTGCGGACGAAGGGGCATATCAAGCAGCACGGTGACGAATTTTTTCGGCTTGAGCTCGAGAGCGGAGAGCACGTCCGAGCGGTTGGCATCACTGATGATGGTCACAAGGCTGTCTATCGACGTGTTGCCGGCAAAAAGGATCCGTTCGTCGGAAAACCCCTCGTTTATGAGGTTGTACACCCCGCTGTGCTCGCTGACGAAGTGAATCGCCGCAACCGAGTCGATGATGAGGCGGTTGAGCTCCTCCGGCTCGGAGCGGTCATAGCTGCGGAGGCCTGCGTCGAGGCTGACGACGGGAATGCCCATCCGAGATGCTGCGATGGTAGCCGCGACGGCCGTGTTGTCGTAGCCGCCGGGTACGACGAAGTCCGGGACGATATCGGCGAAAAGACGCTCGAATACGATCATGAGTTCGGCTGTTTCGCCGACGGACGAGCCCGCTTCGACTGGTATAATCCTGAGCCGATCTTCGAGGCCGAAAGCGGCCATCAGGGACTCCCCTGGACCGGTCTCACCCTTGCGCACGACAAGCACGGGCACCGGTTCGATATGGCCGTTGCCTTCAAGAACAGTAAAAAGGGGGGCCACTTTCAGAAATCCGAAGCGCCCCTGCGCGATCAACACTATTTTTTTCACACCCGATAGCATTTAGTACATTGCAAGACAAGACGAAAATCCCTTAGAGACCTCGCATGATGAGAACAGGACGACCGATCGCCATAGCCTTGTTGTGCCTCCTGGCGCTGCTTGCCGTCCGGGCTCCCGGTCTGACGGATTATACGGCCTCCGCGGAGAAAAAGAAAACGATCCTTGAACACGCCGACACCATCGAGGGCGGAGAAACTCCCGAATCCTCCGGAAAAGTCGAACCATTCCGGTCGGCAACCGGCAGCGTGGTCTTCATCCAGGGAAGCAAGACGCTCAGGTGTGACCATGCGGTAGAGTATCCGGAGAGTGACCGGATCATCCTCGAAGGCAACATCTCCATCAAGGACAAAACGCTCGAGACCTTCGGCGACAAGGGCATCTACTACCCCGACGAAGAGGTAGGGGAGCTCTCCGGAAATGTGCGGGGCAGGGTCGTCAAGGACAGCCTGGTCGCAAAATCGAACCGCTCGGTGTTCAACCAGAAGACCGATGAACTCTGGCTGTATGACGACGCCATTGCCTGGCACCAGGGCAGGCAACTCAGCGGCGATATCATCCGTGTCCACATGAAGGAGGTTGGCGGAGACAAAAAGGTCGACGAAATCCAGGTCCACGGTCACGCATTCTTCACGGTGAAGGATACCCTTTCGACCGGCAGGCAGCTTTTCGATCAGATGAGCGGAGAGCATATGGTGGTCAAGCTCGACGACCGGTCGCGCCTGACCGGGGTGACCGTGACGAAGAGGGCAAAGAGCCTGTACCATATCTATGATGACGAAAACCAGCCATCGGGGGTCAACTTCACGAGCGGCGACGTCATGCAGATGTTCTTCAGGGAGGGCAAGCTGAGCCGCATCCTGACGACCGGCAGCAGCCTGGGAAAACAGTATCCGAACAGCCTGAGGGAGGACAAAGGCATCGACCTGCCGGAGTTCCGCTGGAGGGAAAGCGAGAAACCCGCGTTCAAATAAAAAAAGAAGCCTTCCGGCAAGGGAAGGCTTCAGGTCTCTATACGATCAAGGTGAAGGACGGCAAGGCGTCATTTTGCGTGCGGGCAGGTGGAGCAAGCTCCGCCGGACTCGGAACCTTTGGACGACGACTTGCTGCCGCAGTAATCGGTGCTGTAGAAGCCGGAACCCTTGAGCACGAATCCGCCTTCCGCGCTGATGACCCGTTCTAATGCGTCCTTGCCGCACTCGGTGCAGGTGGTCAGTGCGTCGTCGCTCATGCGCTGGAACACTTCGGTTTCAAATCCACAGCTGCTGCAGCGGTACTGATAGGTTGGCATATTTTCCTCCGTTAAGAAATCTATTACTGAACTGATGTTGTTGATGACTTTCGTCATTCCGTACAGATAACAATGCCCGTACGATGAAGGTTTTCGTATATAACTATATTTATTTTTAAAAAAAAGTTTCCCGGATGATCGTCAAGACCCGCGCGGTTGTGCTCCGTGAGATCAAGTACAGGGACCAATCGAAGATCTGCCTGCTCATGACGCGGGAGTTCGGACAGCTATCCGTCATCCTGAAGGCCGTCCGGAACCCGAAAAACAGGATGAGCGGGCTGTTCTCGGCGGGAAACATCGTCGATGCGGTGATCTACAAGCGAAGCACCCGCGACATCCAGCTGGCCAGCGATGCGAGCCTGGTGCTCAGCCCCCTTTCGCAGGCGCCCGACCTCGAGCGGTTCAGCGTGCTGTACCGGGTGCTCGACCTGGCGCGTTACTCGTCGGGTCCGGAGGAGAAGAACCTGCCGCTCTTCAAGCTGCTCAGTTCGACGATCGAGTTGCTGTGCTGCTCCACCGGCGACTTCCAGCCGATCCTCGTCTGGTTCCTGCTGAAACTGGTCGGCGTGCTCGGATTCGAGCCATCGATCGACCGATGCGTCTTCAGCAGGGACGAGCTCCTGCCGGCCATCCAATCCCTGGGCCTCCGGGAACTCCACTTCGTGCATGACCCCGGAGGCTTCGCCCTCCCCGGCATCCAGGGCGCCTTCGACAGCACCCTGCAACCGGTGCCTGTGGAGCGTTACCTGCTGCTCCGCAGGATCGCCGGGGGCAACGGCTCGGCGAAAGCTCCGGATGCCGATCCCGCCGATACTGCGGCACTCTGCGACCTCCTGCAGGAGTACTGTTCGAAGCACCTTGAGCACCTCCCCCACCGCAAGCACCTGGACATCGTCTCAAGGCTGCTTTCCGCATGATCGACCTTACCGCATGCTTTCAATCTTCGGGACTATTTTCTATCTTGACCAGATATTTTTTTTACAGGTTTCCCTTTTGAACAATCAAAACCGATCGATCCGACATGCCTCAACTCACCAGATCTGCTGAACTCTTCGAGAAAGCAAAGAAGTTCATTCCCGGCGGCGTCAACTCTCCGGTCCGCGCCTTCAAATCCGTCGGCGGCACGCCCATCTTCATGGCCAAGGGCCAGGGCGCTTACATGACCGACGTCGACGGCAACACCTACCTGGATTATGTCGGATCGTGGGGCCCGTTCATCCTCGGCAGCATGCATCCGCGCCTGACCGCGGCGATCGAGTACACCCTGAGGAATATCGGCACCAGCTTCGGCACCCCGATCGAAATCGAGATCGAGATCGCCGAACTGCTCTGCAAGGTCGTACCGTCGCTTGAGATGGTCCGCATGGTCAACAGCGGCACCGAGGCCACCATGTCGGCAGTCCGTCTCGCCCGCGGCTACACGAAACGCGACAAGATCATCAAGTTCGAGGGCTGCTACCACGGCCACGGCGACAGCTTCCTGATCAAGGCAGGCTCCGGCGTGCTCACCCTCGGCGACCCTGACAGCCCCGGCGTCACCAAGGGTACGGCCAACGACACCCTCAACGCCACCTACAACGACATCGAATCGGTGAAAGTGCTCGTCAACGAGAACAAAGGCCAGATTGCGGCCATCATCATCGAACCAGTCGCCGGCAACACGGGCGTCATCCCTGCAAAGAAGGAGTTCCTCGTCGCCCTGCGCGAACTGTGTACCCGGGAAGGCATCGTACTGATCTTCGACGAAGTCATGTGCGGATTCCGCGTGGCCCTCGGCGGTGCGCAGGAGCTCTACGGCGTGACCCCCGACCTGACCACCATGGGCAAGATCATCGGTGGCGGCCTCCCTGTCGGCGCGTTCGGCGGCAAGCGCGAGATCATGGAGAACGTCGCTCCGCTCGGCTCGGTCTACCAGGCCGGCACCCTCTCGGGCAACCCGCTCGCTCTGACCGCTGGCCTCGAAACACTGAAAATCCTGATCGAAGATAATCCGTACCCGGAGCTCGAACGGAAAGGCGCATTCCTTGAAGCCGGCTTCAAGGCTAACATGGACAAGCTTGGCCTGAACTACGTGCAGAACCGCGTCGGCTCCATGGCCTGCCTGTTCTTCACCGAAACCCCGGTCGTCGACTACAAAACCGCGATCACGGCCGACGCTGCAAAGTACGGCAAATACTTCCACTCGATGCTCGACCAGGGCATCTACCTCGCCCCGTCGCAGTTCGAAGCCATGTTCACCAGCTACGTGCACACAGACGCAGACCTCGACAAGACCGTCAAGGCGAACTACAACGCCCTCGTCGTCGCCTGCAAGTAATCGCAGCTCGACATTTGAAAACAAAAAGGGAGGCCCAACAGCCTCCCTTTTTTTGTTTGGATATAGTCCACGCCCTTCGTCCACTTCTCCAATTCACGAATGGCTTATGATCACATGAGTGCCTGAGGTCGATATACCGATCGAGCTATCACCGCCAGCAATAGCTCCCGACGATCGCGTGACGCAGGGGTCCCTGCACGCCAGGCCAGAGGTCTCCTGGCATCTGAAGGCGGCTGTTGAGACTTGAACTTTTTGCTCTTACGAATTAATGACATTTTCTGCTGTATGGGGGAAAACTCTTTAATATAGTGCATGAAGTGAATAGCGTCCCTCCCTCACGTGGTCCAGTGCCTCACACTCTCCCTCATCACCATCGCATCGGCGCCGGCTTCGCGAAGCAGGGCTTCGACGAACGGCAGGAAACCTTCGATCTTTTCGGTACTGTCCACGATCTCGACCACCATCGGCAGGTCGCCGGAGAGTTCGAGAATCTTGGCTGAATGCACCTTGTGGCGCATGCCGAAGGAGAGGATGCCGCGTAAGACGGTCGCACCGGCCATGCCGTGCTCGAGGGCTTTGCTCACCAGCAGCTCGTAGACCGGGCGATGCTGGAATTTTTCCTGCTCGCCGACGAAGATCCGCAGCAGTTCGCATTCAGTGAAGTTCATCATTGCCAGAGTTTTGCGCAAAGCGTTCCGGTGAAGATGCTGGCCATGCCACCGGCGATGCTCCCGGCGACATACAGTCCGGCGTACAGTGCCTGACCGTCACGGACCAGCCCCGTGGTTTCGAACATGGCCGTCGAAAAGGTGGTCAACCCCCCGCAGAAGCCCGTGGTGAGCAGAAGCCTGGTTTCCGGAGAGATGAGTGTGGTGGAAAGTGCCAGCTCGCTGACAAAACCGATAACGAAAGATCCGATCAGGTTGACCATCAGGGTCGCATAGGGAAAGCTCCCTGCCGTGAAGGGCATGGCAATGGCCACCAGGTAGCGGAACACCGAGCCGATGAAGCCGCCGAGACCGACGAGCAGCACGTTTTTCATACGGTCGCCCTCATTGGCCGATTGTCATGGAATGCCGGCATGTCTCCGGGGTCAACGGTCGCTGTGGCAGGTCTGCCGGTCCTCTATGCGCTTGTGGGCGCAGCACATCTCATCATGGATGTTCATGAGGATGTTGAAGACGCCGAGGCTGATGATGGTCGGAGCCCAGAGGCCGATAAAAATAGCAATGAGCTGGCTGTTGGCTCCGGTTCCGAAGATGAACACATAGATGGAGAGCAGGATCGACAGTGCTGCTGCGACGATATAGTACAACGGCTTCATAACGCAGGCTGGTTAGATGAATGGGTTCCGCTTAATGTCAAATGTAACAATTTGACATCATTCCCTAAATGCTGGTGGAGCCGGCGGTGGAACTGGGGGTCAGCGCTTGCCCTTCCCGAAGAGAGCCGTCGATATGCCGGCAACGAGGAAGACGAGAGCCGCGACGAGGATGACGGTCGCTCCCGAGGCCACGTCGAACACCCAGGAGAGCCAGAGGCCTGCGAGATTGAATGCTACGGAAAGCAGCACGGCGATGGCCATCATGCCGTGCAGGGTGCGGCTGAACATCCGCGCCACGGCGGCGGGTATGGTCAGCAGGGCGATGACCATGACGATGCCCACGACACGGACCATGATGACCACCGTAAGGGCGATCAGGGAGAGCATGAGCAGGTCGATCGTGACCGTCTTCAGTCCCGACACCCGGGCGTACTCTTCGTCGAACGACACGGCGAGGAACTCCTTGCTGAAGAGCCAGGCCACGCTGCCGATCAGAAGGTCGAGCACCAGGATGAGCAGGAGGTCGGACGCCGGCACGGTCAGGATGTTCCCGAACAGGTAGCTGAAAAGATTCGGTGCATAGCCGGGCGTCATGCCGATCAGGATCACGCCGATGGCCATGCCGGTGGCCCAGAAGGCTCCGATAGCCGTATCTTCGGCGACCCTGGCTTTCCGTGTGAGCAGCCCGATTCCGATGGCCGCAAGGAGACTGAAGGGAATGACCCCGATCAGGGGATTCACGCCGAGGTAGTAGCCGAGCCCGATACCCCCGAAGGCGGTATGCGCGATGCCGCCGCTGATGGAGCCGATCTTGCGTACCACCACATAGGAACCGATAATGCCGCAGGCGATGCTCGACAGAAGCGCAGCCATAAGGGCGTTGCGCATGAATTCGAAGTGCAGGATGTCAGGCATGGGGTTCTCCCTGGGAACTGGTTCCGGCATGTGGATGGTTGTGCAGCACGACATCGACCGGGTGGCCATACAGGCTTTCAAGGGCCGCAGTGCCGAGCGACGAGGCCGGACCCTGCATGTCGAGCGTGCAGTTCAGGCAGGCGACCCTCGATACGTTGCGCCCGACCGTGCCGGTATCGTGTGTGACGAGCACGATCGTGTGGTGCTCCTTCAGCCGGTCGAGCAGGTCGTAAATCGTGGTCTTCATCTCCGGATCGATGCTTGCCGTCGGTTCGTCAAGCAAGAGAAGCTCCGGCTCGCCGGCCAGGGCGCGAGCGATGAGGGCACGCTGGAGCTCGCCACCTGAGAGGGTGCCGATCCGGCTGTTCCTCAGCCTGGTGAGGCCGACCGTCTCAATCGCCTCGTCCGCCCGCTCCCGGTCGACCCGGCCGTAGCGCTGCATCAGCCTGCGCTTCGGAAGCCTCCCCATCATCACGACCTCACGGACACTGATCGGAAAGTCCCGGTCAAAGAAAGTGCGCTGGGGGACATAGCCGATACGTCCGGATGCCTGTCCTGGCGGTTCGCCGAAGACCGTGATCGTGCCGGAAGATGGCTTCTCGAGACCAAGGATAACCCTGAGGAGGGTGGTCTTGCCTCCGCCGTTCGGGCCGAGCACGGCGAGGTAGTCCCCCTCGTAAACCGTGATGGTGAGGCCGTCGAGCACCTTCATGCCGCCAAGCTTCACTCCGAGCCGGTCGCAGCTGATGACGGACCTCGTCATCGCAGTTCTCCCGCAAAGGCATTGGTGGCGCGCCTGAGGTTGTTCTGGTAATCCTTCGACAGGGGGTCCACCTGTACGGTTACCCCCCCGATGTCCCTTGCTATGGCATCGGCCTGGGCGCTGCTGAATTGCGGGGAGACAAACACGGTGCGGATCCCGGCCGCCCTGGCCGTCTCGATCACCCGGGCCATCTGCACCGGCGTCAGGGTCTTGCCCTCCTGTTCGGCCGCAATCTGCTCAAGTCCGAACTCCTGGGCGAAATAGCCCCAGGCAGGATGGAAAACGATGAAGCGTCGGCTTCCGACTCCAGCAAGGCGCTGCCGAAGATCTCTGTCGAGGGCCTGCAGCTCCGTGTCGAGCACCGCAAGATTGGACTGATACTCTTTCCGGTGCGAGGGGTCGAGCCTGACGAGCGATTGTGCTATGTTCGCCGCAATCTGCCTCGCATTCGATGGGGAGAGCCAGAAATGGGGATCATAACGTCCGCGAGCGTGTCCCTGCTCCTCATGAGCATCGGTATGCTCCATCGGGATAAGACGGACCCCCGCGGATGCGTCGCATACACTGAGCTCACGGTTCAGATCGAGGAAGCGCGGCATCCAGTTGAGTTCGAACTCGACACCAGACCCCGCCTTGACGAACAGCGCTGCCGATCCGAGCCGGACCATCTGCCTCGGCGTCGGCTCATAGCTGTGCGGATCGCCGCCCGGCGGTACCATGACCGACACTGAAACCCGCTCACCGCCGATCCTTTCGACAAAATAGGCCAACGGTTCAATGGAGGCCACAACCTGCAGCTTTCGGGAACCGGACCGACCGGAGCAGCCCTGCAGGAGAATGGTGAACAGCAGCAAGGAGGCGACCACAGAGAGGAACGCCAAACGGTCGCGTCCCGGGGCCTTGCGGTCACGGTACGGCCTCAGGCCGGCATCCATCGTTTCTTTGCTTGAATCCTGCATCTCTCGATCGTCAACGGGGTTCACCCTAAAGATAAAAAGAGGGAAAAAAACGGAAAAAACAGAGGGGAAAAGCCGCCAGCATCGGGCGGCCTCCGGGGAAAGAAGGCCGCCGGTGCATACCTGGTCAGCGCAGGCGGTTCAGGGCGCTGACGATCGCCTTGATAGACGCGAGGCTGATGTTCGAGTCGATGCCTGAGCCGTAGGCCATGCGGCCGTCGGCACAGGAGATCCGGATATAGCCGATGGCCAGGGCGTCAGAGCTGTGACCGATGGCGTGCTCGGCATACTCGTCGACATGGAAGTCGATACCGGTCTGGCTCACCATACCGCGCACGAAGGCGTCAAGAGGCCCGTTGCCGGTCGCCTTGAACGAAATTTCCCGGTCCGGAGAGAGGACCGTGCTGCTGATGGTGGTCGCCACCTCGTCGTTGGCTTCCGGGTCGGCATCGTCCCAGATGATCTGGCACTTCTTGAGCATGAAGGGTTCGCGGATGCCGATGTACTCCTTCTGGAACAGTTCGTGGATCTGTTCGGGTGAAAGCTCCTCCCCCGTCCTGTCGGCGACCTCCTGGACGGCCACGCCGAAATCGGGCTGCATCCATTTCGGAATCTGGATACCGTAGTCCTTGTCGAGCACGTAGGCGATGCCGCCCTTGCCAGACTGGCTGTTGATCCGGACGATCGCTTCGTAGGTGCAGCCGACATCCTGCGGATCGATCGGCAGATACGGCACATCCCAGATGCCTTCGGGCGAAAGCTTGTGGATCTTCATCCCCTTGCTGATGGCATCCTGGTGCGAGCCGGAGAAGGCCGTATAGACCAGGTCGCCGGCGTAGGGATGACGCGGATGGACATCCATGCGCGTGCAGCGGCGATAGGTATCCCTGATATGCGGCATATCGGAGAAATCAAGCTTCGGATCGATCCCCTGCGTCAGGAGGTTCAGGGCCATGGTCACGATGTCCATGTTGCCGCAACGTTCGCCATTGCCGAACAGCGCCCCCTCGATGCGGTCCGCTCCGGCCATGAGAGCCAGTTCGGAAGTCGCCACTGCCGTACCCCGGTCGTTGTGCGCATGCACGCTGATAATGGCCGCGTCACGATTCATGAGGTGTCGGCAGAACCACTCGATGCGATCGGCATAAATGTTTGGCGTCGAGAGCTCCACCGTTGACGGCAGGTTCAGGTTCACCCTGTTGTCGGCCGATGCCCCCCAGGCCTCCATGACCGCATGGCACACATCGAGAGCGTAGTCCAGCTCAGTGCCGGTGAAGCTTTCCGGACTGTACTGGAAACGGATGCCGGGATTGCCGCTCTCCTCCTTCAGCTGCCTGACCAGTCGGGTGCCGGCAATCGCGATGGACTTGATCTCCTCCTTGCCCATGCGGAACACCACGTCCCGCTGCTGGCGCGAAGTAGAGTTGTAAAGGTGCACGATGGCATTTTTCGCGCCGCTGATCGCCTCGAAGCTCCTCCGGATGAGGTGCTCACGCGACTGGGTCAGCACCTGGATGGTCACGTCGTCGGGAATAAGCTTCTCTTCGACCAGCTTGCGAACGAAGGCGAACTCGGTCGCCGACGCCGAAGGGAACCCGACCTCGATCTCCTTGAAGCCGATCGAGACGAGCAGCTTGAACATGGCGACCTTCTCGTCGACGCTCATGGGAACAGGCAACGCCTGGTTGCCATCGCGAAGGTCGACGCTGCACCATATCGGCGCTTTGGTGATCGTCCTGTCGGGCCAGCTCCTGGCGGAGATATCTACCGCAGGATAGGCTGCATACTTCTGATAATTCATCCTTTTCATGACTGCCTCTTGTTTTTCTGTACTGAACATCCCCTGAAATGAAAAAAGCCACCTAACCTGAGTGGTTGGCGGCTTGGAAACGTTTATTCAGACCATCTACGGAATGAACCGCAACGCGCCCCCCCTCAGTACCCGTGAGCCTGAAAGCCTTAGGAGTGTAAGCAGAAGCATGTTGTTGACCGTGTTCATACAATGTTCCGGGCCGGCTTAAACGATTGTCAATAATCTTAATATAGAAAATTCTCTTCCCACTGCAACTGTAATGTCAACAGGGAACCCCTGACAATCGTTCCCTCCTGGCCTTCCGGACCGAAAGGTCAGGGGCGCCTGGCCGCCATGAACGACAGCACCTCATGGCCCGTGCGGTCGTAGAACCGCAGCTCGCGACCATCAAGTGCAAAGGATACCGTTTTGCGCAACGCATTGATGAAGGTCCGCTCCCGCGCCATGACCTCCGGGGAACAGAAGATGCGGGTGGAGGATATCGACCCGAAACGGACGTTCGTACCGGAACGGACGAACGTCGCGTCGATGTGGTTGCATCCACCGGACCCCTTCAGGCGCCCCTGCCGCGACAGCGTAACGAATATGTCCATCTTCTGGCCTGCAATGAAGTCCGGCCTCCGGCCATCCACCTCCACTGCGCGCCACCATGTGCCAAGCAGCGGCGCTACCGGCGGGAAGCTCTTTGAGTAACGCGGCGAGCAGGATGCCAGCGTCATGAGTACCAGGATAAAACATGCCTTTTTCAATGCAAAATTCTCCGGCGGGGGATTGTGTTGTCTGGCCAGATAAAATAAGGGAAGCGTCGAGGGGGGAGGGGACGAACATGAAGTAAAATAAAAAAAGGAAGCACCGAAAACTCAAGTACTTCCTTTTTATGCTCCGCGAGTAGGATTCGAACCTACATCCCGACGGGTCGGGATAACAGCCGAATGCTCTCCTCACTTTCCTGGCTCCGCGAGTAGGATTCGAACCTACAACCCTTCGGTTAACAGCCGAATGCTCTACCATTGAGCTATCGCGGAATACGGCCCCTTTCGTCACCGAAAGGGATACAAATATACACCTGTTCAAAAAAAATCCAAACGGCTAAACACTTTTTTTCCTCATTTTTCATTGAGGGAGAAACCTGCATGATTTTCATTTTCGATAATTATTTTTGTACATTGTCAATCTTTTATGGAAATGGGGTGGTTATGCCAAAGGAAAAAGCATTGATCGAGATCCGCCTGGCGGGCCTCTCTCTGGGTGTCCATGAGTTCGATTTCACCTGCGAGGCAGGCGACTTCAATGATCCCTCGCTGACGGAAGCAGGATTTTCGAAAAATATATCGGTCAGGGTCGTCGTCGAAAGGAATGAAAACGAGATTTCGGTCTCCCTGGAAACAGCCGCATCCGCAGAACTTGCCTGCGATATCTGTCTTGCACCGGTCACCATTGAGCTCGAAGGATCCTTCAGGGTCAGCTATATTTATGAGCAGGAGCCGGGACAGGAGGAGGACGACAGTGAAGAGTATCGCCTGATCGACAGGAATGCGGTTTCGATCGACCTTACGGAAGATGTGCGAGAAACACTTCTTCTTTCCGTACCGATGAAGGTAACCTGCACGGGCAACCCCGATTGCCGGCTCTATCGGGAGAATGAAGCCGACAGTGCCGATGACAGTTCCTGGCAGGAATCGCTGGAGAAATTGAAAAACAAGTATCGTTAACCGTTGATTTTAAACTGAACAGGTTATGGCCAATCCAAAAGCCAAAATGTCCAAGTCCAGACGGGACAAGAGGCGTGCACAGTTCAATGCCCGCACCAAAGCAGCCGTCACGGTCATCTGCCCGAACTGCGGCGAACCGACCCTTCCGCATCGCGCATGCCGTCACTGTGGCCACTATCGCGGCCGTCAGGTGACCGGAAAAATTGTTGTCGGCTAAGCAGTTAAAGTAAATAATCCAGCACCGCCATGTTGACCATCGTCGTGGATGCTATGGGGGGCGACAATGCACCGGGTTGCGTTGTCGACGGTACGATCGAAGCCCTAAAAGAGAGCGGAAACAGGTTTGAAATCCTGCTGATAGGGCAGGAGGAGAAGGTCAGGCCGCTGCTTGAGCAGCATGACCTCTCGAACATGAACGTCAGGTTCATGCATGCGCCTGAAGCCATCACGATGGAAGACATTCCGGCCATTGCCGTAAAGACAAAGCAGGAGTCGTCCCTGGTAATGGGGCTTCGGCTCTGCAAAGCAAAACAGGCTGATGCATTCGTGAGCGCCGGCAACACCGGCGCCCAGATGGCTGCGTCTCTCTTCGTGCTCGGCCGGTTACCCGGAGTGCTGCGCCCGACCATCTACGCGTACTTCCCGCGGATCGGGGAAGGCCTCACCAATATCGTCGACGTCGGCGCCAATGTGGACTGCAAACCGGAAAACCTGGTGCAGTTCGCTGAAATGCTGACCATTTATCAGCGTTATGCCGCCAAAATCGAGAACCCGACGGTTGGCCTGCTCAACATCGGCGAAGAGGAGGGCAAGGGCCCCGATTACCTGAAGCAGTCCTACCGGCTGCTGCAGGAGGCTCACGCCGAGAACAAGATCAACTTCGTCGGCAACATCGAAGGTCACGACATCCTCGGCGGCAAGACGACCATCGTCGTCTGTGACGGACTTGTGGGCAATACCATCCTCAAATTCGGCGAGAGCATCCCCCACTTCCTGGCCTCCCTCCTGAAGCCTGCCATGGAAAAACTTGTCGGATCAGGCCAGCTGGACCAGAATGCCGCGGCCATTGCCGGCAAGGCGTTCAAGGGCATGTTCGAGCCGTTCGATGTCGAGAAGTGGGGCGGAGTTCCGTTCCTCGGAGTCGACGGAATCTCGATCGTCGGCCACGGCCGATCGTCATCCCGAGCGATCAAGAACATGATCTACATGGCTGAACACATGATCGAGCAGCGGGTCAATGAACACATTGCCGAAGTTCTGTCCTGACACGATCTTTCGATTCGGGCGGCACCCTGCCCGGCGAGTCCCCTCCCGTCCCGGTCGTTTCGCTGCAGACGCCGGGCCTGACCAATACCGGTTTTCCCGTTTTTGATCCTAAATCCGTAAGCATACCATGAAAGCAGCCATAACGACGACCGCAAAGTACCTTCCCGAGGAGATCATATCCAATTTCGACCTCGAGCGCATGCTCGACACAAACGACGAGTGGATACGATCCCGTACCGGTATCAGGGAGAGGCGCATCCTGAAGGATCCGGAAAAACCGACATCGTTCATGTGCACCGAGGTTGCCACGAAGCTGCTCGACAAACGGGGTATCGGAGCGGATGAAATCGACCTGATCATCGTGGCCACCATGACGCCGGACATGATTTTCCCGGCAACAGCATGCATCGTACAGGGAAATATCGGCGCGAACAACGCATGGGGCTTCGACCTGTCCGCCGCCTGCTCGGGCTTCCTCTACGCATTGAACACCGGAGCCCAGTTCATCGAATCGGGCAACTGCAAAAAGGTCATGGTCATCGGCGCCGACAAGATGTCCTCGATCCTCGACTACACCGACCGCTCGACGGCGATCCTGTTCGGCGACGGCGCCGCGGGCGTCATCCTCGAAGCGGCAAAAGAGGGGTATGGCGTGCTCGACGCGCGGCTCTACGCCGATGGTGCAAACGGCAAGGACCACCTGCTGATGAAGGCTGGCGGAAGCCTCCACCCGGCATCGCACGAGACTGTGGACAAGGGCATGCATTACATTACCCAGGACGGAAAACAGGTATTCAAGGCGGCGGTCATGGCCATGGCTGACGTGGCCGAAGAGATCATGAGACGCAACGGGCTCACGGCCGACAACATCGACTACCTTGTACCGCACCAGGCGAACCAGCGCATTATCCAGGCCACGGCCGAGCGCATGGGCATCGGGATGGACAAGGTGATGATGAACATCGAGTACTACGGCAACACGACGGCGGCAACCGTACCGATCTGCATTGCCGAACTCGACGAGCAGGGCAAGCTGCATACCGGTTCGAACCTCGTGCTGGCCAGCTTCGGCGCCGGTTACACCTGGGGCGGCATCTACGTCAGGTGGCAGTAACACCTTATCCATTCATCATCTATTGCAACGACAGGATATGAAAGCATTCGTTTTTCCGGGCCAGGGATCCCAGTACTGCGGCATGGGCCGCGACCTTTACGAGCGGTTCCCCGAAGCCAGGGCCCTGATGGACAGGGCCAATGAGATCCTTGGCTATTCGATCACAGGCATCATGTTCACCGGCAGCGAGGATGATCTCAAGCAGACGAAGTACACGCAGCTCGCCATCTTCCTGCACAGCTACGCCGCGGCCATGCTGCTCGGCCGGGAGGGTGTTTCCATGGCTGCAGGCCACAGCCTCGGCGAATACACGGCGCTCTGCTTTGCCGGCGCCATCGGGTTCGAGGATGCCGTCAGGCTCGTAGCAAAGCGAGGGGAACTGATGCAGAACGCCGGGCAGCTTAATCCGGGCACCATGGCGGCCATCATCGGCATGGACGATGCTGCCCTCGACGGACTGCTCGAAGAGGCCGGCGCGTTCGGCGTCGTCCAGGCGGCAAACTTCAACTCGCCCGGCCAGATCGTGCTTTCAGGGGACATCGCCGCCGTCAGGAAGGCCGTGGAACTCGCCCCGGCAAAAGGGGCGCGCATGGCCAAGGAGCTCGTCGTCTCGGGCGCGTTCCACTCACCACTCATGAAGCCTGCCGAAAAGGAGCTCGCCGAGACCCTCGACACGATGACGATCAGGGACGCCGAAATTCCGGTCTGCATGAACGTCGTAGCCCGTCCGGTCAGGGATGCCGCCGAAATCCGGGCCAATCTCATCAGCCAGCTCACCAGTTCCGTGCTCTGGAGCCAGTCGGTCCAGGCCATGGTCGACGCTGGCGTGAGCGAGTTTGTCGAAGTCGGCCCGCAGAAGGTTCTGCAGGGGCTCATCAAGAGAATCAGCAAGTCCGCGACGACCGACGGCGTCGATACCGCCGATCAGGTCGCGTCCAGGGTCAATCCAGCATAAAGCATTATCAATCCGAACGTAAATCACATAACCATGTTCAAAGGAAAAACCGCGATCGTAACCGGCTCGGCAAGGGGCATCGGTCAGGCTATCGCCATCGAGCTCGCATCGAAGGGCGCCGACCTCGTCATCTGCGACGTCAAGGCGGAATGGCTGTCCGAAACCGAGGCTGCCCTGAAGGAGCTCGGCGCGAAGGTCACCTGCAAGGAGCTTGACGTCACCAGCGGCGACGCATGCCAGAAGGTCTTCAACGAAATCGCCGAGGAAAATGGCAGCATCGACATCCTGGTCAACAACGCAGGCATCACCCGCGACGGCCTCCTGATGCGGATGAGCGAAGAGGACTGGGACGCCGTGCTCACGGTCAACCTGAAAGGGACCTTCAACTGCACCAAGGCCGTCACCCGCACCATGATGAAGCAGCGCTCGGGCTCGATCATCAATATCGCCTCGGTCGTAGGCATCATGGGCAACGCCGGCCAGGCCAACTATGCCGCTTCGAAAGGGGGCGTCATCGCCTTCACCAAATCGGTGGCCAAGGAGCTGTCATCCCGCAACATCAGGGCCAATGCCATCGCGCCCGGCTTCATCTCGTCGAAGATGACCGATGCCCTCTCCGATGAGGTCCGTCAGAAGATGCTTGACGCCATCCCGCTGAACGCCTTCGGCACGCCGCAGGATATCGCCAACGCCGTGACGTTCCTTGCCAGCGACATGTCATCGTACATTACGGGACAGGTGCTCAGCGTGAACGGCGGCATGATCATGCAATAAAGCCGTCAAACCGCTCGCAACGGTTGGGCAACGTCCATGTTTGTCGCAGAATCCCTGATTGATCACTTCGATTGGCGGGGATTTCGAGTCAGCTGGCTGCGAGTTTGGCCCACTGTTTTTTCTTTGTATATTCGCAAACGCATTTTTTTGTTTTTTGTCCTCAACCATAAACCCGGAGAAGAAGATGAGCGCAGCTGAAATTAAAGATAAAGTGTACGATATCATCGTCAGCAAAATGGGCGTTAACAAGGATCAGATCAAGCCGGAATCAAAGTTTTCCGATGACCTCGGTGCAGACTCCCTCGATACCGTCGAGCTGATCATGGAACTCGAGAACGAGTTCGGCGTCCAGATCCCTGACGAAGATGCCGAAAAGATCGGCACCGTGCAGCAGGCTATCGACTACATCACCGGCAAGAAATAATCTTGCATCGCAACAGGCAGGGAAACCCCCTGCCTGTTTTTTTTTCTTTAATCGTCAAATCACCGCAGATGGGTCTGGAACTCAAAAAAATCGTCGTCACCGGTATCGGCATCCTGTCGCCTATCGGTCTTTCGGCAGGGGATTTCTGGAAATCCCTCATGAACGGCAAAAGCGGCGCCGCGCCGATCACCTACTTCGACACGACGGATTTTGCGACCACGTTCGCATGCGAACTCAAGGGTTTCAAGGCCGATGACTTCATCGACCGCAAGTCCGCTGACCGCATGGACCCCTATTGCCAGTACGGCGTCATCGCTGCCGAACAGGCATTGAAGGATTCCGGCCTCGACCTCCAGTCGATCGATCCGACAAGGATCGGCGTCGTCCACGGCTCCGGCATCGGCGGCATGACGACCTACGACACCCAGTTCCGGACCTACATGGAGCGCGGCCCCCGCAGGGTGAGCCCATTCTTCATCCCGATGCTTATCCCGGACATCGCTGCCGGGCAGATCTCGATAAGGAACGGCCTCATGGGACCGAACTACGCAACCTCATCGGCCTGCGCGACATCGCTCCACGCCATCATGGACGGCTTCATGCTCCTGCAGATGGGCATGGCTGACTATATGGTATGCGGCGGCTCGGAAGCCACGGTCACCCCGATGGGCGTGGCCGGTTTCAATGCAGCCCGTGCGCTCTCGACGGCCAACGATCGTCCTGAAAAAGCCTCCCGCCCATATGACGTCGACCGCGACGGATTCGTCATGGGTGAAGGAGCCGGATCCCTGGTGCTCGAAACCCTGGAATCGGCGGTAAAGCGCGGCGCGAAGATCTACGCGGAAGTCGCAGGCGTGGCCGCATCGGCAGACGCGTACCACCTCACGGCACCGCATCCGGAAGGTATCGGAGCCCTGAGTGCGATGAACAACGCCCTGAAGATGGCCGGCATCACACCTGACAAGATCGACTATATCAATACGCACGGCACCTCGACCCCGCTGGGAGACGTCGCCGAAGTACAGGCGATCAAGAAGGCATTCGGCGAACACGCCTACAAGCTGAGCATCAGCTCGACGAAGTCGATGACCGGGCACCTGCTCGGCGCTGCCGGCGCCCTCGAGTCGGTCGCATGCATCCTTGCCCTGCAGAACCAGGTCGTACCGCCGACCATCAACTGCGACAACCTCGATCCCCAGATCGACCTTGACGTGACGCCGAACAAACCGAAGGAACGCAAGATCGAATACGCGCTTAACAACGGGTTCGGATTCGGCGGACACAACGGGTGCCTGATTTTCAAAAAAGGCCCCGACGCCTGAACCGCGATTACCACCCATGTCACAACTGTGGCAAAAGCTGACCTCCCTGAACTTTCTGCGAAACGAAAGTTCAGGGAACGCAGGAAACGGCCATAACAAGATCGGCCAGGAGGAACAGTTCCCTCTCGAACCGGATACCATCGCCCTGCTGGAGGGGCTGACCGGCCGGCCCTGCCGCCATGTCACACTCTACAGGACAGCCCTTACGCACCGCTCGGTGCTTCATGACCTTCCGCAGAATGCAGAGCAACCGGAATCGAACCAGCGCCTCGAATTCCTCGGGGACGCCGTGCTCGACCTGCTGATCTCGGAGCACCTATTCAAGCTGTTCCCGTCGAGCGACGAGGGACACCTGTCAAACAACCGAGCAAAGATCGTCAACAGGAAGGCCCTGGCAAACTTCGCGGCCGGACTGGGCCTCGGGGAATGCCTCATCATCGGAGACTCCGCCGACAGGCAGCGCATCAGGACGAGCGAATCGGCACTGGCCGACGCCTTCGAAGCGCTCGTCGGAGCGATCTACCTGGACCAGGGCATAGCCGGCGCGGAACGCTTCATCATGACCCATGTCATCTCGAAGGTCGACCTGCAGAGGATCGTCGAGGAAGAGCACAACTACAAGAGCCGACTGATCGAGTTCGCCCAGTCGCACCACCTCCCCGCCCCGCTCTATTGCGTCATCGCCGAGGAGGGCGCCGAACACGAAAAAACATTCACTATTGAAGTCTCCTGCAACGGAGTCGTCCTCGGCCGGGGCCGCGCACCCCGAAAGAAGGACGCAGAACAGATCGCGGCCAGGGAAGCCATGAGCCTGATCGAAACCCGCGACCCGTTCGACCGTCAGGCGGATTCATAGCCGGCGGCCATTGAGCTTTTTTCCCTGGCGGTTTTGCGCATTGCGCCGCTTCACTCTATATTGTTTTCTGATTTGCTGTCACTCGCATCCCTTCCGAATCGATCCATGAAAGAAAAACTGATCTTCGATCTCTCCCGCAGCGGACGAAAAGGCTACAGCTTCTCTCCGCTTGATATCCCCGCACGTCCTGCAGAGGAGTTCCTTCCCTCGAAATTCCTGAGAAAGGAGGCCGCGGCGCTGCCCGAGATTCCGGAGAGCGAGGTGGTTCGGCACTTCGTGAGGCTGTCGAACCTCAACTACCATGTCGACAAGAACATGTACCCGCTCGGCAGCTGTACCATGAAGTACAACCCGAAGATCAACGACTATACCTGCGACCTGCCCGGCTTCGCCGCGCTGCACCCGATGCAGCCGGAATCGACCGTCCAGGGGGCCCTGCAGATGATGCATGAGCTGGCGGAAATGCTGTCCGAAATCGCCGGCATGGCCGCCGTGACGCTCCAGCCGGCCGCCGGCGCCCATGGTGAGCTGACCGGCATCCTGCTCATCAAGAAATATCATGAAAAGCTTGGACGGCCCCGCAAAAAGCTCCTCGTGGTTGACTCCGCCCACGGCACCAACCCGGCCTCGGCAGCCCTCGGCGGCTACCAGACCGTCTCGGTATCAAGCAACGCCATAGGACGAACCGACCTGAACGACCTGCGCGCCAAGCTCGACGACGACGTGGCCGCCCTCATGCTGACAAACCCGAACACCATCGGCCTGTTCGAGTCCGAAATCCTGACCATCGCGAAGATGGTGCACGACAACGGCAGCCTGCTCTACATGGACGGCGCCAACATGAACGCCCTGCTCGGCCTTGCACGGCCCGGCGACATGGGCTTCGACGTAGTGCACTACAACCTGCACAAGAGCTTTTCCGCCCCGCATGGCGGCGGCGGTCCCGGCAGCGGCCCGGTCGGCGTCGGCGAGCGCCTGGTGGAGTTCCTTCCGATACCGGTCGTCGAGAAATATGAAGAGGGTGGCCTGACAAGGTACCGCCTCAATTCGGACAAGCCGGAAAACATCGGCAGGATGATGAACTTCTACGGCAACTTCTCGGTGCTGGTCCGCGCCTACACCTATATCAGGATGCTCGGGTCCGAAGGTCTGCGGCGGGTTTCCGAGAACGCCATCATCAACGCGAACTACCTGCTCAGCCGTCTGCTCGACCACTTCCTGCTTCCTTACCCGAAGCCGGTCATGCATGAGTTCTGCCTTTCGGGAGACCGCCAGAAAAAGGAGCACAACGTCCGCACGCTCGATATCGCAAAGCGCCTGCTGGATTACGGCTATCATGCTCCAACGGTCTACTTCCCGCTCATCGTGAGCGAGGCGCTCATGATCGAACCGACGGAGACCGAAACGAAAGAGACGCTCGACGCATTTGCCGAGGCCCTGATCGCCATTGCCGAAGAGGCGTCGAACAGCCCCGAAAAGGTTCTTTCAGCTCCCGTAACGACCCCGGTCAAACGTCTCGACGAAGCCCAGGCCTCAAGGCAGCTGAACATCTGCTGCACCCTCTGACCGTTCCGCCCGCGCATCGGGTCCCTGCCGCACCAGGCGGCAGGGACTCTTTCTCCCTTCGCCCGTTTACCCTCGGATATTTTCCGTTTCGGTCTCCGGAAGATGTTTCATAGATTGAAAAACACCCCTTGATGAAACGAACTATTTGTTCTTGCTCCGATAAATCCATGCGTGCCAGATCAATCGCCTACGTGCTTGCCATACTCGTGAACCTGCTGCTCATGTCCTGCATGACACCCGCAACAGGGTGGTCTCGCGAGAAACCCCTCCCCAACATCGCGAAATCGCTCTTTTCGAAAAAAGAGCCCTGGGTTGAAGAGACCATCGGGAAGATGACCCTGCCTGAAAAGGTCGGCCAGATGATCGTGGCCAGCATCGAAGGCCAGTACAGAAGCAATAACGACAAAGAGTACGTGCTGGTTTCCCGCCTCTCGGAACAGGGCAAGATCGGTGGCGTCATGTTCCTCAAGGGCGACGTCTTCGGCGCAGGGATGCTGGCGAACCATTTCCAGTCACTGTCGAGGGTCCCGCTGCTCATCAGTGCGGACATGGAACGGGGCCTCGCCATGAGGCTTGACGGCGCGACCGAGTTTTCACCCGGCATGGCCATCGCGGCCGCTGGAGATCCCGAGCTTGCCCGATCCATGGCCAGGGTGATCGCAAGGGAAGCCCGCGCCATCGGGATCGGTCAGGACTACGCCCCGTCCGTCGACCTGAACATCAATCCGGCAAACCCGATCATCAACACCCGCTCGTTCGGTGACCGGATCCCGCTGGCCATCTCGATGTCATCGGCCATCATCGACGGGCTGCAGTCCGCCGGAGTGGTCGCCACGGTCAAGCACTTCCCCGGCCACGGTGACGTTACCGTCGACAGCCATCACGCGCTGCCGGTTCTCGAGGGGGACCGACGCCGACTCGAGGAGTATGAGCTGAAGCCCTTTCGGGCGGCCATCTCACAGGGGGTATTGAGTGTCATGGTGGGTCATCTTGCCGTACCGAAACTGACCGGCTCCCTCGAACCGGCGTCGCTCTCCAGGACCATCGTGACGGACCTCCTTCGGAACGAGCTCGGATTCAGCGGGCTGATCGTCACCGACGCACTGAACATGAAGGCCCTCAACAACGGCAGCAGCCCGGAAGAGATTGCCATCAAGGCAGTACAGGCGGGCAACGACATCCTCCTCTTCCCGCCGGACCCGGAACTTGCGCACGATGCGGTGACCGCAGCCGTCGAAAACGGCACAATTCCCGAGGGCAGGATCGACGAATCCGTGCGACGGATTCTCCTGATCAAGCACTGGCTGGGACTCGACCGGAAAAAGATGGTCGACCTGACGCGGCTGCAGGAGCATGTCGGCCAGCCGGAAGGGCTCAGGATCTCAGGCAGGATCGCCGAGAACGCCATCACCCTCATCAGGGACCGCGACCGGTTCGTGCCATTCCGCATGCCGATGAACGGCCCGGTGCTGGACATCATCCTTCAGGACAAACCCGGCGAGGAGCATGCACGGACCTTTGCAGAGAAACTCGGGAAGAGATATGCCGTCATCCACCTCAGGCTCGATCCTTCGAGCCGCGACAAGGCGTTCATCGAAGCTTCAGCCATGGCTGCCGGAGCTTCAGCGGTCATCCTGACCACCGAAATCCAGGCGGTATCAACCTCCGGGCCATCGAAGCTGAGCGAAAAGCAGATCGGGTTTGTCCGCACCCTGCCATCGAAGGTGGCTCCGGGCACCCCGCTCATATTCGTCTCTTTCGGGACCCCCTACCTTCTGGACCAGTTCCCTGAAATCGGTACCGCCCTGTGCGCCTACAGCACGAGCGAGCAGGCAGAAAATTCGGTCGTCCGGGTGCTGAACGGCGAAATCGCCCCGGCAGGGAAACTCCCTGTGTCACTCACGGGAGGACAGCCTTGACCTTTAGGGCGATTATTGCTTAGATTACATTTCGCCCGGCCCTGCCGGATATCGTTCACAGAAAAATGCTTACCGCTGTACCGACCATGGGAAAAACCGTCCGGGACGAATCCACCGCCAGCGCATACTGGGCTGCGGTCAACACCTTCTGCGCCCTCGAGGACGTCCACGTCGTGGCCGACGCCCCCGTGGGTTGCTACAACCTCGTCGGCGTCGCCGTGATGGACTATACCGATGCAGTGCCCTATCTCGAGAACTTCACGCCGACCAGCCTGACCGAAAAAGAGATCGCCTCGTCCGGCAGCTCGGAAGCCGTGCAGGCGATCCTCGATCAGCTGAAGGACTGCGGCAAACAGCTTATCCTGGTTTCAAGCGCCGAAAGCGAAATGATCGGCAGCGACCACGAGAGCCTGCTCCGGATGAAATACCCGTCGGTAAGGTTCTTCCCGTCGAACTCCCTCGGCGAGAACGAGTGGCAGGGGCGGGAGCGGGCACTCGCATGGCTGTACGACCGGTTCGACGATGGTCGCCCGGCAAAGGTCGAACCGGGTTCGGTGAGCATCATCGGCCCTACCTACGGCTGCTTCAACAGCCCTTCGGACCTGGCCGAAATCAGGCGCCTCATCACTGGTGCCGGCGCCACGGTCCGGCATGTCTACCCCTTCGGCGCGAAGGTTGGGGAGCTCTCCGACCTGAAAAACTCGGAGGTGATCGTGGTCATGTACCGTGAATTCGGCCGGGAGCTCGCCGAAAAGCTGGGTCGTCCGGTCCTGTATGCACCGTTTGGTCTCGAAGAGACGAAAGAGTTCCTGATGAAGCTTGGTGAACTGACCGGCAAACGGCCGCAGGCCGAACAGTTCCTCGCTGAAGAGAAGAGAACAACCCTGAAGCCGCTTTGGGACCTCTGGCGCGGCCCGCAGTCCGAGTGGTTCCCGACCATCCGCTTCGGCGTGGCCGCCGCCACGAGCTATGCCCGCGGCATCGAACGATTCCTTGCCGGGGAGATGGGCATGCAATGCCTCTTCAGCCACGATTCGGCCGTAGCCGACAATGCCGTCGTTCGCGACGAGATCATGCAGAAGCAGCCGCAGTTCCTGTTCGGCCGCATGCCTGACAAGATCTACCTTGCCGAGATCGACGCCAAGACCCGCTTCATACCAGCTGGGTTCCCTGGTCCGATCGTACGCAGGGCCCTCGGCACCCCGTTCATGGGTCACAGCGGCGCGGTCTGGATCATCCAGGAGATCGTCAACGCCCTCTACGACATCCTGTTCGCCTTCCTGCCGATCACGAAACGCCAGTCCGGCCAGCCCCAACCTGTGGTTCACCTCACCTGGACTCCTGAGGCGAACGCGCTGCTCGAGGAGATCGTGAAGAAGGCCCCGTTCATCAGCCAGATCTCGTTCGGAAGGGAGCTGAAGCAGAAAGCGGAGGCGCAGGCTGCCGCAAAGGGTCTCGACACCGTCACCCCCGAGGTCCTGAGGCAGATTGCGTGAGGGAAGTGATGAGTAACAAGTGACAAGTGACGAGATTTTGTATTTCTGGGCGTACGAAGAATCCATTTTGATGGCTACTCATCGAGAAACGTCCTTGGCTGCCTATGGATCCTTCACTCCGCTTTGCTCCATTCAGGATGACAGAATCGACGCCAGACAGTACCGGAGTTGACGTGTCACCTTTTTTTCCTCTTGCATAATTGGCGAATTTTTAGCATCATTCAGTCCTTCTTATCGGTTCGGGGCAAACATGGTAGATACCATTTTCGACGACACAGCCCTCCCGGCCGGCGAATACTGACGTAAAGAGGCTGTTATGAATTTCTCCCTTACCGGGAGCAGGATGCAGGTCGACAGACCTCTTCCGGAAACATGATTATGGACAGAACATCCAATGTCTGAAAACACGGATTACCGCGAGCAGGTGATCATCACCCTGCCTGACGGTACTGAAAAATACTTTCAGGCCGGCGTCACCGGTCTCGATATAGCCACGTCCATCGGCAGGAAACTGGCGCAGGACGCACTCGGCATCATCGTGGACGGAAAACCCCGGGACCTCGATACGCCCATCACCGGTAATGCACGCATCGAAATCATCACCTTCGACAGCCCTGCCGGCAAGGAGATTTTCTGGCACAGTTCGAGCCACCTGATGGCCCAGGCCGTCGAGGAGCTCTTCCCTGGCGCCAGGTTCGGAGCCGGACCGGCCATCGAGCAGGGGTTCTACTACGACATATCATATCCGGAACGATTCAACGAAGAGGATCTGCGAAACATCGAAGCCAGGATGCTCGAGATCGCCGGACGCGATGCCGCCATCAGCCGCGAAGAGATGCCGCGCGAGAAGGCAATCGGCTATTTCAGGGATACCCGCAAGGACCCCTACAAGGTCGAGATCCTCGAAGAGACGCTCAAGGATGTCGATACGGTTTCGGTATACCACCAGGAGGGCTTCGCCGACCTCTGCAGCGGCCCGCACCTTCCCCGGACAGGGAAGATCAAGGCGGTGCTCCTGACCAACATCTCCGCTTCATACTGGCGGGGCGACTCGAGCCGGGAATCGATGCAACGCATCTACGGCATCGCATTCCCGTCGGACAAGCTCCTCAAGGAGCACACCACCCGCATGGAAGAGGCCCGTCGTCGCGACCACCGCAAGCTGGGAGCCGAGCTGGGGCTTTTCCTGCTGACCCCCGAGGTCGGAAGCGGCCTGCCGATCTGGCTCCCGAACGGCGCCATCGTGCGCAACGAACTTGAAACGTTCCTGAAGGCCGAACAGCGCAAGCGAGGCTACGTGCCGGTCTATACGCCGCACATCGGAAACATCGAGCTCTACAAGCGCTCAGGTCATTACCCGTACTACAGTGATTCGCAGTTCCCGCCCCTGACCTACAAGGACGAAACCGGCCGTGAGGAGCAGTACCTCCTGAAGCCGATGAACTGCCCGCACCACCACCTGATCTACAGTTCGGAGCTGCGCAGCTATCGCGACCTGCCGATCCGCCTGACCGAGTTCGGTACGGTGTACCGTCACGAGCAGTCCGGTGAGCTCAACGGCCTGGTGCGTGCACGCGGATTCACCCAGGATGACTCGCATATCTACTGCCGTCCGGACCAGCTGGTCGACGAGATCTGCAACGCCATCGACCTGACCCGTTTCGTGTTCAATACCCTCGGCTTCACCGACGTGGAGACCAGGCTTTCACTGCACGATCCGGCAAACCAGGCTAAATACGGCGGCACACCCGAGGTCTGGGAACAGGCCGAGAGGGATGTGAAGGAAGCCGCCGACCGTATGGGTATCAAATATTTCATCGGCATCGGAGAAGCAAGCTTCTACGGGCCAAAAATAGATTTCATCGTCAGGGATGCCATCGGCCGCAAGTGGCAGCTCGGCACCGTCCAGGTCGACTATGTCATGCCTGAGCGCTTCGACCTGAGCTATGTCGGAAGCGACGGTCAGAAGCATCGCCCCGTGGTGATCCATCGCGCGCCGTTCGGTTCAATGGAGCGTTTCATCGGCGTGCTGATCGAACACACCGCAGGCAACTTCCCGCTCTGGCTCGCGCCGGTGCAGGTTGCGGTGCTGCCCATCGCCGAAGATGTGCACGAATATGCCCGCGAGGTCTGGCAGGCCCTGCATGCTGTCGGCATCCGGGCCAAACTCGACCTGCGCAGCGAAAAGATCGGAAAGAAGATCCGTGAGGCCGAACTCTCGAAAATCCCCTGCATGCTGGTCATAGGCAGAAACGAGCAGGAGGCCGGAGAGGTCTCGCTGCGCCGGCACCGCAAAGGGGACGAAGGACGCATCGGCGTCCAGGAGCTCATCGGAAAACTCAGTGAAGAAATTGCTCAAAGAGCCTGATCAGTAACCGGCAGGCATACTGGTCCTATCAACCAACACCGATCGAATGAAAAAACAGAAGACATCCGGCCAGAAACCGAAACTATCCTACAGGATCAACGATCAGATCCGGGTACCTGAAGTCAGGGTCGTCTTTCCTGACGGTACCATGCAGGTAATGCGAACCCTGGACGCAAAGAGAGCCGCAGAGGAGCGCAGCCTCGATCTGATCGAGGTTCAGCCGAATGCACAGCCCCCCGTCTGCAAGATGGAGAATTACGGGAAGCTGATCTACAAGATGGACAAGAAGGAGAAGGACCTCAAGAAGAAGCAGAAGACCACTTCGCTCAAGGAGCTGAGGTTCCATCCGAACACCGACAAGCACGATTTCGACTTCAAGACCGCGCACCTCGAGGAGTTCCTCCGCAAGGGAAACCGCGTCAGGGCGACCATCGTGTTCCTCGGCCGATCGATCATATACAAGGACAAGGGCCTCGACCTTGCCAACCGCCTGACCGAGAGGCTCAGCACGGTAGGCACCCGTGACGGCGAACCGAAGTTCGAAGGAAAGAAGCTCTTCGTCTACTTCGAGCCCGACAAGAAGAAAATCGAGCAGTTCGAGAAATGGCGGGCCAAATCGGCGCCACTGCCCCCGCTTGAGCCCATCTCGGCTGAACCCGAAGAGGACGACGATTCAGAATAAACAGAGTTACAGCGAAACGACTTATTATCATTAAAACCGACGATCATGCCTAAAATGAAATCACATCGCGGTGCCCGCAAAAGGTTCAAGGCTACCGCATCTGGAAAAGTAAAGCGCGAGCGTATGAACGGCTCCCACAACCTCGAACATAAAAACAGGAAGCGCACTCGCCGCCTGCACCAGTCGACGATGGTCGATTCGACCCGCGAAAACCAGATCAAGCGGATGATCCTTGCTTAAGGGTCCCCTGAAATTGCGATAACACAAATCAGACACAACGATGCCTAAAGCAAATAATGCGGTAGCCTCAAAAGCAAGAAGGAAAAGGATTCTCAATAAAGCGAAAGGATATTGGGGTTCACGCGGCAACATCCTGACCGTTGTCAAGCACGCCGTCGACAAGGCCGAGCAGTACGCCTACCGCGATCGCCGGGCCAAGAAAAGGAATTTCCGTTCGCTCTGGATCATGCGCATCAACGCAGCTGCGCGCCTGAACGGCGTATCCTACTCCCGCCTGATGGATGCCATCCACAAGAAGAACATCCAGATCGACCGCAAGGCGCTGGCAGAGATCGCCGTCAAGGATCCTGCTGCCTTCACGGTGATCGTCAGGACGGCACTCGATTAATACCTCTCAAGGCGACCCTATGGAGACAAGCATCTGCCAGCTGCAGCAGGAGATTGACGGAATTGAAATCCGCGAGCAGAAAGACCTCGAAGCGTTCAGGCTCGAATTCACCGTACGAAAAGGGCGCATAGCAGCCCTTTTCGCACAGCTGAAGGGCGTCGACCCTGCAGAAAGACCGCGCATAGGGCAGCTCCTGAACGCTCTGAAGGTTTCGGCAGAAGAAAAGGCTGCCGAGGCCGAGGCGCGTTTCGCCGTGGCCGCCGGCCCGTCACACCCGACGATCGACATCTCCCTTCCGGGAAGGCGCTCCTTCTGCGGATCCGAACACCCGGTACAGAAGGTGCTTGGAGACATGAAGCGCATCTTTTCGGCCATGGGTTTCAGCATTGCGACAGGCCCGGAACTTGAACTCGACGAGTACAACTTCGATCTCCTTAACTTCCCTCCGAACCACCCTGCCCGGGACATGCAGGACACCTTTTTCGTGACGAGGGGCCAGAGCGAAGGAGATGTGCTGCTCAGGACGCACACATCACCGGTGCAGGTCAGGGTCATGCTCGACGAAAAACCGCCGATCAGGGTCATCTGTCCCGGCAAGGTGTACCGTAACGAAGCGATCAGCGCGAGAAGCTACTGCGTGTTCCACCAGCTCGAAGGGCTCTATATCGACAAAAACGTGTCGTTCGCAGACCTGAAAGCCACCATCTACTCGTTTGCCCGCCAGATGTTCGGCACCGATGTGAAGCTCCGGTTCAGGCCGAGCTTCTTCCCGTTCACGGAACCGTCGGCAGAAGTGGACGTCACCTGCTACCTCTGCGGAGGAAAGGGGTGCCGCGTCTGCAAGAAGTCAGGCTGGCTGGAGATCATGGGATGCGGCATGGTCCACCCGAATGTCATGCGCAACTGCGGCATCGACCCTGAAGAGTGGACCGGCTACGCCTTCGGCATGGGCGTGGACCGCACGGCGCTCTTGCGCTACAAGATCGACGATATCAGGCTTCTGTTCGAGAACGACGTACGCATGCTCAGCCAGTTCATGGCTTAAGATAAGAAAGGGACATAAAGGACAGCAGGGACGAACAAGAAGATCTTTCTGCAAGAAAAAAGACGATGCCGCAGGGTATCGTCTTTTTTCTTGTCCGTTATGATCTGCCAGCTACTTGTCCTTCAGCGCCAGGGTCCAGGACTCCATCGCCTCGTTGGCCGACGGAGTCGGCGCTTCAAGGAAGCTGATGATGAAACTCTTGTCGAGTTCGGCCACGCCGATCGACTTCGGGCGGATAGCGAGCACCTTCGGGTTCATGATCTCCTTGCCGAAACAGAACACGATGTTCTTGGCTGCACGGATCTCTTCGCTGATGCTTCCGTCCGGCAAAGCGGCAGTATGTCCGTAATGGTCGAACACGCCAACACAGGCCGCAACCGGGTGAGCATCGATCTTCTGCCAGTAATAGGCAATAATGTCATCCACGCTCCTGCAGCTCGTCTCGTTCTTGTCAAGCTCAAGGATGTAGATGGGGTATTTCTCATGAAAAAGGGTTTGGTTCATGATGCTCTCCCTGTTTGGTTACTGGTTACTGCAACTTTCGGCATAGGGCCCGAACGGGGTAAATCCCCGACTATAAAGTCTACGCCAGATGTGCAGATTTTCCAATAAGCCGAAACAAAAAAGCCTCGCGACGGCAATGGTCGCGAGGCTTTATATCGATTTTTCCGGGCGAGCCGGATGGCTTTGGCGTCGAGATTACTCGCCGGCGCCTTCGGCTTCGACCTCGATGCTGAGCTTGGCGGAGATGTCAAGGAACAGCTTCGCGTCAGCCTCATACTTGCCGAGGGATTTGATCGGCGCTTCGAGGGTGATCTTCCTGCGGTCGATCTCCACGCCCTGCAGCTTGAGGGCTTCGGCGATGTCCGAGGCGGTCACGGTACCGAACAGCTTGCCGGATTCGCCGGCCTTGGCATGCACCTTGACAGGCATCTGCTCGAGTTTCGCGGCCAGGTCCCTTGCCGTCTTGCGCTGCAGTTCGATCTTCCTCGCCTGCTGCTTCTTCTCTGTTTCGAGAGCCTTGATGGTTCCATCGGTAGCCCTGATGGCATACCCCTGCGGGATCAGGTAGTTATTGGCATAACCGTTCTTGACGGAGACGACTTCACCTGCATCGCCAAGGGTTGCCACATCTTTTCTTAAAATTATTTTCACGGCCTGTTTCCTCGTTCTGAATAATTAAAATTGTGTACAACCACTTACTTGTATTCGTCGGCGACGTAAGGAATGATCGCAAGGAACCTTGCCCACTTGATCGAGTGGGTCAGAAGGCTCTGCTCCTTGGCCGACAGTCCGGTAATACGGCGGGGGATGATCTTCCCCTGGTCGTTGATGAAACGCTTCAGTTTGCGCTCGTCACGGTAGTCGAAAAAGACCACCTGGTTCTTGGACACTTTCTTTTTCGATGCCAGAGCATTGCCCAAAGACTTGCTGCCCTGTGCAGATGATGGTTTTTGTCTCATGAGTCTTTTCAAGATAATTGTAGCTTATGTTCTTTTCAGTCGGAAGAGAGGTATTTGTACTCATACAGGTGCCCATCATCGTCGATTCCGTCATGATGGATATCATGCGTATCGTCCTCGATGAACCCCTCCACGTCCTCCTCTCCATTTTTCTTCCTCTTGTTGAGGAACTGTATCCTTCTTGCCTTGATTTCAACCACGGTCCTGGATGTGCCGTCCTGGGCTTTCCAGGTGCGGCTCTGCAATTCACCGTCCACAAGCACGGCCGAGCTCTTCTTCAGGTTGTCCCTGCAGCTCTCGGCGAGCTTGTTCCAGGCCACGACGCCGACATAGCAGACGTCTTCCTGCCACTGGTGGTTGCTGTCCCTGAACCTGCGGTTGCACGCTATCGAGAAATTGACGACTGGCGTCCCGCCTGAATTCGTCTGTCTGAAAACCGGATCCTTGGTCAGGTTCCCGGCAATGATGACACTGTTGATCTCAGGCATTTTCAATTCCGCCATGACATCTTCTCCTTTTTGTTCACAAATGGGATCATTTCATCGTCCATACACAACCGTTCATAATCAAGCGTCAGCTCTTGGCGGCAGGAGCTGCGGCTTCACCCTCGGGATGGTCTTCAGGGCTGCCGAGCATGATGCTGTACTTCTCGACGCGCTTGCGCATCTCGAGCAGCGGGGAGCTCAGCTGGATGATGAGGAACCGCAGGATGTTTTCTTCATAGCGGAACACGCGCTCGATCTCGGCGATAGCCGTCGGGAGGGCGTCGAACTCGATGTGTGCGTAAGAGCCGATGGTCGACTTGCGGATGATGTAGGCCATTTTCCTTCTTCCGACTTCCAGGACACTGTTGATCACTCCGCCTTTGCCGGCGATCGTGGTCTTGATAAGCTCCATTGCCGCGGCAATGGCATCATCCTGAAGGCCGCCGTCGATAATGACGGTGCATTCGTACTGTTTCAGTTTGTTCATAGCGCAATCGTTCTGAGATGACAGGAGATAGGCAAATGGCGGAAGTACAGGTATTGCGCAATCCCTGCCCCACGGCTTCATGGAGGTCCCATGAACACCATCTGCATTTTTGAACCTCAAAGGTATGCTTTTTAATTTACTTTTCCAACGACCTGAGCGTGATGAGCAACTCGTCACTCGTCACTGATTTCCACCACCACGGGAGCATGATCGGAGCTGCGTTCTTCAAGGTCGACAGCAACTCCCGAAACCTTCCCTGCAAGGCCTGGCGAGAGGTAGAAGCAGTCGATCCGCCAGCCGAGGTTGCGCTCCCGGGCGAACTTCCAGTTGGGCCACCAGGTGAACAGATCCCTCTTTTCCGGGTTCAGGTCGCGCATGACGTCCCGGATGCCAAGGGCGAGATGGGCGTCGATGGCCGCACGCTCTTCAGGACGCAGGCCGGTGGCTCCCGGCTTGTTCTGTGAGCGATGGACATCGATGTCACGCAGCGCAACGTTCATGTCCCCGGCCAGTACGACCTCCCTGCCCCCGGCCAGAAGCCCCGCGATATACACCCGCAGATCCTCAAGGTACCGGAGCTTGACCGCGTAGTGCTCCGGCCCGTCCCCCCTGGGCACGTAGGTGCCGACCAGGCTGATCGCCCCGCAGTGCACAACGGCCGTCCGGTTCTCGACATCGAAGCCGGGAATCTCCAATCCGGGCTCCGGGCAGGCGCCATCCCTGATGAGGATCCCGACGCCACTATACCCTTTCCTGAAGGATGAGCCGTTCCAGAACTTCCGGTAACCGTCAAGTTCCATCACGCTTTCGGGAATCTCGGCTTCGAGCGCCTTGACCTCCTGCAGCACGATGATGTCCGGCCGGTTTCGCCCGATCCAGGCGCAGAGCGCCTCATGACGGGCGCGGATGCCGTTGACGTTCCACGACGCGATCTTCATGTCCGTTGCTGTTTGAGCAGTTCGACGATACGGGATGCGATACGGGCCGGATCGAGCCCGGTCATGCAACGGAAGTGGCCTTCGGGGCATGCATCCCTGCCGATATGGGAGCAGGGACGGCAGGCGAGGCCGGGGGTTTCGAAGAGCTCGAACGGCGCGCCCCACGGCAAGAATCCGAACTCCGGCGCAGAGGAGCCGAACAGGACGAGAAGTCGCCGGCCGAAAGCCGAAGCCATGTGCATGAGGCCGGTATCGTTGCACAGCACTAAGTCCGAGCGTTCGAGCAGGGCCGCGCTCTGCATAAGCGAGCTGTGGCCGGCCAGCGGGCGGACCTTGCTGCGAGATTTTTCGGGCAGGGCCCCCATGATCCTTTCGGCGCCGGCGGCGTCATCCTTTCCGCCGAGCAGCAGCACCCGCACATCCATCTCCGAAGTGACCCTGGCAATGACCGTGGCGAAGCGCTCCTCCGGATAGCGTTTGGTGAAATGGTTCGCCCCGAAACAGACCGCCAGCACCGGCGCCCCGCTGTCGAGAAAGCCCGACGCGAAATCCCGCTCCTCGCGCGATGGGAAAAGCGCACATGGTGAACTGCAGGAGGAAACCAGCCCGTCGAGAGCTTCAGCATACCGTTCGACGACCGAACGGTAGCCGGCGCCGAAGAGGTTCATCCTGAAGCGCACCAGCAGCAGCTTTTTCCAGTTCCGCTTCCGGTAGCGCCGCACCGCAGAGGCATCAAGGCCACGCACCAGCGCGCGCGAACGGCGGTTGTTCTGCAGGTCGACCGCCAGGTCGTAGGCCATCGCAGGCAGAGATTCCGGCGTACAGACAGATGATACGGCCGGATTGCCGGCAAGGAGCGGCACGAAGGGTGCCTTGGTGCAGAAGTCGATCCTCGCCTCGGGAAAAGCGCGGCGAAGCTCCGAAACCACCGGCGTCGTCAGGACGATATCCCCGATGGAGCTCAGCCGGACGACGAGGATGTTGCGGATCGCAGGGTTGTCCGTCACGACCAGAACTCCCACCAGGCCTTGTAACCGGAAGGTTTTTGGGGTTTCACTGTCCGCTCCAGTTCGGCGATGCGGGCACCGGCCTCCGCAAGGAGGGCCTCACGACGAGGGGTCTCGCCTTTCCGCTCGGAAACCATCTCCGAGGCCTTGCGGTATTCATCCAGCGCCTCGCGACTCCTCCCCAGCCCGTCGAGCGCCAGCGCCCGGCTGAACACCGCTGATATCCAGAGCTTGCCCTCGTCCTGGTTGAGCTCACCCCGGCGGTTGAAGTGGTGCAGGGCAAGGTCTGCCGACTGCAGCGCATCTTCGAAAATGCCGAGCCGTGCCAGGGCTTCGGCCAGCCCCGCGTGGCAGAAGGCATCGAACCCGATATGGTCGAAAGCCTCTTCAGGAGGCATCGTCCGGGAGACCTCCATGGCCCTCCGGCAGTTGGCAGCAGCCTCTTCGTAGGATCCGCCAAGCAACTGCCGCTGGGCATCGGCAAGGGCCATGTATGATTCGGCGACCTCTCTGAGTGGTTTCATGCCTTGATCTCCTTTTTCGCCATCAGCCGGTCGAGCTCTTCGGGAATCTCGGGGCGGCCTCGGCCGTTGAGCGCCGTACCGGTGATCCTGGCCTTCACGGCCGTCTTCATATCAGGCAGGCGCATGATCTCCTGGTAAAATGCGAATTTCAACGGGGACTCCCGCACCATGTTCAGGCGCACGGCGAACCGGTCCCCACTCCTGAGGGGCGATTTATAGTCAAGCTCGGCACGGATGACCACCAGGTTGATCCCCTTTTCGGTGAACTGCCTGAAATCGATGCCGACCGTCTTCAGGTACTGGTGACGTGCGTGTTCGAGATAGTTCTGGTAGACGCTGTTGTTGACGATCCCCTGCATGTCGCACTCGTAGTCGCGAACATCCATCTCGATCGAAAATGCGTATTGCTCGTTATTCATCATCAGGTATTATTACTCCGGCAATTAAAAGTGTCAATCAGGGTTATTATAGATTGACTGTCATTCTGAGCGTAGCGAAGAATCCATAACGTATTTTTCAGAATTGATCGGCATAGGGGGCCTCTATTATCAGAGGCACCCCTGCCACACCACCCGGCATGCGGGTCCGCACCGGGCGGTTCGAAAAGTTGAGGTCATGAAAGACGGGGTAATCCCAATCGGTCGAAATATG
>Ga0326726_10000339_pt1 | contig 44337 bp, 35 predicted proteins | sample MHFenrmetagenome_2_FD_207603 | JGI IMG/M metagenome (GOLD analysis project Ga0326726, IMG submission 207603) | Lab enriched peat soil microbial communities from Michigan Hollow, Ithaca, NY, United States - MHF15MN | ecosystem: Environmental > Terrestrial > Soil > Wetlands > Peat | place: USA... | reverse complement strand
CGTACCGTTCGGCACCCAGTGGTACCCCTATCTGATGCGCCGGCTGGCCGAGCGGCCGGCGAACATCGCCTTCATCCTCGGCAACGTGGTGCGCGAGGCCGTGCACCTCTAGGAACATGAGCGAGGTTACGCTCGGCGGCTACATGGCCCGGCATGATCGGGCGCCGGCATTCACCGGCCACGACGGTCAGCCCTACTCCGTCGGGATCTTCGTCGAAGAGGAACCGGACGAGCGTGGCCGCTTCGGCGCCTCGCTGCTGTTCGTGCGCTGGTCCCCGGCGGGCGATCGTCCCGTCGGCCACGTGGAATCCGGCGTGCTTGCCTGGGGTCACTCCCCGGGAGAGGCGGAGGAACGGATCAAGGCAATCTCCCTGTATGATGTGAAGGCCGCCCTGGACGAGGCCATCGGGATGGCGCCGGGCGAGTGGTAACCGGCACCGTGCTCGAGCGGGACGGGTCGACCTACCGGGTCCTGACTCCGGAGGGCGAGGTGCGCGCCGTGCTGCGCGGCAAGATGAAGCGCGATACTCCGCGGGTGGTGGTGGGCGACCGGGTAGAGCTCGACACCGAGGTGGAGACCGGGCTGCTCGCCATCGCCGGCGTCGCCGACCGCACCAGCCTGCTCGCCCGCAGGGTGCCCGAGGGCCGCGGCGCTCGCCCCGTTGCCGCCAACGTGGACCAGGTGCTGGTGGTGACCGCCACCCGCGACCCCGAGCCTCTCCCTCAGCTGATCGACCGCCTGCTGGTGGTGGCGGAGGCCAACCAGATTCCTGCCGCGGTGATCCTCAACAAGGTGGACCTGGATGCCGGCGAGGCGTTGCGGGAACGATTTTCCCGCGCCGGTTATCAGGTGATCGGGACCAGCGTGAAGTCAGGCGCTGGCCTGGACGAGTTGCGCGCCCGGCTGGTGGGCCGGGAGAGCGTGGTGACCGGACCGAGCGGCGCGGGGAAGTCGAGCCTGCTCAACGCGCTGGAGCCGGGACTCAAGCTCCGCACGGGCGAGATCAGCACCCGGGTGCGGCGCGGCACGCATACCACGGTCAGCGCGGTGATGGTTCCGCTCGGCATCGGCGGGTACCTGGTGGACACGCCGGGCTTCAGCGAGGTGGGGCTGTGGGGGCTGGAGCCGCGCGAGCTCGCCTACTGTTTTCCGGAATTCCGCGGGTTGGTCAACCGCTGCCGGTACGCCGACTGCTCGCACGTGCACGAACCGGGGTGCGCAGTGACCGCGGCGACCGAGGCAGGCGAGGTTGCCGCCAGCCGGTTGGAGAGCTATCGCACGCTGCTGGCGGAGATCGAGAGCGAGCCGGAGGAGTGGGAGTGAGCCGCAGTGAGAAGTGAGGGAGTCAGGAGTGAGGAGTAGGAAGTGAGAAGTGAGAAGGCTGTCATCCCGAGCGCAGCGAGGATCTCCGAGCCTGCTACCTTGGAGATCCCTCGGTCGCTAACGCTCCCTCGGGATGACAGGCTTCTCACTTCTCACTTCTCACTTCTCACTTCTCACTCCTTACCTCGCTGGCTCCCCCGTCAGCCGCTGCAGCGCGTCTCTCACCTCATCGAGTCTGGGCTTGGCGGACTCGTCGGCCTTGTTCCACAGCCGCAGGAACTGGCCGTACGCCTGGGTGGCGTTGGTCTTGTCTCCCGCGGCGTCGTACGCCCGGGCCAGCGCGTACACGGCCATGGGCTGAAACCCGATGTCGAGATCGAAGCCGTAGCGCAGCAGCCGGATGCCCTGTTGCCGGGTATCGGGACGGGACGCCAGGATCGCGGCATACTGGAGCCGCACCGGGCCGTTGATGAAACTGCCCCCCATCGGGCCCGCCAGCTCCACTCCACGCGCCATCTCCCTGAGGCCGGCGACCGTGTCCCCCGTGAGCACGGTGTGCCAGCCCCGGGTAGCGATGAGCAGGCTGTGGAGGAACGGAGGGTACTTGGTGGTGTCGCTGGCCAGGAGGCTGTCCACGATCCTGCCGCCGCGCTGCACGTCGCCCCGGGCCAGCTTGACCATGGCGGCGACGTAGGCCTGGAAGGGATTGAGGAGCGGCGCCTTGTCGAACCGGGCCAGGTATTCGGTGCCGTAGCCCGACGGCGCGATCCCTACCATCAGCGGGAAGAGCCGGATGCCTCCAGCCTGCTCCTGTGAATACGGCCGGAGCGAATCCGCCAGTCTCCCCAGGTCGTTGAACCGCCCCAGGCTGGCCAGCACCAGGCCGCGTCCGGCGGCCATCTGAATCCTGGCGGCGTCAGGGTTGTTGCGCTCGAACAGCCGCGCCACCGTCCCGAACCGCTTCAGCACGTCATCGCCGGTCGCCTTCGGATCGTTCTCCGCGGCGTTGAAGGTGCCCAGCGCCGCGCCGAAATGCGCGGCCAGCAGGCGGGCCGCGAGGGTGTCGGGCTCCTGGCCCTGCCAGACCAGCGCTCCCGCGGCCCGGAAGGTCTCGAACTCGTCCGCGCCGCCGCCGTTACGGAGCAGGTTGAGATAGCGGGTGTAGCGGACGGAGTCGCGGTAGCCGAGGGTGAGTTCCAGCGGATGGATCAGCGCCGGAGTGAGCGTGGAGTCCGCCGCCAGCACCCGGTCGAACGAGGCCTCGATCGTCCCCGGGTCGGCACCGGTGCGCTCCCGGGTGTGGTACTGGGTTTCGCCCAGCAGGTACCAGCCCTCGATATCATCGGGCCAGGCCGCGACGTACTTCCGCATCGAGTCCACTGCCTCGAGCCTGCTCTGCGAAAACAGCTGATACGCCGCGACCAGGGCCCGCTCCCGGGGCTGCAGCCGGTTGGCGAAGCGGAGCGCGGCCTCGCTGGCCTCCCGGGCCCGGGGGAGGGCGTAGCCGCCTTTCCAGCCCAGCGCCATCGCCAGCCGGTAGTGCGCCAGGGCGAAGGTGGAATCCTGGTCGATCGCCCGCTGAAACGCGGCGCCGGCCGAGTCCCACTCCGAGCGGCGGTAGTGCTGCTCACCGGTGAGGTATTCCCGCATCGCCGCGAGCGACCCGGTGGTGAGGCCGCTCACCCGGAGTGACGGTACCGGCTCCTTCGAGCGCCATATCTCGCGCACCAGCGAGCGGCTCAACTCATCCACCAGCGAGAGCATGCTGTCGGCGGCGCCGTCCACCTGGGCGCGTGCGAGCGACTTGCCCTCGGCTCCGTACAGATCCGCGCTGAGCCGCACCCGCGACCCGGTCGCGACGATGCTCCCGACCAGCGCGGCCTGGGCCTTTACCCCGCGCGCGATGCCCAGGGCGGTCTGCAGGTCGGCGCCACCGCTGCCCCCCAGCTTCTTCCAGCGGGCGAGCACCATGCGCGGGTCCACCGCGCGGATCCCGCCCACCGAGTTGAGATTGGTGGAGAGCAGGTCCACCATCCCTTCTCCCATCAGCTCCACCCCGGGGCCGGCAGTGCTGAACGGCAGCACCGCGATGCTCTCCGCCCCTGCCACCACCGGGCCGACGCCGGCCCTGGGGCCGAAGAAGATCCATCCCAGTGCCGCCGCCGCCACCACCAGCGGCAGGCCGACTGCCAGCCGCCGGAGCCGGCGGCGCTCGGCCACCGCTCCCGCCCCACCTCCGGCGGCACGTTCCAGCGTGGCGGCAAATTCCTGCACGGTGGCAAACCGTCCGGCCGGGTCCGATGCCAGCGCGCGCTGCAACGGGGCATCGGCCTCCGGTGGAGTCGTCCGGGTCACCCGGCTGAGCCGCGGGCGCGGCCCGGTGAGGCTCTGGGTAAGCACCGCCTGCACCGTAGGGGCGGAGAACGGGGCCTGACCGGACACCATCTCGTAGAACACGCAGGCGAGCGAGTACTGGTCGCTCCGGCCGTCCACCTCGCTGGCGGTGGCCTGCTCGGGGCTCATGTAGGCCGGAGTCCCGATGGCGAATCCGAGACCGGTCATCTGCTGCCCGCCCGCGGCCACCCGGACCGCGCGGGCGATGCCGAAATCCGCCACCACGGCGTGGCCCCCGGAGAGCATGATGTTCTCCGGCTTGATGTCGCGATGCACGATGCCCTGAGCGTGGGCGTATCCCAGCGCGCTCGCGATCTCCCGGTTGAGGCTGACCGCCTCCTCGAACGGGAGCTTCCCCGTGCGGGTGAGCCGGTCCCGCAGCGACTCTCCCTCCACGAACGGCATCACATAGTAGAGAATCCCGGCGGCGTCACCGGAATCGTACAGCGGGACGATATGGGGGTGCTGCAGGCGGGCGGAAAGCTCGATCTCGCGGAGGAACCGCTCCGAGCCGATCGAGGCCGCCAGCTCCGGGCGGAGTACCTTGATCGCCACCCGGCGGTGGTGCTTGAGGTCCGTGGCACGAAAGACCGTCGCCATGCCCCCCTCCCCGGCGAGGCCCTCGACAGCGTAACGGCCGGCCAGAGCGGAGGTCAGGCGCTGGAGCAGATCGTTCATTGAGTCCGGGGGCGGATGACTGGCGGAAGCTACGCGCGGAGGTGAGGACGGGGAAGCTCGAACCGTTCCTTCATGCGACTGTGACCGTCAGCTTGCAGCCCCGGGACCGAATTCCGGAAACCCCGGCGACGCTTCGACGTAAGTGAGGTATGGCGCTTTTTGTAACGTCATCCCGACAGAAGACGGTGAGCCAGCTCGTCCTACAAGCCCTCACCGTGGGTCCGCTGGAGGCCACCGAGATTCTGGTGAGCCTGGCGAACCGAGCGAGCCTGCCCGGGCACTGGGACCCGGGCGCACTCGACTCGATTCTCCGGCGGCTGGAGGAGCGGGGATTCGTGACGTCCAGCTGGGAGCGGCCCGGGTCCCGCGGCCGGGTACGAGTCTACCAGCTCACCCGACTGGGCGAGCAGCGCCTGGCCCTGGCGCCTCCGGACCCTGATGGCGCCCTCGCCGCGGAGGCCGAGTGGGTGAGCCATGCGCTGGGAGAAACCCACTCGGTGGTCCGGCTGCTGGGACGTGGTGCCGTGGGTTCGGTGTACCTGGCACTGGACCGGGTGCTGCAGCGCTACGTCGCGGTGAAGGTGCTGCAGCGCCCGCTGGCGCAGGATCCGGCGCTGCGGGAGCGCTTTCTGCGCGAAGCGCGGACCAACGCGGGGCTGGCCCACCCGGCGATCGTGCCGGTGTTCGCGCTGGTGGCGCTGGACGATCTGGTGTACTTCGTCATGCAGTATGTCCCGGGCGATTCGCTGGCCACCGTGCTCCGGGCGCAGGGCCGCCTGCCGGCCGCCGAGGCATGTCGCATCCTCGCGGAGCTGGCCGGGGCGCTCGACTACGCCCACCGGCAGCGGGTGGTGCACCGGGACGTCAAGCCGGAGAACATCCTGCTGCACCGGGACACCGGCATGCCGATGCTCACCGATTTCGGCGTGGCCCGGGCCATCTCGCTCGATGCCATGCATCCGGACGAGCAGCAGGCGGAGCGGGAGCTGTTCTGGGGGACGCCGCATTTCATGTCGCCGGAGCAGATCGCCGGAGAGGACGACCTGGACGGTCGGAGCGACCTGTTCGCCCTGGGCGCCCTGGGCTACACCATGCTGGCCGGCCGCCCGCCGTTCGAGGGTCGCGGCCCCATCGAAGTGGCCGCCCGTCAGCTCACCACCACGCCACCAGCACTCGGCGACCTCGCCCCCGACACCCCGGCGGTTCTGGTCGGCGCCATCGCCCGCTGCCTCGCCCGCCAGCCGCAGGATCGCTGGCGCGACGGCCGATCGCTCCGGGAGGCGCTGATCGGAGAAGGGGTCCTGCCGAAGCGGCGCTGGTGGCGGCGGGCCTGAACCAACGAAGTGAGGAGTGAGAAGTAAGGAGTAAGAAGTGAGAAGTGAGAAGTGAGAAGTGAGAAGGTACCAGCGAAGGCTGTCATCCGAGCGAAGCGAGGGATCTCTGAGGTGCCACCTCGGAGATCCCTCGGTCGCTTCGCGCCCTCGGGATGACAACCTTCCTAACTTCTCACGCCTTACTCCTTACTCCTCACTTCTCACTTCTTCTTCTCACTCTTCTTCGGCTCTCACTTCTCACTTTTCTTCGGCGTCCACCTCGTCCGGTCCCGGTGTTCCACCTTGGTCATCATCCGGTCAAAGGCCGCATCGAGATCGATGCCTTCCCGGTTGGCCATGCAGATCAGGACGAACAGGATGTCCGCCATTTCCATGGCCAGGTCGCCCTCGGCCTCGTCCTTCTTCTTGGTCTTCTGGCCGAACCGGTGATTGACTTCACGAGCCAGCTCCCCGACCTCCTCCGTGAGGCGGGCGAGGTTGGTCAACGGATGGAAGTAGCCTTCCTCGAACTGGCTGATCCAGGCGTCGACGCGGGTCTGGTATTGGCTCAGGGGCATGGGGGGAATGAGGCGTTAGGCGTTAGACGTCAGGCGTCAGTACCCGCGCGGACTCTGGCGCCTGACGCCTGAGGTCTACGCGAGGAGCGCAGCGATCAGCGCTTTCATGAACTCACCCAGATCCGCCGGGGTGCGCGACGAAATCAGGTTTCCGTCCACCACCACTGGACTATCCTCCCACAGCATCCCCGCGTTCACCAGGTCGTCCTTGATGGCCCCGACGCTCGTGCCGCGGCGCCCCTTGAGGATTCCGGCGGAGATCGGCACCCAGCCGGCGTGGCAGATGAAGGCCACTGGCTTGCCAGCCCGAAAGATGTCCCGCGTCAGCGACAGCACCTTCTGGTGCCGGCGCAGGATGTCGGGCGCGTAGCCGCCTGGGATCACCAGCCCGTCGAACTGGCGTGCTTCGACCTGATCGACGTGGGCGTCAACGGTGACCGGGTAGGAGCCGCGTTTGCCGGTGTAGCTCGTCTCGCCGACCCCGGCGACAACTGTGCGGGCGCCTTCCTCCTCGAGCCGGATCTTGGGATACCACAGCTCGAGTTCTTCGTAGTAGGGGGCGGCGAAGATGAGGATGGTCTTGCCGGCGAGGGACATGGTCAAAGGGTCTGAGGGCAAGAAGTTGGAAGGAAGATGTGAGCAGTGAGAAGTGAGAAGTACGGAGTAAGGAGTAAGGAGTAAGGAGTGAAAGGTAGGGCGAAAAGTAGCCAGGCGCAGCGACGGTGGTCGAACCCTCGAGACCTTCTCACGTCTCACGTCTCACTTCTCACTCCTCACTGCTCAGCCCCTCTGGCTCTCCTGGAACCACCGCGTGATCAGCCGCACAGCCCACCGGGGCGAGATGCGGATGCTCTGGATCAGCAGCTTGTTCGCCAGCCCGGGGATGACGATGGCCCTGCCCGCCATCATGCCCGCGTACCCGGCGGCCGCGACCGGAGCCGCCTCCATCACGTTGGGGCTCCGGAACAGGTTGGACTCCACCATGCCGGCTTGCTGGGCAAAGGAGGTCCGGGTTGGTCCCGGACTCAGGGCGGTGACCGTAATACCGGTACCCAGGAGCTCGTTGCCGATTGCCTCGGAAAAGGAGAGTACGTAGGCCTTGGTGGCGTAATACACTGCCATCAGCGGGCCCGGGGCAAAAGCGGCCGTCGAGGCCACGTTGAGGATGCGACCGCGATGCTGGCTCACCATGCGCGGCAGGGCCAGGCGGGTGAGCACCGTGAGGGCCACGACGTTGACCTGGATCATGTCGAGCTGCCGCCGGAGATCGGCCCGCCCGAACAGTCCCCAGTCCCCGAAGCCGGCGTTGTTGACCAGCACATCGATGCCGAGCCCCAGCGCCTCGACCTGGTCCATGATTGCCTGGGGTGCCTCCGGGTCGGTAAGGTCCAGGGCGATGATCTCGACCCGGACCCCGTACATCCCGGAGAGGTACTTGGAGATCTCGTCCAGCTTCTCCCGGTTGCGGGCGACGAGAATGACGTCGTGCCCACCCTTGGCGCACAGCCGAGCCAGCTCGAGCCCGATGCCGCCGGAGGCGCCGGTGATCAGCGCGACGGGCCGAGGTGTCGAATTGGTCATGCCCGCTCGCAGTTCCGAGTTCCGAGTTCCGAGTTCCGAGTCGGCTCGTGGATGATTCGGGGCAGCGGGGAACCACTGACGCAAGTGCTCCCCAGGGCCACCTGGCACTCGGAACTCGGAACTCGGAAGTCGGTCACTGGACCCTCCCCGCCCGCCGAAGCAGCGCCAGCACCTGATCCGTCGGCAGCGCCTGGACCCGGTACCCGTCGGCGCCGGTCATGGTTTCCGCTGCCACCATGGCGTTCACGATGGCCTCCTCGGTGGCGTCCACGGTGCTCTCGAACAGGGGATTGATGCGGGCATTGGGGAGCATCCGTACGGTGGCGAGGCTGTCGCCGTCGGCCCCGGGATTGGCGGTGGAGAAGGCGATGAAGATGTCGCCCGAGGAATCGCCTCCGATCCCGCCCATCCGCCCGATAGCGAGGGGGATTCGCTTGGCCAGCCGCTTGAGCTGGTGCGGCAGCAGCGGGGCGTCGGTGGCCAGCACCACGATGATCGAGCCGCGCTCCTCGCGCGGAGTGGGTCCCTGGCCGGTGGTGGTCGAGCCGCAGCGCGGGAGGCCCTTGAGCCACGCCTGCTCGGGGTTCGGCAGGGCCAGGCAGTTCTCGTAGCCCTGGATTTGCGGCCCCACCGGGACTCCGGCAATGCTGAGCCGGCGCCGGCCGCCGTAGTTGCACTGCACCAGCACCCCTACCGTGTAACCGCCGGCGCTCTCCGGCAGCCGCCGGGACGCCGTTCCGATGCCACCCTTGAACTCGTGGCACACCATGCCCGTGCCACCACCCACGTTGCCTTCCGCCACCGGCCCGCTCCGAGCGCCATCCAGGGCCTGGAAGGCGTGCTCGCGGGTGACGTGCATGCCGGTGATGTCGTTGAGCCCTCCATCCCAGGTTTCCGCCACCACCGGCAGGGCCCACAGAAACTCGTCGAACTTCCGGCGCACCGCCCAGTCGATCACCGCGTCTCGCACCACGCCGACGCTCAGCGTGTTGGTGATGGCCACCGGTCCCCAGAGGAATCCGCTCTCTTCCACCCAGGTAGTGCCGGTCATCTCCCCGTTGCCATTGAGGGTCGACCACGCGGCCATGACGCCGTCGCTGATGGCCTTGCCCCGCGGAAAGATGACCGTCACCCCAGTCCGCACCGGCCCCTTGCCGCGCACCAGTCGCCCGTCGCCCCTGATGAGGGTGACCTGGCCAACTTCGACGCCGGCAACGTCGGTGATGGCGTTGAGCGGCCCGGGAGTGCCGTTGAAGGGAATGCCGAGCTCGCGAGCCCGGGGTTTCTGCTGGGCGGAGGCTGCCAGCCAGGCCACCAGGGAGGTGACCAGCACGAGGGAGCCGGAGCGCATGGTGGCAGCGAGCATGAGGTTGCTGTAAGCTATACCGCGACCCGCCCGGCCAGAACTGGCACCGATCGTTCCGCGTTCCGCGTTCCCCGGTTTCTCTGCTGACGGCTCACCGGTCACTCCTCACCTCTCACTCGTCACTTCTCACTTCTCACTCCTCACTTTCACTGCATGCGCTCCCGCGATCAGATTCTCAACAACCTCGAAGCCACCTACCGGGAGCAGTATACCCGGGCCAAGTCCGACAACCAGGCGCGGCGGATGGAGGAGCTGGATGCCGGGTACCAGCGCGACCAGCTGATGCTCGAAGTACTGCTCGATGTCCGCGACCTGCTGGCCACCCGTGTGCTCCCCCCCGGTCCCCAGAGGAAGTCATGAAGGCCGTATCCCGCCGCACCTCCGCCGCCCTGCTGCTCGCGCTCGCCGGCTGCGCAGCTACCGATCCCGCCGACCTGGTGGTGTTCGGCCGGGCATGGACCGGAGACTCCGCGCAGCCGTTCGTGCAGGCGGTCGCCACCCGGGGCGATACCATCATCGCCCTGGGCGACAGCGCGACCATCGCCCGGCTGGTGGGAGAGAGGACCACGGTCCTGGCCAACGGCGGTGGCCTGGTGACTCCCGGCCTGATGGACGGCCACGTCCACTTCCTGAGCGGCGGCTACCAGCTCTCCAGCGTGGATCTGCGGCCGGCCGATTCCCCCGCCGACTTCGTTGCGCGGCTCAAGGCCTTTGCCGCGGAGCGCCGCCCGGGTGAATGGATCCTGGGCGGCGACTGGGACCACGAGCGCTGGCCGGGCAGTCCGCTTCCCCGGCGGGATTGGATCGACTCCGTCACGCCCCAGAACCCGGTCTTCCTGAGCCGCCTGGATGGCCATATGGGGTTGGCCAACAGCTTGGCCCTCCGTGCCGCCGGAATCACCCGTACCACCCGGCCCATCCCTGGCGGGACCATCGTGAAGGATCCGCGGACCGGCGAGCCGACCGGGGTGCTCAAGGACGAGGCGATGGGCCCGATCTACGCCGCCATTCCCCCGACCACGCCTGCCCAGGACGACGCGGCGCTGGCCCGCGCGCTCGCCTTCGTGGCTTCGAAGGGCGTCACCGCGGTGGCCGCGGTGAGTTCTCCATGGAACGAGGTGGCCGCGTTCAAACGGGCCCGCGCCGGGGGGACGCTCACCCTCCGCGTGGCGCTCTATCCGGCGCTGGCGGATTGGCATCGGGTCGCCGATACCGTGGCCGCCAACGGTCCGGGCGACGACTGGATCCGCCTCGCCGGGGTAAAGGGGTTCGTGGACGGGTCGCTGGGCTCGACCACCGCGCTGTTCTTCGACCCCTACGAAGATGAGCCGGGAACCACCGGCCTGCTGGTGACACCGGAAGACTCGCTCCGCAGTCAGATCGGGCGGGCCGACTCCGCCGGTCTGCAGGTAGTGGTGCACGCCATCGGCGAGAAGGCCAATGCCCTGGTCCTGGACATCTACGACAGCGTGGCAAAGGCGCATGGCGCCCGCGACCGGCGCTTCCGGATCGAGCATGCCCAGCATCTCCGGCCAGCCGAGGTGGGCCGCATGGCCGCCCAGGGTGTGGTCGCCTCGATGCAGCCCTACCACGCCATCGACGATGGCCGCTGGGCCGGCAAGCGCCTCGGCAAGCGGGTGGTGAACAGCTACGTCTTCAAGTCCCTGCTCGAGCACGGCGTCCACCTCGCGTTCGGCTCCGACTGGACCGTGGCCCCGATCGACCCGCTGCTCGGCATCTACGCCGCGGTGACCCGCCGCACCCTGGACGGCAAGAACCCCGGCGGATGGATTCCGGAGCAGAAGATCTCCGTGCAGCAGGCCCTCGAGGCCTACACCAGCGGCGACGCGTTCGGGGTCTTTGCCGAGGGACGCAGGGGGATGCTGCGGAAGGGCTACCGGGCGGACCTGGTGCTGCTCGACAGGGACCTGTTCACCATCCCGGCAGAAGAGATCGAGTCTGCCCAGGTCCGGGCCACCATCGTGGGCGGGAGGCCGGTGTTCCGCGCGCCATAGTAGCCACTCGCTCAAGGCAGGAGCCGACCCGGCCCGAAGCAGCGGCCACCGTGCGTCCCACGGTGGCCGTTGCACCCCCGAGGCGGAGCACCAGAGGTTCGCCGCCTGGTTCCTGTGGTACGAGGCGCTCGCCGCGGCCCACTCCAATGACTACGACCCGGCGACGACCAACCTGAGAGTGCTCATGGCCCGGACGGACAGCGTCGCGGAAAAGGGCGGGGCCGCGCTGGTGTTCTCGGAAGCCAACCACTACCGCTATACCCCTGGCGTGTGTGCCGGACCGCGCGGGTCAGGTGGAGGAGGCGCATACTACGCTGAAACAGGCCCGCGCCGCCAATCCCAACAGCGTGCGGACTCTGTACGTGCTTGGCTGGGCGGCGCAGCAGGTGGGGAACATCGAGGAGTCGCGCGAGGCCTACCAGTCGTTCATCGCCCTCGCTCCCAGTCTCTTCGCCGAACAGAAGGCCACGGCGGCCCGCCGGCTTCAGGAATTGCGGTAAAGCAGAACGCGACTCCTTTCACGGCTCCGTCACCGGCGCAGCGCCTGTGCCGGCAACCGAGCGCCCGGGCGGGTGAACGCCGGGTCAAACGCGGCAGGTATTCCATGCGCCACCGTTCGCTCCCGGCCCTCCGGTGCGCCCTGCTAATCGGGTTCGGCCTCGCCGGCGCTCCCCGGCGCGCGTCCGCCCAGGCGGCCTACGAGCAGCTGCAGACCTTTTCCAGCCTGCTCAACCAGATCCGCACAAGTTACGTCGATTCAGTGACGTACGCCGAGCTGGTGCACGCGGCCATCGATGGCGTGCTGAGCTCGCTCGACCCGCACAGCCGTTTCCTCCGCCGAGTGGACAGCGAAAGGGAGCAGGCCTACGAGGCGGGTCTGCTGGCCGGGACCGGCATCGTGTTCGATGAGGTCGATGGCTGGCTGACGGTTCTCACCGTGGTGCCGGGAACGCCGGCGGCACGCGCGGGAATCTCCGCCGGGGACCGGCTCCTCGCGATCAATGACCCCGCCAGCGATGGTCTCTCAGCGTATGAAGTGGGCAGCCGCCTGCTGGGAGAGAAGGGGACCCGGGTCCGCCTGCTGTTCGAGCGCGGCCCGCACCTCGAGCCGGATAGCGTCAAGGTGACCATCAAGTACGCCCTGCTCGAGCCGCGCTCGGTCACGACTTCGCGCCTGGTGGATGCCACCACCGCCTACGTGCGCCTGTCAGGCTTCCATGCCAAGGCCGGTGAGGAGGTCGAGCGGGCGATCACGGACCTCCGGGCCAAGGGTGCCAAGCGGCTGATCCTGGACCTGCGCGGCAACCCCGGCGGCCTGGTCTCCGCCGCGGTGGAGATCTCCAGCCTCTTTCTTCCCAGGAAATCGGAGGTATTCCGTACCGTGGGGCGGCGCATGAGCGCCATCGGTGAGTTCCAGACCGACCACGACGGGCCGTTCCGCGATCTTCCGCTGATGCTGCTCATCGATGAAGGCAGCGCCAGCGCGTCGGAGGCCGTCGCCGGCTCCCTGCAGGATCACGACCGGGCCCTGGTGCTGGGCCGCCGGAGTTTCGGGAAGGCGCTCATGCAGCAGGGGTTCCCCGTCCCGCCGCAGGGTGACTTCGTGTACCTCACGGTAGGCCGCATTGCCACCCCGAGCGGCCGGATCATCCAGCGCTCGTACCGGGGGCTCAAGGCCTCACAGTACTACGCCTTCGCCGGCCGGTCCGGCACCGAGCAGGACACGTCGACCGTGTTTCTTACCGACCGGAAGCGTCCGGTCCGGGGCGGTGGCGGAATCGCTCCCGACGTGGCGATCACCAGGTCGGCGGAGCTGCCTGGATGGTGGGGTACGGTGGCGGACAGCGGCTGGGTCGAGTCGGTGGCGGACAGCGTCGCCGCGCTGCTCCCGCGCGACCTGGCGGGCGAGGCACGCTGGAACGGCTCGCCAGCCGAGTGGCAGACGGGGCTGGTCACCCCGTTGCTCGAGCGGGTTCACACCCGGCTCAAGGTAGCGGCCCAGCCCGACACGGCGGTCCGTGGTCGGATCGGACGGATTCTGGCGTATCGAGCAGCAGAGGTCCGCTGGGGCCGTGAGGCGGCTGAAGAGCTGATCGTGCGGTATGACCCCGACTTGCGTGTGGCCATGGGCTACTGGGATCGGATCGACGGCCTGCTGGGCGGACGGTGAGGCGGTCAGGCGATCAGGCGGTCAGGGAATCCGGCGATCAACGACGGTTCCTGAGGTGACTCGGAAGCACTGACCGCCTGTCCGCCTTACCGCCCTGTTTCCCCTACCATCCGGACGTCCCGACTACGATCTTTCGCTTCATGGCGACTCGAACCCGCTCCGGCCCGAAGACGGCCCGAATGCTCTCCAAGGCCGACCTGCTCGACATCTGCCGCCTGATCCTGCTTTCCCGCCGCATCGACGACCGGGAGATCCAGCTCAAACGCCAGAACCGGATCTTCTTCCAGATCTCCGGCGCCGGCCACGAGGGGATACTCGCCGCGGCCTCGAAGGTGTTCCGCCCCGCCTACGACTGGTTCTACACCTACTACCGTGACCGCGCGCTGTGCCTCGGTCTGGGGATGACCGCCACCGAGATGCTGCTCTCGGCGGTGGGAGCGGCGGACGATCCGAACTCGGGGGGGCGGCAGATGCCCTCCCACTTCGGGCACAAGGCCCTGAACCTGGTGAGCGCCTCGAGTCCTACCGGCACCCAGTTCCTGCAGGCAGTGGGGTGTGCGGAGGCGTGGCTCCGCTATTCCCGGGTGCAGGGGATGGCAGACAGCGTCAGCGGCCCCCACGGGGACGAGGTGGTGTTCTGCTCCGCGGGCGACGGCACCACCAGTGAAGGGGAGTTCTGGGAAGCCATCAACAGCGCCTGCAACCTCAAGCTGCCCGTGGTCTTCATGATCGAGGACAACGGGTACGCCATCTCGGTCCCGGTCGAAGTCAACACCGCGGGCGGGTCCATCTCGAAGCTGCTCGCCTCCTTCCCCGATCTCTACCTCGAGGAAGTGGACGGCTGCGATCCGGTGGCGGCGTACGATACGGTGCAGCGGGCGGTGGACTGGTGCCGGGCCCGAAAGGGCCCCGCGCTGGTGCACGCCCACGTGATCCGGCCGTACAGCCATTCGCTCTCCGATGACGAGGTGCTCTACCGGCCGCCCTCGGAGCGCCAGGCGGACGCGGCGCGCGATCCAGTCACCCGTTTCCCCCGCTATCTGGTGGAGCAGGGGATCGCCACCGAGGCCGAGATCACCGCGATCAGAGAGCAGGTGGAGGAAGAGGTCCGGCTCGCGACCGAGACGGCGCTCGCCGCGCCCCAGCCCTCCACCGATACGATCTACCAGTACGTGTATTCCCCGGACGTCGACCCGACGTCCGATCAGTTCGACACCGAGGACGACCCGCGCTTTTCCGGCGATCCCACCACGATGGTGGACCTGCTGAACGCCTGTCTCAAGGACGAGATGGCGCGAGACCCGCGCGTGCTGGTCTTCGGTGAGGACGTGGCGGACGCGAGCCGGGAGGAAAACCTCGGGCAAGTGAAGGGGAAGGGCGGGGTGTTCAAGGTGACCTGGGGGCTGCAGCGCGCCTTCGGCAGCGACCGGGTCTACAACTCCCCGCTGGCCGAGGCCAACATCGTCGGGCGGGCCATCGGGCTGGCGGCGCGGGGCCTCAAGCCCGTGGTGGAGATCCAGTTCTTCGACTACATCTGGCCGGCGTACATGCAGCTCCGCAATGAGCTGGCCCTCATGCGCTGGCGCAGCAACAACGCCTTCGCCGCGCCGGTCGTGGTGCGCGTCACCTATGGCGGCTACCTCAAGGGCGGCGCGGTCTACCATTCCCAGACCGGGGCAGCGGTGTTCACCGGCGTCCCCGGTCTCCGGGTGGTCTGCCCGGCAACCGCGCTGGACGCCAACGGCCTGCTCCGCACCGCGATCCGTTGCGAGGACCCGGTGCTGTTCCTGGAGCACAAGCACCTTTACCGTCAGACCTACAACAAGGCACCCAACCCCGGCCCCGGTTTCATGATCCCCTTCGGCAAGGCGAAGGTGGTCCGCGAAGGCGCCGACCTGACCGTGATCACCTATGGGGCGGTGGTGCAGCGGGCCCTGGTGGCGGCCAAGGAAGCCGAGCAGAGCCATGGGCTCTCGGTCGAGGTCATCGATCTCCGCACCCTCTCCCCGGTCGACTGGGAAACGCTGTTCCGCTCGGTGCGGAAGACCAGCCGGGTGATCGTGGCGTACGAGGATTCGCTCTCGTGGGGTTACGGCGCCGAGATCGCGGCCCGCATCGGGCAGGAGGCCTTCGAGTGGCTGGACGCGCCGGTGCGGCGGGTGGCGGCCACCGACACCTTCGTGGCCTACGCGCCGCAGCTGGAGGACGTGATCCTGCCGCAGGTAGAGGACCTGCGGGATGCGATGGTGGATCTAGCGGCGTATTGAACCATGTGAGCGTAGGGCCAAGGCATGCCCTGGCCCTACCTTGCATTCACCCTCGACTTCCCCGCCCTCACCGCCTCGACACTTCCCATTCCCCCGTCGTCGGATCGATCACGCTCGACACCCGACTGATCTGGTCCGCGGGAAACCCTCCCCGCAAAGCGTGCTCTCTGACCAGCGCCTCATCCGGGGCGAGGTAGATGCAGTACATCCGGTCACGCGTGATGTAACTGTGTACCCACTGCACGGACGGACCCAGCTCCCGCAGGATCCCGTTCGACTTCCGGGCGACCTCCCGCAGGTCATCGGGCAGGAGCGTGCCCAGCGCCGGGATATTCCGTTCGATCAGGTATCGGGGCATTGACTCCCTGGCCTTAGAGACAGCGTACTCGCGGATTCCAGTCCATGAAGGTGCCCGAGGGATTGGGCAGCCACACCCACGCGTGCAGCAGATAGAACGGCTTGGCCAGGAGCGTGGGATTGATGTGAAAGTCCTGCCCGAAGAGCCGGGGCGGATCCTGGTGCCCCTTCGCGTGCCACTCATCCACGAACACGATGTACTCTACGGCGGCCAGGCGCTTCCGTCCGTCAGGCAGCGGCTGGTACACCATCAACTCCGGTTTGTCCCGGTCGATGGTCGAGTCGTTGATCAGCTGCTGATTGGCCCAGTGGAAGCCCATGCCGCCCAGGGTAGAATCGGCGAAGCACGCGCCGAAGGCGGCATAGCCGGCCTGCTCCGCCCGCGGAATGGAATGGAAAGCCGCCGTCGCGCGCTGCAGCCGGACAATGTCCTTGAGCAGCATGAAGTGATGGTTCTCCGGCCCGCCACCGTGGTGGTCGTGGTTGGCGGTCACTGCCGCCGGCGCCGCCGGCTCGGCCGCCGGCGGGGGATCGCCGGCCGGAGCTTCGCACGCCAGGAGCGCCGCCGTGGCAAGAAGCCCGAGGGAATAAGTGAATTGCATATGCGTCCCTTCCTCCAGGTAATGAGCTCCCCGGCGGGTTTCCCCCCCGAATTACGTATTCAAAGACGGGGAACGCCTCGGCCGGGGTCCGAAGCGCAGGGCCAGGATACCACTCGACGCTTAGCCCGCTCTTCCGGCTCGATTAACCAGGAATCACCTGTGTACCTGCTCCGTCTGTTTGGTGGCCTTTCGGTTCACGCTCCGTCCGGAGAGGCCGTTGCCGGGCCGGCGGCTCAACGCCACCGGCTGGCCCTGCTCGCGATCCTGGCCCTCCGCGGGCCAAGACCCGCCAGCCGAGACTGCCTGATAGGCCTGCTCTGGCCCGATCGAGACATGCAGGTGGGACGCCGTCTGCTCAACCTGGCCGTTCATGCGTTGCGACGGGCATTGGGCCGGACCGCGATCCGGTCCGTCACCGATGGGCTGGTTCTCGATCCCTCCGCGGTTCAGAGCGATGTTGCGGATTTCGAAGCGGCCATCACCAACGGAGCGCTCACCGAGGCTGCCTCCTTGTACCAGGGCCCGTGCCTGGAGGGGTTTCGCCTTCCCGCGGCACCCGAATTCGAGCACACGATCGAGGCGACCCGTACCCGGCTCGCGGCCCGCTACGCCGGGGTGCTGGAATCACTGGCCAAGGCCCAGGAGAATGTCGGGGACTGGCGGGGGGCGACGGAGTGGTGGCTCCAGTTGGTGGCCCTGGACCGGGGGAATGGAACGGTGGTTCGCCGGCTGATGCTGGCCCAGGAGGCCATGCGGGACCGCTCCGGTGCCCTGGAACAGGCCCGGCTCCATTCTCGGCACATGGCGGACGAATTCGGTGCCGGTCCCGACCCGCTGGTTGCCGCGCTGGCCAAGGCCTTGGCGAGAGGAGCCTCGACCCGGAGCGACGACATGGCCGTTCGATCTGACCTGCGGCCTCTCGCTGTGCTCCCCTTTCTCACCGTGGGCTTCGGTGACAGCGATGGCGGGTTCGGCGAGGGTCTCTCCTTCGAGATCCAGCGATGGCTCGGCACAGCTGGTGTCCGGCTGGCCGACCCCTCGGGGCTCTGCCGGAGGCGCTCCCCAGGCCTCACCGTCAGGGAGATCGGAGCCGCGCTGGACGTGGCCGGAGTGGTCGAGGGTACGGTGCGTCGGATCGGCGACCGGCTCCGGGCGACGGCCCAGCTGGTGGAGACCGGCCACGGGCTCAATCTCTGGTCCGGCGCCTTCGAGCGCATGGCCGGGGAGCCGTTCCGGCTCCAGGAGGAACTGGCCGCCGAGATCGCGCAGGCGGTGGAGGGGGAGTGGGACAGCGGCGCCGAGCGGCGGCTGGACCTGGACAACCGGGCGCTGATCCTGCGGGGCCGCTTCGCCCTTGGCCGGCGGACGGTCGAGGGGTTTCGCACCGCGATACGTTACTTCACGACCGCCCTCTCCCGATGCCCCGGGGATGCTGAGGCGTTCAGCGGGCTGGCCGAGACCCACGCCATCATGGGGTTCTACGATCAGGCCCCGCCGGCCGAAGCCTTCGGGTCGGCCCGCCGGGCGGCGCGGCAGGCTCTGCGGATCGACCCGCGGCTGGCCGGACCCCGCGCAACCCTCGCCTACGCCGATCTCTACTACGGATGGAATCTGCGGGTGGCGGAAGCCCGCTTCCGCCGGGCGATCGCCACGGACCCCTTGCGGGCCCCGGCCCACCAGTGGTACGGCAACCTCCTGGTCGCCGCCGGGAGAAGGGATGAGTCCATCGCCGCAATGTCCCGGGCGGTCGCGCTCGATCCCCAGTCGCTGATCGCGAGCGCGGCCCTGGGCTGGGCCCTCTACCATGCGGAACGCTACGAGGAGGCGGTGGATCAGTGCGGGCAGACCCTGGAGCTGGATCCTACCTTCGGCGCAGCCCACCTCTGGCGGGCGCTCGCGCTGCAGGAGCTCAACCGGTGGGACGAGGCGTTGCAGGCGGTGCAGCGTTCGGTACAGCTGCTCGCAGGATGCACCCAGGCCCGGGTGGCCCACGCCCGTGCCTCCGCGGCGGCGGGTGACCGACAGACGGCGCTGACCATCCTGCAGGAAGTGGAAGGCGGTGCAGGCTATGTCCCCTCTTACGAGGTCGCCAAGATCCACCTCGCTCTGGGTGACCCGGGGCGCTCGCTCCAGTGGCTGGAGCGTGCCGCGGCGGAGCGAGCCCACTCGATGGTCTTTCTCCGGGTAGATCCCCAGCTGGCCGCGCTCAGGGACGAGCCGCGGTTCGGGGCGTTGCTGCAGCAGGTCTCGATGTAAGGCGGGAAGGCGGGAGGGCGGGACGACTGTCATCGCCAGGGAGCGAAGGGACCGAGGGATGACAGGCCTTTCCGCCCTCCCGCCTTCCCGCCTTCCCGCCCTTCCTAGTCCCGTCCCAGCGCCTCCCGGATCTCGCTCGCGGCCACGATCGCGTTGTCGACGTCGCGGGAAAGCGCCCGGGCCTGCTGGGTCGCCATGGTCAGGTCACCCAGAGCCGAGCCGGCGTCTGCCGAGCGGAGTCGGAGCAGGTCGAACCGGACGTTCTGCATGGCCAGGATGCAGCTTTCCAGCTGGCTGGCGATCTGTTCCCGCCGGCCCCGCAGATCTTCCAGGGTCTTCTTCTGCCGCTCCAGCAGTCCCATTCGCCGGGCCCGCTCCTCGTCGTCCGGCTCGCGCTGCAGGGCCTGGATCCGCTGCTCGATCCGGTCCTTGCTCTGCATGTCCATGTTGGTATCCATGGCATGCAGCGTCTTGGCCAGGTCGGTCGCTCGCTGGTACAGCCCGTCGACCGTCCCCTGTACGTCTTCCGGGAGCATCTTGCGCTCCGCGGGGCTCATCCGTTCCAGCAGCTTGAAGATCGCGGTGCGGTCGGCGTGAGCCTGCATGATCTGCGAGAGCTGCTGGCCGTACTCGTCGACTCGAGGCGGAGCCAGCTGCCGGGCCAACTTGGCGCCTTTGGAACCGGCGCCGAGCAGCGCGTCAGGGGCCGGCGGACGGTTGAGCACGTCGCGCCAGGTGTAGCCCGCCTGCCAGAGCTTGGAGTAGTTGTTGAGCAGCCCGAAACCCATGCCCACCATCGGAAACAGAAACCAGGGCGAGTGGAGCCCGGTGGCCAGATTGATCATGAACAGGCCGCCGGAGACGGCCGCCCACCGGGCGAACTGGGCCCGGGTCTTCTGCACGATCATCGGCTCGCCGGTATCGGGGACCGGGAGCGGCGTTTCGTTCGAGCCCACCCGCTCCATGCGGCGGCTGGCCCGGTCCATATGGCGGTCGAGCCGGTTGCGCCAGTCCTCCGCGCCGCCCGAGGCGCGGGAGGACCGCTGGGCGAGCGGGCGAGGCGAGAGGGGCGGCAGCCCGGCGCCGCCCTGCTCCGCTGCCCCCGAAGCCCGCCGGGACGGCCCTCCGCCCGGCGACCGCGTCCCACCCCGGGTCTGTCCCGTCGGGCGATAGCCGGTCACGGCCCGCGCCTCGAGCGACCGCCGAAGGGCATCGGCAGATGGCCAGCGGTTCTCCGGATCCTTCTCCAGACAGCGGGTGACCGCCAGCGCGAGGTCCTCCGGGCAGTCGGGCCGCTTGTCCTGCACCGATGGAGGCAATTCCGTGATCTGCTTCATCAGGATGCCGGCTACGGTCGGGGCGGTGAACGGCAGCTCCCCGGTCAGCATCTGATAGCTCACGATCCCGAGGCTGTAGAGATCGCTGCGTCCGTCGATGTCCTTCTCTCCGGCGGCCTGCTCGGGACTCATGTATTGCGGCGTGCCGATCGCCACTCCGGCGCTGGTCAAGGTGGCGCCGGTCCCGCCCGACATGGCCTTGGCGATCCCGAAATCGGTGACCATCACCCGGCCCCGGGTGCCGTCGAGCAGGATGTTGTCGGGCTTGATGTCGCGGTGAATAACCGATAGAGCGTGGGCGGCGCTGAGCGCGTCAGCGGTCTCTTTCATGATGCGGCGGACTTCTTCGACCGGCAGCTTGCCGCGCCGCTTGAGCCGGCCGGCGAGCGATTCCCCGTCAACATACCCCATGACGAAGTACACCAGCCCGTTGCCCTCGCCGACCGCGTAGATCGGGACGATATGGGGATGGGACAGGCGGGCCGCCGTCTCCGCTTCACGGGTAAAGCGGGTCCGGATCTCTGCCTGGAAAGCCAGCTCGGGTGGGAGCACCTTGATGGCCACCCGCCGCTTGAGCTTCTCATCGCGGGCGCGGTAAACCACCCCCATACCCCCGCGACCAATCTCGCCTTCGATGGTGAAGGCGGTGCCAAGAGCTTCGCTGAGTCGTGGCGCGAGGGTCGATGTCGGTTCGGTCATCGGGTATCCGAAGAAGCGTCATAGATTTAGCAGCCAAAGACGGGGTGGACAAGCGGTCACCCCGGTCCGTGCCCCCGCCGCCATCGCCCCCGGGACAGAAAGGCAGACCTAACCCCCCGCCCCACGCCGCGTTGGCAGCGGGACGTTCCCGGCCGCTACATGGATTTCGACCCCTGGGGACTCGCCCGAGGCCTTTCGCTCTCCTCCGGGGGTCCGATCGACTCCGCTCTGCGTAGGCGGGCCATTACCATCGTGGCACAACCGGTGCACCTTCCAGCGGGAACGCCTGAGCGGACTGCCATTCCGCCAGTCAGAAAGGGAGCAATTCATCAAATGTCTGAACGCACCGAACGCCTGGTCTTGCCTGTCCTGCCGCTCAGGGAGGTTGTCCTGTTCCCCGGTACCACCGCGCCGATCGGGGCGGGCCGGCCGGGTACGCTGCGCGCCATCGAGGCCGCGCTCAACACTCCGGAGCGTCTGATCTTCGCAGTCTCCCAGCGGGAGAATACCGAGCAGGTAGAACCCGAGGGGTTGTACACCATCGGCACCATCGCCCGCATCGGTCAGATGCAGCGCGGCCTGGCCGGCATGCAGCTCCTGCTGCATGGCGAGAAGCGCGGCATTGCGATTCACGTCGCCGACAAGAACGGTTATCTCGAGTCCATCGTGCGGGAGGCGGAGGAGATGTCTCCGCTCAACCCTGAGGACCCTGCCTTTGTAGCGCTGTATCGCGAGGCCCGCACCCGCGCCGGCGAGCTGGGGCAGAAGTCCGGCCTGCCCGAGGAAGTAGTACAGCAGGTGCTGTCGGGTGTGCACGACGCCGGCCGGTTCGCCGACCTGGTCGCCGGGTATCTCGATATCACCCCACCGCAGCGCCAGGGGCTGCTGGAGACGCTCTCGGTCGAGGAGCGGCTGCGCCGGGTGCTGGTGCACGTACAGCGCCAGATCTCGGTGCTGGACGCGCAGGAGGACATCAAGTCCCAGGTACAGGAGGAGCTGGGGGAGCGGCAGCGCGAGATGTTCCTGCGCGAGCAGCTCAAGCAGATCCGCCGCGAGCTGGGCGAGGATGACGAGCGGGGAGACCTCGAAGAGCTGCGCGAGAAGCTCGAGGCCCTCGATCTGCCGGCCGAGGCCCGGAAGGAAGTGGACCGGGAACTGGGCCGGCTAGAGCGGATCAGCCGCGAGTCGATGGAGTCGCAGGTGATTCGGACCTACCTGGACAACATCGCCGAGCTGCCGTGGAATACCCGGAGTCAGGAGTCGCTCGATCTCAAGAAGGCCGAGACCATCCTCAACGAGGATCACTACGCCCTGGGCGATGTCAAGGACCGGGTGCTGGAGTTTCTCGCCGTCCGGCAGCTCAAGGCTGAGGCGGACCGGCGAACGGGCGGACGGGCGGACGGGCACCCCGCGGAGTCGGAAGGGTCCGTGCCGGTAACGGAGACAACCGCGCCGACTGCGGAAACTCCGACCGCCGGCCCGACCGACGGGCTGAAGGGCAACGAAGATGAGAAGGCGGCCAAGGGACCGATCCTGCTGTTCGTGGGACCTCCCGGCGTGGGCAAGACCTCGGTGGCCAAGTCGATCGCGCGGTCCATGGGACGGAAGTACGTCCGGATCTCGCTGGGTGGAGCTCGGGACGAGGCGGACATTCGCGGACACCGCCGTACCTACGTCGGCGCCATGCCGGGACGGATCCTGCACGGGATGAAGCAGGCGGGGACCAAGAACCCGGTGTTCCTGCTGGACGAGGTGGACAAGCTGGGGGTCTCCTTCCAGGGCGACCCGGCCAGCGCCCTGCTGGAGGTGCTCGATCCGGCGCAGAACGACAGCTTCGTGGATCACTACCTCGGGGTGCCGTTCGACCTGAGCGAGGTGCTGTTCATCTGCACCGCGAACTTCCTGCAGAACATTCCCGGTCCGCTGCTGGACCGGATGGAGGTGGTGGACTTCAGCGGCTACACCGAGCGCGAGAAGCTGATGATCGCGCGGAACTACCTGATTCCGCGGCAGCTCAAGGAGCACGGTCTCACCAGCGAGCAGATCGAGCTGCCCGATGAGGCGGTGAGCGAGGTCATCACCGGGTACACCCGTGAGGCCGGCGTGCGCCAGCTGGAGCGGGAGATCGGCAAGCTGGCCCGGAAGGTGGCGCGCAAGATCGCCACCGGGGAAACCACCCGGCTGACGGTTACCCGAGCGATGGTGGACGATCTGCTGGGCCGGCCCAAGGTGCACCCGGAGCGCGCCGCGCGGGAGGATCAGATCGGCGTGGCCACCGGCATGTACTACACGCCGGTCGGAGGCGACATCATGTTCGTCGAGGCGTCGACGATGAAGGGCAAGGGCGAGCTGATGCTGACCGGCCAGCTGGGCGACGTCATGAAAGAGTCCGCCCGTGCCGCGGTGACCTACGCCCGGTCGCACGCCGCCGGCCTCCACATCAAGGAGGATCTGTTCGGCGCCAGCGACCTGCACGTGCACGTGCCCGCCGGCGCGATCCCGAAGGATGGCCCCTCGGCCGGTGTAACCATGGCGACCGCGCTGGTGTCGGTGCTCTCCGGCCGCCCGGTGCGGAACGACATCGCCATGACCGGCGAGATCACCCTCAGGGGTGAGGTGCTGCCCATCGGCGGGGTGAAGGAGAAGGTGCTGGGGGCGGTACGCGCCGGCATCACCCGGATCGTGCTGCCGAAGAAGAACGAGCCCGACCTCGAGGATCTGCCGGAAGAGGTGCGCAAGACGCTCGAGGTCTACCCGGTGGAGAACCTGGGCGAAGTCCTCGCCCTGACGCTCAGGGGTGCGCGGTTCAAGGAAGGCCGGCTGCTGTTCGGAGACCAGACCCCCGGCGACGTTGCCCCACTGCAGGCGTTCCACCACTAGGCGGACAGGGCGGGTAGCGAAAACGGTGGGCCACAGCATCCTGTGGCCCACCGTTTTGTTGTCCGCCCTGTCCGCCTCGTCCGCCCTACTTCAGCCCGCCCAAGTAAGCCCACACCGCGCGGATCTCCTCGTCGGTCATCAACCGCGTGAGGCGCCAGGGCATGAACGGGTTGATGACCGAGCCGTCGGGGCGCTGGCCGGTGCGGAGCGCCGCGACGAAGTCCTCCACGCGCCAGTTCGCCGTAGGACCCGTGCGCCGAAGATTGGCGGATGCCGGGGTACCCGGCGGTCCCTCCTTGATGCCGCCCGCCAGCTTGTCCCCGTGACAGTAGGTGCAGCCTCCGACGACGCTGAGGTAGCGGCCGTACTTCGCGGTCGGCCCCGGCGGCACGGCGGCGGGGATGGGCGCGGCGTGATCGATCCCGGCGGCCGCGACCAGCCGGCCCGGGTTCTTGGCAATGAGCAGCCGGCCGATTGGCCCGATCGACAGCGGCCGCAGCTCGCGGTCAACCGGGGGCAGCGACTTCGCCCACGCGATGATGGCGCCGAGGTCCTCCGCGCTCAGCGCGGCATACACGCCCGATGGCATGAAGACCAGCGGCCGGCCGTCGCTGGCGACGCCATGGCGGACGGCGCGGACCCAATCGGCATCGGTCAGCTGGGCTCCGCCCCGGCCGGTCGTCAGGTTGGCCGCTGGAAATGTCCCCATCGGACCCATCTCCATCAGCACACCGCCGAGATTCTCACCGTGACAGTCGGTGCACTTGGCGATCGCGGAGGCGAGGTGCTGGCCCCGCGCTCTGCTGGCGGAATCGTCCGGGATGGCGATCGGCTCGGGCGCCACGTTGTAGTGCCGGGCCAGTGTGCGGCGGGTCAAACCGAGAATGGCCGCGGCCAGCAGCAGCAGCGCTCCGACCACGGCCAGCACGCCGATCAGGATCCGGCGCGTCCAGGTACCCGCCATTGCCACCTCCTCGAATAGGGGAGGTGCAGTTACCAGCTGCACCCCCGGACGATCAGTTCCGCCGTCCGGTCGCGCCACTGCGCCGGCTCTCCCCAGCGTGCCGTCATCGGGCGCACCGCGAAATAGCCGATGGTGAGCAACAGGGCAAGCCGGGCGTGGGTGGCGGGATCCACGTCGTCCCGGAAGAACCCGGTTGCCTGGCCCTCCCGGAGCAGTTCCGCGACCGGCCGGATCGCGAGGTCCGCCCACTCGACGTCGCGCTCAGCGCTCACCAGCACCGCGGTGTGGTCGGGGTGATTGAGCAGGAAATCGAACTGACCTCGTATCAGGCGGCGGAGCCGCTCAACCGCGGTGAGCCCGACCAGTGGCAACCGACTCAGCTGGTCCACGACTGACTTCGCCGCGTGGGCCAGGGTGGCCTGGTACAGACCAGCCTTGTTCCGGTAGTAGTAATGGATGAGCTGCTTGTTGACCGCGGCCCGCCGGGCGATACGCTCGGTACGGGCCCCGCCCTTCCCGTGACTGGCGAACTCAGCGAGCGCCGCGGCAAGCAGGCGCTCAGGGGCCGGAGGAGAGCGATGGGTCATGACTGGAGGACCGGCGGTACGGGCCGAACGTTCCCCCCGGAGAGCTACGCCGTCCGGGCCCGCATCTCCCGGGTGAACTCCACCCGGTCCCGCCCGCCGGCCTTGGCACGGTACAGGGCCCCGTCGGCCAGCAGGGCGAGATCACTCGCGCTGGACGCGTCGTCGGGATACGCGGCGATACCGATGCAGACCCGGACCGGGATCTGCTCGCCGGCCCCTACCACCGCCGGCTGCTCGGCCAGCGCGGTGCGAAGCTTGTTCGCAAGGATGCCGGCGCCGGCGCGATCGGTCCGGCGCAGGATCATGCCGAACTCCTCCCCGCCGTAGCGGCCGATCAGATCGCTGGCACGAGCGGTTGTCTGAAACACCCGGGCGACGTGCAGCAGGACCTGGTCACCGGCGAGATGCCCATACCGGTCGTTCACCCGCTTGAAGTGATCCACATCGATCATCATGAAGGCGAACGACTCGCCGTGGCGCCGGGCATACTCCACCGCGTGCTCCAGCTCCGCCATCAGAGTGGCGTGGTTGAGCAGCCCGGTCAGCCCGTCGCGGTGCACCATCTCGCGCAAGCGCCGCCCGCGCTCCGCGCGCGTCACAACCAGGTGGATGAGCAGCTCCCGGTCCACCGGCTCCGTGATGAAGTGATCGGCGCCCGCTGAAAGGGCTTCGATCTGGTCGGCCACGCTGTCGTGATGGGTAAGGAAGACAATCGGGGTGAGTGCAAAGCGGGCATCCTGCCGCACCAGGCGCGCAAGGGATAGCCCGTCGAGGCCGGGGAGGCGGGTGTCCATCAGCAGGATGTCCGGGGCCTCCCGGACCATGGCCTCGCGCGCCGAATTGCCGTCGGCGCAGTGGGTGACTTTGGCGTTGGCCTGTTCCAGCCACTGGGTGAGCGTCTCCGCCTGGGCGGGCTCGTTCTCGACCAGCAGCACCCTCGGCGGCGGACTCCCGATCCGGGCCAGGGTCTTGGCGTAGTTGGGCAGGTCCACCGCCACCCGATCGGCGGGCAGGATGGTGTCGATGCCGGATGCCAGCGCCCGGACCCGGTCGGTCGCCTCCGACCGGGCCACCAGAACGATCGAGCGAGGGCGCACGGGGCCGGCGCCGGACCAGGCAGTGGCGGTGGCGTAGGGATCGGGACCGGCGGGCTCATCCAGCACCACCACCAGATCGGGACGCTCGCTCAGCTTGAGCTCCCGGGGCTCACCTTCGCCATTATCGGTGCGCACTACGAAGCCCGAGTTCATCAGTGCATCGGTCACGTCCTGCCGCAGCCGATTTTCCAGCCCGACTACCAGCGCCCGCCAGCCAAACTCGGTGACCGCCGGTCCGCGCGCGGGGAGGCCCAGCTCGCGGGCAGCGACGTCGAACGAGGCGGCGAGCCGGTCCACCAGCGACTCCAGCCGGGCCACGGGGCTGATCTCGGACCCGGGCGCGCCCGGGCTCAGCAGCTTCTCTCCTTCCCGGGCGAGCGCGCTGATGTCCGGGAAGCCGTAGGAGCCACCCGAGCCCGCCAGCCGATGGAATCGCCGGAGCAGGGAGGAGGCCGCATCGGCCTCTCCCGCCCGGAATGCCGCCACGTCCTTGCGGAGCTCCGCGAGCCGTCCGGGGGCGTCGAACAGGTACTCGCGTCGCAACTCCGCCAGGGCGTCGTTCAGTGCATCCGTCATGGCACCGTCCGCAGGCGTTCGAAGGTGACTCGCGCCGCGGCCACGAAGGGCGGGGCGCTGCTCCAGTGACCCAGCACATCCACCCCGTCCCTGGTGCCGATCACGGCGCTGGCCCCGTCGAGAATGGCGACCAGCGGCAATCCCGGCCAGTCGAAGCCGCTGGGGATCGCCTCAACCCGGATGAAGGGCAACTGCACCGGCACCTGCGCCGCCAGGCGGACATCGAGGCCGGCCGTGACCGCACGGCGGAGTGCCGGCCCCAGGATCGGGTACGCTTCCGCCGGCGCGATCAGATGCACCGCCTCGCGGGCACGGCCGATCTCGTGGGTCAGCAGCTGCAGCAGCCCCTTGGGGCTGGTGAGCTCCACAATGCTGGGAGACATCGCGGCGCCGAATCCATCGATCGCCTTGCTGAGCCGCTCGATGGCCTCGCCCTGGGTGTTTGCGATGCGGGCGAGGACCCCGCCGGGCGGTTCGGCCCGAAAGCGTCTGGGCTGGCCGTTCTCTACCCGGGCGGCTCCTTTCGTCACCAGGCCTTCGAGCGCGCTGTACGCGTTGGCCCGCGCCAGACCGGCGCTCCGTGCGACGGCGTAGCCTGTCCCCGGGCCACCGGAGAGCAGGACTTCGTAGACGCGACTTTCAGTAGGAGTAAAGCCGAACGGTGTAAGGTCGAGTCCGGGCATGCGTAGTAGTATGGGCTACTGTCCAGCCGTGGGCAAGGCTGACAGCAAGAAGTGAGAAGTGAGAAGGGCAGACTCCTATGCCTCCTTCTCACCTCTCACTTCTCACTTCTCACTTCCTACTGCCTTAGACGTACTCCAGGCTCCACCCCATCAGCTTGCTGATCAGCGCCAGCCTGAAGGTGACATCGACCTGACGCCACTCGGGGGCCTTTGACTCGAGGTCGAGCGGGAAGGTGTGATAGCTCACCTTGCTCACCGCCTTTGGGGCTGAGCGAAGACCCTTGGGGTTCCAGACCCCGCTCTCGTCCGTGTCCTTGAGCAAGCGGCTCAGCACCCGGGTCGCGTTGGGCGAGGCGCTGAGGCCACCGATCCGGGCCAGCAGCTCGAGAAAGTGGAGCGCCAGCGGGAGGTCCTTCGGAACCCCCTTGCTGTCGGCCTCGATGGGGTCGCCCAGCAGCAGGTGCACAGGCTTCACTTTCTTCTTGCCTACCGCCAGGGAGAATTCCTTCTTCGGCGCCGGCAGGGCGAGGTAGTGCCGCAGGCGCTCGGTGAATCCGGCGCGTTCCCGCTGCAGGTTCGGCATGGCCGCGACCATGGAGATGGAGTGCCAGTCGGGCGGGTTCGCCTCCGGGTGCAGCACGGTTGCGCTGCCGGACCGCACCAGCGGCTTCTCGGCAATCGGGCTCCTCAGGAACTCCGAGATCTCCGACGCGATTTTGTGAGCCGAGCCGCGGACCCGCGGGTCTTCCAGGTTACCCGATTCGGCGAGCGCCGCTGTCGCGGCCTCCCGGATGAGGTTCCGGGCCCAGGCGGTGTAGCCCTCGTCGCCCTTGGCGCCCTTCTGGTACTCGAACAAGAGGGCGGGATCCTCGTCCCGCGAGAGCAGCCGGAACAGCAGCCGGTCCGCCAGCTTGAACGGCCGGGTGGTGGTTGGCAGGCCGAGCTGCACCAGCCGCCGGTACTGGGGGATGGTGCCCACGTCCTTGATTCCCTGCGCGGCGGAGACCGCAATGCCCAGCAGGTTGCCGCCCCAGGTGCCGGTGTCCTTCTGCTTCTTGGTGATCGCCTGGACCGCTTTCGAGCCCTCCAGCGCCGCCCGGGCGTGCTCAACCGTCTCCGGCGCGATGCTCCCGGCCGGGGCCAACTCGGCGAACGTCCGAAATCGGACTGATTCACCTCCGTGGGCCAACAGCCAGCCTATCGGAATTCGGTGATTGTTCGGGAGATCCAGGGTCGCCCCCCGGTAGTAGGGTGGGTCACGCAGGGCGAATCGGGGGGTGAAAATAGTCCGGGCAGACAAGTTACGCCACGCCCGGACTTAAGACCCTTCAGCCTGAAGGCCTGGCCCTGCGACGCCGGCTGGGGCGCCCCCCTCGTTGCCGGGCGATCACTTGAGCCGCGCTTCCCCGGCAGCCTTGAACTCGGAGCCTGCGCTCCAGGTGGGTTGCGTCGGGGCGTTGGCGACGCCCAGCGCGGTCCGGAGGATGACCCGTAGCTGCTGCACCGCGCCGGCCATGGTGAACCAGGGCAGCAGCTCGTCCTGCGGCTGGTGGTAGCGCTTCTCGGTGTACTCCTGCTGCTGTTGCTCCCCCCATCCTGCAGGCCGGCCCTCGAAGTCGTGCCCGCTCTCCAACGACAACGCGGGCACCCCGGCCCGGGCGAACGGGAAATGGTCCGATCGGAAGAAGGATCCGCGGATGAGCGATCCGGAATCGACTGTCACCCGGAGTCCTTCGGCCGCGGCGGCGGAGCTGAACACCGCGCCGAGCGAGGATTGATCCACCCCCAGCGCGGCAACGTCCCGGGTCCGCCCGTACAGATTCATCACGTCCATGTTGAGCACTCCGGCCAGGTTCCGGAGCGGAAGGGTGGGCCGGGTGGCGTATGCCTGCGAGCCGAGCAGGCCGCTCTCCTCCGCCCCGAAAGCCATGAACAGGACGGAGCGCTCTGGCTTTACGCCGCTCCTGACGAACGCTTCTGCCGCGGCCAGCACCGCCGCGGTGCCCGAGGCATTGTCTTCAGCGCCGTTGTAGATCGAGTCCCCGTTGACCGGGGCACGCACTCCGAGGTGATCGTAGTGCCCGCCGATCAGCACTGCGTCGGAAGCCCGGCGGCCCCGGCCCGGGAGCCGGCCCACGACGTTGGCGGTGGCGGAACGACGGATGGCGCTGGCGACGCTCGCGTCCAGTCCGAATGGAAGGGCCATACCTCGGAAGCCCTTTCTGGCGGCCTTGTCCATGAGATCGCCGAGGTTGAGGCTCCCCTGGGCAAAGAGAGGAGCGGCGACATCGTCTCGCATCCATCCCGCCACAACCAGGGAGCCCGCGGGGCGCTCCAGCCGCACCTGCTCCCCGGTCCAGGACCCCGTGACGGTGGTCCATGGATAGGTGGCGCTCTCCGTCGTATGGATCAGGACCAGGCCCGCCGCTCCCTGGCGCTCTGCCTCCTCGATCTTGTAGGTCCACCGGCCGTAGTAGGTGAGGATCTTCCCGCGGAAGATGCCAGGGTCGCGGAGTCCGGGATCGTTCACCAGACAGAAGACGATCTTGCCCTTTACATCCAGGCCGGCGTAGTCGTCCCAGCCCCACTCCGGCGCCACGATGCCGTAGCCCACGAACACCGCCGGCGCCGCCACGTTGACCTGTTCCTCATCCCGCATCGACCACAGCACGTAGTCGTCCCGATACCGCAGCGTCGCCGGCGCGGGCCCGGTGACCTTGAGGACGGGTGACGGCGTCAGCGCGATGATCGGAACCCGGTGGAAATAGGTTCCGCTGTCGCCGGCCGGCTCGAGTCCCAGTCTGCGGTACTGGGCGGCGATGTACTTGGCAGCGAGGTCGCCGCCACGGGTGGCCGGCGCCCGCCCCTCGAGCGCATCGTCGGCCAGAAACTCGAGGTGCGCGCGGTACACCTCCGGGCTCACGGCCCGGGCCAGCCTGGTGGCCGGGGTCGGGGCCTGCGCGGAGACCGGACCGGCGGCGAAGAGGAACGGCAACGCCGAGAGCAGGAATCGGGCGTGCATGGGGGCCAGGGTCATGGGGTTGGGCGGGGAACCAGGTAGACGGTGAACAGTGAGCAGTGAGCGGTGAGCGGTGAACGGTGAACGGTTGAAGTTGGAAGAAGGAACCGAGGGATCAATCTACTCCGTCGCTTCGCGGGCTCCAGTCCGCCTTTCCCGGTCCACCACCTACTCACTGTCTCCCGGTCACACTGTTCTCACACTCAGGATGGCCGAGAAAGGCCCTCATCTCCGCCGCCACGGTATCAGGCAGGGTCTGGTGCGGGCGATGCAGCGTGAACAGCTGCACGAATCGGCGGCAGGGCAGCGCCGCTGTGATGCGGTCGCCGATCTTGAGCGGAATGGTGGGGTCCTGGCGGCCCCAGATCAGCAGCACCGGCTGCCTGATTGCCCCAAACCGGTGCTCCAGCGCGGCAAAGTCGAAGCGCTGCAGGATCAGTCGCGCCGCCTCCTGGTTGGCGGAATCCGCCGCCGGATCGGGCAGGAGATCGGCCGGAGACTCTCTGAGCCAGGCGGAGTCATGCGCCGGCATCACGTAGGAGAACGCTGAGGCCACCCAGCGGGCCGCGGGGGAGACGATGCTCGTCGTATCGGAGAACACCGGATTCACCCCGGCGCCGGCCGGCGCCAGGAGCACCGCGGCGACCACCCGGTCCGGATGGGCCAGGGCGAGCCCGGCGGCCAGCTCACCGCCCATGGAATGTCCCACCACTACGATCGGCCCGCTGGTGTAGCGCGCCAGCACCGAGTCGAGCCAGCGCTCGTAACTGGGGAGGTCGTAGCCGAAATCGCGACTCTGGGCCATGCCAAATCCGGGCAGGTCGACGGCAATCACCCGATAGCGCCGGGTGAACCGGTCCAGCAGCGCGCGCCACGAGAGCAGCGATTCTCCGTATCCATGCAGGAAGACCAGCGTAGTATCGCCTCGGCCCGCGATGACGGCCCGAGTCCGCACTCCAGCGGCTTCGATCCATCGGGCAGCGTGCGCCGGGCGGGCGCGGTGCGGCTGGCCCAGGCCCACCCAGAGCAGGACGGCGGCGCCGAGCGCCAGGAGGAACCCGCGCCCCAGCCGTCGAGCAAACCGGTGGACGGAGTCAACCACCGCAGGTCACGATGTGAATGGGCCCGGCAGTCGTGCCCGGCGGGGCCTCGCTGGTGAAGATCAGCCGCCGGTCGTCCAGCCAGGCGACCCCCTCGCCCTGCGGCTCGAGGCCGGCCACGTTGCACGAAACCGGTTGGCCCAGCCGGCCACCCACTGTGAGGGGGAAGAGGTACAGCTCGGTGTAGGTTCGGATGGCCACCCGTCGGCCGTCGGGGGAGCGCGCCGCATCGGTGACCCACCTGCCTATCGACCGATCCGCCTCGATCGGGACCAGCTGCACCAGTGCCGCGGAAACCGGCCTGCCCGATCCGAACGCGGCCGCCGGAACGCGGAACAGCTTGATGCCCCCGGTCCTTCCCTTGGTGACGATGAACAGGTCGCCCTCGTCGCCCACCCAGGTGGCTTCCGCGTCGTGCGGCCCGTCGGGGTAGCGTACCACGGCGGAGTCGAGTGCTACCGGCAGAGGGTCCGCGGCGCCGCGGAACGGCTGCAGGGTCGACGGGACGGTGATCCGGTAGACGACCACCTCCGGCTGCTGCTCGAGGTTGTCGCCGATGTCCCCAATGTAGAAGCAGGTGCCTGATGGACAGGGGCCGATGGAGAGGGCCTCCCAGTCCCGGTTTCGCGCGACTGAGACGCGCCAGCGCCCCTCCGCCCGCCCGCTCGAGTCGGTCGCGAAGATCTCCGGTGGGTTGCCCGAGTCGTTGATGGTGAACAGCAGCCCGGCGTGCGCCCGGCTCAGCGCGACGCCGGAGCTCTCACGCAGGGTGGGGTCCTGGAAGCGGCCAGTCAGGACCGCCTGGACCGGCCGGGGCGCCAGTGTCTGGGCGCAACCGGCCGAGATACCCAGCCGGAGCGCGGCACAGCACGCGAGTGTCCATCGGAGCATCCCGAAGTGTAGCGACCGGCGGGGAAATCGGGTCGGCGGGTGCGGCCGGGCGAGTAGTCGCCGGGCCGCGGACGAGCAACAGTCCGGGGAGGGACCTTCTGCTTAGCGCGCCCAGCGCGGCCTGGCGTCGGCCGCGGACGGGTGGAAGCTGGCAACGTGAAGCGCGGAGGTGCTGGCCTTCTGGAAGATCCGCGGATCGTAGGCCGACCGGGGATTCCACAGGACCCAGCCGTTGATCCCCACGTCGGCCGCGGCGCGGATCTGCTCGCGCACCTGGTCCGGCGTGTACCGCGGATGACCCAGGGTGAACGCCTGGAGGTAGGGCCGGATTTCGGCCCGGGGCCCGTTGAGCCGCTCCAGCCGGCGGATGCCATCGGCCAGGGCGTTCTTCACCACTCGGTAGGGCTCGCTGTTGGGATGGCTGACGCCGTAGATGGCGTGGTAGTAGTGGCTGGGGTAGACCATAGGCAGCACCACGTCAGCGGTGGCCACCAGGTCTTCCCACACCTGGCCGATGCCCATGTCCACGTCGACGTTCGTGGTCATGCCGAATACGTCGATCGTGTAGGGCACGCCCAGCGGCTTCACCCGGTCTCGCAGCAGCTGGAGGTTGCGGACCACCGCGGCCCGAACCGTTTCTCCTCCTCGGCGGCCGGGGAAGATCGCCCGGGCGAGACGAGCGCGCGGCTCATCGGGGAACCGCACGTAGTCGAACTGCACCTCGCTGAAGCCGAGGCGGACCGCCTCGGCCGCCAGCTGAGAGGCATAGACCCAGACCGAATCGTTGTACGCGTCCACCCAGGCGAAGTGCAGCCGGTCCCGCCACAGGCCGCCGTCCTTGTCCTGCACCGACCACTCGGGCTTGTGGGCGGCGAGCAGCGGATCCTTGGCGACAACGATGCGGGCGATCGGGTGGATCCCGTGGGCGTGGAGGGTCCGGAGCCGGTCGGCGGCGTCCCTGGCGCGCAGCTGGGTATTGGCGCCGATCTGAATGGCGGTCGGTACTTCAGACTTGTAGGTGAGGTAGCCGGTGTCATCCTTGACGTCGATAACGAAGGCATTGATCTCGGTGGTGTCGGCCAGCCGGACCAGGTCCCGGAACCGGGTCCCGCCGAAGGCCCAGGCGTTCACATACACTGCCCGGACCGCCGCCGGAGGCTGACGGAGCGGCGGGGCCGGCCAGTCCAGGGGCTCCGACTGTCGGGGTCCAATGGCCAGCAGGCGATCGGGCGCCGGTACCGGCGCCAGCTCATCCCCCCAGCTGGTGCGGGCGGCGGACTGGGCGGCGAGAGGGGCGGCGATCAGGCCTAAAGCGGCAATAATTGCGTGTCGCATGGCGCGAAACCCGTCGAATCTGGCCCATGGAATGGACAACAGGGGCGGGTATCGCACCCGCCCCTGTTATGAACGCAAGGACCATGCGCTCTGACTCAGTCGGGTTTCCCTGTGATGTGGATCTCCACGCGGCGATTCGCGGTGCGGGCTTCCTCAGTGTTCCTCGAGTCGATCAATGGTTCGGACCCCCTTCCTATCGCGGTGATCCGGCTCACAGCAACCCCCCGGAAGACCAGGTATGCCCGGACGGCATCTGCGCGGAACTGGGAGAGGCGCGTATTGTCGGCCGGGACCAGACGATCCAGCGCGAAGCCGTTCACCTCCACGACGGCCTGGGGCTCGGCCTTGAGAATCGCCACGACGGAGTCCAGCACCGGGAAGGCCTGCGGGCTCAGCACGGCGCCACGGTACGGCCAGACCGAGCCCGGAAGCATCCAGGTGCGCCCGGCCGGGGTCGGCGGGGCGGGCGGCGCGACCGGGGGGGCCGGCGGCTTCGCCGCCGGGCAGCCGGTGGCATCCACCGCGGCTCCGGACGGAGTGGAAGGACAGAGGTCGAGGCCGTCGAGCACGCCGTCCCCGTCCGCGTCGCCCGGGCAGCCGAGCGCATCCACCGTCGCCCCGGACGGAGTATCCGGGCAGCGGTCGAGTCCATCGGCAACGCCGTCGTGATCGGCATCGCTGGAGCAGCCCTTTTCGTCGACCGTCGCGCCCTTGGGCGTGTCGGTGCACTGATCGAGCCCGTCGAGCACGCCATCGCCATCGGAATCGCTGGTGCAGCCGACGTCATCGACCTTGGCCCCTGGAGGGGACCCCGGGCAGCGATCGATGCCGTCAGGGACACCGTCGCCGTCGTGATCGGTTGGGCAGCCTCTCGAATCCACCAGGATCCCGCGGGGAGTGTTCGCGCAGCGATCGTTTCGGTCGAACACGCCATCGTGGTCGGTATCCAGCAGCGGCTTGCTCCCCAGCATCAGACTCAGCCCAGCCTGCAGGGTGACGTTGGAGAACTTGAGAGAGGTGAGACTGCGGTTGACGGTCGCGTCGTACCGGAGCAGCAGCTGGGGAGTGAGGGCCAGCCTGGCTCCCACCCCTCCCTGCAGGACCCCGGCAGATCCGCACGGCCCCGAGCCGGGCACCGACACCGAGGGGCAACCTCCGAAGTTGAGATTGCCGTACCCCCCCTTGATGAACAGCTGGCTCGACCCGAGGCGCTGGTTGGCCAGCAGCCATCCGCCGACCGTGGTCGTGGTGACCCGCTTCTCGAGTGGGGTATCGGTCCGAGGCTTGGCGTAGCTGGCCTCGACTTCCAGCGCGAAGGGCCCGGCGAACCAGTATCCGAGACGGCCGGCAAAGCCGGCGGTGGAAGCGAGCTCGGTGTCGCTGTCGTAAATGTGCCAGCCACCCGCCAGGCTCAACTCCAGCCGGTAGAGTCGTTGCGCCGCCAGGGGCGACGCGGAGCAGAGCAGGCCAGCCAGCAGCAGCAGGCGGGCGGGCCGGACCTGGGTGGGAGCCGCCGGTGCGTGATCCATTTCAAGGATTCTGCCCGGGTGCCCGAGGGGCCGCAAGGGGAAGAGCCTAGAGCGACACGAGGGGAGCCGTTAGGTTGTACGGTGGCCGATAGCCGCCAGCCGTTGGCCGTTAGCCATGAGCCGTTAGCCGTTAGCCGTCCGCTACTCGCCTCGACTATGCACATCAGCATCGAATACTGCGTCGTCTGAAGCTATGAGCCGCGGGCGACCGGTCTGGTCGCCGAGCTCAAGCAGGCGTTTCCTGACGCGCAGTTCGAGCTCAGGAAATCCTCCGGCGGCGCCTTCGAGGTGACGGCGGATGGAGCGCTGGTCTTCTCGAAGCGGAGTCTTGGACGGCATGCGAAGCCGGGGGAAATACTCGCGTTGCTGATGAAGGGGAAGACCTGATGAAACGTTCCGCGTTCCGCGTTCCACGTTCCACGGGTGGTGGGTACGCTGCCGGAACCCTCCGGAACCGCCTTGGGCAGGGCTTCCTCAGTCGCGTTGATGCCGGCCATTCACCTCGCGGAACGCGGAACGCGGAACGCGGAACGCCACCCAGAACTTCCCCAGGCTGATGCGCATCGCCATTTCCACCGGCGGCGGAGACGCCCCGGGCCTCAACGCCGTCATCCGCGCGATCGTGCTCTCGGCCCATACCAGGGGGTGGCATGCCTACGGCATCCGCCGCGGGTACAACGGCCTCCTGGGCGACGATGGGATCATCACGCTCACCCCCGACAAGGTCCGCGGCATCACCCACCTGGGCGGCACCATTCTGGGGACCACCAATCGGGGCAACCCGTTTCGCTGGGCGGTGAAGGATGCCTCGGGCGCGGAGCGGGAAGTCGATCGGTCCGACGAGCTGATCGCCGGGTTCGGCGCGAGCGGGTTCGACGCACTCATCTCGATCGGGGGCGACGGTAGCCTCAAGATTGCGTACGACCTGTGGCGCAAGGGGCTTCCGGTGATAGGCGTACCGAAGACCATCGACAACGACGTCACCGGCACGCTGGAGACGTTCGGGTTCGACACCGCCGTAAGTACCGCCAGCGAGGCCATCGACAAGCTGCACTCCACCGCTGAGAGCCACGAGCGGGTGATGGTGGTCGAGCTGATGGGGCGGGAAGCGGGGTGGATCGCGCTGCACAGCGGCATCGCCGCGAGCGCCGACGTGATCCTGCTGCCGGAGATCCCGTTTGACATCGAGCAGGTCTGCGCCAAGATCCGCGCCCGGGACGCAGCCGGCCGGCACTTCAGCATCGTGGTGGTGGCGGAAGGGGCCAAGCCACGCGGCGAGGAGCCGATCCTGCTGGAGCGCCGGGCCGCGGGCACGGTGGATCGGCTGGGAGGGATCGGCTCGATGGTGGCCAGGGCGGTCGCCCAGCGGACCGGGAAGGAGACCCGGAGCCTTGTCCTGGGCCATATCCAGCGGGGAGGGTCTCCCACCACCTTCGACCGGCTGCTGGCGCTCCGGTTCGGCAGCGCCGCGGTTCGGGCGGTCGCGGACGGGGCCTACGGCGTCATGGTCGGATTCGCGCCTCCGGACATCGTGCGGGTACCGCTGGTCGACGTGATTGGCCGGACGAAAAACGTTCCGCTCGATTCCGATACCGTCCGCACCGCACGGGACCTGGGGATCAGTCTGGGAGACTGAGAAGTGAGAAGTGCCGAGTGAGAAGTGAGAAGGTAAGAAGTGAGAATGACGAGGGACCGGGGCCCCCACCCCGCACTCCGCACTCCGCACTCCGCAGTCCTCACTTCTCACTTCTCACTTCTCACCTCTTACTCCTCACTTCTCGCCTTGGTCTTCTGACCTCTAGATTGTCGCATGCCCAAACCTGCGTACTCGCCTACCCGTACCGACCACGTCGTCGATCTGATTCATGGGGAGCGGATTCCCGATCCCTACCGCTGGCTGGAAGACGGCGAGACGGTCGAGACGCTGGCCTGGACCGAGGCGCAGAACGCGGCCACCAGGAACTACCTGGACGCGGTGCCGGCCCGGCCCGCAATTCAGCGCCGGCTGGAGCAGTTGCTGTCCATCGGCGCGGTCTCGGCGCCTACCCCGGCGCGCGGCCGGTACTTCTACCAGCGGAGGGACGGCACCCAGAACCAGCCGGTGCTCTACGTCCGTGACGGAGTAGACGGCCCCGACCGGGTGCTGCTGGACCCCAACCAGCTCGATGCCGCGGGCACCACCGCCCTGGACTGGTACTTCCCCAGTGACGACGGGGCGCTCCTGGCCTACGGCCTGTCGCAGGACGGCAGCGAGGAGAGTCTGCTCCGCGTGCTGCGGGTGGATACCGGTGTGAACCTGGCGGAGCAGATCCCCGATACCCGCGCCTGTGACCTCGCCTGGCTCCCCGATGCCAGCGGGTTCTACTACACCCGTTATCCGCGCGAGGGTGAGGTCGCCGAGCAGGAGCGACAATACCATCGGGCGGTTCACTTCCACCCGCTGGGAGCCGATCCCGCCGGCGACCCGCTGGTGTTCAAGCCGGCAGCGAAGGAGCATTGGCCGGGGGTAACCATCTCACCCGACGGCCGCTGGCTCCTGATCACGGTGGCCCGCACCTTCGACCAGACCGACCTGTATCTGCAGGATCGAGTCGCCGGAGGGCCGATCGAGGCGGTGGTGCGAGACCTGCCCTTTCAATTCGAAGGGCAACTGTCCCGGGAGGGGCTCTACATCCGCAGCAACGCGGAGGGGAGCACCTATGGACTCTATCTGGCCGACCCGGTACGGCCGGCCCGCGCGGGGTGGCGTACCCTGATTGCCCCGCGCCCCGACGCCGTGCTGGACGGCGTGCTGCTGACGCGCCGGCATCTGGGGCTGTCCTATCTGGAGCGGGCGAGCTCCCGGCTGCTCATCGCCGAGCTGGACGGAGGCAACCAGCGGAAAGTGGATCTGCCGACCATCGGGAGCCTGTTCGGCTGGGGCGCCGAGCCGGATGGGGAGGAGCTGTTCTATGCCTTCTCGTCCTACACCGTGCCGCCCAGCGTGTATCACATCGACCTGGCCACCGGGCGTGAAACGCTGTGGCGCCGGGTGGAAGCGGACCTCGACCCCGAGCGCTTCGTGCTGCAACAGGTGGCGTTTCGATCGCGCGATGGCACTCCGATCACCATGTTCGTGGTGCACCAGCGGGGACTGGTCCTGGACGGCAACAATCCCACCTACCTGACGGGCTACGGCGGATTCAACATCAGCATGTCGCCGGCGTTCTCCCGTTCGCTGCTCCTGTGGCTGGAGCACGGCGGGGTCGTGGCCGTGCCGAACCTGCGCGGCGGCGGCGAGTACGGCGAGGCGTGGCATCAGGGCGGCATGCTGGCCCGGAAGCAGAACACCTTCGACGATTTCATCGCCGCGGCGGAGTATCTGGTTCACAGCGGATACACCTCACACCGTCGCCTGGCGATCGCCGGCGGATCCAACGGCGGCTTGCTCATGGGAGCCGTGCTCACCCAGCGGCCCGCCCTGTTCCGCGCCGTGGTGATCCAAGTGCCGCTGCTCGACATGCTCCGCTACCATCTCTTCCGGATCGCGCGGCTGTGGATTCCCGAGTATGGCTCGGCCGACGATCCCGAGCAGTTCCGCTGGCTGCGCGCCTATTCTCCGTACCACAACGTCCGGCAGGGGACGCCCTATCCCGCGGTGCTTCTCGCCACGGCGGAGAGTGATACCCGGGTGGATCCGATGCACGCGCGGAAGATGGCCGCGCGGCTGCAGGCGGCGAGCGCGTCGGACCGGGCCGTGCTCCTCCGGCTGGAGTCCCGGGCGGGGCATGGCGCGGGTAAGCCGGTGTCCAAGGTGCTCGAGGAACTGGTGGACACCTGGAGCTTTGTATTCGCGGAGCTCGGTGTGCCGGCGTAGGCGTCTCGCCGGCGGGCGGCCAGAACGGGTCGTCTATCGCCACGGGGCGGTGCGAGGTACCTTCTGCTGGCTGCAGATTCCAGGGCCAATCAAAGCCGGTAATACACCCGCCCGATGGATCCCGGCGTCCCTGCGCCGAGGCTCTCTCCGTGGAGCGACCTGATGACTTCGCCGAACAGCGTGGCGCCGACCTCGATCGACATGTCGCACCCGAGCCGCTGGCTCGCGGTGCTGCGCATCCTCGTGGGGGTCTGGTTCGTGAAGGCGCTGTGGAGCAAGATGGACTTCGTGCTGCTGGGTGGCTTCCTCCCGTTCCTGGGGGTGGAACAGCGCTGGATCGAGACCATGCCCATGATCGTCGCGAAGCAGCTGGCGGAGAACCCCTTCCCCTGGTACAAGGCGTTCATGGAGCAGACAGTGGTTCCTCACAGCGTGCTCTTTGCCCAGCTCACCGCCTGGGGCGAAGTGCTCACCGGCCTGTCGCTCACCTTCGGGTGTTTCGCTGGGCTGGGCGCGCTGGGCGGGCTGTTCCTCAGCCTCAACTACGGTATTGCCTCGGCCCACCTCTCGCCGGCCTCGCTGGGGTTTCACTACATGCTGGTGGTCACCCTGGGCGTCCTGTTCCTCGCCCGTTCCGGCCGGGCCTGGGGCCTGGATGGCTGGATCGCCTGGCGGTGGCCGGGGTCGCTGCCGACGGTGCGGCCGTTTGCGTGACCCGCCGGGAGGTAGTTAGTCGGGCCCAAGCCGTAGGCGCGCACCGCCGTGCGCGCCTACGGCTTCGGTCCGATCGCAACGCCCCATGGCACCGAGCCCACCCCGACCTTCCGCAACACCGTCATGCTGCCGACATCCACCACCGACACGTTGTTGTCCGGTCCGTTGGCGGTGTAGAGCTTCCTGCCGTCCCTGGTCATCGCAATGCCCCATGGCCGGGTTCCGACTTCCACGCTCTGCAGGATCTGATCGGTGGCAGGGTCGATCACTGACACCGTCTTGCCCCGCCCATTGGTCACGTAGATCCGCTTCCCGTCCGGTGTGACCAGGATCCCCATGGGACGGGCACCCTCGGGCATGGTGATCTGCTTGATCATCTTCCTGCCCGGGATGTCCACCACCGACAGGGTTCCGCTCACCTCGTTGGTGACGTAGGCGCGCGAGCCGTCCGGCAGGAACCCGATTCCGCGGGGCCGCTTGCCCAGGATGTCGATGTTGGCGATTGCCTTGCCGGTCGCCAGGTCGATTCCGGTGATGTCGTGGTCGGTCTCGCCGGTCACCCAGACCGTCCGGCCGTCCGGGGCCAGGCCCACGCCCTCCGGCTCACGACCGACCTTCACGTTGGCCACGGCCTTGCCCGAGGCGACGTCGACGATGGTGGCGGAGTCGGCGTCCTCGTTGGACACGAACAGCCGGGTACCGTCGGGGCTGACGTCGAAGGTCTCGGGGTCGAGCCCGGCCGGGAGGGTCTTCACCGTGGTGCGGGTGGCCACGTCCACCACCGCCACGCCATCCTTGGTACGATCGGCCTTCAACTTCTCGCACTCCTTGTCGGGCATGGTGGGAGGGCACTTGGGGGAGCCGGACAGGGCCACGAACACCGTGCGCCCGTCGGGACTCACCTTCACACCGCGCGGCCGGGTGCCGACCTCGATGGTGGCCACGACGCTGTCGCTGGCGGCATCGATGACGGTCAGGTTGCGGGAGTCCTCGTTGGTCACGTAGACCAGCTCTCCGCCGCCCTCCGCTGCGCTCACGGTGGCGGGGGTATCCGCCGGCGCGGGCTTCTCCTTAGGCGCACAGGCGGCGAGTGAGACGGCGAGTCCGGCTATCCAGCGATGGGTTCGCATGCTGCTGGCTCCATTGGGTTCGGTGCTTTTGTCTACGCCTCAACCGGCTTCATCTCAGATCGGACACCCCAAACTGCGCACCACGGAGACACGGAGGACACGGAGGTTGCACGGAGTCAGGAACTGATGTTGAAGTACTTGAACTCTGCGCATCCAACGACCACCGCTCACGAACCAGTTCACAGGTAGAGCGCACCACGGAGACCCCGAGAGCGGGGAGGTCGCAGGCGTGGCGAGTATTCGTTGGAGTACTTGAAGTTCTCCGTGCAACCCCCGTGTCCGCCGTGTCTCCGTGGTGAGTCTCCTGCGATGTGGTGAGTCTCCTGCGATGTGGTGAGTCTCCTGCGATGTGGTGAGTCTCCTGCGATGTGGTGAGTCTCCTGCCAGTGGTGAGTCTCCTGCCTGGCCGCTCGAGCAAGTCCCAGGCTGCCCAGCATTGTCTGAGCGACGCAGCCAGTCGGATGGACTACGGTCCGAACACCGCCTTGTCCCGATTCCGTGCCTGGTCGAGCCCCTTGAGGGTAGTGACCCCCTTGGCGCCGGTGAAGATGGTCCCGTTGAGGTCGGCGAACTTGAGATTCACTCCGGTCACGTCGGCCCGGCTCAGGTCGGCCTGCACCAGGTCGGCGTTGCTGAGATCGGCGCCGGCGAGGTTGGCCTCGACCAGGGAGGCGAAGGAGAAGTCGGCCTTAAACAGGTTGGCCCCGGAAAGGTCCGCTCCGCTGAGGTCGGCGCTGACGAACTGTGCCCGCATGACCCCCATGGACTGGTTGCCCGGATCGGCCCCGATGTTGGCCCCACCCAGCTTCGCGCCGGCCAGGTTCGCCTTGCGCAGGTACCCGATAATACGCGTCTCCCGGAGGTCCGCCTCGCGCAGGTCTGCCGCCTCGACGATGGTGGCAAACAGGCTGGCATGATGCAGCTTTGCCCGCCGCAGGTCGGTCCGGCGCAGGGTAGTGCCGTCCAGGTTGGCGCCTTCGAGGCTCGCGTCCGTGGCCACGGCGTCGGTCAGGTCGCAAGAGAAGAGGTCCGCTCCGTCGAGCCGGGCGCCAACCAGCTTGCTGCCCGTGAGGTTGGCCTTGCGAAAGTCGACCTTGCCGAGGTCGAGTCCGCTCAGATCGAGTTGGGACAGATCGGGAGTCTCCCCGACTGTGGTGGCGAGGTAGGCCTTCACCTGTTCGGCAGTGCGCAGGGAATCGGCGGGAGGGCGCGGGGCCAGCCGGCCGGGCTGCGCACCCATCCCGGGCATGGCTCCAGGCTCCTGGGCCACTGCGGCCGACGTCAGCGCCAGGTGGCCGGCGAGAATCAGTGTCGCTGTGAAGCGCATATGTCCTCCGAAATGAACAGGACCGCGGCAGGCCGCGGTCCCGAGAAACCGTGGTCGTGAGCGGCCCGGTCAGCTGTTGTCGCGCACGGCGGGCCGCCCGATACCGATCTTTCCATCTGCCCGGTTCTTCAGGTACATGTAGATCCGCTGGATCTTGTCCATCTCGAGACCCAGGGCACACCAGGAGGGCATGCCCTTGTCGGGCCGGCCGGCACACACCGTCGTAATGAACACCTCCTGGGTCGGGACCGTGCCACCATCCTTGAGGGAGACGATGAGCGCCGGCGCGAACGAGGTGCCCACGCCGTACTCGCCGTGGCAGCGGGAGCAGTTGAGCTCGTACTGCTTCCAGCCCTGGTACGTGTCCATGTTCACGGTATCCCGCGGGGCAGTGTGGTACTCGTCGCGTACCTGGGCGGTGGCGGATCCGGCGCCCAGCAGCAGGGCGGCGGCCACTGTCATCCCAATCCTCATTGCTGAGCCAGTTCCTTTCCACGCAGGGGTGGGTCGGCCAGGGTCGGGGCTGGTGGCACCACGTGCACCTACTGTGCCGGACCCCCCGGTGCCGCGCCGGCGGCCGAGTCCGCCGGGAGGGGCAGCAGGGGAATCCCGTATTGCTGCAACAGGCTCTGGATCTCCGGCGCCTTGCTGGTGATGAACTTTTCCAGACTGTCCTTGAACTGGCGCTCGCGCCGCCGGGTCGCCATACCCATGCTGTACGAGAAGAGCATGCCCGACACCGAGTCGTTCTCGATGGGCGTCAGCTGCAGGTCGGCGCCGATCTGCTTGGCGTAATAGCCCGCGATCGGCCCCCAGACAAAGGCGACGTCCACCTTGCGATCCACCACCGCGCGGATGATGTCGTCGGGCTGGTTCATCCCGCCGATGTAGGTGGTGCTGAAGCCCACCAGGTTCCCCACCACGCCATGGGAGGACAGCGCCATGGCCGGGGGTGAGTTCTCGCCGTCGGCCGCGTAGAGATGCACGCCGATCTTCATGGTCTTGAGCGCGGGATCGTCCAGGCCGGTGATCCGGTGGGGCGCATCGGTGCGCTGGACCATCACGTAACTGGTGCGGTAGTACGGCCGGGTGACCCCGGCCATGTCGGACAGGACCGGCATCTGGAGGGTGACGTCGCAATAGAACCCGTTGAGCATCCGCATCATGCCCCGGGGAGCGGCCCACCAGACGTACTGCAGCTTCGAGTTCCAGGTCTTGGCCATGAGCTCAGCCAGCTTGTTCTCCAGTCCCGCACCGGTGGAGTCGCTGGACGGCAGGTTGTCCGGATCCGCGCATACCCGGAGGATTCCTTCCTGCATCGGCGCAGGACGCTGGGCCGGCAGGGAGCCTGCGCCCAGCGCGAGCAGCAGGGCCGACAGCCAGGGGATCGTACGGGCGGGTTGAATGCTCTTCACGACGGGTCTCGCGCTTCGCTGACGGGGGGGTTGCCCGGCCAGCGGAGGGTCCGCTGACAGGACAGGGGCGGGTCAGCGCGACCCCGCCCCTGTCTCAAAGCTATCAATGTGGTACCTGCCCCTGCAGGGGCGAGCCGGAGCCCGCCCCTGCCGGGTATTGCGACTACAGACCGAACACGGTCAGGACGCCACCCTGGGTCGAGAACTGGCCGGCGTCGCCGAAGGCGCCAAGCGCGCCCAGGCCCGCGGTCGGATCCTCGGCCCCGATGCCGGCGGCCACGCCGATGCCCGCCCAGC
>Ga0326726_10000338_pt1 | contig 44424 bp, 49 predicted proteins | sample MHFenrmetagenome_2_FD_207603 | JGI IMG/M metagenome (GOLD analysis project Ga0326726, IMG submission 207603) | Lab enriched peat soil microbial communities from Michigan Hollow, Ithaca, NY, United States - MHF15MN | ecosystem: Environmental > Terrestrial > Soil > Wetlands > Peat | place: USA... | reverse complement strand
CCCGGTTCTTGATCTAGGACAATCCAGCCACCATGGATCCCGCGGTCTTCAAGCCTTTGCACCACGCGAACTGCCGCGTCATGTGTTCGTCGTGCAACCTGCGCGAGATCTGCCTGCCGGTGGGCCTGACCAGGCTCGAACTCGAATACATCGACCGCCGCCTGGTCACGTCCCGGCGCAAGGTGCCGCGCGGCGGCTACCTGTATCGAGCGGGCGACCCTTTCGACTCGCTGTTCGCCGTCTGGACCGGGTTCTTCAAGACCTGCCTGTCGGCAACCGACGGACGAGAGCAGGTCACGGGCTTCCAGATGGGCGGCGAGTTGCTGGGCCTGGACGGCATCGACACGCGCCGCCACGCCGTCGATGCCGTGGCGCTGGAAGATTCGCAGGTCTGCGTGATCCGCTACGAAGAGCTCGAGGAGCTGACTGGGGAGGTGGGTTCGCTGCAGCAGCAGCTGCACCGCATCATGAGCCGCGAGATCGTGCGCGGCCAGAACGTGATGCTGCTGCTGGGCAGCATGCATGCCGAAGAGCGCCTGGCCGCGTTCCTGCTCAACCTGGCGCATCGCCTGCAGGCGCGAGGCTTCTCGGCCACGTTGGTCACGCTGCGCATGACGCGCGAGGAGATCGGCAGTTTTCTCGGGCTCACGGTGGAGACTGTCAGCCGGTCTTTCTCCAAATTGCAGGCACAGGGTCTGCTGTTCGTGAGCAACCGGCAGATCCGCATCACCGATCCGCTGGGCCTGCGGCACCTGCTGGACGGCGTCGAAACCTGAGCGGGCATTGCATCGACTCGAAACGGTAGACTGCCAGCGGCTGTCCAAGGCCCGCGGAGTCCGCCCACATGCCCGACCCCATCCTGGTTGCCCAGCACGGCGACATCCAGTGCGAGCTGCTGCCCTCGCTGGTCAACCGCCACGGACTGATCACCGGCGCCACCGGCACCGGCAAGACGATCACGCTGCAGACGATCGCCGAGAACCTGTCGCGCATCGGGGTGCCGGTGTTCATGGCCGACGTGAAGGGTGACCTGTCGGGCATCACGCAAGCGGGCAAGCTGCCCGACAAGGTGGCGGCGATGCTCAAGGAGCGCGGCCTGCCTGCGCCCGAGTCGGTGAGTTGCCCCGCCACCTTGTGGGACGTGTTCGGCCAACAAGGCCACCCGGTCCGCGCCACGGTGTCCGACATGGGCCCGCTGCTGCTGGCGCGCATGCTCGAACTCAACGACATCCAGGCCGGCGTGCTGCAGCTGGTGTTCAAGATCGCCGACGACAACGGCCTGGCGCTGCTCGACATGAAAGACCTGCGCGCGATGCTGCAGCATGTGGGCGACAACTCGAGCCAGTTCACCACCGAGTACGGCAACGTCAGCGCGGCGTCGATCGGCGCCATCCAGCGCGGCCTGCTGCAGATCGAGGAACAAGGCGGCGACAAGTTCTTCGGCGAGCCGATGCTCAACATCGGCGACTTCCTGCAAACGGTCAAGGGTCGCGGCGTGGTCAACATCCTGGTGGCCGACAAGCTGCTCAACGCGCCGCGCCTGTACGCCAGCTTCCTGCTGTGGATGCTGTCGGAGATGTACGAGGCGTTGCCCGAGGTCGGTGACCTCGACAAGCCCAAGCTCGTGTTCTTCTTTGACGAGGCCCACCTGCTGTTCAAGGACGCGCCCACCGCGTTGATCGAACGCATCGAACTGGTGGTGCGGCTGGTGCGCAGCAAGGGCGTGGGCGTGTTCTTCGTGACGCAGAACCCGCTGGACGTGCCCGACAGCGTGCTGGCGCAACTCGGCAACCGCGTGCAGCACGCGCTGCGTGCCTTCACGCCGCGCGACCAGAAGGCCGTCAAGTCGGCCGCCGACACGATGCGCGCCAACCCCAAGCTCGGCGACATGGCCACCGCCATCACCGAGCTCGCGGTCGGCGAGGCGCTGGTCAGTTTTCTCGACGAGAAAGGTCGGCCCAGCATCACCGAGCGCGTGTTCGTGTTGCCACCGGGCAGCCAGATCGGGCCGATCACGCCCGAACAACGCAAGGCGTTGATCGACGGTTCGCTGGTGGCCGGCGTCTACGAGAAGATGGTCGATCGCGAGTCGGCCTACGAAAAGCTCAAGGGCCGCGCGGCCGCCAGCGGCGCCGCGGCGCCAGGCGGGCGCACGATGGCCGACGAAGCCAGCGCGACGGCGCGCGGCGGACCGGCAGCGGGCAACGGCGCGCCGGCCGATGCCGGAGGCGGTGTGCTCGGCGGCTTGAAGGACGTGCTGTTCGGCACCACCGGCCCGCGCGGCGGCCACCACGAAGGCCTGGCCGAATCGGCCGCGCGCTCGGCGGTGCGCTCGATCGGCTCGTCGGTGGGTCGCGAGATCATCCGCGGCGTGCTGGGCAGCATCCTCGGCGGCAGCAGGCGCTGAAGCGCCCGCGCGCTCAAGGCACGGCCGACCATTGCGCGGCCGGCGGCGATCGCACGCGCAGCACGGTGTCGAGCGACGGCAGCACGCGGTTGGCGAAGTAGCTGTTGGGGGTATCGGGCTCCAGCGCGGCGACAACCAGGTTGGCCAGCGGCTGCTCCAGCGACACGTACCAACTCCCTTTCGGCACTGTCGCCGCGCGCGGCGACAGTGCCACGCGCACGCCGATAACAGTGTGCGCCGCATCGGCGACGGTGCCCCGCACATCGGGCCGCGAAGTCTCGATGCGCGACAGCTCCTGCCAGCCCTCGGCCTGCAGCATGGTGTCGCCGGCCAAGCGCTGCACCCGCGCGCCGAGCTCGCGCAATCGCTGGACCGCCAGCGCGCCCTCGGCGCCGATCCAGTAGCCGCACGGTCGCTCGCGCGTGCGCAAGACACGCGGCTGCAACGCCGAGTCCCAAGCCACCGACACCGCCTTGTCGGCACCGGTCTCGGGGTCGAGCATCAGCAGCTCGCGCCGCTGCGTCGTTGCCGCCGCCAGCACCACCATGTCGCCGCGGCAGGCCGCGGCGGCCACTTCGCTGCCGGCATCCCGCTGCAACGCCAGTATGTCCGGTGCATGCTCGGCGGCACTGCCGAGCACCGCGCGCACGGCGACCACGTGCGAGTGCACGCGCCGCTGCAAGTGTGCACGGCCGATGCCCACGCCGCGCGACTCCAGCAGGATGCTGACGGTTTGTTTGAGGCCATTCACGTTGCGCCCTGTATCGGGCTGCAAGCCGCCCATGCTCAGGCGCAGATCGCCGGGCGTCGTCGGGTTGGTGTAGTACCACTCGTGGCTCAAGCCTTGGCCGCTGAGCGCTTGCCGGATCGGCTCGATGAACCAGCGCTGGCTCGCCTGCGCCAGGCTGTCGGGGTAGTTGGCCGTCATCGTGTATTGCAGCAGCAGGTCGTTACGCTGCACGGCGTCGAACTTCTCCAGGTAGCGGCCCACCACCGTGTGCTCGTGCAGATCGACCACCACGATCGGCGCCAGCTCGCGCACCAGCTTGGCCTGCGCGCGCGCCTCGGGCGTGCGCAGCAGGAGATGGTCGCGGTTGATGTCGATGCCGTCGGCCGCGACCCGTGTGTTCCAGGCCGTGCCATCGGGATTGGCGCGCACCAGCACCACCACGTCGATGCGGTCGAGCACGTCGCCCAGGCGGCCGCGCGCCAGTTCGCGCGCCACCACCATCAGGGCCTCGGCACCGGCGGGCTCGTCGCCGTGCTGCTGGCCGATCAGCAGCACGACGGGCCGGCCTGCGCCACGACTCAAATGCAGCGCCTGCAGCGGCGCCCCCTGCTGCGAGCGGCCCGCCTCGATCAGCTCGACGCGCGTGCCATCGCGCCCTCCGACGCGCACGAGATCGACCAGCCACGCCTGCAGTTCATCGTTGCTCGTGTATTGCTCGCGCCCTTCGGCCAGGCCGGGCGTCTCGTAGCGCACCGGCGGCGCCGGAAAGCGCGCGGCCACCGCCATCGAATACGGCAGCACCGAGTCGGCCTGCGCACTGGACGGCGGAGTCGCACAACCGGCGAGCCACAGCGCGGCAGCCGCGCAGCGGGCCACTGCGCGCCAGCGCACGCCATGGGGATCTGGTTGGATCATGAGGCGCGCAATATAGCGGCGACAATGCGCGCCGCGCCGGTTCGCAGGGAGACGACCATGGACGTGCTGCGCTGGATCGTGATCGTGCTGGTGGCGCTGGTGCTGCTGGTGTGGCTGGCCGGGCGAATGGGCGCGCTGCGCGGCCATGCACCCGCCGATCTCGGCGTGCGCGAGGGCCGGTTGAAGCCACCGTCGCGCACGCCCAACAGTGTCAGCAGCCAGGCCGACCTGTACGCCGACCATCCGATGCGCGAATACGCGCGCATCGCCGCGCTGCCCGCCAGCGGCGGCGCGCAAGCCTCGATCGCGCGCGTGCGCGCAGTGGTCGAGCGGCTACCCGGCGCCACCGTGATCGAACAACGCGACGACTACCTGTACGCGCGGTTCGAGACGCGCGCGATGCGCTTCGTCGACGACGTCGAGTTCTGGTACGACCCGGTTGCGCAAACGATCGCCGTGCGATCGGCGTCACGCATCGGGCGCAAGGACTTCGGCGCCAACCGCACGCGCATCGAGGCGATCCGCGCGCAGTTGCTGCACTGAGCCGGCCGGCCAGCGCAGCGGGGCCGACCCGCGCTCAACGCACGGTGTAGCCGCGCCCTTCGAGGCAGGCACCCTGCGCGCGCGCGTAGTCGCTTCGCTGCGTCGACGCCGTGCCCTGACCGGTGGCCGCAGCCGTCGGGTCGAAGCCGGTCTGGCTGACGGCCCAGCGGTGGCATTCGTATTCGTCGCTGGCCTGCTTCTCGGCGGACTGGCCGAGCTTCGGATAGATATAAGTGCGAGCCACCGAGCCCGAACTGTCGGGAACGCCGACGATCGGCGACGGCACCACCTCGTAGCCGCCGCCCGCGTACTCGCGGTAGTACACGCCGTTGGCGTACCAGTAGCCCACGCCGCCCAACGTGACCACGGTGGCGAATTCCGGCAGCGTGGTGATGACCACTCCGAACGGCGGGCGCACGACGACGAATGCGTTGCCGTACGGCGCGTACCACACGCCGTTGAAGAAGCCGTAGCGCGCACCGTGCCACGGCACCCAGTGCACATTGGGCGGCGGTGCGTGCACGCGCCAGCCCGTCACCGGGTAGTAGTGGCCATGGCCATGCGCGCCGTCCCACCACTGGCCACGCGGCGCCGGGCCGGGCGGCGCAAAGCCGGGACGATGGCCGGGCACCGGTGGTCCTTGGTGTTGCCCTTGGTGTTGCCCTTCGGGCGCCGCCTGGGCCACGCCCATGCACATCACGCACAACAAGGCGACAGCCGAGGCTCGAATCTTTGACATGCTGCGACTCCCGTGATCGATCGATGGCTGCAGGTGCTTCAACCGACGCGATAGCCGCGGCCGGTCATGCAGGCACCCATGGCGCGCTGAAAGTTATCCATCGGCACCTGCTGCATCGCCTGGCGCCGCGCATACGCCTGCTCGGCCGATTGCACGCGCGCTTCGTGCGCCGCCGCGCCGACCAGGGTGCCGAAGATCGCACCGAGCACCAGGCCTTCGCCCGTGTGCCGCGGCGACGACACCGCGGCGCCGACGATCGCGCCGGTGGCGGCACCCGCCACCACCTCGGCGCCGTCGCGCACCGCGGCGCGCGGCGGCGGCACGCTGCGCACCGGCGTCATGCCAGGGTCGACGCCGCTCTGGCGCACGGCCCAGCGATAGCACTCGTAGCGATCGCGATCCTGCTTGGCCTCGTCCTGCGACAGCTCGGGATAGAAATAAACCGTCTGCTGCGGCGGCGGGGCCACCATGCGCGGCGGCGGCGGATTCGGCGGAGCGACCACGCAGCCAGCCAACGACAGCGCCGAGATGGCGATGGAGAGAAGCGGGCGCGACACCCGCCGACCGATCGATGTGTCCATGTTCCTAGGAACGGCTCGGCCCCGCCCTTTGGGGACAGAACCGGCTCGTAAAGGTTTGCAAAGCGAACGCCAGTGTGCGCGATGTGGTGGCCCGCCCGCTTGGCTGGCCGCACCGGACACCGGGATTCATGCACGGCGATCCCGTTTGGCGCCGCAGCGGCGACATTTCGCGACGCCTATCCACCCACCGTCGCGCGGCGCTGGCTCGCCCGGCCGACGTTGCCGACGATACCGCCCAGCCATCCCTCGGAGCCCACCCATGAACGTCAGCCTGCCCCTGTCCGTGGTCGTCGTCGAAATCTTCAAGCACACGCCGCAGTGGGTGTGGCTGATCCTGGCCGCCATCACGTTGCTGGGCTTGATGCAGTTGCGCGACCACACGTTGTCGCGCGGCCGGCTGCTGCTGGCGCCGATCGGCCTGGGCGTCTATTCGTTGTGGGGCGCCAGCAGCGCGTTCGGCGCCGCAGCCGTCCCCGCCTGGCTGGCCGGCATGGCGTTGGCCTTGTGGGCCAACCGCGCACTGCGTTGGCCGCGCACGATCGGCGTCGCCGCCGACGGCCGCTTCGCCCTGCGCGGCAGCCCATGGCCGCTGTTGCTGATGTGGGCCATCTTCGCGCTGCGCTACGCGGTGGCGGTCACGTTGGTGTTCCAGCCGTCGCTAGCCGGCCAGGTCGGCATGACGATCGGCGTGACGCTGCTGTACGGGCTGCTGTCGGGCCTGTTCACTGCGCGGGCCTGGCGTGTGCTGCAATCGGCACCGTCGCCCGTGTCGGCTCAGGCGGCCTGAGCCGCTACCGATAGACTCTTCACCGACGCCGTAACAAGGCCCGTGATGGACGCCATCGATCGCCTGCTGCTCTTCATCGTGACGCCCGCGGTGTTCGCGCTCTCGCTGCTCGAGGCCGTGGTGCTGGCGCGGCGCCAGCGCTACGACTGGCGCGCCTTCGGCGCCTCGGCGTTCAACCTGGTGGCGCGCATCGCGGTGGCGATCGTGGTGCCGCTGTCGATCGCCACGCCGTTCATCGTGTGGGCGGTGACGCATCGGGTCAGCACCCTCACGCTCGACGGCCCGTTGGCGCTGCTGGGCCTGTTCATCGGCCAGGAGTTCTGCTACTACTGGTACCACCGCGCGGCGCATCGCGTGCGCTGGCTCTGGTGCAACCACTCGGTGCACCACTCGCCCAACGAGATGAACCTGTCGGCGGCCTACCGCATCGGCGTGTTCGGCAAGCTGACCGGCACGCCGCTGTTCTTCGTGCCACTGATGTGGCTGGGCTTTAACCCCAGGATCGTGCTGCAGGCGTTGACCTTCAACCTGCTGTACCAGTTCTGGCTGCACACCACCTGGGTGCCCAAGCTGGGCTGGCTCGAGGGCATCGTCAACACGCCGTCGGCGCATCGCGTGCACCACGGCGCGAATCCCGAGTACATCGACGCCAACTATGGCGGCGTGCTGCTGGTGTTCGATCGCCTGTTCGGCACCTACCGCAGCGAGCGTGACGACGTGCCGGTGCGCTATGGCCTGGTGCACCCGCTGACCACCCGCAACCCGCTGAAGATCGAATTCAACGAGTGGTCGCGCCTGGCGCGCGACTTGGTGCGTGCGCGCAGCCTGCGCGCAGTTTGGGGCGCGTTGTTCATGCCGCCCGGGTGGCGCGCCGCAGGCCACGACCCGATGGCCGCCGAACTGCCCGCGCGCGCGCCTGCAGCGCGCCCATGAGCGCTTGGCCTTTGCTGGCGGGCGAGGCCGCGCCCGGGCGCTGGCGCTGGCTGATCTGGTTGTGGCGCGAACTGCGAGTCGGCCTCGCGATCAGCCTGATGGCGGCCGCGTTCATCAGCACGATGTTTCGCGACCCATTCCTGCGCACGCTTGCCTACTCGTTGTGCATCGGCCTGAGCATCCAGTTCCTGATCGAGGCCGGGCGCTACCTCGGCTCGGCCTGGCGCCGCCGGCGCGACCCGGCCGACCCCGCAGCCGGCTCGTTGTGGCCCGGCTGGGCCTGGATGGGCCCGTGGTCGGTCGGCGCCGCCGTGGTCGGCTACTTCGGTGGATCGTTGCTGGCCGATCTTTTGACCGGCGAGCACCACACCCGCAATCCACTGGGCTCGGACCAGCGACCACTGTCGTTGATCCTGATGCTGAGCCTGGGCTTCACGTTGAGTGCGGTCTACTTCTTCTATTCGCGCGGCCGTCTCGCCACGCTGCAGGCAGCGACCGAGGCCGCGCAGCGCAGCGCCACCGAGGCGCAGCTCAGGTTGCTGCAGTCGCAGCTCGAGCCGCACATGCTGTTCAACACGCTCGCCAATCTGCGGGTGCTGATCGGCGCCGACCCGGCGCGCGCGCAGACCATGCTCGATCGGCTGATCACGTTCCTGCGCGCCACGCTGGCGGCATCGCGCAGCGGCTCGCACGCACTGGCCGACGAGTTCGCGCGCGTCGACGACTACCTGGCGCTGATGGCGGTGCGCATGGGGCCACGCCTGGTGGTGCGCATCGACCTGCCCGACGCGCTGCGCGAGTGGCCGGTGCCCGCGCTGCTGCTGCAACCGCTGGTCGAAAACAGCATCCGCCACGCGCTGGAGCCCAAGGTCGAGGGCGGCCGCGTCGAGGTCGGCGCGCGCCGCGAAGGCGATGAACTGGTGCTGAGCGTGCGCGACACCGGCATCGGATTGGCTGCCACGGCCGCCGGCGACGGCAGCCGCTTCGGGCTGCGCCAAGTGCGCGAACGCCTGGCGACGCTGTACGGCGCGCGCGCGTCGCTGACCTTGCAGGATGCGCCCGGCGACGAAGGCGGCGCGCTGGCCACCGTGCGCCTGCCGCTGGCGAGCGCGCCATGACGCCGCGGGCGTTGATCGCCGAGGACGAGCCTCTGCTGCGCCAGGGGCTGCAAGACGACTTGCGCGGACTGTGGCCCGAGTTGCAGGTGATCGGCGCGGTCGGCGACGGCGAGCGCGCGCTGAACGAGGCGCTGCAGCGGCGGCCCGACCTGTGTTTTCTCGACATCCGCATGCCCGGCCTAAGCGGGCTCGAAGTGGCGCAGGCCCTGGCCGAGGACTGGCCGCCGGGCGAGCCGTTTCCGCTGCTGGTGTTCGTCACCGCGTACGACCAGTACGCGCTGCAGGCCTTCGACGCGCAGGCGGTGGACTACCTGGTCAAGCCGCTGCAGGCCGAGCGCCTGGCGGCCTGCGTGCAGCGCCTGCGCGCGCGCCTGGCCGAGCGGGCGCTGCCCGATGCGCTGCCGCGCGCGCTGGACCAGTTGCGTGCGTTGTTGGAAGCACCCGGCGCCGACAGCGCCGCGGCCGAACGGCTCGAGGTGATCCAGGCCGGAGTGGGCAGCGTCGTTCACCTGGTGCCGATCGACGAGGTGATCTACTTCGAAGCAGCCGACAAATACCTGCGCGTGGTCACCGCCGAACGCGAGCACCTGATCCGCATGTCGCTGCGCGAGCTGCTGCCGCGCCTGGACCCGCAGCGCTTCTGGCAGGTGCACCGCGGCACGGTGGTGCGCGCGCGCTCGATCGCCAGCGCGGTGCGCCACGAGTCGGGCAAGGTGACGCTGACGCTGCGCGAGCGGCCCGAGCGATTGACCGCCAGCCGCCTGTACGCCCACTTGTTCAAGGGCCAGTGAGCGGCCGGCGCGCGGCCTGCCGCATGCACGAGCGTCGGGTTTGCCGTGGCGCACTGGCGTACGCGGCTCGCGGCACAGCGCGCCCTCTACAATCGCTGGCTGTTGCAGATTCGCGAAAAGCGTCGTGTCCATCCCCAACGGATCCCCCGCAGCCGGCCATTCGATACCCGAGCGCACGGCGCTGGAATCGGAGCTGGCCGTCCTGCTGGTGCAGGTGCTCAACCTCGACCTCCAGGCCGACGAAATCGATCCACAGGCTTCGCTGTTCAACGAGGGTCTGGGGCTGGATTCGATCGACGTGCTCGAGCTGGCGCTGGAGGTGTCGCAGCGCTACGGCTTCCAGCTGCGCGCCGACGACGAGAACAACCACGCCATCTTCCAGTCGCTGCGCACACTGGCGGCGCACGTGGCGCAACACCGCACACGATAGGCCGGCGGCGATGCCGAGTTGGCGATTGTTGGCAGCCGGGCTGGCGCTCGCCGGGTATGCGCTGCTCTCGCACGCATTGATGGTCGCCGCGGCCGACAAACCCTGGGCCGTTGCCGCCCTGCTCGGCCCGTTGGTGCTGGCGATCGGCACCTTGGCCTGGCGGCATCGCCACTGGCCGACGTTGCTGGCTTGCGCGGCGGTGTTGAGTTGGCTGGCCTGGGTCGGCGCAGCGGGCGAGCCGCAGAGCATCACCCGGCTGTATCTGCTGCAGCATGCGGGCATCCATTTCGCGTTGGGCTGCGCATTCGGCTACACGCTCAGGCCGGGCGCGATGCCGTTGATCAGCGCGCTGGCGGCGCATGTGCATGGCACGTTGACGCCGACCAAGGCCCGCTACACGCGGCGCGTGACCGAGCTGTGGAGCGTCTACTTCGCGCTGATGGTGCTGCTGTCGCTGGCGCTGTACGCCTGGGCGCCGTGGTGGTGGTGGTCGTTGTTCGCCAATGTCGTCACGCCGCTGGCCGCGATCGGCCTGTTCATCGGCGAGCATTGGCTGCGCTATCGGCTGCATCCCGAGTTCGAACGCTCGACGCTGATGCAGTCGATCAAGGCCTACCGCAGCATGCCGCTGCTCGAGGTGCGCCGGCCGTGACGGTCAACGCGGCGCCGTTCGGTGCGCAAGCGCTGGCACGCACGCTGGCCTGGCGCGACGGCCGGGCCATCACGCTGGCGCAATGCCTGACCGAAGCGGCGGCCTTCGCCGAGCGAATGCCCGCCAACGGCCAGCCCGTGAACCTGTGCGCCGACCGCTACCTGTTCGCACTCGCTTTCGTGGCGGCGCTGTTGCGCGGCCAGACCAGCCTGATGCCGCCCAACGCGATGCCGCACACGCTGCGCCAACTCGGTGACGCGGCCGCGCCGGCTTATGCCCTGATCGACGACCCGGCGCAAGACACCGGCGGCCTGCCCTCTCTGGTGGTGTCGCGGCCCGATGTGGCGGCCAGCGGCGCTGCCTCGTTGCAAGTGCCCGCCCGGCACTGGGCTGCGTGCCTGCTGACGTCCGGCTCGACGGGCGCGCCGCAGCCGCAGCGCAAACGCTGGGACTCGCTGCTGCTGAGCAGCGAGGCCGAAGCGCGCAGCCTGTGCCAGCTGCTCGATTGGCCCACCATCGCCGGCCTGCACATCGTGGCCACCGTGCCGCCCCAGCACAGCTACGGTTTCGAGTCGTCGGTGCTGTTGGCGCTGCTGGGCGGCGCGGCGTTCGACGCCGCTCGGCCCTTCTATCCGGCCGACATCGCCGATGCGCTGGCCCCGCTGCCGCAACCGCGCGCATTGGTGACCACTCCGGTGCACTTGAAAGCGCTGTTGTTGTCCGGCGCCGCGCTGCCGCCGGTGGACCTGGTGCTGTCGGCCACCGCGCCGCTGTCGCCGCAACTGGCGCAACGCGCGGAGTCGCAACTGCGCGGCCGCCTGATCGAGATCTACGGTTGCACCGAGGCCGGCCAGGTGGCGGTGCGGCGCACCACGGCCGGCGAGGTGTGGACCACGCTGGCCGGCCTGCACCTGACGCGACAGCTCGCCGACGACGGCGAGCGCTTCGTCGTCGCAGGCGGCCACGTGCTCGAGCCCACGCCGCTGGCCGACCAGCTCGAGCTGCTCGATGCACAGCATTTCCGGCTGCTCGGGCGCGCCAACGACCTGATCCACGTGGCCGGCAAGCGCAGTTCGCTGGCGCATTTGAACTTCCATCTCAACCGCGTCGATGGCGTCGAAGACGGCGTGTTCTGGCTGCCCGACGACGTGACCGACGGCGTGGTGCGGCTGGTGGCGTTCGTGGTGGCGCCGCGATTGAGCGCACGCCAGATCATCGGTGCACTGCGCCAGCACGTCGAGAACGCCTTCCTGCCGCGCCGCGTGATCCACGTGGACGCGCTGCCGCGCGAAGCCACCGGCAAGATCACCGCGCAGGCGCTGCGCGAGTTCGCTTTGCGCACGCTGGCGCCCGGCGACGCGCGCCGGGTCCCGTGATGCCCGACGAGACCGCGTCCACGATCGAGCTCACGCATCACGTCGACGCCGGACTGCGGGCTTTCGACGGCCACTTTCCAGGCCGTCCCGTGATGCCCGGTGCCTACCTGCTGGCCGTCGTGTTGCACGAGATCGAACAGCGCACGCCGCTGGCTTCGCGGCTGGGCGCCGTACCGCAGGTGCAGCAGGTCAAGTTCCTGGCTCCGGTGGGGCCGGGGCGCACGCTGCGCATCCGGCTCCAGGCGCAGCCGCAGGGTGTCGCGTTCACGGTGCACGACGGCGCCACGCTGGTCGCACGCGGCCAACTGGCTGCGGCCAGCCAGGCCGGTCCGGCGTGAGCGCCGCGCCGCCTCCGGCGGACAGCTGGGCCCGCGAGAGCGAGCGCGGCAACCGCCTCGCGCTGCGCGTGATGGCCTTCATCGCCGTGGTGTTCGGGCGCCGCATCGCGCGCCTCGTGCTGCACCCGATCGCGCTGTACTTCCTGGTGTTCGCGCGCCACAGCCGGCGCCACAGCGCGCGCTACCTGGCACGTGCGCTCGGGCGGCCGGCCCGGGTGGGCGACCTCTATCGCCATGTCCATAGTTTCGCCGCCACGGTGCTCGACCGCGTCTACCTGGCGCGCGGCCACCTGCGCGAGTTCGATCTGCGCGTCGAGGGCAGCGCACTGATGGACGAGCTGGTCGCACAGGGACGCGGCGCGCTACTGCTGGGTGCCCATCTGGGCAGCTTCGAGGCGCTGCACGCGGTGGGCGCCGGCCGACCGGGGCTGCGCGTCGCGATGGCGATGTTCCCCGACAACGCCCGCATGATCCACGAGACCCTGCAAGCGATCGCGCCGGGCTTTCATCTCGACATCATCACCATCGGGCGCAGCCACTCGACATTGGCCATGCGCGACTGGCTCGACGCCGGTGGCCTGGTGGGCCTGCTCGGCGACCGCATGCTCAACCCCGGCGATGGCGCGCGCGGCGGTGTCGTCGAATTGCCGTTCCTCGGCCGGCCAGCGCGCTTCAGCGAGGGCCCGCTGCGTCTGGCCCTGCTGCTGCGCCGGCGCGTGGTGTTCATGGCCGCGCTGTACCGCGGCGGCCGGCGCTACGACGTCCACTTCGAGCCGCTGGCCGATTTCAGCCAGGCCGATGCGGCGCAGCGCGACAATCGCCTGCGCGAGGCGCTGCAGGCTTATGTGCAGCGGCTCGAAACGCTGTGCCGCGAGGCACCGTACAACTGGTTCAATTTCTTCGACTTCTGGAACGAGGATGCACCCTCCTGATCGCCGGCAAGTCTGCGTCGCCGCGCTCGCATTGGCGGTGGCCGCGCCGGCCGCGGCCGCGTTCGGCTTCGACGAGTTGATGGCCGTGCTCGCGCAGCGCCAGTCCGGCGAAGCGAAGTTCGCCGAGCAGCGATTCGTCTCGGTGCTCGATCAACCGCTCAACTACACCGGCACGCTGAGCTTCAAGGCGCCCGACCGGCTGGTCCGCACCACGCTGACGCCGCGCCAGGAATCGTTCGTCGTCGAGGGCAACCAGATCACGCTGCAGCGCGGTGAACGCGTGCGTCACCTGGCGCTCGACAGCATGCCCGAGCTGGCGGCGCTGGTGGCCGCGCTGCGCGGCACGTTGAGCGGCGACGGCTCGACTCTACGCCACTACTTCAAGCCCACGGTCGACGGCGCCGCCGCGCGCTGGACGCTGAAGCTGGTGCCGCTGGACTTTCGCCTGCTCGGCGTGGTGCGGTCGGTGCGCATCGACGGTTTTCAGGCCGACGTTCGCATGGTCGAGCTGGAACTCGCCGACGGCGACCGCTCGGTGACGATGATCGAGCCGATCGCGCCATCCAGGGCCCGCTCCGCGACGCCGTGACGCGGGCGCCGGTGTCGCGCCGCGGCTGGATCGCGGTGGTGTCTTGGCTGGTCGCGTTGGCGGCCGGCGCGGTGGTGATCGCACACACGCGGTTCAGCGCCGACCTGTCGGCGTTCCTGCCCGCGGCACCCGATGCGCGCCAGCGCGCGCTGGTCGAGCAGTTGAAGAGCGGTGTGGCCGCCCGCACGCTGCTGATCGGCATTCGCGGCGGCGACGCCACGCAGCGCGCCGCGGCCTCGCGCGCGCTGGCCGAGCGGCTGCGCGCCGATCCGGCATTCGAGCAGGTGCTCAACGGCGACTTCACCGCCTTTGCCGCGGTCGGGCGCTGGGTGTTCGATCATCGCTACCAGCTCAGCCCCGCCGTCGACGCGCGGCGCTTCGGCGCCGAGGGCTTGCGCGAAGCGATCGACGATACGCTGTCGCTGCTGGGCACCCCGGCCGGCGCCGTGATCAAGCCGCTGCTCGAACGCGATCCCACCGGCGAGGCCCAGCGCATCGCGGAGAGCGCCGTCCCCAGCGGCGGCCCGCAGGCACAGGACGGCATCTGGGTCTCGCGCGACGGTCAACGCGCGCTGCTGATGGCGCACAGCCATGCCGAAGGCGGCGACCTCGACGCGCAGGCCCACGCCATCGCCGTCATCGGCGACGCATTCAGCGCAGTGGCTGCATCGGGGCTCGAATTGCAGTTGAGCGGTGCGCCCAAGTTCGCCGTCGACAGCCGTGCGCAGATCCAATCGGAGACCCGCACGCTGGCCATCGCCGGCACCGCGCTGATGGGCAGCTTGCTGCTGATCGCTTTCGCGTCGCTGCCCGCATTGGCCGCCGCGATGCTGCCGGTGGCCACCGGCATCGTGGCCGGCGTGGCTGCGGTGTCGCTGGTGTTCGGCGGCGTGCACGGGGCGACGCTGGGCTTTGGCACCACGCTGATCGGCGAGGCCGTCGACTACGCGATCTACTACCTGATCCAGGCCCGTGGCAGCACCGTGCCCGGTCAGGGTTGGCGCCGTTGGGTGCAAGACGGCTGGCCCACCGTGCGGTTGGGCCTGCTGACCTCGGTCTGCGGCTTTCTCGCGTTGGCGTTCTCGGGCTTTCCCGGCCTGGCGCAACTGGGCGTTTTCTCGATCGCCGGTCTGGTCGCTGCGGCGTTGACCACGCGCTACCTGCTGCCGGTGTGGTTGCCCGACGGCACACGCGGCATGGGCCTGCGTCGTCAGCTCGGGCACGGCGCGGCGCTGATCATGCGCACCTTGCCGCGTCTGCGCCATGGGCTGACCGCGCTCGGCGTGGCGGCACTGCTGCTGCTGCTGTGGCGCCACGACACGCTGTGGCAGACCGAATTGTCGTCGCTGAGCCCGGTGTCGGCCGAGGCGTTGGCGCTGGATGCTCAACTGCGCGACGAACTGCTGGCGGGCGACGAGCGCACGATGGTCGCCGTGACGGGATCCGACGCACAAGCGGTGCTACAGACCGTGGAGGCCGTCGGCCAGCGGCTCGATGCGTTGGTACAGAGCGGACAGCTCGCCGGCTACGACGCGATCAGCCGTTGGGTGCCCAGCCTCGCCACGCAGCAACGCCGCCGCGCCGCGCTGCCCGACGCCGCCACACTGCAAGGCAACCTGGCGCAGGCCACGGCAGGCGGACCGCTGAACGCCAACCGGCTGGGCCCTTTCGTGCAGGACGTGCAGCGCGCGCGCGAGGCGCCTGCCATCACGCCGGCCTCGGTCGCCGGCAGCCCGGTGGCCACCATCGCCGCGGCCCTGCTGGTGCGTGGCACCGACGGCAGCAGCACAGCGCTGCTGCCTGTGGTGCGCGCGCCCGGCCCGGCCGGTGAAGGTGCGCAGGCCGCGATCGAACAGGCGTTGCGCGGCATCGATGCGGCGCAGGTGTTCAACGTCGGCGAGGAGTTGCGCCGCCTGTACCGCCACTACATCGGCGAAGCGCAAGGCCAGGCGCTGCTCGGCGCACTGGGCGTGGTGCTGCTGATGGCGCTGTGGCTGCGTTCGTGGCCGCGGCTGTTGGCGGTGTGCAAGCCGCTGCTGCTGGCCGTGCTGCTGACGATGGCCGGCTTTGCGGCGCTGGGCGTGCCGCTGGGCATCCTGCATCTGGTGGGGCTGCTGCTGGTGGTGGCCGTCGGCTCCAACTATTCGCTGTTTCTCGACTGGCTGCGCCATCAGGAGCGCAGCGACGAAGACACGCTGGCGTCGCTGCTGTTGGCCAACGTGACGATCGTGCTGTCGTTCGGCTTGATCGCCGCCTCGGCGATCCCCGCCTTGTCGGCGATCGGCCTCGTCGTGGCGCCGGGCGCCCTGCTGGCCCTGCTGCTGTCGGCCGCCTATGCGGCGCCGTCGTCGACACGATCCGCTGCGCGTTCACCCTGAGCCGATCGCGCGTTGTGCCGAGGTGCCGTGTGGGAAAATTCGGCGCTGCGGCCAGCACGCCATGCATTCGCACCAAGCTCCCCTCCAACGCTGGGTTGCGCCGCCCGCGCTCACCGCCAGCCTCGGTCTGCACGCGGCGGCGGTGGCCACTGCAGCGCTGGTGCCCGAGGCGTTCTGGTGGGCGGTGGCCGGCATCGGTCTGAATCAGGTCGGCCTCACCGCAGCGGGCCTGTGGCCGCGCAGCCGACTGCTCGGCCCCAACTGGACTGCACTGCCGCTGGCGGCCGTCGAGCGACGGCAGTTTGCGCTGACGCTGGACGATGGCCCGGATCCCGAGGTGACACCGCGCGTGCTCGACGAGCTCGATCGTCACCGCGCGCGCGCCACCTTTTTTTGCATCGCCACGCGCGCGCGTGCGCAGCCGGCCCTGGTGCGCGAGATCGTGGCGCGCGGCCACGACGTGCAGAACCACAGCCATGCCCATCACCACCATTTCGCACTGCTCGGCCCGCGAGCGCTGGCGCGTGAAGTGGATCGTGCGCAGCAAGTGCTGAGCGATCTGTGCGGTGCGCGGCCGCATTGTTTTCGCGCGCCCGCGGGCCTGCGCAACCCGCTTCTCGATCCGGTGTTGCACCGCCACGGCCTGAATCTGGTGAGCTGGACGCGGCGCGGCTTCGACACCGTCTCGCACGATGCGCAGCGCGTCCTGAAGCGCCTGACGCGCGGTATGGCGGCCGGCGACATCCTGCTGCTGCACGACGGCCAGCGCCGGCGCGGCGCCGGCCAACCGGTCGTGCTCGAGGTGTTGCCGCGCCTGCTGGCGCATGCCACGGCGCTGGGTCTGCACACCACCACGCTGCGCGAAGCGGTGCCGCCGCGCGGCGGCGATGCGCGGCCATGAACCCCAACGACTTCGGCATCGCGGCGGCGCCGATCGCCGCATCGCGCAGCGACCTGGGCGCCACGCAGGTCTGGCGACAACTGCAGCGCGGCGCCAGCGCGCGCTACCGGCGATGCGGCCCGTTCGCCTGGCACTTCGCGCGCGGCAAGTTGCGCCACGATCCGGTGTTTCGCGCGTTGTTGGCCGGTGCCGCGATCGCGCCGGGCGCGCGCGTGCTCGACCTCGGATGCGGCCAGGCGTTGCTGGCCAGCCTGCTCGCCGAGTGCGATGCGGTGGCGGCGGCCAAGCGCTGGCCTGCGTCATGGGGCGCGCCGCCCGCCGGCACGCGCTACACCGGCATCGAGCTGATGCCGCGCGACATCGCCCGTGCGCAGCGGGCGCTGTCGGAGTTGGCTGTGCCGCCGCGGCTGGTGTGCGGCGACATGCGGTACACGCCGTTCGAGGCCTGCGACGTGGTCGTGCTGTTCGACGTGCTGCACTACATCGAGACGCCGGCCCAAGACGACGTGCTGGCGCGCATTCGCCACGCGCTCGAACCGAGGGGCCGCCTGTTGCTGCGCGTCGGCGATTCGGCGCAGCGCCTGCGCTTCTGGATCAGCCGCTGGGTCGATCACGTCGTCACGCTGGCGCGCGGCCATCGTGCGCCGCCGACGGCATGGCGTTCGATGAGCGAGTGGCAGGCCGCGCTGCAGCGGCTGGGCTTTGCCGTGCGCGCCGTGCCGATGAGCCAGGGCACACCGTTCGCCAACGTGCTGTTGGTGTGCGACCTCGATCGCGGCACGCGATGAAGCCGTTGCCGGTCAGTGCGTTCACTTTGGCCACGGCGCTCGGCCACGGCCAGGCGGCGCATGCCGACGCGCTGCGCGCAGGCGTCAGCGGGCTGCGCCCGCAGCGCTTCGAGACCGCCACGCTGGACACCTGGCTCGGTGTGGTCGACGGCCTCGACGACGAGCGGATGCCTGCCGCGTTGCAGGCCTACGACTGCCGCAACAACCGCCTGGCGGCCCTGGCGCTGCGCGGCGATGGTTTCGACGATCGGGTGCGACGCGCCGTCGCGCGACACGGCGCGCGGCGCGTTGGCGTGCTGGTCGGCACCAGCACCTCGGGCATCCTGCAAAGCGAGATCGCCTACCGCCATCGCGACGCCGCGGGCGCACTGCCTGCCTGGCTGCACTACCGCGAGACCCACGACACCGCTTCGCTCGCGCACTTCGTGCAGACCGCGTTCGGCATCGAAGGCCCGGCCTGGGTGATCTCCACCGCCTGTTCGTCCGGCGCCAAGGCCTACGCGGCTGCGGCGCGCCTGATCGCGCTCGATCTGATCGATGCGGCAGTGGTCGGCGGCTGCGACACCTTGTGCATGACCACGCTGTATGGCTTCCACGCGCTCGAGTTGCTGAGCAGCGACGTCTGCCGGCCCTGGGATGCGCGACGCAACGGCCTGTCGCTGGGCGAAGGCGCGTCGTTCGCACTGCTGCAGCGCGACGACGCTGCGCCGGCCGCGTGGTTGCTCGGCTGCGGCGAGAGCAGCGACGGCCACCACATGAGCAGTCCCCACCCAGAAGGCGTCGGCGCCGTGGCGGCGATGAGCGCCGCGCTGGCCGATGCGCAATTACGGCCCGATCAAGTGGACTACATCAACCTGCACGGCACCGGCACGCGCAACAACGACACGGCCGAAGACCTGGCCGTGTGCAAGGTGTTCGGCCGCAGCGTGCCGGCCAGCTCGACCAAGGGCCACACCGGGCACGCGCTCGGCGCCGCCGGCGCGGTGGAGGCGGCGATCACGATGCTGGCGTTGCAGCGCGGCTTCGCGCCGCAGGGCCTGCATTGCGAGCAGGCCGACCCCGCGTTACAGGCGAACTACCTGCATCGACCGCTGCAGTGCCCGTTGTCGGTGGCGGCGAGCAACTCGTTCGGATTCGGCGGCAGCAACGCCTGTCTGGTGTTCGGAGCGGCGCGGTGAGCACGGCACCGTCGCTGCGGCTGGGCATCGCCGGCGTCGGCGTGCTGGGGCCTGGCCTGGCCGACTGGAGCCAGGCCGCCGTGGTGTTGCGCACACCGAGCGACTGGATGTCGGCCGCCACGGCGGTGCCGGCACCGACGCGATTGCCGCCCACCGAACGGCGCCGCGCCGGTGTCGGCGTGAAGGCAGCCATCGTGGTGGCCGATCAGGCCTGTGCGATGGCAGGTGCCGCGGTCGACCGCGTGGCCACCGTGTTCACCTCGGCCAGCGGCGACCCGGCCACCTGCCACGCGATGTGCGAGGCCTTGGCCAAGCCCGAACGGCTGCTGTCGCCGACACGCTTCACGAACTCGGTGCACAACGCGCCGGCCGGCTACTGGCACATCGCCGCGCAGTCGCGCTGCGCGTCGACCAGCCTGGCGGCGTACGACGCCAGCGTCTGTGCAGGGTTGCTCGAAGCGGCCGCCCAATGCAGCACGAGCCGCTCGCCGGTGTTGCTGGTGGCCTGCGACATGCCCTACCCCGAACCGCTGCACGCGCTGCGGCCATTGCCCGACGTGTTTGCCTTCGCATTGCTGCTGGTTCCAGCGGGCGCTGCCGCGGCGTGGCCGCTCGAGTTGTCGCTCGCCGCCGGCGAGCCGACCCGCTGTGGCAGCCGCGAACTCGACGCGTTGCGCCGCGCGATCCCGGCAGCGCGCGCGCTGCCGCTGCTCGAAGCGCTGGCCCGCGATGAACCGTGCGCGCTGCGGCTCGACGGCGACGGCCTCGAGCTGGCCTTGCAGGTCCAACCGCGGTCATGACATCGGCAGCGGCGACGCTCGATCGCGCCGGCATCGCGGCGCGCATTCCGCACAGCGGCCCGATGTGTCTGCTCGACGGCTTGCTGTCGTGGACGAACGACGAGATCGTCTGCCGCACCGGTGATCCGTCCGATGCCCTGCACCCGTTGCGCCTGGCCGGCATGTTGCCCGCTGCCTGCGCGCTCGAGTACGCCTCGCAGGCGATGGCCCTGCACGGCGCGTTGTGCGCGCCTGCCGCTGGCGGTCCGCGGCCGGGCATGCTGGCCAGCGCGCGCCAGGTGCGTCTGCACGCCCGCCGGCTCGACGACGCCCCGGGCCCGCTGCGGGTGCGCGCACACCGCCTGGCCGGTGACGACGCCCAGGCGACGTACGGCTTCGAGCTGCACGATGCCACGGGCCGCCTGCTGGTCGACGGCCGCGCCACCGTGGTGTTTGGCGCAGCGGCGGAGCGTTCGCCGTGAGCCTGGCCGGCAAACGCGCGCTGGTCACTGGCGCCAGCGGCGCATTGGGCGCGGCGATCGCGCGCCGCTTGGCGGCGCAAGGTGCCAGCGTGTGGCTGCACGCCCATTCGCGGGCCGACGCGGTGCAGTCGCTGGCCGAGGCGATCGGCGCGGCCGGCGGCCACGCGCAGCCGATCGTGTTCGATCTCGGCGACGATGCGGCCACCCGCGCCGCCTGCGAGCGCTTGTTGCAGGACGGCCCGGTGCAGATCGTCGTCAACAACGCCGGCGTGCACGACGACGCGGTGTTCCCGGCCATGCGCGCCGAACAATGGCATCGCGTGATCGACCTGTCGCTGCACGGCTTCTTTCGCGTCACGCAGCCGCTGTTGCTGCCGATGTTGCGCACCCGCTGGGGCCGCATCGTCAACATCTCGTCGGTGACGGCGATCATGGGCAACCGCGGCCAGGTCAACTACGCCGCGGCCAAGGGCGCGCTCAACAGCGCGACGCGCGCGCTGTCGCTCGAGGTCGCCAGCCGCGGCGTCACGGTGAACGCGGTGGCACCGGGCATCATCGCCAGCCCGATGGCCGACGCGGCGTTCGACGCCAAGCAGATCGCCCAGCTCGTGCCGGCGCAACGCGCCGGCACCCCGGACGAAGTCGCCGCGCTGGTGGGTTTTCTGGCCGGCCCCGACGCGGGCTACATCACCGGCCAGGTGATCTCGATCAACGGAGGGATCGTGTAGGTGGCCCCGAGCAGCGTCCACTCGACCGAAGTGCTGTTGTTCTTCACGCTGCTGCAACTGGCGGTGATCGTGCTGGCCGCGCGCGCCGGTGGCGCGCTGGCCCAGCGCATCGGCCAGTCGGTGGTGGTGGGCGAGATCCTCACCGGCGTTCTGCTGGGGCCGTCGTTGTTCGGCGCGCTGGCGCCGCAGACGTTCGACTGGGTGTTTCGCTCCACGCCGGGCCAGCCGTTGACCCTGCTGTCGCAGGTGGGCCTGTTGCTGCTGATGTTCCAGATCGGGCTGGAGTTCGATTTCTCTCATCTGGCCGAACGCAGCCACCGCCGCGCCGTGTGGGCGGTGTCGGCCGCCGGTCTGGTGGCACCCTTCGTGCTGGGCGCGCTTTTCGCGTGGGGCATGCCGCGTGAACTCACCGGCACCGACAACCGGTTCGGATTCATCCTGTTCGTGGCCACCGCGTTTTCGATCACTGCGCTGCCGGTGCTCGGGCGCATCCTGATCGAGTTCGGCCTCACCCGAACCGCGTTGGGCGTGATCGCCGTCAGCGCCGCGGCGATCAACGATGTGGTGGGTTGGTTGGCGTTGGCGCTGGTGTCGGCCTTGAGCATCTCGGCCTTCGAGCCGGCTGCGTTCGCGCTGCGCGTGGCGGCCCTGTTGGCCTGCGGCGCCCTCGCCTGGTGGGTGGTGCGACCTGCCCTCGTGCGGATCGTGCGCCGCCAGATGGCTGCGTCGTTGCCCGCTCGGGCCGAGCCCGACGGCGGCGCGCTGCCGCCCATGCTGATGGGCGTGATGCTGGCCTGCGTGTTCGTGGCCGGCATCGTCACCTACCAGCTCGGGGTGTTTGCGGTCTTCGGCGGTTTTGTGCTCGGCGTGCTGCTGCACCGCGAGCGCGCTTTCGTGCGGGCCTGGCATGCCCGCGTCGGCGCGTTCGTCGATGTCTTCTTCCTGCCCATCTTCTTTGCCCTCACCGGGCTGCGCACCGACATCGGCTCGCTGCACGGCGGTCAGGCCTGGGCCTGGTGCGTCTTGCTGATCGCGCTGGCCACCTGCGCCAAGTACGGTGCTTGCACGCTGGCCGCGCGTTGGATCGGCATCGACGGCCTGCGCGCGCGCATCCTCGGCGTGCTGATGAACACGCGCGGCCTGATGGAGCTGATCGTGATCAACGTCGGCCTCGAGATGGGCATGATCGGCCGCCAGGTGTTCACGATGCTGGTGCTGATGGCGCTGTTCAGCACCGTCGTCACCTCGCCTGCGCTGCGCCGCTGGTTGCCGCGCCTGCAACCGCATGCCGATGCGCCGCGCGCGGCGGCACTGAACGAACGAAGCTGAAGGCCGTGCTGCGCTGGCGATGCCCGTGATCAGCCGCCGCGCCTGTTGGACCCTGCCATGGGCCGGCGCCGCATGCATCGGAGCCTGCGCGTGGCTGCCGCGCAAGGCCGTGGCGCCGATGCCCGTGATCCACCGCCCGGCGCGCGCCGGCCGCCAGGCGCCGCTGCTGGTGCTGATGCTGCCAGGCGCCTACAGCGTGCCGCAGGACTTCATCGACCAGGGCTTCGTCTCGCGCTTGCAGGCACAAGGCTTTGCGGCCGACGCCGCGTTGGCCGACGCGCACATCGGCTACGTCGAGAACGGCACGCTGCTCGAGCGCCTGCGCGACGACGTGCTGCTGCCGGCGCAACGCGCTGGCTACCGCCGCATCTGGCTGGTGGGCATTTCGCTGGGCGGCCTCGCTGCGCTCGCACTGCTGATGCGAGAGCCCGCAGGCATCGAAGGCGTGCTGGCGATCGCCCCTTACGTGGGCCGGCCGGAATTGTTGCAGCAGGTGGCTGCGGCCGGCGGCGCCAAAGCGTTTGCCGACATCAGGCCCGCCGACGAAGACCTCGAGGCCGCGCTGTGGATCTGGCTCGGGCGATCGAGCCCGGCGCAACGCGACAAGATTCACCTGTACACCGGCGGCCAGGACCGCCTGATCACCGGCCAGCGACTGTGGGCTGCCTCATTGGCACCCGATCACGTGCTGGAACTGTCGGGCGATCACGACTGGCCGGTGTGGAACGCGCTGTGGTCGCGCTGGCTGGCCCGCGCGCCCTGGCCGCGCGGCTGACCCGCCACCGCCCGGGCCGCCTCAAGGCTGGAACGGCGGCAGTCCGCGCGCACGTCGCCAGATCAGCATCGGCAGCCGCAGCACGAAGCCGATCATCAAACGGGTGTGCATCCAGGTCAGCAGCGCGTTGTCGCGCACATATCGGAAGTGCGACACGCCGCCCTCTGCGGCGCTGAAGTACTTGACGGGCGCATCGCGGTTGATCGGCTTGACGCCGCGCCAGGCCAGGCGCACCACCGCTTCGGTATCGAAGTCGAAGCGCCGCATCCAGCGTTGCCGCCGCATCACGGCCAACAACTCCGCGATCGGATAGACGCGAAAACCGAACAACGAATCGTCGACGCCGGCGCCCAGCGTCTCGAGGTTGGTCCACCAATTCGACACGCGGCGGCCGCGCACGCGCAGCAGCGGCGCGCTGGCATCGAACAGCGGCCGGCCCAGGATCATCGCGTCGGGCCGCTCGACGCTGGCCTGGATGAATTCGCCGATGCACGCCGCCGGGTGCTGGCCATCGGCGTCCATCGTCAGCGCGTGGCTGAAGCCCGCGGCGCGCGCTTGTTCGAGGCCGAACAGCACCGCAGCGCCCTTGCCCTGGTTGTGCGGCAGCAGCCACACGCGCAGCCCCGGATCGCCTGCCGCCATCGCTTGCAGGCCTTCGCCGGTGCCGTCGCGGCTGCCGTCGACCACCACGTACACCGGCTGCCAGCGCGCGCGCGCCGCATGCACCGTCTGGTAGACCTTGGGACCGGTGTCGTAACTCGGAATGACGACCACGTGCGTGGTCGACGCGGGCTGCGTCATGAATCCGGGTCGCGGGGCAACGGGCGCACGCCGGTGGCCATGTAGCGCTCGATCTCCTGCACCGCGGCGGCCACGTTGGCACCCGGCTCGAAACGCCGGCCCAGGCGCACGCTGAATTCGATCGGCAGCGGCGGCAGCCGCCACAGCGGCCAGCCCTTGCCGAGATAGGGCGAGGTGGTGTCGATGAACACCGTCTGCACCGGCACATGGGCACGCCGCGCGATCAGCGCGAAGCCGGCCTGGAACGAATTGAGCGGAGCGCGCGTGGTGCGTGTGCCCTCCGGGAACATCACCAGCTGGCCACCGCCGCGCAGATCGTCGATCGCCAGATGCACCATCTGGCGCGGCGAGTCGTTGCGGATGTAGCGTGCCAGGCGCGCGCCCGGGCCGAGGAACGGATTGCGCATCAGGCTGGCTTTCATCACGCAGGCGCTGCGCGGCAATTGCGCCACCAGCATCAACGCGTCGAGCAGGCTCGGATGATTGGCCACGATGACCAGGCCGCGCTCGTCGGCCAAGGCGCGCAGCGCGTCGGCGTCCATGTGCAGCAGGCCGGAGGCACGCGCCACCGCCCAGAACAGGCGGTAACCCCAGGCGATGCCGGCGCGCCCGACGCGCAGGCCCAGCGGCCGCGGCAGCAGCGGGTACAGCACCAGCGCCACTCCGTTCCAGGTGAGCGACATCAGGCCCAGGCCGAGCAGCAGCAGTTGCAGCACGAGCCACGCCAACGGCAGGGGCCAGGCGCGCTGCACGAGGCGCTCAGTCCTCATCGGGCACCCGCTCGCTCGAAGTCGCGAACACCCACGACACCGCGACGCCGAACGCCAGCGTGTCGCGCTGGCGCACCAGCGGGCTGTTCTCGAATTGCGCACCGCGCAGCGTGCCGGCCGCGACGAACCCTCCCAGCCACAATGGGCCCAGGCGGCGCGACACACCGCTGACCAGGCGCCAGCCGGCAAATCCCCCGGGTGCGCTGTAGCTCGGCCGTGATGCCGTCGCAAATTGCGGCGCCACGTCGTAGAAGTAGCCATTCAGCCGTCGGCTGCCGAACAGCGGCCCAGCCAGCACACCGATGTTCCAGCCGTCGACGCGTACATCGACATTCAGGTTGGGGCTCGCCAGCCAGCCGATCATCTTGGGGTCGGATTCGAATGTGAACGCCGCGCGCGCCGGCGCGCGCGCCTGCAGCTTCCACGACGATCCGCGCGCCAGCGTGAGGTTGAGGTTGGGGCCGATCTCGAACGTGGGGGCCAGATCCGGCATGTCGCGTCGCGCCTCGTCGTCGCTGCTGCGCGTCGGCGCGGTGGCGGCGACGCTGAGATCGAAGTCGACGCGTTCGCCATTGAACAATACGGCGCGGGCGCCCTCACGATCGGCTTTCACCACCTCGCCGCGGTAGACGAAATACGGCACCGGCAACACCCAGGTGTGGCTTTGGTCCGAACCGCTGTAATGCGGCAGCCGCAACACGCCGACACCCAGGCCGGCCTCCCACAGCGGCTGGTCGGCGTGCGCCCCCGCGCCCGCCGTCGCGAGACCGGCTGCCGCGCACATGGCCTGCAGCGGTCGCCCGCTGGCGCGCCTAGCTCTCGACAAGCACGTTCTCCCCCTTGGTCGGGCCCACCGGCGCGATGTTGTGCCGGCGCGCCCGCCAGGCGCGCCAGGCGGTCGGTGCGTTGCCGAGCCACGTCATGTAGTAGATCGCCTTGAACAACCACAACGAGCGCCAGATCGGCGTCGTGCCATGGATGTCACCGGCCAGCAGCGACAGCAGCGCCTCTTTCACGCGCAGCGGGTTGCGCGGATGCATGAACAGCTGGCGCATCGCGGGGTTGGTCATGCGGTAGATGAACCACGAGAACTCCTGTGGCCCTTTCTGGGCGAGCTGCTCGTAGTGGCGGCGTGCGGCCGGCGCCCGTTCGCGATGGTCCAGCTCGGTGGCCACGAGGTCGGCGGCGGCGAACGCGCTCCTCATCGCGAAATACACGCCCGACGAGAACACCGGATCGATGAACGCGAACGCATCGCCCAGCAGCGCATGGTGCGGGCCGCAGGCGCGGCTGCTGGCGTAGCTGTAGTTGCCGGTGGCGTAGACCATGTCGTCGATCAGCGTCGCGTCGCGCAGGCGGTCCTGCAGCCCGGGCGCCAGCGCGATGGTATCGGCGAAGAACTCGCGCAGCGGCTTGTCGCGCGACTTCAGGTAGTACGGCCAGCACACCGCGCCCACGCTGGTGCTGCCGTCGGCCAGCGGAATGAACCAGAACCAGCCGTGCGGGAACCAGAAGATGCTGATGTTGCCTTCGAGCCGGCCGGCGAGCCGGCGTGCGTTGAGGAAGTGGCCGAAGATCGCCGCGCTGCCGTGCGCGTCGTTCTTGCGCTTCAGACCGAGTTTGCCGGCCAGCAGGGTGTCGCGGCCGGTGGCGTCGAGCAGGTAGCGCACGCGCCAGCGGCGCGGCGTGCCGTCTTGCATCACCGCGCGGGCCGACACGCCGCTGTCGTCGAAATCCACCTGCGTGACGCGGCAGCCTTCGAGCGCCTGCGCGCCGCAGCCGGCGGCATGGCGAAACAGGATCTCGTCGAGCTGCGAGCGGCGCACCTGCCAAGCGTAGGGCATCGTCTTGTCCCAGGCGTCGCCGAATTCCAGGAAACTCGAGTGCGTGTGCTCGGTCGAGACGAACTCGATGCCCCACTTGACGATGCCGATGCGCTCAAGCTCGCCACGCAGACCCAGCTGGTCGAACAACTTCACGTTGGCGGGCAACAACGATTCGCCGATGTGAAAACGCGGGTGATGCGCTTTTTCGGCCAGCACCACCTGGCGGCCCTGACGAGCCAACAAGGCCGCGGCGGTGGAGCCCGCAGGTCCGCCGCCGACGACCAGCACGTCACACGATTGCACGGCAACATCGTCGGCGGGTTCACTCACGCAAACCTCCCTTGCAGGCGGTGTACTCGCTGAAGATGCCGAGCTCGACATGCTGATCGACCTCGATGAAGCCGGCGCGACGCATCGCCTCGAGCACCTGGCTCGGCGCGATGCAGGCCTCGATGGTGTCCCAGTAGTAGCGCCACAGCGTGGCCGTGTCGGCGCGGCGGGTCATCAGGCGCGCGGCCACCGGCACCAGCGAGCGCATGTAGCCCTTGAGTGCCCACCGGGCCAGCGCGCCGCGCGGGCGCGTGATCTCGAGCATCAGCAGGCGCCCGCCCGGCCGCAGCACGCGGTGGAACTCGGCCAACGCCTGGTCCAGGTCGCTCAGGTGGCGCAGCGCATAGCCCATGCACAGAAAATCGGTGCCCGCGTCGGCGCTGGGCAGGGCCTCGGCGCAGCCCTGCAGAAAATCCACCTGCGGCAGGTGGGCCTGCGCCATCATGCCGGCGCTCGGGTCGATGCCGGTCAGCGCGCCGTGCGAGCCGCACAGCGCGAGCGCCTCGCGCGCCAGCAGGCCGGTGCCGGTGCCGACGTCGAGCACCTGCATGCCCGCCTTCAAGCCGGCACGGCGCAGCGCCTGGCGGCGATACCACGAGCCGGTGCCCCAGGCGAGCAAACGCTCGACGCGCTCATAGTCGCCCGCGGTGGCGTCGAACATGTTGCGCACGAAGCGTTGGTGCTCGTCTTCGTTGCTGTAGTACTCCGTCAGCGGCGCATGAGGCGGCAGGCTCGACGGCTGCGGGCGCGGTGGTGTGATGCCGTCTGGTCGCATGCCCGCATTATGGCCACCGTGGGTCGCCTTGCTTGGTGCGTGCGAGGTGAGTGGTACGCTGCACACCATGCCCGCCAGCGAGCTGCCTGCCGCGGCGCCTTCGGTCCGTCCATCGGTCGCTGCGATCCGCGATCGGCATGTGCCCGCTGTGGCGCGTGCTGATTGGTTGCGGCTGTGGGCGTCGCTGCGCGCGTGCTTTTGGCTGAAAGCGATCGGCACGACGTCGTTCATGTGGTTGTTCTTCGTGGGCTACTTCCACCTGCTTCGCCATCCGGTGCAACCGGCGCTGGACATGCCGCTCACTTCGATCGACCGCTGGATGGCTTTTCGGCCGTGGGCGCTGTGGCCTTACATCTCGTTGTGGGTCTATGTCGCGCTGCCGCCCGGCCTGTTGTCGAACTCGCGTGAACTGATCCGCTACGGCTGGTGGATCGGCGGCCTGTGCCTCGCCGGCCTCGCCTGCTTCTATCTGTGGCCGACGGCGGTGCCGCATCTGGACGTGGCCACGGCATCTCAGGCCGGATTCGACCTGCTGCGCGGCGTCGACGCGGCGGGCAACGCGTGCCCGTCGCTGCACGTGGCCACCGCCACGTTCTCGGCGTTGTGGCTCGACCGACTGCTGCGCGATCTCACGCTGCCGCGCTGGCTGCGTGCTGCCAGCGCGCTGTGGTTCCTGCTGATCGTGTGGTCCACGCTGGCCATCAAGCAGCACGTCTGGTGGGATGTGGTGGCCGGCGTGGCGTTGGCGCTCGCCTTCGCGCTGCCCTCGTTGCGTGGGCATGGTGCCCGACGCGGGGGCGATATCATCGCACCCTGATGACATCGGGCAAGCGATGGGCGATCCAGCTCACGGCTCGCGCGGCCCCGCAGGAGGAGGCCACGTCATGAGTTCGCTCAAGGATCTGCAGAACATCATCCGCGAGAAATACAACATCGAACCCGGCGCGCTGGACCCCAATCTGTCGATGCGCGAGCAGGGTCTCGATTCGCTGGCTGTCGCCGAATTCCTGTTCGAAGTCGAGGATCGCCTGGGCCTCACGCTGCCCGATGAGCACATGCAGATCGAGACGCTGGCCGGCCTGGCCGATCTGATCGACCGCCTGCGCCCCAAGCAGGCGGCCTGAAGGCGGCTGCGCCGCGCATCGAGCCGCGCTGTCGCACATGCACTGAAGCGTCAGCCCGCGCTCACGATGGTTGCGGTCACTGGCATGGGCCTGGTGTCGCCACATGGCGACGATCCCGAGCGGGTGTTCGACGCGCTGATGCGCGGCGACTCGGCCGTGCGGGCGGTGTTCCCCGAACTGACCAAGCCCGCCGCGGCCGCGACGGTGCAATTCGACGAATCGCGCTGGTTCACCAAGCTACAGCTGCCGGGCGTCGACCGGGTCAGTCAACTCGCCGTCGCGGCAGCCAGCCTGGCCGCGAGTGACGCCGGCACGCTCGACGCCGCGCCCGAACGCATCGGCGTCTACGTGGGTTGCGGCATGGGTGGCGCCGCGGCGCTAGAGACCGCCTACGCGGCGGGGCTGCGCGGCGGCCGCGTGCCGCCCCTCACCGTGCCGGCCTTCATGCCCAACGCGCCGGCCGCGCACGTGGCGATGCGCCACGGCGTGCACGGACCCGTGATCACCTACTCGGTGGCTTGCGCGTCGTCGGCGGTCGCGCTGGCCGAGGCCGCACGCGCGCTGCGGCACGGCGACGTCGATGTCGCCATCGCCGGTGGCGCCGAGGCGTTGATCGTGCCTGGCGTGGTATCGGCGTGGCAAGCGCTGCAGACACTGGCGTCGTTCGAGCCCGGCCAGGCGGCGCGCGCCTGCAAGCCGTTTGCCGCCAACCGCAACGGCTTCGTGCTCGGCGAGGGCGCGGCTTTCCTGGTGCTGGAGTCGGCCGACCGCGCGCGTGCGCGCGGCGCGCGCGTGCACGCCGAACTGGCCGGCAGCGCCGTCACCTGCGACGCCACGCACTTGACCAAGCCCGACGCCGCCGGGCAACAACGCGCGTTGCGCGCAGCCCTGTCGGATGCGCATCTGCAACCGCGCGACGTCGGCTACTGCAACGCGCACGGCACGGCGACCTTGATCGGCGACGTGGTCGAGGCCAATGCGCTGCGCGCGGTGTGGGGCGATGCGATCGACGGCTTGCGCGTCAGTTCGACCAAGGCCTTGCACGGCCACCTACTGGGCGCAGCGGGTGCACTGGAGGCGGTGGTGACGATCCTGGCGTTGCGCCGGCAGCAACTGCCGCCCAACGCCCATTGCGAATCGCTCGACCCGCAATGCGGCATTCATCTGGTGCTGCAAACGTCGGCAGCCGCCGGCGGCGTCGATGCCGCGATCAGCAGTTCGTTCGCCTTCGGCGGCACCAACGCCGTGCTGGTGTTCAAGCGCGCCTGAGCTGGCGTCGGCGCGCGCTCGGTTCAGCGCGCGCCGACCGCCACGAGATCAGTAACGGATTTCGCGGCCGGGATGATGCACCGGCAGCGGCGGGCCGCGGTGGTCGAAGCCGGGCTGCCACACACCCGGGACCGGGTGATGATGCACCGGGTAGCGCACCCAGCGTCCGCCCACCCACACCGGCGCGCCCCACACCACCGGGCGCGGCGCGTAGACCGGCGCCGGCGCATACACCACAGGGGAAGGCGCATAAACCACCGGTGCCGGCAGATAGACGGGAGGCGCCACCAGCACCGGTGCCAGATGGCGGTTGGAGATCACGGTTCCCACCGACACGCCGGGTGCGATCGGCGCTTGGATGCCGACGCTCCAGTGGACGTCGGAGGCGTGTGCCGAGCCCGCCGCCAACGCAGCGGTTGCGCCAAGGGCCATCAGGGTGCGTGCAACGACGGAGGGCATGTTCGATCTCCTGGGACAGGCCCGCAACATGCTGGCCTTGCCGACTTCAACGAGGCGGGCAGCGTTGCGGTTCACCGGCAGCGGGAATGCGCTGGGTAAAGGCTTGTGAAGCGTGCCGATAGAATCGTTGCGCCCTCCCCGTTGTGCGCGGCCACGGTCCGCGCATCGTTCGATGTCAGCGCCTGCCAAGACCGAAGCCCCCGCCAAGCCTGCCAACTTCTTGCGCCAGGTGATCGAGCGCGATCTCGCGGCGGGCACCTATTCGCAGCGGCGCTTCGGCGGCGGCCCGGGGGATGCGGCACACCACGCGGCGGGCGTCAGCGATCCGGCACGCATCCGCACACGCTTTCCGCCCGAGCCCAACGGCTACCTGCACATCGGGCACGCCAAGAGCGTGTGCCTGAACTTCGGCCTCGCGGCGGAGTTCGGCGGCGTGTGCCATCTGCGCTTCGACGACACCAACCCCGAGAAGGAAGAGCAGGAGTTCGTCGACGCCATCATCGAGATGGTGCACTGGTTGGGCTGGAGCTGGGACGCCAACGGCACCAGCCATCTCTACTACGCGAGCAACTATTTCGACTTCATGTACCGCGCGGCCGAGCACCTCATCGATGCGGGGCTGGCGTACGTGGACGAGCAAACGCCCGAGGCCATGCGCGCCAACCGCGGCGACTTCAACACGCCCGGGACAGACAGCCCTCATCGCGATCGCTCGCACGCAGACAACCTGCGGCTGTTCCGCGAGATGCGCGACGGCCAGCATGCCGACGGCGCGATGGTGCTGCGCGCCAAGATCGACATGGCCTCGCCCAACATCAACCTGCGCGACCCGACGCTGTACCGCATCAAGCGTGCGACGCACCACAACACCGGTGACCGCTGGTGCATCTACCCGATGTACACCTACGCGCATCCGATCGAAGACGCGCTCGAGAACGTCACGCACAGCATCTGCACGCTGGAGTTCGAAGACCAGCGGCCGTTCTACGACTGGCTGCTCGAAAAGCTCGCGCTGGGCGGCTTGCTGCAGCGCCCGTTGCCCAAGCAGATCGAGTTCGGCCGCCTGAACCTCACCTACGTGATCACCAGCAAGCGCAAGCTCAAGCAGCTGGTCGATGAAAAACACGTCAGCGGCTGGGACGACCCGCGCATGCCGACCCTGGCGGGCATGCGCCGGCGCGGCTACACGCCGGCCAGCATCCGCAAGATGGCCGAGGACACCGGCGCTTCCAAGACCAACATCTGGGTCGACTACTCGGTGCTCGAGATCGCGCTGCGCGACGACCTCGAACCGCAGGCGCCGCGCGCGATGGCGGTGCTCGACCCGGTGCGCTTGCGACTCACCAACTGGGCGGAGCTCTTCGGTGCGTCGTCGCATCGCGAACCGTGCAGCGCACCGGCGCACCCGCAGCGGGCCGAGTTGGGTCACCGACAGTTCACGCTCGGGTCCGAGGTGTGGATCGAACGCGACGACTTCGCCGAGGTCCCGCCCAAGGGATTCTTTCGACTGTTCCCGGGCAACAAGGTGCGCCTGAAATACGGCATGGTGGTCGAGTGCACCGGCTGCGAGAAGGACTCGCAGGGGCGCGTCGCCACCGTGCTGGCCCGGGTGGTGCCCGACACCAAGAGCGGCACGCCCGGCGCCGATGCGGTGAAGGTCAAGGGCACCATCACCTGGGTCGGTGCACATCCGGCCAGTGAGGGCGGCGGCGTGGCCGCCACCGTGCGCTTGTTCGATCGCTTGTTCAGCGAGCCTCATCCCGACGCGGGCGACCGCAACTTCCTGCACCTGCTCAATCCGAGCAGCCTGTCGGTGGCCGATGCCTGGATCGAGCCGTCGCTGGCGAACAGCCCGCCCGATCAGCGTTTCCAGTTCGAACGCCACGGCTACTTCGTCACCGACCGCATCGACCATGCGAGCGCCTCGCCGGTGTTCAATCGCATCACCGGGTTGAAGGACTCGTGGGCCAAGTGACGATCAGCTGTTGCGAGCCGCGCCGCGCGCACGGCCGCGCGTCGGAGGGCACTCATTCATTCACCACAGCGGAGCTGCCGTGCCATTGAAAATCACCCTGGTGGGTTCGCGTTTCTTCGGCGCGGCCGTGCTCGACAAGCTGGTCGGGCTCGACGTGCAGATCCTGCAGGTGCTCGCGCCGGCAGCCGACGACCGGCTCGCCGTGCGGGCGCAGGCACTGGGCATCACGACACGGGTGCAGCAAGACGCCCAGCGCGTGCCGGCCGCCGAGATCGCCGACGGCACCGAGCTGATCGTCGCCGCGCACACCCATGCCCGCGTGATGCCCGATGCGCTGGCCAAGGCGCGCCTGGGCGGCATCGGCTATCACCCATCGCTGTTGCCGCGGCACCGCGGCATCGCAGCGGTGGAGTGGACGGTCAAGTGCGACGATGCGATCGCCGGCGGCTCGATCTACCACCTAGCCGATCGCATGGACGCCGGTGCCATCGCGGCGCAGGACTGGTGCTTCGTGAAGCCCGGTGAAGGCGCGCGCGAGTTGTGGGAGCGCGCGCTGGCGCCGTTGGGCATTCGTCTGCTCACGCAGGTGGTGGCGCAGGCCAGCGCCACCGGGCAGGTGCCCGCACAACCGCAGGACGAGCAGTTCGCGACGCAGGCCCCCAAGCTGACGGCCTGAGCGTTGTGCAGCCCGAAGCGATGCGGCAACTCCTGGAATCGAACACTGCGCCGTTGCGCGTCCACTGCGCCGGGGCCGGCAGCGTGGTGGCGCAGTCGCCTTTGCGCCCAAGGCCGTGAGCGGCGCGACAATCGTTTGATGCGTCGTGTTGTGAACCGGGTCGGACTGCTTGCCGCGCTGCGGGCGATCGGCGTGCTGGCTGGCGCTTGGGTGCTCGCCCACGGCGCGTCGGCGCTGGAGTTGCCGACGCAGCGCATCGTGCCCGGCGGTGTCGCCACGCTGCCGCTGGGTGCCTCGCCGCTGCGGCCGCAGGCGTTTGCGGGCGGCGTGCCGGTGATGGTGATCGGAGACGCCAGCGGCTGGGTGGCCGTGCTCGGCATCCCGCTGTCGGCCAAGCCGGGAAGCGGCGCCATTCAGGTACACCGTGCCGGGCAGGCCGACGCGCAGCTGTCCTACGCCATCGCAAGCAAGCAGTACGCCGAGCAGCACCTGAAGGTGCCGCAGCGCACCGTGGATCTGTCGAAAGAAGATCTGGCGCGCTACGAACGCGAACGGGTGCGGCAGAACGAAGTGATCGCCACGTTCAGCGAGCATTGGCCCTCGGCTTTGCGCATGCGGCCGCCCACCCCGGGCGTGCGCTCCAGTTCGTTCGGCCTGCGCCGTGTCTTCAATGGGCAGCCGCGCAGCCCGCACAGCGGCATGGACATCGCAGCCGAGGCCGGCACACCGGTGGTGGCACCCGCGGCCGGGCGCGTGATCGACACCGGCGACTATTTCTTCAACGGCAACACGGTGTGGATCGACCACGGTGCCGGCCTGCTGACGATGGTGTGCCACCTGAGCGCGATCGACGTCAAGCCGGGCGACGAGGTGACCCCGGGCCAACGCATCGGCGCGGTGGGCGCCACCGGTCGCGTGACGGGCGCGCACCTGCATTGGTCGGTGAGCCTGAATCGCACCATGGTCGATCCGGAGTTGTTCGTGCGCGACGACGACGCGCCGCGCTGATGCGCTGTTCGCCGCGTCTCGGTGAGTTCTCTGACCCATCCAACCGGAGGTTTGACTTGATGCTTCGCTCGTTCGCAGCTGCTGCCGCGGTGTCGATCGCCACGTCGGCGTGGTCGCAGCCCGATCTGCTGGCCAAGGCCGCCAAGGAGCCGGGGGCGCAAGTCACGCCCTCGGGCCTGGTGTTCCGTTCGTTGAAGACGGGCAGCGGCCCCAGCCCACAGGCCAGCGACAAGGTGCGTGTGCACTACCGCGGCACGTTCGCCGATGGCAAGGAATTCGACAGCTCCTACGCACGCGGCCAGCCGGCGGAGTTCCCGCTCGACCGCGTGATCAAGTGCTGGACCGAAGGCGTGCAACTCATCAAGGTGGGCGGCAAGGCCAAACTCACCTGCCCGGCGGCCATCGCCTACGGCGAACGCGGTGCCGGCGGGGTGATACCGCCAGGCGCCACGCTGCAGTTCGAGGTCGAACTGCTGGGCATCGCCGGTCGTTGATCACGACCGAAGGTGCGGCACATCGATCGCCGCTGCAAGAAAAGGCGAACTGGACCGACCAACGCGAGTCCGAACGATGTTTCCAAACCGAGGTTCAAGCCATGACTCGCCGTAACCTGTTCTCAATGTTGGCCGCCGCCGGCCTGGCCCGCCAAGCCGACGCCGAAGCCCCCGCCGGCTCGGCCGCCTCGATCGAGCCCTTGCGGCTGAGCGATGCCCAATGGCGCGAGCGGCTGACGCCGCAGCAGTACGCGGTGTTGCGCCAAGAGGGCACCGAGCGCCCGGGCACCAGCCCGCTGAACAACGAAAAGCGCAAGGGCACGTTCGTCTGCGCCGGCTGCGACCTGCCGCTGTTCCAGTCGCAGCACAAGTATGAAAGCGGCACCGGCTGGCCGAGCTTCCATACGCCGATCGAAGGCAGCCTGGGCACGAAAACCGACTTCAAGCTCGTCTTGCCGCGCACCGAATACCACTGCGCACGCTGCGAAGGGCATCAGGGCCATGTGTTCAACGATGGCCCGCGGCCCACCGGCAAACGCTATTGCAACAATGGCGTGGCGTTGAAGTTCGTGCCGGAGGTGGCATGAGCATCCGCGTCGCGGCGGCCGCGCGCGCGCTGGCCATGGTGTGCCTCGCCACGCTGGCGGGTTGGGCGATGGCACAAGGCACCGCCCCACCGGCTGCTACCGCGAAGGCCACGTTCGCGGGCGGCTGCTTCTGGTGCGTCGAAGCGGACTTCGACAAGGTGCCCGGGGTGCTGTCCACCACCTCGGGCTACACCGGCGGCAGCGTCGCCAATCCGAGCTATGAGCAGGTGTCGTCCAAGCGCACCGGCCATGCCGAGGCCGTGCAGATCGTCTACGACCCCACGAAGGTGAGCTACGAACAGCTGCTCGACCGCTATTGGCACAGCATCGATCCGACCACCAAGGATGCGCAGTTCTGCGATCACGGATCGCCCTACCGCACGGTGATCTTCACGCACGACGCCGCGCAGGCCCAGGCCGCGCAGGCATCGCTGGCGGCGCTGCAAAAGAGCAAGCCGTTCAAGGAAGCCATCGTCACCGAGATCGTGCCCGCGGGCGCGTTCTACCCGGCCGAGGACTACCACCAGGACTACTACAAGAAGAACCCGCTGCGCTACCAGTACTACCGTTCGGCGTGCGGTCGCGATGCACGACTGAAGCAACTGTGGGGCGACAAGGCCGCGGCGCACTGAGCCGTGAGCCGCCGCGTCTGCTCGCGCGGACGCGGCATCAAAAGGGGGTCGCCCGCTGCGCTGACGTACAGTCGCGCGCGGAGGAGAACCCCCTTGTCGACGAGCATCACCGTGCCGTTGTGGTTGGCGCTGCTGGTGGCGGCGCTGGCCGTGTGGGCGCTGCTGGAGCGCCTGCTGATGCCCAGCGCGCGCTGGTTCATCCGCAGCCGCGCCAACAAGGTGCTCGACGAGGTGTCACAGCATCTGCCGATCCACATCCGGCCGTTCCAGCAAGTGCGGCGGCAGGCGATGATCGATCGCCTGGTGTTCGACGAGAAGGTGCAGCACGCGGCACGCGCCTTCGCGGATGCGCAAAAGATGCCGCGCGAAGTGGCGCTGGCGCAGGCACAGCGTTACGCGCGCGAGATCGTGCCGGCGTTCAACGCCTACATGTACTTTCGGGTCGGCTACTGGATCGGCAAGAAGCTGTCGCAGTCGCTGTACCGCGTGCGCATCGGCTACACCGACGACGCCGGGCTGGCCGCGATCCCCGAGCACGCGACGGTGGTGTTCGTGATGAACCACCGCAGCAACATGGACTACATCATCGCCTCGTACCTCGCTGCGGAGCGGGCGGCGCTGTCATACGCCGTGGGCGAGTGGGCACGACTGTGGGGGCTGCAGCAACTGATCCGCGCGATGGGCGCGTACTTCGTGCGCCGCAACTCCAAGGACGAGTTGTATCGCCGCGTGCTCGAACGCTATATCGCGATGGCCACCGAGGCCGGCGTCACGCAGGCGGTCTACCCCGAAGGCGGCCTGACCCGCGACGGCCGCCTGCGCGAGCCACGCTTCGGCGTGCTCGACTACATGCTGCGCGGCTTTCGCACCCATGGCGAGCGCGATCTGGTGTTCGTACCGCTGGGCCTGAACTACGACCGCGTGCTCGAAGACCGCACGCAGTTGCTCGCGCCCGGCGAGCCGCGGCCCGGCCGCGCACGGGCGCTGGCCAACACGCTGAAGTTCGCGGCCAACCAGGTGTGGCTGCTGCTGCGCAGCCGTTGGCACCGGCTCGGCTACGCCTGCGTCAATTTCGGCACTCCGGTGTCGGTGCGCGCGTGGGCGGCTGCGCGCGGCGTCGACTTCGACCATCTCGACCGTGAGCACCGCCACGCCGAAGTGGCGGCGCTCGGTCACCACTTGATGGCCGAGGTCGGCCGGCTGATCCCGGTGTTGCCGGTGCCGCTGGTGGCCACCGTGTTGTTGCGTGAACCGGCGCAGGCCTTCAGCCTGTTCGACCTCAAATCGGCGGTCGCCACGCTGGTGACCCAGCTGGACGCGCGCGGCGCCAGGCTTTACGTTCCGCGCCAGGATTGGGACTATGCAGTGGGCGCCGGCTTGCGTATGCTGACCCTTAGGCATTTGGTCGACGAGGCCGATGGTCTGTACACGGCGCGCGCCAGCGAACAAGCGGTGTTGCGGTACTACGCCAATTCGATCGCGCACCTGTTGCCCGACACGTAAAGCTGCAAGCGAATCCGCCGCAATCGCCGATGTCTGTCGTCGCGCCGGGGGATTGCTGCGTTGCAGGCGATCTGCCCGACCGTTTAGTGGAGGTGTTAGCCATGCGTTCGATCACCACTGCCGCACTGTTGAGTCTCGCCGCCGCCGCGGCCAGCGCCGCCGGCACCGTCAACGTGAACTTCGTCGACTCGGACAAGTTCTACGACGCCGGCAACAGCAAGCGCGAGATCCCGGCCAACCTGAAGGTGCTGGAACAGCACTTGCAGCAACTCGGCCAGCGTTACCTGCCCGATGGCCAGGTGCTCAACATCACCGTGCTCGACATCGACCTGGCCGGCTACATGAAGCCCCTACGCAACGGCGAAGAGGTCCGCATCGCCAGGGGCAAGGCCGACTGGCCGGTGATCACCATGCGCTACTCGCTGGAAGCCAACGGCCAGCCGATCAAGAGCGGTGAAGAGAGGGTGGCCGACATGAACTACGGCCGCCACGGCCAAGCCTACGCCTACAGCACGCGCGATCCGCTGCACCACGAAAAGCTGATGCTCGAGGGCTGGCTGCGCTCGCGCTTCACTTCAGACTACTGATCGCCAGCGGCTCGTCGTCGTCGGCGTCCTCGCCGAGGAAGCCGCCGCTCTGATGCGCCCACAACCTCGCGTACAAGCCGCCGCGCGCCAACAGCGCGCGGTGATCGCCCTGTTCGACGATGCGGCCGCGATCGAGCACGATCAGGCGATCCATCGCCGCGATGGTCGACAGCCGGTGCGCGATCGCGATCACGGTCTTGCCCTCCATCAGCCGGTACAGGCTGGCCTGGATCGCCTGCTCGACCTCGCTGTCGAGCGCGCTGGTCGCCTCGTCGAGCAGCAGGATCGGTGCATCCTTGAGCATCACGCGCGCGATCGCGATGCGCTGGCGCTGGCCGCCCGACAGCTTGACGCCGCGCTCGCCGACGTGGGCGTCGTAGCCGCGGCGGCCCTTGGGATCGAGCAGCCCCTCGATGAACTCGTGCGCTTCGGCGCGGCGCGCCGCGGCCACCATCTGCGCCTCGGTCGCATCGGGCCGGCCGTAGAGGATGTTGTCGCGCACCGAGCGGTGCAGCAGCGAGTTGTCCTGCGTGACCATGCCCACCTGCTCGCGCAGGCTGACCTGCGTGACCCCGGCGATGTCGTGGCCGTCGATCAGGATGCGCCCGCTGTTCAGGTCGTAGAAGCGCAGCAGCAGGTTGACCACGGTCGACTTGCCCGCACCTGAGCGCCCGACCAAGCCGATCTTCTCGCCGGCGCGGATGTGCAGGTCGAGGTGGTCGATCACCGCAGGCCCGCTGCCATAGGCGAAGCGCACCGCCTCGAACCGGACGTCGCCCTGGCGCACCAGCAACGGCTGCGCGTCGGGCCGGTCGACCACCGCTTGTGGCCGGGAGAACGTGTTCATGCCGTCCTGCACGGTGCCCACATGCTCGAACAGCGTGGCCATCTCCCACATGATCCAGTGCGAGATGCCGTTCAGCCGCAGCGCCATCGCGGTGGCCGCCGCCACCCCACCGACACCGACGCGCCCCTGCGTCCACAGCCACAACGTGAGTCCGGTGGTGCCCAGAATGAGCCCCATGCTGAGCGCGTGGTTCACCAGTTCGACGCCGGTGACCAGACGGAACTGCGTGTAGGCCGTGCTCATGAACTCCTGCATGGCGCCGCGCGCGTGCGCCGCCTCGCGCCGCGAGTGCGAGAACAGCTTGACGGTGGCGATGTTGGTGTAGGCGTCGGTGATGCGCCCGGTCATCAGCGAGCGCGCATCGGCCTGCAGCTGCGCCACGCGCCCGAGCCGCGGCACGAAAGCCTTGAGCGCAAGCACGTACAGCACCAGCCAGCCGCTGAAGGGCACCAGCAAGAGCCAGTCGAAACCGCCGGCGACCAGCACCATGGTGACGAAGTAGATGACGACGAACACCAGGATGTCGCAAACGATCATCACGGTGTCGCGCACCGCCAGCGCCGTCTGCATCACCTTGGTCGAGATGCGGCCGGCGAACTCGTCCTGGTAGAAGGCCATGCTCTGGTCGAGCATCAACCTGTGAAAGTTCCAGCGCAGCCGCATCGGAAAATTCGACGCGATGGCCTGGTACTTGATCAGGCACCACACGCCCACCACCGCGATGCTCGCCACCAGCGCGCCGGCCAGCAGCAGCAACGTGGTGCCTTCGTCGGCCCACAGGTGCTGCGGCTGCACGCTGCCCAGCCAATCGACGACGCGGCCGAGCATGGCGAACAGCAGCGCCTCGAACATGCCCACCGCGGCGACCAGCACGACGATCAGCGCCACATGGCCGCGCACACCCTGCGTGCAGGCCCAGACAAACGGCAACAAACCGCTCGGCGGCCGCGCCGGCTCCTGCTCGGGGTACGGGGAGATCAGCCGTTCGAAACGCGAGAACATGGTCCGACATGCATGCGCAAAGACCGCGAGCGTAACGGATCGCGCGCCCGAATCGACCGCGCGGCGGCACGCAGGCGACAGGTCACCACCACAAGCTGACACAAAGCCGCACGCCGCACCGGAATCCAAACGCCACGTCCGGCGTACGCGCATTCAGCCCCGTCGCGTTGTCATCACGCTGTGCGGTGTCGCGACGCCGGCTGAGCGAAGGAGAGGCTTGCAATGGACATTTCGCGCAAACGGTTCGTCGAGACGATGGTCGGAGGCAGCGCGCTGCTGTTGTTCCATGGCTGCGGTGGCGGCGGCAGCTACGGCGGGGGCATGCCCAATCCGATGCCGGCCAGCGGCTGCGCTCCGATGATTGCCGAGAACCACGGCCACGTGCTCGTGATCCCGCTCAGCGACCTCGACTCGGCGAGCGACAAGATCTACGACATCCACGGCACCGCTGACCACACGCACAGCGTGACCCTCATCGTGCAGCAGCTCAAGCAACTGAAGGCAGGTAGCACTGTCACGGTGACAACGTCGGTGACGCTCGCCCACACGCACGCCATCAGTGTGAGTTGCATCGTCATGTGAGATGCGCAGCCCGACACCCGCCAGGTGCCGGACCTCGTTTGACGTTCGTCGGCCAGTGAACGGCGCCGCTCGCGCCCGTCACTGCCCACGATCATCACGCGGTGCGGCGACCCGCTTTTTTGCCGGCTGCCTTGTAGCGTTCGACTGAAGACGCCGCGCCACCTCGCGGCCGGTCGCCTCAATACGAACCGAAGACGTATTTGTTGCCGGCTGCCTTGTAGCGCTCGATCGCCTTCTTGAGGTCGGTGTATTCGTCGCAACCGAACGTGCAGGCCTTGTCGAGCGCGGCCAGGCGCTTCTCGGCGGTGGCCAGGTCGCCCTTCATCAGGTACAGCTCGCCCGAATACTCCAGCGCACCGCGGTGTGTGGGGTTGATGCGCAGCGCCTCGTTGTAGAAACGCTCGGAACCGTCAAGGTCGGGCGTCTTGGACTTGCGCAGCGTGTAGCCCATCAGGCTGTTCCAGTCTGCGCTGCCCGTGTCGTTGACGGTCTTGAGTTCGGCGATGGCGTCGGCCCACCTCTTGTCCTTGATCAGGCTGCGCGCCTGCGACAGCTTGTCGGGCGCGGCCGACGGCGTGTCGGCTGCGTAGCTGGCCTGTTGCAGCGCCAACGCGATCACGGCGGCGCAGACGATGCGAACGAGCGGTTGTTTCATGATCATCTTCCTCGAAGTGCTGAAGGTTGTCGGGTCGGAAGCACACTGCGCCTGCAGGACCCTGCAAGCCAGATACGGAGCGACGGCGCGAGTGGACGCATCGCGTGGCGGCGCTCCACAAGACCGGGGCGCCTGCATCACCACAGCTTCACGCAATGCCCGCTGGCGACGAACGGGCCCACCGGCGCGCCGGCGTCGCCACCCGCGGGTTCGATGGTCAGCCCCAGGCGTGCGACGGTGAAGAACAGCTTTTCGGCACTGTTGGGCAGACCGAGCGTTGCCGAGCCCTTGCCGGGCACCTCGCCGACCAGAAACGGTGCGCCGTCGCGCGGCAACGCCCACAGCCGCGCCACCTGTCCGGCGGGCACCTCGATCGGCTGCAGCAGCTTCACGGTGATCGTGCGGCCATGGCGGCGTGAACTCGCCAGCAGGGTGGCCTGACCAGCCTCGCTCACCAGCAGGCCGACATAACTTTGCGGCAGTGCTTCACTGCTCGTTTCCAGATTCAGCCACTGCGGCTCCAGGCGCACCACCACGGTGGCCATCAGCACGCCGGCCAGCACACCGCCGAGCACCCGTGGTGCCCACAACCCCTGCAGCCATTGCCCGAAACCTGCGCGCTGCGGCGCCGCGAACAGGCGCTGCTGCAAGCCCTCCCACACCCGCTCGCCCGGCTGCACCGCGGGCACGCTGTGGGCCAGCACGCCCAGCCGTTCCTGCCAGGCCGCCACCACCCGCCCGGTCAACGGCGCCTCGCGCAGCAGGCGCTCGAAACGGCGCCGCGCCGCGCCCTGCAACGTGCCTAGGGCGTATTCGCGGGCGAGGCGATCCAGGCGCTCGGGTTGCAGCAGGTTCATGCCAGCACCCCGCGCGCACCCAGGCAATCCTTCAGCTTGTCCAGGCCGCGGCGCACCCATGCCTTGGCCGTGCCCAGCGGTGCCCCCATCTGCTGGGCGATCTCGCTGTGCACCAGGCCCTTGTAGTAGGCCAAGGCCAGCGCCTGGCGCTGTTGCGCGTTGAGCGCGGCCATGCAAGCGTCGATGTGCGCGCGCTGCAAGCTGGCATCGAGCAAGTGCTGGGGTTCCAACTCCGGATCGCCGCGCACCTCGAGCGCTTCATCGTCGAGCGCCCCGGTGCTGCGACGCTCGCCGGCGCCCGACCGCAGCGTGTCGATCGACTTGTTGCGGACGATGTTGATCAACCAGGTCATCGGCGTCGCCACGCTCGGGTTGTAACCGCGCGCGCCATTCCAAACGTTGACGAACGCATCCTGCAGCACTTCTTCGGCACGCTCGCGACTGTTCAATATACGCAGCGCCACCCCCAAGAGATGCGCGCTCGTGGCGCGGTAGACACGCTCGAAGGCCGCACGGTCTTGCAGCGCCACGCGCGCCAGCTGCGCACTCAGGTCGTCGGATGCCGTCATCGGGGTCTTCACACGAACGGGCCGCCATTGTGGCGTGGTCCGCGGCGCTCGGCCATCGCGCCGGAGTCGGCGCGTGTAGGCCCAACAGCGATGCCGTATGCTGCGCATCCACAGGGCACCGGGCGGTGTCCTGCAGGGACAGAGCTTGGCAGGAGCAGCTTTTGGCAACCCCTAACTACGCTTACGAGAAGCGCCAGCGCGAGTTGGCCAAGAAGCGCAAGGCCGAAGAAAAGCGGCAGCGCAAGCAGCGCGACAGTGAGGCATCGGCGCCGACACAACCCGACAACGCGGCGCCGGCGCCCACGCCCGGCTCAGAACCTTCGACCTGACAGGCCGGCCGCCAAGAAAAAAGCCACGACCGCAAGGCCGTGGCTCTCTTGCTTGAGCGAGCGCACGGGGCGCTCGCTCGACGCCCACGGCGTCAGATCACGCGGATGTTGGCCGCTTGCAGGCCCTTCTGGCCTTGCTTGACCTCGAACTGAACGCGCTGGTTCTCTTGCAGGCTGCGAAAGCCGCCTTCGTTGCGGATTTCGCTGTGGTGGGCGAACAAGTCTTTGCCGCCGCCTTCGGGCGTGATGAAACCGTAGCCCTTGCCGTCATCGAACCATTTGACGACGCCTGTTTGTGTAGCTTCTGCAGTCATGGAGTGAAGTTCCTTCGTGTGAACTGTGGGTTGAACCCCGTACCGGGCGAATGCACGGCGCGGACAGAAACACTCAAGAAACGTCAAACCGGAAACTCGGGCCGCGCGCCAACGCAGCGAATCGATTCGCGCGTCGTGTCGGACTCAAAGACCTTGTGGAAACGGCCTCTTGTATGTCTGTGCAGCTAATGTAACCTCAAATCACCCTTCTGGCACCACCGGCAACTCGCCGCGGCATGCAAGCGTTGCAGGGTTGCCCTCAAGAGGAGACACAGCGGCCGGCTCCCTGAAACGGCCGCTTCGCCCGGCCGTCGGCCAGCTGAGCATGTACACGATCAAGCCACGACTGCGTCCCTCGCGGCAGCGCGCCATCCAGGGCCTTTGTTTGGCCGGCGTCCTGGCCGCAGCCCCGCCAGCCAGATCCGCCGACGAGCCAGACGGCGAGCGCCGCAACTGGTTCGACGACCCCTTCATCCAGGCGACCTCGGCGATGCCGGGCTGCCCGGTGCCCGACGCGCCGCTGCTCACCCAAGAGCAGATGCGGCGCGAGGCGCACTACCGCGCCGAGCGCGGCACCAGTTGCTTCCAGGCCGGGCGCTGCCGCCTGCCCAACGCGTACCTGTACGACAAGGAGATCGCATCGCGTGTGCTCAAGGCCATCACCGTCGACGGCCGGTTCGCCGACACCAGCGTCTGGATCGAGGGCCAGCGCCGCTGGGTGTGGCTCAAGGGCTGCGTCGCCCGCGCCGAACAAAAGCAGGCGCTCGAACAACTGGTGCGCGCCATCGACGACGTCGAGGCGGTGATCGAGCAGCTGCAGGTCGGCACCGGCGCGACGCCGCCGCCTTACCGCACGGCGCCACCGCGTTGAGGGTGCAGCACGGCGCCTGTCGAGCAGGCCTTCAGTCGCGGTCGGTGCAGCCGTTGTCGTGCAGCAGGCAGCGCGCAAAGCTGGGATCGTTCTTCAGCTTGAACATCACGCGCGCGGCCGCCGCGGTGTCGGCGAAATCGGAGAACAGGCCGTCGACGCCGAGCTCGTAGAACCGCAGGTACTCGTTGATCGGGCTGCTGCGATCGTCCAGCGGCTGGCGCGATCGCTCGTTGCGGAAGGTCCAGGTGTGCACGACGAGGCCGAGAGCGTGCGCCCGCTGGATCAGATCGGTGGCCGGCAGCACCACCCGGTCGGCCTCGTTGGCGACGCCATCGCCATTGGCATCGGCGCAGCCACCGCTTGGCGCCGGCGTCTTGCAGGCC
>Ga0326726_10000337_pt1 | contig 44453 bp, 40 predicted proteins | sample MHFenrmetagenome_2_FD_207603 | JGI IMG/M metagenome (GOLD analysis project Ga0326726, IMG submission 207603) | Lab enriched peat soil microbial communities from Michigan Hollow, Ithaca, NY, United States - MHF15MN | ecosystem: Environmental > Terrestrial > Soil > Wetlands > Peat | place: USA... | reverse complement strand
GCGAAGCCGCCGTGGCCCGTCAGCGCCAAGTTCCGGGTCATGCCTCCCGCAACGGCCCCGAGCGTGCACGACAGTTGCGTCGTGCTGCCCACGATGCTGAACGTGCAGCCCGGATCCGACGGCGTGTCGAACTGGAACGGAACCTCGCCCGCAAACGTCGCCGTGAGCGTGACGCCCGGAACGTCGACCGTCGGCGCATTGTTCTTGATCGCGAAGGTCCAGGTTGCTGTCGCGCCGAGCGCAACGGGGTTCGGCGCGGCCGTGAGCGCAACCGCGAGATCGATGCGTGGGGCGCGTGCGATCGCGATCGTGACGGTCGCCGTGTTGCTCGTCAGAGTGCCGTCGCTCGTGCGGTAAGTGAAAGAGTCGGAGCCGCTGTAGTTCTGGACCGGGGTATACGAGAACGCCCCGCTCGCGTTCATGACGAGTGTGCCGTGGGCCGGATTCGTGACGACGGCCGCGGTCAGTGGGTTCCCGTCGCGATCAGTGTCGTTCGCGAGCACGCCTTTCGTCGCGTCGACGATGAGCGCTACATCCTCGGTCGTGCTGTACGTGTCGTCGACCGCGACGGGCGGGTGGTTGATCGGCGTGACGGTGATGCCGACCGTCGCCGTGTTGTTGCTGTTCAGCGAGCCATCGTTCGCGCGGTAAGTGAAGGCGTCGGGACCGGTGTAGCTCGCGGCCGGAGTGTACGTGAACGAGCCGTTCAAGCTCAGAACGAGCGTACCGTGGGTCGGGTTCGCGACGAGGACGGCCACGAGCGAGTCGCCGTCCGGATCGGAGTCGTTCGCGAGCACGCCTTTGGCCGGCACGTTGAGCGTCGTCTCCTCCGGCGTCGTGTAGGAGTCGTTGGCGACGATCGGCGGGTTGTTGACGGTGGTGACGTTGATCGTGACCGTCGCCGTGTTGCTGTTGAGAGAGCCGTCGTTCGCGCGATACGTGAAAGAGTCCGCGCCGGTGAAGCCCACGGCCGGCGCGTACGTGAACGACCCGTTCGAGCTCAGAACGATGGTGCCGTGGGCCGGATTCGACGCGAGAACCGCCGTCAACGCGTTCCCATCGGGATCGGTGTCGTTCGCGAGCACGCCGCTCGCCGCGTTCACCGACAGCGGCGTGCCCTTCGGTGTGCTGTACGTGTCGTTGGCCGCGACCGGCGGGCTGTTGACCGTCGTGACGGTGATTGCGACGGTCGCCGTGTTGCTGTTGAGAGAGCCGTCGTTCGCACGGTACGTGAAGGCATCCGGGCCGGTGTAGCCTGCGGTCGGCGTGTATGTGAACGAGCCGTTCGCGTTCAGAGCGAGGGTCCCGTGCGTGGGATTCGATGCGACCACGGCGGTCAAAGAGCTGCTGTCGGGATCGGTGTCGTTCGCGAGCACGCCTTTGGCCGGCACGTTGAGCGGCGTGCCCTTCGGCGTGCTGTAGCTGTCGTTCACGGCGACCGGCGGGTCGTTGACGGCCGTGACGGTGATCGTGACCGTCGCGGTGTTGCTGTTCAGGGAGCCGTCGCTCGCGCGGTAGGTGAACGAGTCGGAGCCGGCGTAGTTCCCGGCCGGGGTGTACGTGAACGAGCCGTTCGCATTGAGCGTGAGGGTTCCGTGCGAGACGTTGCCGACCAGTGCGGCGGTGAGTGAATTGCCGTTCGCGTCCGTATCGTTGTGCAGCACGCCGCTGCCCGCCGTTACCGTGAGCGCCGTGTCTTCGGCCGTGCCGTAGCTGTCGTTGACGGCGACCGGCGCGACGTTGGCCGCGGTGACGGTGATCGTCACCGTCGCGTTGTTGCTCTGGCTTGACGCGTCGTGCGCCCGGTAGTTGAACGTGTCCGTGCCGGTAAAGTCGCCGTTCGGCGTGTACCGGAACGAGCCGTCCGAGCTCAATTGCAGGGTGCCGTGGGTCGGGGCGTTCGTAAGCGCGGCGGTCAGATGATCGTTGTCGGAATCGGTGTCGTTCGCGAGCACGCCGTTCGATGCGGTCGTAACGAGTGCCGTGCCGCGCAGGGTGGTATAGGTGTCGTTGTTAGCGTGGGGCGGCGCCGCGTACGCGGGCATTCCCCAGGTCGCCAATAGAGCGCCCGCCGCCAAAACGAGCGTCGGAAATCGGAGGCTCAAGGCGCACGCTCCGGCGGCGCATTGCGCAGCTTCCGCATCGGCAGGACCCCTGTTGTCGCTAATGGCGTCGGCGACGATGCACGGGGACGTCTTAGGTCAACCACCCCGAGCTTCGCTGCCGGCCCGACCGCTCGCTTGCAAGAGCTGCGCCGGGCCCGCCTTGTTTTCATCCGTGTGGGCCGATTCTGCCAAATTCGTTTGGGTAATTACGAGGGCCCCACGTTATGTAATGTCGCGCGGCCTGGCGCCCCCGAGCTCCGGCTGGTTGTGGCGCAAGAATTGCTTCACGATCCTCGAAACGGCGATCTCGAGGGGATTGATGCCACGGACGACGGAGCGTGCGACAGGCAAGCGCCCGTCTCCGCGGGCCCGCCGCGCTCGCGTTGGCGTCCGGGTTCGTGTTTGCGATCAAGGGCTCCCGCTACATCTGGCAACTGCCGCCCACGATGCGCAGAGGCGTCGCGGGTGATGCCCGTCGAGCTGACAGTTTGGAACACCGCGCTGTGCGCGTTCGCGATCGTCAACGCGGCGGCTTGGCTCTCGGCGCAACGCCGATTACGGAGACGCGCCGACGAGCTGCCCGCGGGAGTGCTCGCCACACGTAGGGCGATGCTGGGCTTATCCGCGATCTACGTGCTCGGTTGCGCGTTCCGATCGGCATTGCCGATGCTCGACGTGCAGCGGATCTGCCTCCATGACGGCGTGTTGTCGCGCATCGCCATAGGACGCGGCGTTGCGACGATCGCGGAGCTCGCGTTCGTCGCGCAGTGGGCGCTAATGCTGCGAGAAGCCGCGGGACGCGAAGCCCGGCGTGTGATCGGGCAAGCGGCCGTAGCGCTCTTGCCTCTCGGCGTCGCGGCCGAGATCGTGTCCTGGCTCGGCGTGTTGACACGCAACAATCTATTGCACGCGCTAGAGAACTCGCTGTGGACGCTCGGCGCCGCGCTCGTTCTCGTGGCGCTCGCCGCGTTGCCCGAGGGCGCGGACGTCCGGCGACGTCGGATGATCGGTGTCGGGATCGCGGCCGTCGCCGCCTATGTGGCGTTCATGGTGGCCATCGACGTGCCGATGTATCTGCAGCGCTGGCATGCGAGCGGCGAGACCGTCCTACCGCTCGCAGTCGGGATGGTAGAGGTGCTGCGCCGTTGCGTGCCGACGCCGCTCGTAGCGGCGTGGCGCGAGGATATCCCGTGGCTCACGTTGTACTTCACCGCCGGGGTATGGCTCAGCATCGCGCTCGTCGACGCGCCCGCGCTCGCCGAGGGAAGCCAGGTCCTCTCCGCAACGAAGACATTTCCCGTCCGCCCCCGCGCGCGGTAAATTGAGGCGCCCAACCGCCGGAGCCGCGCATGAAAGCCTCGATCGTAACCGTGTTCACAGCCGTCGTGCTCGCGCTCGCCGCGAGCGCCCAACCGCCATCGCAGCCTCCGCAGCCGGTCCGCGTGCGCGGCACCATCCAGTCGTTCGACGGCGGAAAGCTGTCGATCGCGACCAAGTCGAACGGCGTCGTGAATGTCGACATGTCGGATCGCACCGGCATCAACGGGCTCCAGGCGAAGACGGTACGCGATATCGGCGAGAACACGTTCATCGGCGCGACGGCCGTGAAGAATTCTGCCGGTCGTTGGCAAGCGACCGAGATTCACATCTTCCCGGAAGCGATGCGCGGCGCGGGCGAGGGACACTACGCGTGGGACCTGCCCGAAAGCTCGATGACGAACGGCGCGGTGACGGGCAACACGTCGGGCGCCGGCGGCCGCACGCTGCACGTCGCCTATGCGGGCGGCGAGACGGACGTCGACGTGACGAGGAAGACGGCAATCGTCGCGCTCACGCAGGGCAATCGCGAGCTGTTGAAGCCCGGCGCCACCGTTTTCGTGCTCGCGATTCCGCAGCAAGGCGGCGGCGCGGCGGCGGTGGCGGTGATAGCCGAGACGAACGGCTTGAAGCCGCCGATGTGATGTCGCGCCGTCGCGCGGTTGCGCCGAGTCGCGAACACGCGCGCGGTTGCGCACAATGAGCCTTCTCCCGACACCGGAGACACGCATGTCCGCGCAGCCGCAACTCACGCCGCAGCCCATCGACCAACGCGTCTACGATATCTACGACGAGTACTGCCACGGCAGGATCGACCGCCGCGAATTCCTAGCGCGTGCGAGCGCGCTCGTGATCGGCGGCGTTTCCGCGCTCGCGATGGCACAGTCGCTGTTCCCGCGCTACGCAGACGCGCAGACGATCTCGTTCACGGACTCGCGTATCAAGGCGAAATACGTCGACTACGCGTCGCCGGGCGGCAACTCGGGCAAGATGCGCGGCTACCTCGTGCAACCGAGCGGCGCCGGCAAGTTTCCGGCGGTGCTCGTCATACACGAGAACCGCGGGCTCAATCCATATGTCGAGGACGTCGCGCGCCGCGTGGCTGTCGCGGGCTTCGTTGCGCTCGCGCCCGACGGGCTGTCGCCCGCCGGCGGTTATCCCGGCAACGACGATGACGGCCGCACTCTGCAGGCGGGTCTCGACCAAGCCAAGCTGCGCCAAGACATGGTCAACAGCGCGCTGTGGCTCAAGAAGCACGAGCTCTCGACCGGTAAGCTCGGCGCCACCGGGTTCTGCTGGGGCGGCGGCATGGTGAATAACCTCGCGGTCGCGATCGGCGCCGACTTGAACGCCGGCGTGCCGTACTATGGTGCGGCGCCCGCGGCAGCCGACGTCGCGAAGATCAAGGCGGCGCTGCTCATCAACTACGCGGGCATGGACGAGCGGATCAACGGCATGTGGCCCGAGTACGAGGCGGCGCTCAGGGCCGCGAAAGTGCCGTACCAGATGTACATGTACGAAGGCACTCAGCACGGTTTCCACAACAACTCGACGCCGCGTTACGACGAGAAGGCCGCGAATCTCGCGTGGGACAGAACGATCGCGTTCTTCAAGCAGCACCTCGCTTGAGCTCGGGCGGGCGGCGCCGCGAAGCGGCCGCCGAGTAGCCGAACTTGTTCAAGAGCTGGCGGCGCAAGCGCGTTCTCGCGCACGAATCGATCCCGGACTCGCTCTGGCGCGGCGCCCTGGCCGCAAGCCCGGCGCTCGGTCGCCTGACCGACGCCGACCTCGCGCGTCTGCGTGCGCTCGCGTTGCTGTTCCTGCATGAGAAACGCTTCGAGCCCGCGCGAGGTTTTGCAGTCACCGACGAGATGCGTGTGCGTGTCGCGCTGCTTGCCTCGCTGCCGATCCTGAACCTCGGGCTCGACAGCTACGCGACCTTCACGTCGATCGTGCTCTATCCCGACGAGTTCCTCGTGCGCGACCGCGAGGTCGTCGACGAGGACGGCGTCGTGCACACGGGTGACGACCTGTTGAGCGGTGAGGCATGGCAGCAAGGGCCGGTTCTGCTCGCCTGGAGCGAGGTCGAGCAGAGCGGCAAGGGCGAAGGCTACAACGTCGTCGTTCACGAGCTCGCGCACAAGATCGACATGTTGAACGGCGAGGTCGACGGCGTGCCGCCGCTGCACGCGGACATGCGGCTGCCGGAATGGACCGCGGCGTTCGACGAAGCCTACGAGAGCCTGCTCGATCAGCTCGAGCGCGACGAGGAGCCGTGGCTCGATCCTTATGGCGCCGAGGATCCAGCGGAATTCTTCGCGGTCTGCAGCGAGATGTTCTTCGACGTGCCCGAGCGCTTCGCGGAGGAATATCCGCGCGTTTACGAGCAGCTCGCGTCGTTCTACCGGCAGCGGCCCGTACCGGCGCGATGAAGGCGCGGCACGTCGACTGGCGGTTGACGCGCGGCGCGCTTTCGTGATCCTTAGCACGCAGCGAGAGGCCAATAGACGTGCGACGGTTCTCCAAATCACCCGATTCAGTGAAGGAGCGGCGGCGGCTGTTCCGGACGTACCTGTACGTCGCGCTGCTCATCGGCGTGGGTGGCTGGCTGCTGCTGATCGGTCTCTATTTCTATAGGTTCCCCGGCGGCCTTAGCGAGCGCCCCGCAGACTGGGGCGTCTTCGGCGACTACCTCGGCGGGGTGCTGAATCCGATCCTTGCATTCGCGAGCTTCATTGTCGTGCTCGTGTCGCTGTACGAGAACCGAATCCAGGCCGCGGAAGAGCGGCGCGCGCGCCGCATCGAGACCATGATGACGGCGTACACGGGGCTCATCGAGCGCGTGAACGAGATCGTCCACGACTTGCGCTACGAGCGCACGCGCGTCACGCCGGTCGGGCTGGCGTCCGCATCTGCGTCGGTCGACGAAGTGCGCGGACGCGACGCGTTCCGCGCGATGTTCCAGCAAGCGCTCAAGGCGCCGTACCTTCACGATGCCGGCACGCGCGACGCGCCAAACGTCGATCGATACGTTGCGCTGATGAAGAAGCTCGACGCGGAGTGGGGCTACGAGCTCGGCGTCTACTACCGGTTGATCAATCACCTGTTCACGTTCATCGACATGGCCGAGCTGCCGCTCGAGCAGCGCACGCGGCTCGCAAACTTCACGCGCGCACTGCTCTCGTCATACGAGCTGTCGATCCTGTTCTACAACGGCCTCTGGGGAGACGGCCGGGCGAGCTTCAAGCCGCTCGCCGAGAAGTACGGTCTGTTCAAGCACCTGCGCCCGGAGCACGTGCTCGACGCGCGCGATCTCACGCCCGGGGCTTTGTACTCTGCGACGGCGTTCGCGGGTTTCGATCGCCGGATCGAGATCTGGAAGGGGATCGAGCCGACCCTCGACGCCGAGTAGACGTCCGGCGTCGAACGCGACGCGCGGACAACGCCTCCTCAGCGTCTCGCTCGCCGAGCGAGCGCGGCGAGCACGGCGCTCGCTTCCTCGAGCTTGAGCGCTCGCGCAACCGCGAAATAGACCGCGCCGAACGCCGCAACCACGATCACAGCGACGAGCAGCGGGTGCAGGCCCGATACCGCGAGCTTCGCGGCATAGCCCGCCGCCGCCGCGACCAGCGCCGCGCCGAACGTCTTTGCGAGCCGTGACGCTCCGGCGCCGCAGTCTCCGATCCGCTTCGCAAGGCTCGCGTGCAGCAGCGTCCACTCGAGCCACGCGCCGAGCGTGGCGCCGACCGCGAGGCCGATAGGTCCGAGCGGCGCGCCCGCCACGCGCCAGCTCGAGAAGATGCCGCCTGGAACCTGGATCCCGGCGAGCGCAATCGGTTCGAACTGCACCATCAACGCGAAGCCCGCGATCGCGGACGCACCCATCCGCAGCGCCGCGACGCGCGCGGGCGTCTTGGTGTCGCGCAGCGCGAAGAACGCGGACTGATAAACGCGCGTCGTCGTCGATGCGAGCAGCCCGAAGCCGTACGCGGCGAGCGTCAACCAGACGATCGTGACGTCGCCGGCGCCGAACGCGCCGGCGCGGTAGATTCCGGCGACCAGGACGTCGCCGAGCAGCACGAACGCGACGAAGCTAGGGACGACGAGGAACGACACGCGGCGCACGGCGGCGACCACGCGGGCGCGCAGCACCTCGCGGTCGCCGGAACGCTCGCGAGCGAGCTCGGGCAACTCGGCGGCCGCTGTGCTCGCGCCGAACAAGCTCACGGGCAGCACATAGAGCGTCTGCGCGTAGCGCAAGCGCGCGACCGCGCCGATCGCGAGGAGGCTCGCGAGCATGAGATCGAGGTAGGAGGAAAGCTGCACGACGCCGCGCCCGAGTATCGCGGGCCCGGCGTTGCGGACGGCCTCGCGGAACGGCGGCAGATCGCGCCCGCGGCTCAAGCGGATCTCCCGGTCGAGCCGCAGCACGGCGGGCAACTGGACGAGGAACTGCAGGACGCCGCCCGCGAACCCGCCCCAGGCGGCTGCCATCAGCAGCGCATCGAGATCGAGCCGGCCCGCAAACGCGACAAATGCGCCGATGATCGCCGCGTTCCAAAGCACGGGCGCGAAGTAGGGCAGGAAGAAGTGCCGATGGCTGTTGAGGATCCCGAGCGCCCATGCGGACAACACGAGCACGCCGGTCATCGGGAAAAAAATTCGCACGACGCGGATCATGAGCTCGCGTCGTTGGCCGACGAATCCCAGGGTGAAGACGTCCACGAGCAACGGTGCGAGCAAGATGCCGAGCAGCGCGATCGCGCTCGCGACCCCGAGCAGCAGCCCGAACATCGCGCCCGCGACGCGGCCGGCCTCTTTCGTCCTGCCTTGGCCGAGCAGCTCCGAGTAGACCGGGATGAACGACGCGCTCAGCGTGCCTTCGCCGAGGAGGTTCTGGAGCACGTTCGGCATCCGCAGGCCCGCACCCAGGACGTCGGCGTGCAGGCCCGTTCCGAAATAGGTCGCCATCACGCGCTCGCGCACGAGTCCGGCAATTCGGCTCGAGAAAATGCCGGCGGCGACGAGGACGGAGCCTGGTGTCAATTCGGCCCCGCAGCGGAGGTGGGCATCTCGAACGTCCCCATGTCCGAGAAGCGTCTTGTTCCGAACGGCCCGCCCTCGAGCTTGCCGTGCACCGCGTACGACACGGACTTGATGTCGCCGCTGTTAAGGAAGCCGAGGACTTGGCGCGCCATGTTGAACGGGCCGACCGTGACGGGGAGCGTCACGACGGTCTCGCCGTAGCGCGGCACCGTGCCGGTCTCGTCGCTGACGCCGGTACCGAACTTCTTGCCGTTCAATTCGAGCGTGAGCGCGACGCCGTTGTATTCGACCGGCGCGTCGTTCGGATTCTGGATCCGGACCTTGACCGCGAGCCGCAGCTCGAAGCCCTCACCATCGAGCGGCTCGACGCCCGCGACGCTCACGTTGAGCGGATCGCTGTTCGGCGATAGCGTCATGCACGAGCAAAGGCCGCTCGCGGCCAGCGCCGCGGTGAATGTCAATCGGAGTGGCAGCGCCCGCGCAGCGGCGGACGCGGCTCGCAGCGATCCAGGCATCTTCGTTCCCCTCCCGTTCAATGGCGGGCGGATTCCGCGCGCCGCAGCGGCGTGCGCCGCGCAGCGCCGCGCACGAGCCGCGCTATGTCGCGCCACAAACGCTTCACCCCGAGGCATAGGCCGATCGTGCTCGAGGCAAGCGCGCCGGCGCAGAGAATGATCATGCCGATGTCCCAAAGCGGCCGCTTCGAATACCAAAACGCGAAGTCGAGGCTATGCAAGCCGTTGTAGAGCCAACGCTCGACGCGGTTCAGCCGATGCACGGTCGCGAGCAGCTCGCTCTCTCTGGGGTCGACGTAGACCCAGGTTTCGAGCGGATCCGCGAATTTCACGCGCAGCACCGGCAACGGCGCCTCCCGGTTTCGCGAATAGTAATAGGAGTCGTAGTCGCCGAGCAGGTCCTGCGCCGCGATCGCGGTGCCCGGCGCCGCGGCCTTCAACCGCTCGAGCAGCGACTCCACGCTGAATGGCTCGCGCCGCGGCGCGAGCGTCGTCGCGTCGATGAGCTCCGATTCGGGCTGTGCGCGGCCGGCGACGTCATAGGGCTGATGCAGCCGTTCGCGCTTCGCATCCGGGCGCGGCGCCGACGTGTAGCGCGCGACGTAGTAGGGTAGATCTTGGATCCGCTTGAGCTCGATTTCCTTCAGCGCGCGGCCGCCGCGAAGCGTCCCCCAGGCGGCCGTGTCGAACGTCCCGAACCGCGAGACGTCGATCGGACCACCCGTGAAGGCGCTCGGCGCGATACTCAGGCCCTCGGCATTCGTCCACTCGAACGGCTCCATCGACAGAAGACCGCTGAACACCCAGGTCAGCGCGAATACGCCGAAGAACACGCCGAGCAGGTAGTGCCATCGCATCCAGCCTTGGTAGCGAATCGACTTCGCGAAGCTAAACGGCGTCGACTTGCGGAACTGCACGACGCCGAGCACTAAACCGAGCGCCGCGAGTATGCAACCGAGCTCCGCGGACCATACGACCGTTCGGGTCCAGAGCTGCTGATTCGTGCGCAGGCTCGTGAAGTAAAACCAATGGGGAATCGTCGCGATCCACGCGAACGCGCGCGTGCGCGCGGTCGTCGTGAGCACGACCATGGCCGTCGCAGGGGAAACGTAGACTTCGGTGCCGCGCCCGTCGTCCACCGCGAACTTCTCGAGCGGCAGCTCGCGGCCGAGTTGCAGGGTCCACTGGTCCGGGCGCTCCACGGTGCGCACGAACCGCACGGAGCTCTCGGGCGCGCTGCTGAACTTGGCCGCGACCTGCCGCGCGGTTTCGCGCTCGAGCGGCGCGAGCGATGCGCCGTCGTCCGCGAACACCGTCTCGCCGTCGATCCAGTACGCGGGCCGGCCGAGCACGGTGCGCAGCGTGATCGTCGTCGGCGACTCGTCGAGCGCGCGTTTCACGGCCTCCGCAGGCGTGATCTGCACGGCCGCGAGGTCCAGCTCCGGCAGATGCTCCAGCCGCTGCCCGGGGCTCAGTGCCGGCATCCCGCCGACGTAGATCATTGCGATGCCCGATGCGAACCAGACGACGAACAGGAAGCTCAGCGGGATGCCGAGATAACGATGGAGCAGGATCAAGAAGCGTCGCAGGCCGCGCAGCATCGCTTAGTTAACGTCTCGGTGGGAATCGCTGCGCGAGCTTACGCCGCGGCCTTCGCCGATGCGAGGAAAGAAGAAGGGCACGCCCGTCCGCGCGTGCGTGCCCCGTTTAGGTCAATCCGGCCAGGCTGTGCGCCGGCGACTGCCGACGAGATTTGCGACGGAAAGAGGCGCCGCGAGCGCGGCGCCACCGAGACGTCGTCAGATCCGCGGCGCGCTTCGCCCGCGGACGAAGAAGATCAGCGCCAACACCAAGCTGACGACGAACAAGATCCAGGCGATGTTCGCGGAGATTCCCGCTATGCCGGAAAAGCCGAGCACGCCTGCGACCAGCGCGACGATCAAGAACATCAATGCGTAATACAGCATGGCCAAATCCTCCTTACTTCTTCCCTCACTACCGTACGTCCGAGAGCCGATCGAGCTGCGCAGCGTCTAGGTCTAGCAACGCAATCAATCGTTCGATCTCCGTGTCAATCGGCAGCGCCAACATGGTCTTGCGCGGCTTGGTCGGACGCGGGTCGTCGAATGGTTTCGGATCGGGCAGCAGGCTCGGATCGTCGAGCGGCTTTGGATCCGGCTGTGAGCTCGGATCGCGAGGAGGCGGGATATCCACCGGCTCTCGCGGCGGGCTGTCGGGCGCGGTCTGATTACCCTTGCCAATTCCCATGGCAGTCCTCCTTTCGAAGAGAGCGCGCGGCCTGTCGGGCCGCGACTGTTGCGCCTCTCCCCGACTGGCCGCTACGAGCGGCTCGATCGACGCCCGAAGCACTCGAGCGTGAGGTCGGAGCCCTCGACACGGCGCGAGATCCGCACGTGGGACGTTGTATCCGGGCAGTCGACGCGATTGCTCGTCACGGAGCGAGTGTCGCCAGAGCGAGTGTCGCCGACACAACTCCACGAGAGACGATCACCGTCCCGAACGTCGACCGGAAATGTCGCGTTCTCGCCCGGCGCGAGCACGAGTTGCTGCTCATGTACTCGACCGCTCTGCTCTTCACGCACTTGCACGGAGCCGGAGCATCGGCCGGTGTCCGTGTTGAGCAGCGTTACGCCCGTCGGCAACTTCGCGTAGCGCGCGTTCGCGGCGGTAGTGTTGTGCCCGGTCGCGCAACCCCCGACCACGACGAGCGCCGCGACGACTAACGTAAGACTCACTGACTTCCTCATGGACGCACCTCCGTTTTCCCGGTGACCTCAATGCAACAACCGGGCCATGCCCTTGCGCACAAAGGACGTATGCATCGCGGGCGTGAGGCCTCGAATTTTCTTGGATTTGATCGCAACGATTGGGGTGCCGCATGGAGTCCCGATCGGGAGGCGAGGCCGTTTGGCACATCGCTTGCACTCATCCGGCCATGTCGAACCCACAACCGGCCTCGACGCCCCTCGAGGACTACGGACTGATCGGCAACATGGGTATCGTGGCGGCGCCCACGACGTCGTTACCGTAGCCAGAGGACGAGAATGAGGAGCGACCGGAGATGAAGAAGCCATTGCAGCAGCTTGCCGACGTGGGACAGAGCGTCTGGATCGACTACTTGTCGCGCGACCTCGTGCACTCCGGCGAGCTCGAGCGGCTCATGCACGACGACGCGGTCGTCGGAGTGACGTCGAACCCGACGATCTTCCAAGAGGCGATGTCGGCGGGGAACGGCTACGACGATCAGCTCAGCGAGGAGGCCGGCGAGACGGATGACCCCAACGAGATCTTTCTGCGCTTGGCGGCGCGCGACGTCGGCGACGCGTGCGGCGTGCTGCGGCCGGTGTTCGACCGCGGCGCGGCCGCGCAGGACGTGCACGGCGCGAGGGCGTCGAGGAACCGCGACGGCTTCGTTTCGATCGAGGTCGATCCGACGATCGCCTATGACTCGGCGGCGACGACGGCCGCTGCCGTGCGCCTCCACGCGTTGATCGATCGGCCGAACCTGTTCGTGAAGATCCCCGCGACGAAGGAAGGTGTGCCGGCGATCGAGGAAATGATCGCGAACGGCAAGTCGATCAATGTGACGCTGATCTTTTCGCTGCAACGCTACACGGAGGTAGCCGAGGCGTACGTCCGCGGGCTCGAGCGGCTTGTCGGCGCGGGTGGCGATCCTTCGCAGGTCTTCTCGGTCGCGAGCTTCTTCGTCTCGCGCGTCGACACCGAGGCGGATCGACGGCTCGGGGAGCTCGGTGGCCACGATGAGCTCAAGGGCACGCTCGCGGTCGCGAACGCGAAGCTCGCGTATCGGCGCTACGGTCGGATCTTCTCGGGCGAACGCTGGAAAGCCCTCGAAGCGAAGGGCGCATCCACACAGCGCTGTCTCTGGGCGTCGACCTCGACGAAGAATCCGACCTACTCGGACGTGAAGTATGTCGAGGAGCTGATCGGCCCGGACACCGTGAACACGATGCCCGAGAAGACATTGCGCGCGTTCCAGCAGCATGGCCGCGTGCGGAATACGCTCGAGGAGGGCGCCGACGACGCGCCCCGCGTGCTCGAGCGTTTCGCGAAAGCCGGTGTCGACTACGCCGACGTGACGGATACGCTCGAACGCGAGGGCGTGCGCGCGTTCAAGAAATCATTCGCGAGCCTGCTCGACGGAATCCGCGCCGCAGCCGCCGAGGCTCGGAGTAAGCCGGAGGCGGTCGGATGAAGCGCGGCGGTACTGGCGCAGCCGCGCAGCGCGAGCTCTTTCGCAACGCGACGCGCGTAAACGGGCGGAGGATTGGCTGTTGATCAAACGCTCCGACAAAGGCGCGGGCGAAGCCGCACCGCGGAACGAGCGCGAGCGTTCGGCTAGCGCGGCGCCGCGCGGCGGCGCGAAGAAGCGCCTGTCATCGGAGCGTCCGGCGGACGTGACGCCGGTAGCCGCGCGGCCGCCTACCAAGGCCGTCAAGCTCACGAGCCCGGACAAGGTGCTGTTCCCCGATCCCGGCATCACGAAACGGCAACTCGCCCGCTACTGGGAGGAGGTTGCGCCGCACGCGTTGCCTTTCATCGAGCAGCGGCCACTCACGCTGCTGCGTTGTCCCGAAGGCTGTGGACGTCAGTGTTTCTATCAAAAGCACGTCGGCATCGGCGTTCCCGATGCGGTCGCGCGGATCGCGGTCAAGGCGGACGAGAAGCCGTACGCGATGGTCGACGGGTTGCCCGCGCTGCTCGGTCTCGTGCAGATCAGCGCGCTAGAGCTTCACGTCTGGGGATCGCGCGCGGAGCACATCGACCAACCCGACATCATCGTGTTCGACCTCGATCCGGCCGAAGACGTCGGATGGACCGCCGTCGTCGCCGCCTCTTTTCTCATCAAAGAGCATCTCGAGGGCTTGGGCCTGCGCGCATTCGTTCGTCTCACGGGCGGCAAAGGGCTGCACGTCGTCGTGCCCGTCGTGCCGGGTCCGGAGTGGCCTTCCGTGAAAAGGTTCGCTCGCGCGGTCGTCAACGAGATCGTGCGCGAGGATCCGCGACGTTTCACGGCGTCGATGGCCAAGAGCCAGCGCGGCGGCAAGATCTTCATCGACTATCTACGCAACGACCGCGAGGCGACGGCGATCGCCTCGTACTCGCCGCGTGCGCGCGCCGGCGCGCCGGTCGCATTGCCGATCGAATGGGAGGAGCTCGATCGCGACGCCAAGACGGCGCCGCGTCACGGCCTGCTCGACGTGCCCTCGCTCGTGCGTCGACGCGAGCGCGACCCGTGGGCAGACTTCGAGGAGGCGCGGCGCTCGCTCGTCGCCTGATTGGGACGCGTCGCCCGCAGCTAGGGCTTCCGGCGGTCAGCCGCCCGGCTGCGCCGTATCCGAGCTCTCGAGCGCGATCTCGATGCCGGCGCGCATGTGGCGTGTCGCGACGCTGATCTCGCGCAGCAGGAACACGAGCCCGATGATGATTAGCAGCATCGCGATGACGAACAGGATCGCGATCAGCGCCGCGATGTTGAGAGAGACGAAGTCGCCGACGAACAACGCGACGATCACGACGCAGACGACCAGCGCGCTGCTCACGCAGAGCCTGATCGCCCAGTTGACCAGCGCGATTCGGGTCCAGAGCGTCGACGTCTCGGCATGCAGCAGCTCGCGTTGTTTGTCGGTCTTCGCCTGCGGGACTCGCCGCTCGATGACCCGCGCGCGGTCGACGACCCGCGCGAGCCGCTGCGACAGCACGTTCAGCAAGCCCGCGATGCCCGCGAGCAGGAACACGGGCGCGACCGAAAGCTGGATCACGCTCGCGAGGGCTTTGATCGTGGCGATGGGCTCCATGACTCGTTTCCGCATAGGCGCCGGCGCTGCCGGCGGCGCGCGCAGTATGGCTGCTCTCGTGCGTGTTGATAAGCGCGGGCGCGTATCCGGCGCGGCTGCTTTTGGTGTCTAATCGCCGCCATGATCTGCCTGCCGACACCCGACGCCGCGCTCGTCGCGCGCCGCGCCGAGATCGTGCGCGCGCTGCGCGGGCTCGTATGTAAGGACAACGTCATCGACGACGACGTTCGGCTCGCGGCGTACGAGACCGACGCGCTGACCGCGTACCGGCAGCGGCCACTCGCGGTCGCGCTCCCCGAGTCGACGGCTGAGGTCGCGGCGATTTTGCGTTACGCCGCGCGCGAGGGCGTGAAGGTCGTGCCGCGCGGCGCGGGCACGTCGCTGTCGGGCGGTGCAATACCGGCGGCCGACGCGATCGTCGTCGGCGTCGGCAAGTTCAATCGAATACTCGACGTCGACTACGCGAACCGCTGCGTCGTCGCGCAATCCGGCGTCACGAACCTCGCGATCAGCCACGCGGTCGCGGCCGAAGGCTTCTACTACGCGCCCGATCCGTCGAGCCAGATCGCGTGCACGATCGGCGGCAACGTCGCCGAGAATTCGGGCGGCGTGCATTGCTTGAAGTACGGCCTCACGACGAACAACGTGCTCGGGCTAGAGCTCGTAACGCCCGAGGGCGACGTCGTGAGGCTCGGCGGCAAGCATCTCGACAGCGGCGGCTACGATTTGCTGGGTCTCATCGTCGGCTCGGAGGGGCTGCTCGGGATCGTCACCGAGGTCACGGTGCGGATCTTGCGGCGGCCGGAGACGGCGCGCGCGCTATTGATCGGCTTCGATGCCGTGGAATCCGCGGGCGCATGCGTCGCGGCGGTCATCGCGGCCGGGATCACGCCCGCCGGGATGGAGATGATGGATGCGCCCGCGATCCACGCGGCCGAGGCGTTCGTCGGCGTCGGCTACCCGCTCGACGTCGCGGCGCTTCTGATCGTCGAGCTCGACGGGCCCGCAGTCGAGGTCGACTTGCTCGTCGAGCGCGTAGCGACGATCGCGCGCGCGAATGGCGCGAAGTACGAGCGCGCGTCGGCCAGCGAGCGCGAGCGGCTCGCGTTCTGGGCCGGCCGCAAGGCCGCGTTCCCGGCCGTCGGGCGGATCAGCCCCGACTATTACTGCATGGACGGCACGATCCCGCGGCGGGAGCTGCCGCGCGTGCTCGGCGCGATCGCCGCGATGTCGGAGCGCTTTCAGCTGCGGGTCGCGAACGTGTTTCACGCGGGCGACGGCAACCTGCATCCCCTGATCCTCTACGACGCGAACGTGCCCGGCGAGCTCGATCGCGCCGAGGCGTTCGGCGCCGAGATCCTCAAGCTGTGCGTCGACACCGGCGGGGTGCTCACCGGCGAGCACGGCGTCGGAATCGAGAAGCGCGACCTGATGACGTACCAGTTCGCGGACTCCGACCTCGAGGTGCAGCACAGGATCAAGCACGCGTTCGATCCCGACGTGCGCTTCAACCCTGGCAAGGTGTTCCCGACGTTGCGCCGCTGCGCCGAGCAGGGGCGCGAGCACGTGCACTCGGGGTCCGAGCGTTTTCCGGATCTGCCTAGATTTTGAGCACCGCGAGCACAACCGCGCCGGGCGCCATCGCGACTCGAGCGCTGCGGCCGCGCGATGCGGCCGACGTCGCCGAGATCGTCGCGACGCATCCGCGCGCGCTCGAGCCGGTCGGCGGCGGCGCGCTGCGCGGCGTCGGGCACGAGCTCGACGCGGACGTCCTCGCGCTCGACGCGCTCGAAGGTCTAGTCGCGTACGAGCCCGAGGAGCTCGTGCTGAGCGCGCTCGCGGGGACCCCGCTCGCCGCGATCGAGCGGGAGCTCGCGGCGTGCGCGCAGCGCCTCGCGTTCGAGCCGCCGGACTTCGGCGCGCTGCTCGGCGTCGCTCGGCCCCGCACGATCGGCGGAGTGATTGCGGCAAACCTCGCGGGATCGCGACGCGTGTCGGCTGGCGCGGCGCGCGATCATTTCCTCGGCTGTGAGGCGGTCACGGGCCGTGGCGAGCGCTTCAAGGCCGGCGGCCGCGTCGTGAAGAACGTGACGGGCTACGACGTGCCGAAGCTGCTCGCGGGCTCGTGGGGCACGCTCGCGGTGCTCACTGCGGTCACGCTGCGCGTGGCGCCGCTGCCCGAGACCGAACGCACGCTCGTCGTGCCGAGCGCGACGGCGGACGATGCCGTGATCGTCATGAGCGCCGCGCTGGGCTCGCCGCACGACGTCTCGGCCGCGGCGTTCGATGTCGAGCGCGGTTGCGTGCTCCGGCTCGAGGGCTTCGCCGCGTCGGTCGACGCGCGCGAGGCGGCGCTCGCGCGGATGCTGCGCGGCGTCGGGAGCACCGAGAGCAAGGGCGCCGGCACGCCGGGGCGCGAGCCGGCGGTTCCGCGCGCCGACATCGCGACGCTCGGCGCGGTCGAATCGCGCGCGCTCTGGGCCGCGATCGGCGGCGCGGCTGCGCTCGCCCCGTGGCCCGTCGTCTGGCGGATCTCCGTGCCGCCGACGGACGCGCCGCGCGTGCTCGCGGCGCTCGCGCCCGAACGCTACCTGCTCGACTGGGGCGGCGGCTTGATCTTCGCCGCGTTCTCGTCCGTCGACGGGGCGCGCGTGCGCGGCGCGCTGCGCGAAGGCCACGCGACGCTGTTCAAAGCGCCGCGCGAAGCGCGCGCCGCGAACGCGGTGTTCCATCCGCAGCCGCCCGCGCTCACGCTGGCCTCGCGGCGCGTGAAGCATGCGTTCGATCCCGCCGGCCGCTTGAGCCCGGGCCGGCTCGGCTGAGTGCGGCGCTGACGTGCAAACGCGCTTCACCGCCATGCAGCTGCAAGATCCGGGCGTCGCCGCGAGCGAGCCGATCCTGCGCAAGTGCGTGCACTGCGGATTCTGCACGGCGACCTGTCCGACGTACGTGCTGCTCGGCGACGAGCTCGACAGCCCGCGCGGCCGGATCTACTTGATCAAGGAGATGCTCGAGAACGATCGGCCCGCGAGTGCGCAGATCGTGTCGCACATCGATCGCTGCCTTTCGTGCCTCGCGTGCATGACGACGTGCCCGTCGGGCGTCCATTACCAGCACTTGATCGATCACGCGCGCGTGCACGTCGAGAAGACTTATCGCAGGCCGCTGCTCGAGCGCGGGCTGCGCGCCGCGCTCGCCGCGGTGTTGCCGTATCCGCGCCGGTTCCGCGCGGCGCTCGCGCTCGTGCCGCTCGCCCGGCCGTTCGCTCGCCTGATGCCCGCGCGGCTGCGCGCGATGCTCGAGCTCGTGCCAGAGCGCTCGCCGCGAAGGGGCGCCGGCACATCGGAGGAGGGTGAGCTCGACTACCGCGCGAGCGACGGGCGCCGCGTGTTTGCCGCGCACGGCAAGCGCCGCGCGCGCATCGGCTTGCTGACCGGCTGCGTGCAAACCGTGCTCGAGCCGTCGATCAACGCAGCGACCATCCGCCTCCTCACGCGCGCAGGCTGCGAGGTCGTGACGATCTCGGGTTGTTGCGGCTCGCTCGTGCATCATCTCGGACGCGAGCGCGATGCGCTCGAGTTCGGTGTCCGCGTCCTCGAGCAAGTCGATGCCGAGCGGCGCGGCGGCAGTCTCGACGCGCTCGTCGCGAACGCGTCCGGCTGCGGCACGCATGCGAAGGACTACCGGCATCTCTTCCGCAACCATCCGCTCGCGGCGCAAGCCGCGGACGCGAGCGCGCGGGCGCGCGACGTGACCGAGCTGCTCGCGGAGATCGGTTTGCCGCCCGTGCGCGAGCCGCCGCGCGTCACCGTCGCGTACCACTCGGCGTGCTCGATGCAGCATGGTCAAAAAATCGACGAGCCGCCGCGCGCGCTGCTGCGGCAGGCGGGTTTCGTCGTGCGCGAGATCGCCGAAGGGCATCTTTGCTGCGGCTCGGCCGGCACGTACAACATCCTGCAGCCCGAGATCGCCGCGCGCTTGCGCGACCGCAAGGTCGCCAACGTCGCACGGACCGGCGCCGACATCGTTGCGACCGGCAACATCGGCTGCATCGCCCAGCTCGCCGCGGGAACGGGCTTGGCCGTGGCGCACACGGTCGAGTTGCTCGACTGGGCGACCGGGGGGCTGGCGCCGCCGGCGTGGCTCGCTCGCCGCGAGCGATAGTGACGCTTCAGCGTCCGCCGAAGAGGTGCACGAGCCACGGCGCGATCAGCGCGAGGCCGAGCAGACCGTGCAGCAGTCCGTTCCAGTCGCGGACCGAGTCGGTGACGAGGAAGAAGCCCGCGAAGCCGGTCACGATCAGGATCGCGACGAGCCATAGCAGCCAGAGCCCGCTCGCGCGATCCGCGCCGACACGCCACATGACGCGGACGTGCGCCGCGGCGATCCAGCCGAACAGGAACGTGACGAGCACCGCGACGATCCCGTGCACGACGAGCAGCGGCGCAGCCGCGGGGTTCGGCGCCGGACCGAACTCCGTGCTCACCGGAAAGACACGCTTCAGCGCGAACACCGCGGCGCCCGCGGCCCAGAGCACGGCGAACGCGAGATGGATGCCGAGCCGCAGCCAGCGCGGTGAGTCGCGCACGGTCAGTTGGCACCCGCCGGCCGCAGCACGGCCGACCACAGCGCAAGGATGCGCCGCACGCCGGCGGTCACGTGCTCGGAGGACAGCGTCGCGCCGGCGATGTTCTTGATGTCCGCGTGCATCCGCAATTGGTTCGGCTCGCTGCGGCCCGCGAACTGCGCGAGCCACGCCTTGTTGCGTATCTCGGCGCCATGGCTTTCGCGATAGTCGAGGATCTCGACGGGCAGCAGCTTGCCGTCCGCCCCGATGCCGACGGCGTAGGTGATGAAGTCCTCGCGGCCGATCACGTTGTCGACGAACACGTGCCCGAGCACGGCGTCGCCGCGCTTCGCGGCCCAGGCGCGCAGCTCGCCGTGCGGAGCCTGCGCTCCCGATGCGTCGGCGACGGCGCGCTTCTCTGCGTCCGTGAGGGCGAGATCGACGGGCACGAACGAATCCGCCGCCGGGAACAGCGCCTTCTGAGCCGCTTCCGTCGTGAGGTATGTCGCCGCGATCGTGACGCTGACCGGCGCCGCGACCGCCGCGACCACGCTGATCGCGGGCCAGAGCGGGTTTTGATCGAAACGGCTCATTCTCTAGAACTGGTAGCCAACCCCGAGATCGAAGCGCGCGCTGCGGCTGTCGTGCAGGAACTGCAAATAGTCGAATTTGAGCACGACGCCGGGCGCGAGGTCGAAGTTGACCCCCGTGGTAAGCACCTCGGTGTCGTCCAGCGGGTCCGGCGTGAGCCCCGTGCCGATGAAAGCGTAGCTCGACGCAGTGTTCAAGCGCTCGTAGCGAGCGAACGGCGCGAGCGTCTTCTCGTTGCGCAGCGGCACGCGATAAGCGCCTTCGAGGTACCAGCCGAAGGCCGCTTCGGGGATCAGCGCGGGGTTGCCGATTAGAGTGGTATTGATCGGAGCCGTGTTATCGATATGCATGTGTGAGTACAGCGCCGAAAGGTCCCAGTTGCCGGGGTTCCAGCGCGCATGGCCTTCCCAAAGCGTCACGCGGTTGTCGTGGAATCCGGGTTGGCCCTGCGCCGCGTCGCCGCTGAACACGGAGCCGCCGAGCCGCAAGCCAGGAATGCCGGTGTAGTTCACGGCCACGAAAGCCGCGAGATCGCCTGCGGACGCGAGCGCGAGCTCTTGGTGAACGGAGGCGAGCGGCGCCTCGAGGCCTTCCGTGGACGTCGCGTCCCACTTCGACAGGTTGAAGCCCGTGCTGATGCCGGCGTTCCAACGCAATCCGCGGTCCGTGTTGCCTTGCACTTCGAACCCGCCCTCGCGCCAGGTCGTCGGGATGATTTCCGTCTCGACGAGGTTGCGGAAGACTCCGTAGTAGCGCGTCGGCTCGTGGTTCTCGTTCAGGAGGCCGACCGGCATCAGGAACAAGCCGATGTTGCCGAACGTGCGGTCGTTGAACCTTCGCTCGATGTAGGCTTGCTCGACTTCGACCTCGCCGGGGTCGTCCGCCGAAGACACCGCATGCTCGACTTCGAGCTCGCTCACGAAGCGCGTCTTGTCGTCGAAGCGATAGCCCGCGCCGAGCACGAAGCGGGCGACGTCCGCGGTCGTCGCGGAGCCGTCATCCTGGGGGCGAGAGTAATTGAGCTCGCCATAGCCGAACCACGCGACTTTGCCGACGGAGTCGGCTGCGGCGGCGTTGACCGCCGTCGCGCCGGCCGATCCGGGCGCGCCCCGCGTGGCGGCCGCCGCGGAGCCGGACGGACCTTGTGCGCGCAGCGCTGCGAGCTCCGCGCGCAGCTCGGCCACTTGCGCGCCGAGCGCGTCGAGCTTCGCCTCGAGCTCTTGCTGGGTCGCCGAGTGTGCCGCGGGACTCGTCGCGACGGCCAAGAAGAAGGCCGCGGAGGCCGCGAGCGTTTTCGATACGGGCAGGGGTGACGTCCTCATTCAAGTCGTCCTCAAGGTTCGAAGCCATCCGTCAGCGTGCTCAAGAACGCGATCACGTCGTCGATGTCGGCGGAGTCGAGGGCCGGCACGTCGCCCGCGCGGCGGTCGTACGGGACCTCGCTCGTGTTCACGTTCTTTTTAAATTCGTCCGGCAAGTCATTGAATTTGAGTGGCGATCCGCCCGCATCGAGCGGGTAGAACTTCTCCGGGCTCGTGTCGCGCTGCACATAGAACTCGAGCGCTTCGCGCAACGTCGCGAAGCGGCCGTTGTGGAAGTACGGGGCGGTTCAGCGCGATGTTGCGCAGCGTCGGCACCTTGAACGCGCCGCAGAGGTCCGGCCGATCCGCGGCGACATCCATGCGAAACGGGCCGCATAGGCCCAGGTCGTAGTACGCGGGATCGGCGTTCGCGGGAATGTCCGCATTGCGCGGCACGCCGAGGTTGTCGTATGTGAAGTCGGTGAAGAGCGGGGCTTCGCCTGTTGGCCCACGTGCGCTCGGATGGCAGCCCGCGCAGTTGCCACGCGTCGGGTCGTTGAAGAGCGCGAGCCCCCGGAGCTCTTGCGCCGAGAGCTGCGCTCGGCCCGCGAGGAATGCGTCGTACTTGCTCGTGAATGGAGCGAACTCCGCCGCGTCCTCACGCTCGTACTGCTGCAGCGCGTAGCGCATCCGGTCGAACGCAACGTCGGGAGCCGCGAGCACGTCTTGGCCGAACAGCGCGCGAAACTCGTCGGCGTACGGTGCTCGACTCAGCTTCGCCACGACATCGGCCGGCGATGCGTTGGCCATCTCGTGCGGCGCGAGGAAAGGGCGCTCCGCCTGCGCGGCCAGCGAGTCGGCGCGCCCGTCGCGATCGAGGCCGCCGGTCGGCGTGCCTTCGGAGTCGAAGAAGAAGGTCGGCGTAAAGGCTGCGTATTTCAGCGACGGCCCGTTGCGAAAGCCCGCCACGTCGAGCGCGGGGCCGCCGAGCGGCACCGGACCGGCTCCGGCCGGGGCCGCGAACGCCGACGCGGGGTCGTGGCAGCTCGCGCAGGCGAGGCGGCCGCTCGCGGAAAGCGTCGGGTCGTGGAAAATGCGCTCCCCGAGCGCGGCAGCCGCGCTGAGCTCCGTCGGCGCGGGGGCAGGGTCGTTACTCGACGTCGAGCAGCCGGCGAGCACGATGAGCAAAGCCGCCGCGGAAGGAACGAGGGTCGATCGATGACCGGTGTGATCGTCGGCCAACCCGTGGTAGCGATGTCCGGCCGGCGAGGAGGAATCGTTGTCCATTCAAGGTCCCGAAAAAGCCAGTGCAAATGATAATGATTCCTATCTGTCTTTGCATCACTTTCGCGATGAGACATGTGAACCTCAATGATTCAAAGGGTTAGGCCTCTTTTCGGAACCTTCATCTCGATAGAGGCTGAGGCCGATAGCGCGGCGCGCGCGCTTGCGGCGATCGACGGAGCGTTCGCCGCGATCGAGAAAGTCGGCGCGCTGCTGCATCCTGCGAGCGGTACCGACCTGGGCCGGTTGCGCGCGGCGCTGATCGGCGAGCCCGTGGAAGTCGAGCCTTGGACTTACGAGATCCTCTCCATCTGCCGCCAGCTAGAGGTCGATAGTGGAGGTGTGTTCGATCCGTGCTTGCCGGAGCGGCCGGGGAGGATGCGCGACATCGAGCTCGGTGGAAGTGCGCAGATCCGGAAGCGCGCCGACGCCGCGCTCGATCTCGGCGGCATCGCGAAAGGCTTCGCGGTCGACCGCGCGATCGAGGCTCTACGAGGGCTCGGTTGCGGGTCGGGGCTTGTGAATGCGGGCGGCGATGTGCGCAGGTTTGGGCCGACGCGACGCGAGGTTCTGCTGCGGCTGCCGTCTGGCCGCATGCTGAGCCATGCGCTCGCCGACGAGGCGGTTGCGATCAGCGAGCCGAAATCCGAGCGCTCGCCGCCGGAGCATCGCGGCTTCTATAGAGGTGACACGCGCGAGGCTGTCGTCGGCCGCTGGGTCGCCGTGACCGCGCCGACGGCGACCTTGGCCGACGGCCTAAGCAAATGCGCGATGCTGTGTGCGCCCGAGGTCGCCGCGGCTCTGCTCGTCCGTCACGGCGCGCGCGCGCTGTTCGATGGCCCGCCGCGTTGAGCGACTGGTCGGAAACCGCGGACCGGCGGGCCGTGCGCGGAGCCCAAAAAAACCGGGGGCTCGAGGCCCCCGGTCATCGTTCGTTTGCAGTTCGAGCTATTTGTCGGCGCGCTCGTCCGGCGCGCCGGTGCCCGAGGAACCGATGAACATCTTGGTCCCGTCTGGGAAGGTGATGTCGCGCGCGTTCGCGCGGTGCGACCCGTCCTTCGCCATGAATCCTTCGACGACCACCTTGGTGCCGGGCGGCAGCGTGTTCTTCGTCCAGCCGCGGCGCAGCAACGCGCTCGGCGCGCCGCCCTCGACGTCCCATTGCTCTACGGTGCCGTCGGGCTTCGGCACATTGACGATCAGCCAGGAGTGCGGATTCACCCAGCGGAACTCCTTGACCGTGCCTTCGAGCTTGACGGGCTTGTTCGCGTCGAACTCCGCCGCGAACGAGTGATGCGCGAGCACCGGAGCGGCGGCTGACAGCATGAGGCCGCCCCCCGCAATCAAGCCGATGAGTTTCGTTCGCATCGCAATCTCTCCTTAAGAAACCAGCGTTGAAGCCACCTAGTTGGCGCTAGTTTAGCCGCTCTGCAAGCGGGTCGTTATACGTAGCAACCGAGTTAGTGAGATTGTTCCAGATCCTTGTAAAGCAACTCCTCGACGAACGGCACACATTTGAACTCGAGTATTTGCGCGTTCGGCTCGAGGCGCCGGTAGAGCGGCATGCTGATCGTCCACGGCCGTGAGAAAACTTCAGGATCGTTGATCGTCGCGGAGTAGCGAATCGTATTCTCGCCTTCGAGAGTAAGCCGCTCCGTGACCTTCATCGAGCCGCTGTGGTAGTTGCCCGCGCGGTCGAGCCACGTGAGGTCGTTGAAGCCGTTCGTCTCGATGACGAGCGTGTCGCCTTCCCAGTGCCCGTTCGACCAGCCCATCCAGGTGTCGACCGGCGGCTCCTGGTGATTGCTCATGTACACCTCGCGGTTCGCGCTGTCGTATTCGTACGCGAACAGGATGTCGCCGCCGCCTTGGATGATCTGAAACGGATACGGCATGTACGTCGCGCGCGGGATACCGGGCAAGTAGCACTTCACTTCCGGGTCGTTGTCGGGCCACTTCGCGCGATTCTCGTTGCGCTTCGCGAGCGCCTCGGGCTTGTACGGGATTTTGCCGTCGCCGTCGACGACGCTCTGACCGGCCGGGATCGCGGCGAGCGAGCCGAGCCGATAGAACCCCTCGATCTTCTGTGCCGAATGAGCCTCGAGGTTCCAGTCCGCCGTGTTCACTGCTTGCCAGACGCCGTTCAAGTTCGGCTGACCGGCGATGCGAGCCGGACGTGTCGCCGGCTTCGCCGCTGCCTGGCCCTGCGCGAAGCTCGGCGCCGCGCCGAGCGCCGCTACTGCGGCAAGCGCGATGCCCCAAGACCTGATTCCGTGCTGCATTCGAGTCCCCCTACTTTCCCGCCGCGCGCCGCGAGCCGCGCCAATGATAGTGAAGCCTGTCTACTGCGTCATCCGCCCTAGCGCAAACCGAACACGTTGACGGTATCGCCTGCGACGATCGCGACGTGCTGCTTGCCGCTCTTGCCGGCATAGCTCATCGGGTTCGCGTTGCCATTGTTGCCGAGCGTTGCCGTCCAGAGCTCCTGACCGCTCTTCGCGTCGAACGCGCGGAAGCGCTTGTCGCTCGTGGAGCCGACGAATACGAGCCCGCCGGCCGTCACGCTCGGGCCCGCGCTGCCCGGATTGCCGACGAGCTGCTTGCCCGGCGGCAAGTTCTCGTCGAGGCCGAGCGTCGACTGCCAGAGGATCTCGCCCGTGTTCGCGTTCACCGCGAGCAAGCGGCCCCAAGGCGGCCGCTGACACGGTGCGCTCGGGCCGACGGGCCGGTTGCGCTCGTCGTACTTGCCAGACAAGGGCGCGGCGAACGTGTGGAACGGGCCGACGCCATCGATGCTCGCTCGATCGTACGGCTGCTTCGAGCCGACGGCCTCGAAGCTGTACGTGACGTTCGGATCTTTGTCTTGCACCCAGCCGACCAGCGCGTTGTCGTGCGACGCCGCGTAGAAAACGCCGGTCGTCGGATCCGCCGCGATGCCGCCCCAGTTCACGCCGCCGGTGCCGCCCGGGAACTGAATGTACGACTTCGGCGGCGCGTCGGGCGCTTTGTAGCCGAACGGCGTGAACGGTCCGGCGTTGTAGAAGCCGCCGCTGCGCTGCATCAAGTCGCGGCACGCTTCCGCGTGCTCCGGCGTCGTGTCGTCGGCCGTCACGAGATCGGCCTCGCTGAAGCTCGCGCGCGCGAGCGGCGGCGGCCGCACGGGGATCGGTTGGGTCGGCGAGTACCACTCGGTCGGCACGTCGCCCTTCGGCACGGGCTTCTCCTCGATCGGGATCAACGGCTCGCCCGTCTGCCGATTCAGCACATAGAAGAAGCTCGACTTGCCGACCTGCGCGATCGCCGGCACACGCTGCCCGTTCTGCACGAACTCGAACAACGCGCCTCCCGAAGGCATGTCCGTGTCCCAGAGATCGTGATGCACGGTTTGGAAGTGCCAGAGGTATTTGCCGGTCGCCGCTTCCACCGCGACGATCGAGTTGCCGAACACGTCGTTGCCCGGCCGATCGCCGCCGTAGTAGTTCGCGGCGGGACCTGCGATCGGCAGGTAAGCGATCCCGCGCTCGGAGTCGATCGGCGCCGCGAACGCCCACATGTTCGTGCCGCCGCGATCTTTCCAGCCGTCGCCCCAAGTCTCGTTGAAAGGCTCGCCGGCTTTCGGAACCGTTTGGAATTCCCAGACCTTCGCGCCCGTTCGCACGTCGAACGCGCGCGGATTGCCGGCCGGACCCTGCGGCACTTCACCGCTCGCGGCGCCGATGATCGCGATGTTGCGATAGATCGTCGGTGTGCCGCCGTACGGAACGCCGACGTCGGCCGCGCCGTCGGTGCCGAAGCCCGCGGACGGTTTACCGGTCGCAGCATCGAGCGCGACGAGATTCGCGCGGCTCATGAACAGGATTCGCGGCGCGAGCGTGCCGTCGCCGGGCCAGTAGCTCACTCCGCGCGTCGACGCGGCAGGACCGCCGCCGCCCGGACCGCCCGGACTTCCGGGGCCTGCTCCCGGCGCCGAGCCCGACGGCGGAGCCGACGATGGCAGAACGTACATCCAGACCGTTGCGCCCGTGTCGCCGTCGAGCGCGACGACGCGGTCTCGGCTCGGCACGTACATTATTCCGCCGACGACGATCGGCACGGCGGTCGAATTCCCGCCGAGCTGGAACGTCCACGATGTCTCAAGATTTCTCACGTTGCCCGCATTGATGTCGGTCAACGGCGAATAACGATTCGCTGCAAGGGTGCGGTTGATCAGCGGCCAGTCGCCCGGCGCGACTCCGTCGCTCGTCGGCGGCGCGCTGCTCTTCGCCGCTGCCGAAGCGGCCGGCTGCTGCGATGTATTGGGCCCGCAGGCCGCCACGCTCGCAGCCATTGCCGCGACGATCATCCAACTGCGTTGCATCGATTGTCCCCCGTGCGCGCTCTAGCCGCGTTCTGGGTTGCGTACGATACACCCGCACGGCCTCGCGGTCGTCATCCTTCGCGGCGAGTCGACGCTTTTGCGATGCCGTCACGCCGGCGAGACCGTTCCCGGGGACGGACCGTATACGTATACTCGTTTGGAGCGCGAAGGGGGCTTGAGTCTGCGCGAACACCGCTAGCGGTGCCCCTAATTCACGTCTCTTGGTATCGATCGCGTTTTGCTCGCGCGTCGCCGCACGGCTTGCACGCGTGCCAGTGGAGGTCGCATATGACTCAGCGAATTCTTGCGTTGGGATTGGTCGCAACTGCGGTTGTGTTGGCCTCGTGCGGTCAATCGCCTTCGGCTACCGCTCCAGCAACCGGTGCGGCCGGCTCCGCGGCGCAGGGCGCCGCCTGGAAACAGCCGACGACGGCTTGGGGCGATCCCGATATCCAGGGTATATGGCCGATCATCAATCTGATTAGCACGCCGTTCCAGCGCCCGCTGAATCCTGACGGCACGCCCAAGTATGGCGATCGGCTGTACCTTACCGACGAGGAGTACGCGAAGACGGAGCAAGCGCTCGCGGCTCGCGACAAGCGCTACGAGGACGAGATTAAGAGCAACAAGATGGGCATGGGCCATTGGGCCGAGGCGAGCCACCACAACGAGGCGGCGCGTCTCACGTCGTTGATGCGCGAGCCCGCGAACGGCCGCTTCCCCGAGCTCACCGACGCCGGCAAAGAGCTCGCTTCGAAGATGAGCAGCAGCTGGAGCGGCAAAGTATTCGAGAAGCCGACGGACTTCGACACCTGGGATCGCTGCATCACGCGCGGACTGCCGCCGTCGATGTTCCCGTTTAATTACAACAACGGGATTCAGATCATCCAGGCGCCCGGCTACGTCGTGATCCGGCTCGAGATGATCCACGAAGCGCGGATCGTGCCGGTGGACGGCCGCGCGCAGCTCGATCCTGCGGTCAAGCAATGGATGGGCGAGTCGCGCGGTCACTGGGAAGGCAACACGCTCGTCGTCGAGACGACCAACTTCAACGGCCTCGGCGGCATGACCAACGTCGGCATTCCGGGCTCGCCGCGCGGCGACACGCCGACGACGACGAACATGAAGATTACCGAGCGCTTCACGCGCACCGGCGACGACACGATGGAGTACACGATGCACGTCGAGGATCCCGAGGTGCTCACGTCCGCGTGGACCGCCGGCTATCCGATGGAGCGTGACTCGAGCTACAAGTTCTTCGAGTACGCGTGCAACGAAGACAACACGGCGGTGCGCAACTACATCACGACTTCGCGCTACGAACGCGCGCAAGCCGCGAACGCCGAGAAGAAGACGAACGTCGGGAAGAAGAAATGAGCCACGATCAGCTAACCGGCCGCGTCGGCATCCGTGCGCTCGCGCTCGCACTCAGCGCCGTCTGCTCGTTGGCTGCGAACGCCGCGCTCAAGGAGCCGCTCAAGCTCGACTCCGGTCAGATCGGCGGCAGCGTCGAATCGGCGCCGGGCATTCGCGCGTTCAAGGGCATCCCGTTCGCCGCGCCGCCGGTTGGCGCGTTGCGTTGGACCGCACCGCAGCCGGTCGCGAAGTGGAGCGGCGTGCGCGACGCGAGCAAGTACGGCAACGTCTGCATTCAGCCGCCGGGGCCGTCGAGCGGTCCACAGGCGCGGCTCAACATCGCGAACATGGACGGCTCGCCGCCGACGAGCGAGGACTGCCTTTATCTGAACGTCTGGACCGGTGCGGCGTCCGCGAACGAGAAGCGGCCGGTGATGATCTGGTGGTTCGGCGGCGCATTCACCGAAGGCGGCGGGTCCGTGCCGCTTTACGACGGCACCGCGCTCGCGAAGAAGGGTGTCGTCGTCGTCACGATGAATTACCGGCTCGGCGCGTTCGGTTTCTTCACTCATCCCGCGCTCACGGCCGAGTCGCCGCACAAGGCGTCGGGCAACTACGGCCTCATGGACATGCTCGCGTCGGCGCGGTGGGTGAAGAACAACATCGCGGCGTTCGGCGGCGATCCGAACAACGTGACGGTGTTCGGCCAGTCGGCGGGCGCGATGGCGATCGCGTCGCTCGTCGCGTCGCCCGAGTCGAAGGGCTTGTTCAAACGCGCGATCTCGGAGAGCGGCGCGTGGATGGGGCTCGGCATGGCGCCCGGCATGACGACGCGCGCGCAAGCCGAGGAGAGGGGCGTCAAGGCGGCGACCGACGCCGGCGTGAGCACCGCGGCGGAGCTGCGCGCAATGTCCGCAGCAGACGTGACCGCGAAGCTTCGCAGCGGCGGGTGTCCCGGGTGCATGATCGTCGACGGCTGGGTGATCCCCGAGGATCCCAGCGCGACGTTCGCGGCCGGCCGCCAGAACGCGGTCGACGTGCTAGTCGGCTCCAACAAGGAGGAGCTCTCGTTCGGCCGTGGCGCGACCGCGCAGCAGTTCGAGGCCGGGGCGCGGATGCGCTGGGGCGATCTCGCCGACGAGTTCTTGAAGCTCTACCCGCACGCGACGGACGAGGACGCCGCGCGCTCGAACATCGCGAGCACGGCCGACGGCACGTTCTGGCACATGCGGCTCTACGCCGACTATCAGGTCAAGAAGGGCAACAAGGCCTATCTCTATTTCTTCGCGCAGCATCCGCCGGCGCCGGACGGCAAGCCTCCGTTCCCGGCGGCGCATGCGGCCGAGGTGCCCTACGTGTTCGACAATCTCGGCCAGCAGCACTTGTTCCCCGACAGCAGCACCCCGGAGTTGTCGGCTAAGTCGGCGCCGGACAAGAAGGTCGCGGACGAGATGTCCTCGTACTGGGCGAACTTCGCGAAGAGCGGCGACCCGAACGGTCCCGGTCTGCCGAAATGGAGCGCGCACGCGGTCGGGAGGGGCCAAGACGCCGTGATCCTCGATGCGGATCCAGCGTCGGAGAAGCTGCCGACGCCGGAGCGGCTCGCGCTGATCGACAAGCTCTGGATGAAGCAGGGGCACGTGCTGCCCTGATGGCATCCTAACGCGCCGCGCGCGTGAAGCGTCCGACCCGGTTGTATGGGTCGCACCGGAACTCGTCGTCGCCCGTCAGGCGCATCCGGCCCTCGAACTCGAGTGTCGCGTCGTCGCGTTCCCGACCCGCGGCGTCGGCCTCGGTCTGCTCGCGAAAGCGCTGGTTCGAGGCGTCCGCCAGGCCGCCGCTATGCGCTTCGTTCATCGTGGGGCGTTCCATCGCGATGCTCCATCGCCAACGTGCGAAAAAGCGTACGCGTCGCCGCGCGCTGGGCGAAGGTCGGTCGTCGGCTCCGGACTACCGCCGATCGGCTCCGTGCCGCTCGTCGCCGCCGAACGGCCGCTCGTCGCTCACTTCGGCGTCGCGCCGAGCGCGAACACCATGTACTGCGCGGGTCCGGGCTCGGGCAGCTTCAGGTTCTGGCTGAACAGCCCATTGCCGCCGACCGCGATCGCGACGTACTCGCGCCCGCCCGCCGAGTAAACGGCCGGCACGCCCTCTTGCGCGGCGGGCAGCTCGCGCGACCAGAGCACCGTGCCGGTGTCGGAGTCGTAAGCGCGGAAGGTGCGATCGGACGAAGTGCCGATGAACAGAAGCCCGCCGCCCGTCGCAACGACGCCGCCGCGCGGCGCATGGCTGCCGGTGCCCGTCACGGGCGCGAGCTTGCTGACCTCGCCGTCCGGGACGCGCCATAGGATCGTGCCCTTGTTGAGGTCGTACGCGGTGATCTGCGACCACGGGGGTCCGATCGCGGACAAACCGGTGCTGGGCTGGATCATGAAGTCGACCGGCGCGACGTACGGGATGAAGCCTTCGCCCGCGTTCGGCGGCGGCAGGGGAGGCGGCCGATTGCCGCCGCCCTGCGCTCCGCCGCCACCGGCTCCGCCGCCACCGGCTCCGCCGCCGGGCCCGAGCACCGTCTCGGGCGCGCGCAGCTTGTCGTAGACCGGCAGCTCTTTCGAGACGACGAAGAGGCGCCCATTGCGCGGGTCGACCGCGGAGCTGCCCCAATTCGCGCCGCCGTTGTGACCGGGCATCTGAATCGTTCCCTGCAGGCTCGGCGGCGTGTAGAGACCTTCGTTGCGCGAGCTCTTCAGCAGCTCGCGAATCTTCGCCTGGTCCTCCTCCGAGATATACGGGTTGATGTCCTTCTCCGTGAACGACTGGCGTGCGAACGGCGGCGGTGCGGTCGGGAACGGCTGCGTCGGCCAGCTCTTCTCGCCCGGTACGTCGCTCTGGGGCACGGGGCGCTCCTCGATCGGCCAGAGAGGCACGCCGGTGATCCGGTTGAAGACGTAGACGAAGCCTTGCTTGCTCGGCTGAGCGACGATCGGCACCGTGACGCCGTCGTGCTGGACCGTGAGCAGCTTCGGCGCGGTCGGAAAGTCGTAATCCCAAAGATCGTGATGGATCGCCTGGAAGTGCCAGAGCAACTTGCCGCTGCGCGCGTCGAGCGCGAGCAGGCTATTGCCGTAGAGGTTTGCGCCCTCGCGGTTCGCGCCGTAGAAGTCGTAGCGCGCGGTGCCGGTTGGGATGTAGATCGTGCCGGTCTCGATGTCGAGCGTCGACTCGCTCCAGTTGTGCACGCCGCCGTACTTGCCCAAGCCGCCGGCGGGCCACGTCTCCGCGCCCGGCTCGCCGGGATGCGGCACCGTGTGAAAGACCCACGTGAGCGCGCCCGTGCGCACGTTGTAGGCATGGATGTCGGCAGGCGAGGACGCGTAGCCCGCGCCGCCCGCGGGCAGCGACATGATGATGAGATCCTGAAACACGCGGCCCGGATTGCTCGTCGGCTGGAGCCGGACGCTGTCGAGATCCATGTCGAGCCCGACGCGCAAGTCCACGCGTCCCTTGTCCCCGAAGCTCTCGATCGTCTTGCCGGTCTTCGCGTCGATCGCGGTGAGGAAGCCGGCGTTTACGTACAGCAGGCGCTCCTCCGATCCGTCCGAGCTCCGCCAGTAGCTCATGCCGCGGGCGCCGACCGCGCCCTCGTTCTGGTGGACCCACTTCTCCTGCCCCGTGGCCGCGTCGAGCGCGACGATCGAGCGCTTCTTCGCGAGCACATACATCGTTCCGTTGACGATCAGCGGATTGAAGAGGTACGCCTCGTCCGACGGATAGGTCCACGCGACGGTGAGCCGGCCGACGTTCGTCTTGTCGATCTCGTTGAGCGAGGAGTACTGCGACGAGTCGACGCCGCCGCCGTTCTGATCCCAGCCCTCGAAGTCGAATTGACCGGGCGTTGCCTTCGCGGCCGACGGCGGTGGCGTCGCGGGTGAGCACGCGGCGAGCACGCAGGCGACGAGGGCGACAGGCGCGCTGACCGCGAGGGGATGCGATGCGCGATTGCGCGCAACACGGTCGATGGTCGTGATCCCGAGCATGAGTTCCCCCCGAGCCTGCGAATGATGGGCGACGATACTACCAGGCCGGAAAAACGCGGGCATGCGAAGGTTTGTCGAGCGCGCTAGTCGAGCGCAGCGGCGCGGCCTATGCTCTAACACGTCGTCCGCAGGGGGTCGCGATGCAGCGCAAGCTAGGCTCGATCGTCGTCGGCGCACTCGCGCTGGGAGCCGTTAGCGCGTTCGGCGCCGGTAAACGCACCCCGTGGGGCGATCCGGACCTTCAAGGCACGTACACGACTGACAACTCGATCGGCGTGCCGCTCGAGCGCCCGACGCAGTTCGGCACTCGCGCCGAGCTCACGGACGAGGAGTACGCCGCGCGCGTGTCCGCGAACGACGTCCAAGTGGCAAAGGACCAGAACCCGCTGCCCGAGAGCGAGTTCGCCGAGGACTCGGCCGCCAACAACGCGCCGCGCCACTGGCTCGAGCGGCCCGCGCATCCTTCGCACGCGAGCTCGCTCGTCGTCGACCCGCCGGACGGGCGAGTCCCGGCGCTGACCCCGGACGGCGAGAAGCTCGCGGCGGAGCGGCGCGCACAGCGCACTCGCGGCTCGCCGGCGTCGTACAAGGACTTCAGCAACTACGACCGCTGCATCAGCCGCGGCGTCGCGGGATCGGTGCTGCCCGCGATCTACGGCAACGGCACGAAGATCGAGCAAGCGCCGGGGTACGTGGTCATTCAAAACGAGATGATCCACGAGGCGCGCGTGATCCCGCTCAACGGGCGGCCGCACATCGGCGCCGGCGTACGCGAGTGGATGGGCGACTCGCGCGGGCACTTCGAGGGCGACACGCTCGTCATCGAGACGACCAACTTGAACCAGCGCACCGGTGTCGGCGGCTTCGGCAGTGGAGCACTGCAGAGCGCGCAGGCGAAGCTCGTCGAGCGGCTCACGCGAGTCGACGCGCACACGATTCGCTACGAGCTCACCGTAAACGATCCCGTAATTTACACGCGGCCCTGGACGGTGCGGCTGAATCTCGACACGAAGCCGGGCTACGAGATCTACGAGTACGCGTGCCACGAGGGCAACTACGGCCTCGCGAACATGTTGAGCGCCGCGCGAGCGCAGGAGCGCGCCAATGCCGCGCAGCCGCAAGGGCAGCCCACACAGCGCCGGCCCGCGGCTCCGGTCGCCCCAGGCGGCGAATAGGGCTTGCCGTCGCGCTCGTCAGTCGATGAGCGTCTCGAGCTGCGCCAAGCGCTCGATGCGCGGCGAGGAGCCGAGCTCCGCGGCGTCCACCTTGCCGTAGCCGTAGGCCGCGAGCACGAAGCCGAAGCCTGCTGCCCGAGCCGAGCGCAAATCCTGATGGGAATCGCCGACCAGCGTCGCGGACGCGGGTTCGACGCCTAGCGCCTCCGCCGCGGTCACGAGCGGCAGCGGGCTCGGCTTCTTTTCGGCCAGGCTGTCGCCGCCGAGCACGAGCTCGAACCGGTCGCGCACGCCCGCTTGCTCGAGCAAAGACTCGGAGAACGCGATCCGCTTGTTCGTGATGCAGCAGAGCCGTACGCCGCGAGCGAGCAGCGCGTCGAGCGTGACCTCGGCGCCCGGGTAGAGCCGGCTGCGCCTGAACAAGTTGTGCCGATAGCACGCGAGGAATGCGGCGAGCGCTTCGGCCTGCCGTTCGCCGGTGGCGCGCTCGCTCGGCGGCGACGGGGTCCCAGACCGCCGCTCGTCGGCGGCTGCGAGCGCTCGAGCGATCAGCGTCTCGAGCCCGTCGCCGATCCAAATCCGCGTGCGTGCCTCGCCGGGCGTGTCGAAGCCAACGGCCTCGAGCGCCACCCCGAGGCAGTGCGCGATATCGGGAGCCGAGTCTACGAGTGTGCCGTCGAGATCGACGGCGAGCAGCTTGGTCTTGGCGCCGCTCAAAACACCCGGACTGCGATCTCCGCCGGAGCGGCCAGCAGGTCCTCGATTTCCTTATCGAGCTTCAGCAGCGTGAGCGACGCGCCGGCCATTTCGAGCGACGTGCAGTAGTTGCCGACGTAGTTGCGCACGATCTCGAGCCCGAGCGCCTTGCTGCGCAGAGCGGCTTTGCGATACAGCACGTAGAGCTCGCTCGGCGGCGTGCCGCCGAGGCCGTTGATCATCAGCGCGACGCGGTCGCCCTTTTTGAACGGCAAGTCCTTCGACACCGCGTCGAAGATCTCGTCGACGATCGCGTCGGCGGCTTTCATCTTGTCGCGACGGCGTCCCGGCTCGCCGTGGATTCCCACGCCGACCTCCATCTCGTCGTCGCCGAGCTCGAAGATCGGTTTGCCTTTCGCGGGCGGCGTGCACGAGGTGAGCGCGACGCCCATCGAACGCACGTTCGCGTTGACCTTCGCCGCGAGCTTGAGCAAATCGTCGAGGCTCGCGCCTTTCTCGGCGGCCGCGCCGCACGCCTTGATCACGAAGAAGTTGCCCGCGACGCCGCGGCGGCCGACCGTGTACGAGCTGTTCTGGACCGCGACGTCGTCGTCGATGATGAACGACTTCACGTCGATGCCTTCGGCTTGGGCCATCTCGATCGCCATGTCCCAGTTCATCCGGTCGCCCTGGTAGTTGTTGATCAACACGAGGACGCCCTTCGGCGAGTTCATCAGCTTGATGCACTCGAGGCAGTACTCCATCGGCGGCGCGGCGAACACGTTGCCCGGCGACGCAGCATCGAGCATGCCGGGACCGACGGCCATAACATGCGCGGGCTCATGGCCGCTGCCCGAGCCCTGGATCACGGACACGCGATCCTTCTTCGGCCGGTCGGCGCGGTAGATGATGTTGTACTTCGGCTCGTACTTGAGCTTGCCGGGATTCGCGAGCGCGATGCCCTCGAGCATCTCAGGAACGAATTTCGCGGGATCGTTGACGAACTTCTTCATTGTGATTCCCCCGGGGTGGAGCTGTTGATCAATGGGCGTTGGTCGGCGCCTGCACGCCGAACTTGGCGCAGATGTCGTTCAGCATCGTCGCGATCGCGACGATGCCAGGATCCGGTGTATTCGCGCTGCGGTCGCCCGTGAACTGCTGGCGGCCGCGCTTCGCGACCCATGGCTTCGTGCGCTCGATCGCGTCGTTTGCGGTTAGCGTAGCCTGCCGCAGCACCTCGCGCGGATCCGCGTCTTTGGCCGCGCCTTCATGCACGATGTCGCGGATCGGGATTACCGAGTCGAGCAGCGTCTTGTCGCCGAGTTGGGCGCCGCCGCGCTTCTGAATGCCTTCGATGGCCGCCGTGAGCATCTTGTCGAGGTCCTCGAGCGTGATGCTCGTGCGGTCCTTGCTCAGCGCGCCGGCACGCATGAAGCCCGTGCCCCAGATCGGTCCGGAGCAGCCTCCGACGTTCCTCGTGATGATCATGCTGATCTTCAGCAAGAACGCGCCGATCGAGCTCCGGTCGAGATCCTTCCAATCCTGCTCGACGACGCGGAAGCCGCTCGCGAGCGACACACCGAAGTCGGCATCGCCTGCGAAGGAGTCGAGCTCGCAGAAGTATTGCTCGTTCTTGAGCGCCGTGGCCGCGACCGATTGGATCGCCGTCTCGATGTCCGCCAGGGTGATTTCTTTCATTTCTTCTCCTCGCCGCGGCTGTTTGTCGATTGACTTGGGTCGATTAACTTGGGGTCGATTATGCCCGGGGTCGACTACGCCGGGGGTCGACTAGGCCGCGCGCCGTGCCGAGATCGCCTGTAGATCCTTGAGCGTGACGAGCACTTTCGGCGGATCGCCGAGCTCCGGGACGACCTTCGCCGCGCCCTCGAAGTCCTCATCCTGCGTGTACGTGCTCGTCGTGATCAGCGTCGGCATACCGGCGCCGAGCGACGCGAGCAGACCGTTGCGGCTGTCCTCGATCACGACGCACTCCGAGCCTTTGAGCCCGAGGCGCTGCTTTGCGAGATTGTAGATCTCCGGGTCGGGTTTTTTCTTCTTCACGACGTCGCCCGCGAGAACGATCTCGAACCACGCTTTGCGCTTGGCTCCGAAGAGGTCGAGCACGCCGTCGATCGCCTTCGGGTCCGACGTCGTGCAGACGCCGAGCCGGATGCCGGCCGCGTGCGCCTCGTCGACGATGCGGCTTACGCCGGGCCGCAGCGGCAGGCTGCCTTTCGCGATGAGGTCGGTGAAGATCGCTGTCTTGCGCTTGTGGAGATCGGGGATCAACGTCGCGGCCGTCTGGCCTTCGGGCCAACCCGCCTCGTTGAAATAGTGGGTCATGCGCTCCTTGCCGCCCGCGATCTTGAGCAGCTCGCCGTAGAGATCGACGTCCCACTCCGCGTCTAGCCTTAAGGCCTCGAATGCGCGGTTGAACGCGACGCGATGGCCGTCTCTCTCGGTGTCGACGAGCACACCGTCGCAGTCGAAGATCAGCGCCTTCATTTACGGAGTCGTATCGGCGCTCTCAGGCGACCTTCGACAGCAGCTCGCTGCCGCGGTTCGCGCCGCCGAACTGAGTGATCTTCTCCTTGAACAGCTGCTTCAGCGCTTCGTATTGGGCGCCGAGAACGTTCAGCGGCTCGTACTTGTTGTTCTTCTTGTGATAGTCGATGAAGCTGTCGATGAACACGTGCTTCAAGTTGGTCGAGATGTTGATCTTCGCGCAGCCGAGCTTGATGCACTTCTGGATGATCTCGTCGTTTAGGCCCGTGCCGCCGTGCAGCGCCATCGGCGTGTTCGTGCGACGGTTGATCTCGCCGATCAAGTCGAATTTCACGTCGGGCTCGCCCTTGTAGTAGCCGTGCGCCGTGCCGATCGCGGCGGCGAAAGCGGCGAGGTCGAGCTCGCGGCAGAACTTCTCCGCCTCCGCGGGATCGGTATAGTGCACCGCGTCGACGACCATGTCGTCCTCGACTCCGTGGATCTCGCCGATCTCGGCCTCGACGCCGATCCCGGCTTTGGTCGCCAGGTCGACGACCTTGCGGGTCTGCTCGAGGTTCACGTCGAACGGCTTGTCGGACCAGTCGATCATCACCGACGTCCAGCCCATTTCGACGCACTTCTTGATCATGTCGACGTCTTTGCCGTGGTCGAGATGCAGCACGACCGGCACCGGCGACTCGCCGGCGATCTCACGCATCCAGCCGATGATGGCCTTATGGCCGTAGTACTTGATGGTCTTCGCGGAGCTTTGAATGATGACGGGCGCGTTGATCTCCTCGGCAGCCTTCACCATAGCCTTCATCGACGCGTAGTCGACGGGGTTGAAGGCGGCCACGGCGTAGCCCTTTGCTTTCGCTTCACGCAGGACGGGTTTGAGGTTGACCAACGGCATTTCGCTTCTCCTCGGGACGGCTCACGGCCGCCGCAAACGGCCCATTAATATACGTCAGGCATCACATGATGTCGCTGTTGAGACCGATGGCGACGCCGCGCCGCGGCGTGTGCTCAGTGCTATCGCGCCGCTCTGGCTGCACGACGGCGAGCGGCTCGCGAGTTGCCTCGCGGCCGCCCGTGCTGCGGCTGGGACGCCTGAGCGCCCGGTTGCCCGTGACCGGACGGTCGGTCTCGACGGCCGTGCTCCGTGTTAGGCGCGGGTGCGCGGCCGCCGCGATCGGCGTACAGCGATTGGCGTTCGTTGTTGACATAGTCACGCCGCCCGGCGTCGCCGTGCCGAGGCCTGTCGGCGTGTCGACCGTTGCGCGGGCCATCGTGGCCGTGAGGTCCCGCCTCGCTCCGTCGTCCGGGGTTGCCGTGCCGCACTGCATCCGGGCGCGGCGGCGCGTCCGGCGTCGCCTCGACCCGGATCCGCTGACCGACGAGCCGCTCGATCCCCTTGAGCAGCGGGCGCTCGGCGCCGCTCACGAGCGATACCGCGGCGCCTTCGCGTCCCGCGCGTCCCGTGCGGCCAATGCGATGTATGTAGTACTCCGGCACCTCGGGCAGCTCGTAGTTCACGACGTGCGGCAGCTGATCGATGTCCAGGCCGCGCGCGGCGATGTCCGTCGCGACGAGCACACGCACTCGGCCCGCCTTGAAGTCCGCGAGCGCGCGCGTTCGTGCTGCCTGACTCTTGTTGCCGTGGATCGCTACCGCCGTGAGCGCGTCGCTCTGGAGCTGCTCGGCGAGGCGGTTCGCGCCGTGCTTCGTGCGCGTGAACACGAGCACCTGGCGCCAGTCGCCCTTGGAGATCAAGTGCGAGAGCACTGCTCGTTTGCTCGACTTCTCGACCTGATACACGAGTTGCTCGATGCGGTCGGCGGTCGCGTTCGGCGCTGCCACCTCGATGCTCGCCGGATTGTCGAGCAGCTTGCCCGCGAGCCTGCGGATGTCGTCCGGGAACGTGGCGGAGAAGAGCAGGTTCTGGCGCTTCGCCGGCAACAACGCGATCACGCGGCGGATGTCGGGCAGGAATCCCATATCGAGCATCCGATCCGCTTCGTCGAGCACGAAGATCTCGACGCCGCGGAGATCGACGTTACCTTGCGACGCATGATCGAGGAGCCGCCCCGGAGTCGCGACGAGCACGTCGACGCCGCTGCGCAGAAGAGAGACCTGCGGGTTGATGTTGACGCCGCCGAATACCACTGCGGAGCGCAGCGGTGCGTATTTGCCGTAACGCCGCACGCTGTCCTCGACCTGCGCTGCGAGCTCGCGAGTCGGTGTGAGGATCAACGCGCGGATGCGCCGCCGGCCGTCGCTCGGCGCCGAGGCGGACAAGCGCTGCAGCAGCGGCAGCGTGAAGCCCGCCGTCTTGCCGGTGCCCGTCTGCGCGCCCGCGAGCACGTCGCGGCCCTCCAAGACGACCGGGATCACGCGCGCCTGGATCGGCGTCGGCTCTGAATAACCTTGCTCCGCGACGCCGCGCAGCAACGCGGCCGAGAGGCCGAGAGAATCGAAGGACATGGATTGAATGCTCCAGCAATCGGCCCGGCTCGGAGCTTCCGCTCCGGCAACGGTCAGTGGGTCGATCGGGTCGGGGTTGAGGCCGCGGCCGAATGGGCCGGGCTCTTGCAAGCGCAGACCGAAGTGCGCCGCAGGACGCGCACTATACCAAACCGTTCGGTACGAAGCATGGCCGGCGCGGCAGCTGGTGTACTATCAGCCGCCAAACTATGGTCAAACGCGGCGGCGCAGCCAAGAATGCGCACGCTTCGTCTAGCCAGACACATCGGGACCCTGCTTCGCTATGGAAACGCAACGTCGACAGCTCATCGACTTCCTCAAAGGCTGCCGCGCGCGCCTATCGCCCGCTCAGGTCGGCCTTCCCGACACCAACCGGCGCCGCACCCCGGGCCTGCGCCGCGAGGACGTCGCGGCGCTCGCCGGCGTCAGCGTGACCTGGTACACGTGGCTCGAGCAGGGCCGCAAGATCCAGGTGTCGGCCGATGTGCTCGAGCGTGTCTGCTCGACGCTGCGCATGACGCCCGACGAGCGCGAATACTTGTTCGCGCTCGTGCAGCACCGGCCGGCGCCGCCGACGCCGTCGCGCATGACGGAGGTGAGCCCGACTCTCTCGCGCATGATCGAGGCGCTCGGCGTGCCGGCGCTCGTGATGACGGCGCGCTGGGATGTCATCGGATGGAATCGACTCGCGACGCAGGTGTTTCGCCACTACGAGCTGCTCCCGCCCGACCAACGCAACCTGCTTCGAATCTTGCTGATCGAGGACAAGGGCTATCAGAGCGACCCGGCCGCTTATGAAGCAATGGCGCGGCGCGTGCTGTCGAAGTTCCGCGTCGACTACAGCCAGACGCCCGACGACCCGTCGTTCGAGCAGCTGATCGAGGAGCTCGACGAGCGCTGCCCGATCTTCCGCAAGCTCTGGAACAACCCCGAAGTGCTCGGGCGTTCCGAGGCGGTCGCGAACCATCCCGCGCTCGGCGGCATCACGTTCGAGCACTCCTCGTACGTGCCGGAAGGCTTTCCGACGCTGCGTGTATTGATCTTCGTACCGTACAACGAGCAAGCCATCTCGAAGGTGCGGGAGCTGCGCGACCAGCCGGACGCCGGGATGAGCAAAGCGCGGCTCGGTAAGAAAACGAACTGACGTCAGTAGAGCTCCGTGCTCGCGAGCCGCGCGCCTTCGACGAGCGCCTCGAGCTTCGCCCACATGACGGACGGATGGACGCGCTTAATGTCGTTCGTCTGCGAGAACCCGCAGTCCGTTCCGGCGATCACGTTCTCGCGGCCGACGAGCCGCGCGAAGCGCACGATGCGATCGGCGACGAGCCGGGGGTGCTCCACGGATGTCGTGTGATGCGTCACGACGCCCGGAATCAGAATCTTTCCCGCCGGTAGCTTCACCTTCTCCCAGACGCGCCACTCGTGCTCGTGGCGCACATTCGCTGCCTCGATTGAGTACGCCTGCGCGTTGACCTTGAGAACGAGGTCGACGATCTCCTCGAGCGGGGCGTCCGCGACGTGCGGCACGTGCCAGCTGCCGAAGCAGACGTGGTAGCGGACGCGGTCCGGCGGAATGCCGCGCAGCGCGTGATTCAGCGCGTCGACGCGCAGCTCTGCCCACTCGCGATAACGCGCGGGGCTCTGCTGCACGAGCGAGTCGTACATGTTCGCGAGCACCGCATCGTCGACTTGCAGCAAGAGCCCGGCATCGTGCACGGCCAGGTACTCCGCGCGCAGCGCGTCGGCGAGAGCGAACACGTAGTCGTGGTCCGAGGCGTAGTACTCGTTCACGCCGTTGTACGCCGCGCTCGCGGGCGCGACGACCGTCATGAACGCCTCTTTCGAGCGAGTGGCCGCGAACGCGTGCTTGAGATTTGCGATCGAGCGCGCGAGCGCGCCGTCGTGGCGATACGAGATCGGGCCGACACACACCTGGGCCGGCATGCCCGTGAGTGCGTAGGGCATCTCCTGTGCGAAGAAGTCCGCGAACCGGACTCGATCGCGGCCGAGCCAATCGACGCGTTGCAATTGGTGAGGCCGGATCTCGAAGCCGTCGACGCGCTCCAAGATGTAATTCGCCCAGCTCGACTTCCCGTACTCGCCGTCGTTGACGATGTCGAGGCCGATTCGCGCTTGGTGGGCGACGACCTCTGTCACGGCTTCGCGCAGGCATGCCGCCGCGGCGTCAGGAGTCGGCTTGGCGTGCTCGGCGCCGAGCTCGGGCGGCCTGATCAAGCTGCCGACGTGGGTCGTGAGAATCCGTTCTTCGCTTCGTTGCATCGGGGCGGTCGTCTCGAAGGCGGGGCAGTGTAGGGGGTGCACCGGGAGAATGCGAGGCGCGACGAAGCTCATCGCTGGAGCACGCTGTTGCCTCCGCCACCATCATTTTTCCTAGCCTCGCCACGTCCGCCGGGCTGAGGCAAGATGTTCGACGTTTGGTGATTTCTCTACCCCTTCGAGATTTCCCAAACTACTTAAGCCCGGCCTCGTGCCGGGCTTTCTATTTCTGCGCTCAGATTGCAGCTCGCTGCGGCCCGCCCGTCCGGATCTCTACGCGTCCCGTCGCGCCCCCTCGATCGACGGATCTCGAAGGGCCGAATGAGCGCTTTGGCGGCTTTTCTTTTTTGGCGCACAAGAGCACGCTCCCTGAATCGTCTCTGCGATAAGGAGAATTCGCCATGGCGGCGATTCAGCGCATAGCCTCGGCGGTTTGGCGCGGCGAGCTCAAGACCGGTAACGGCGCGATCACGGCCACGAGCGGCGTCCTGCGCGACACCCCGTTCAGCTATGCGACCCGCTTCGAGAACGCACGCGGCACGAACCCGGAAGAGCTGATCGCGGCCGCGCACGCTGCGTGCTTCAGCATGGCGTTCGCCAATTACTTGAGCACGCAGGGCCATCGTCCGCTGCAGATCTCGACGCGTGCCACGATCTCGCTCGAGAACGGCGTGATCGGCAAGATGCACCTCGAGACGGAAGGGCAGGTTCCGGGCATGACCGACGCCGCGTTCAAGCAATATGCGACCGAGGCCGAAAAAAAGTGCCCGGTGTCGAACCTTCTGCGCCCCGGTTTGTCGATCAGCTTAGACGCCTCACTGCGGTCGTGAGGCGCCGTCGTCTTCAGAGGGGGTATGCCGTGCGAAGGATCGCTTGGCTTCCTGCTTTAGTAGTTCTTATCACAACGGCCGGGTGCGTCGGCGATGCTGCCGTGCCGGGCGGAAATGCAACCGGCCCGAGCCCCGCGCTTCCCGAGCCGTCGCCGACGATGATCCCCACGGTGCGTGTCGCGCCGGCGGTCGGCTGGCCCGAGGGCGTGACGCCGACGCCGGCCGAAGGCCTTAGCGTCCACGCGTTCGCGACGGGTCTCTCCCATCCGCGCTGGCTGTACGTGCTGCCGAACGGCGATGTGCTCGTCGCCGAGACGAACGGGCCTGAACGGCCGGACGACGGGCGAGGTGTGTCGGGCCTGGTCGCGGGGTTCGTGTCGAAACGGGCGGGTGGCAAAGTGCCGAGCGCCGACCGCATCACGCTGCTTCGCGACGCCGACGGCGACGGCGTGGCCGAGACGAAGATGCCGTTCATCGACCACCTGCATTCGCCGTTCGGGATGGCGCTCGTCGGCCGCGATTTGTTCGTGGCGAACACCGATGCGGTGCTTCGCTTTCAATACGCGACCGGAGCCACGCAGCTGATCGAGCCCGGCGACCCGGTCTTCGAGCTACCCGCCGGCGCGATCAATCACCACTGGACGAAGAATCTGCTCGCGAGCGCCGACGGCTCTCATCTCTATGTCACGGTCGGCTCGAACAGCAACGTAGGCGAGAACGGGCTCGACAAGGAGCTCTATCGCGCGTCGATCCTCGAGATCGATCCGCGCACGCGGCAGATGCGAGTCTTCGCGACCGGCCTGCGCAATCCGAACGGCCTCGCGTGGCAGCCTGAGACCGGGGAGCTCTGGACGGTAGTCAACGAGCGGGACTTGCTCGGCAACGATCTCGTGCCCGACTTCCTGACATCGGTCCACGATGGCGGGTTCTACGGCTGGCCCTACAGCTACTACGGTCCGCACGTCGACGAGCGCGTGAAGCCGGCGCGCCCGGATCTCGTCGCGAAAGCGATCGTTCCGGACTACGCGCTCGGCGCGCACACGGCGTCGCTCGGGCTCGCATTTTATCGGTCTCGCGACGGCGCCATGCCCGATCGCTACTCGAACGGCGCGTTCGTCGGCCAGCATGGCTCGTGGAACCGCAAGCCGCTCAGCGGCTACAAGGTGATTTTCGTGCCGTTTTCGAAGGGCAAACCGTCCGGTCCCGCCGAGGACGTGCTGACGGAGTTCGTGAACGCCCAGGGCGAGGCGCAGGGGCGCCCCGTCGGCGTCGCGATCGACCGGACCGGCGCTTTGCTCGTCGCGGACGACGTCGGCAACACGGTCTGGCGAGTGCAGGGCACCGCGCCTCGCCCGGCCCGCAAGGCTCCGCAGCCCCAATCTCAATCGGCGCCACCGCCACCGGTCCAGCCTCCGGTGCAGCAAGAGCCCGCGGCTTCGCCGCCGCCGGACCCCCAACCGGCGGAGGTCACTTCGCAGACGGAAACGCGGTCTCAGCCGGCCAGCGAGCCTGCGCCGGAGCCTCAGTCCGCTACTTCGCTCAACGCCTCGCCTTGAACTCGCGCCGTCGGCGCGTAAGCGTGTGCTCGGTGTAGCCGTTCGGCTCATCGAGCCCGTTGAACACGAGGTCGAGCGCGGCCTGGAACGCGACGCTCCGGTCGAAATCCGCAGCCATGTTGCGATACTCCGGATCGCCGGCGTTCTGCCGGTCGACGACTTGCGCCATTCGCCTAAGTGTTTCGACGACCTGCGCTCGATCGACGATGCCGTGGTGCAGCCAGTTCGCGATGTGCTGCGACGAGATGCGCAGCGTCGCGCGGTCCTCCATTAGGCCGACGTCGTTGATGTCGGGCACCTTAGAGCAGCCGACGCCGTGCTCGACCCAGCGCACGACGTAACCGAGGATCCCTTGCGCGTTGTTGTCGAGCTCGCGCCGGATCTCGTCGGGCTTGAGCTCGCGGTTCAGCAGCGGCGGGGTGAGGATCCCTAGCAGCAACTCGTCGGTCGCGCCGCGCCCGGCGAGCTCGCGCTGGCGCGCCGCGACGTTTATTTGGTGATAGTGAATCGCGTGCAGCGTTGCCGCCGTCGGCGACGGCACCCATGCGCAGCTCGCGCCCGCTTTCGGGTGCGCGCCCTTCGAGTCGAGCATCGCGCGCATCTCGTCCGGCATCGCCCACATGCCCTTGCCGATC